>Ga0307509_10000129_pt1 | contig 111923 bp, 104 predicted proteins | sample 10_EM_MG_FD_202245 | JGI IMG/M metagenome (GOLD analysis project Ga0307509, IMG submission 202245) | Populus trichocarpa ectomycorrhiza microbial communities from riparian zone in the Pacific Northwest, United States - 10_EM | ecosystem: Host-associated > Plants > Roots > Unclassified... | reverse complement strand
GTTAGAAATAAAAAAAAATTCTTGACAAGAAATTAAAAAGAGTTGACTAGATATGTATTTAAAAGACAAAAGAGAAGGAATTTCTACTTGAGAAATATTAGATGAAAAAAAATCTTGATTGCCGGAAACTTATTTAATTAATGATTATTCTCAATTAAAAAAGGAAAATTTTGTAGAAGGTATTCGTAATTATTTAAGATATGTTATGATTGTTAGTAAATCAGAAATTATTCAAAAAATACCTTTTTCACAAATTATTCTAGAATTAAAAAATAACATTAATATAAATTTAGAATTAAATACTGAAAAATGAAAAGAATTTCCTCTTATTAATAATATTGAAAATTCAACAATTAAAAATTTATTTAAAATAGAAAAAGCTAATTCAACTAATTTCCGTACTAAACAGATTATTTCTAAGCAAAAAAGAGAAGATCAAGTTCCTTTGATTTCTACTAGTAAAAAAAATAATGGTTGTGTTGGTTTTGTTGAAAAATCAAGAAAAGAATTAATTAATGAAGGAAAGTGTATTACTTTTAGTAGTTTTGGTGGTTTTTTTTATCAACCAATTGATTTTTACCGATCTTATGCTGAATTAGGTAATGTTTGATGTTTAAGAAGTAATTGACTTAATGAAAAAAGAAGTTTATTTATTAGTTTATTATTGACTAATATTCAACAAGGTAAATGAAATTATGGACGACAATTAAACAATAAATCAATAAAAGAAATAACTATTAAATTACCAGTTAAAGAAAATAATGAACCTGATTGAGATTTTATGGAAAAATATATTGAAAATGTTGTTTGTTCTCTTTGTCTTTCTCTTTCTTTAGAAATGAAATTTTTACAAAAAATTAGAGAAAATGATTAATAATTTTTATTTTTATTATTTTATATATTAATATTTTTCTATAAATTAATTTTTACTTAATATTTTAACAAAATAATATAACACTTATTTTATTTTCAAAACTCTTCACATTTTTTTTTAATTAATTCCTTATTATTATCTATTTTTTTTTGATAATCTATATTTTCTTGAATTTTTTTTTCTATTTCATCAACATATTTTTCTTGTTCTTTAATATCAGGAACAGGAATTTTTATTTTGCAAAAATTTGAAAAAGTTAATGCTGGTCTGGCAGTACCAAAAGAAAAAGATTGTGATTGTTTAATAAATTTTTCAGATTGCAGAATATAATTTAAAAAATTAGATTTAATTTTTTTTTCATTTTTTATTCTAAATATTTGATAAATAGGACTAACACAACCTATTTTTTGGGAAAAATTAAAACAAAAAGAGTTAAAAGAAATTCTAATTGGATCAAAAGCAAAATGATTAGGAAAAACTAATTTATAATTTTTTATATTTTCCGAAGCTATTCTTTCAATAAATCTTTTATTTTGTTCAATAAATCCTTTTTCCCTAGTAAGACTTCATATTGGAAAATTTTCATTATTAAAAATTTTTGTTCTTTCTACTAATTCGCCAATAGAAATCATCTTAAATTTTGTATTATCAAAAATATAATTTCTATAAACATTAAAAATACTTATATAATCATTGTTTTTAATTAAATTTATTTTTATTTTTTTAAAACCATTTTTTATTTTTTTTTCTTCATCACTATCTTTAAAATTAAAAAAAATATCAAGATCATTTTCACCTTCTTTTTTTTTTCTTCTTCTATCTAAAGTGTAACCATCATTTTTTACTTCAAAAAATCAAACATCTTTTTGTTCTTTTTTTTGTCAGATGTTAGTTAGACAAAGAATACTAGATTTAGCATTAGGAGCATAAGGTGAAAAACTTCCTACAGGAAGGGAAATTATATATTCAACATAACTATTGTTGTAAATAAATTTTCTTAAATTAATAAATTTTTTATCAAATAAAATACTCTCTGGAACAATAATATAAATTCTTCCATTTCTGGCTTTATCAATTGCTTCGAAACAATGTTCAAGACATAAACTATTGGCATTCAAATTTTCTAAATAATAATTATTATATTTATTTCATATTTGCTGTCTAAATTCTTTTTCTTTTTTATTTTTTCAACATTTTTCGCAATTTTCTTCAATATTTTTTTTTCTAAAAGAGTGTTCTTGACAATTAGAAGTTATCTTAATATCCATACTACCCAAACCAAAAGGCATATTGGTTATTACTACATCATATTTTCCTCCTACAGGATTACTTCAACTATCTTTCTTTTTTATATTATCACTTATATTTCCAGCTAAAATCATATTCATTTTTGCTGTTTTGCATAAATTGTGAGTAATTTCTTGTCCAAAAATTGTTTCTTTTTCTAAAACAAAAGAATTTTTTAAAACATGAGGTGTTCATTTTTTAATATGTTTATAACTTTCAATTAAAATTCCTCCTGTACCGCAAAAAGGATCATAGATTTTTTCACCAAAACGAGGATTAGCTAATTCTACTAAAAATTTTACTAAATGACGAGGAGTAAAATATTCACCTAGATCTTTTTTTTGGTTGATTAAATAAACTTTTAAGAAAAATTCAAAAGCATCACCTTTTATATCAGTTTTAATATCTGTTAAAGATAATTGATCTAATTTATCGATAATTTGTTTCAAAACATAATGATCTTGAATTTTAAGAAAAGAAAAAATTTCTTTATCATAAATATTGCGAAATTCTTCTAATACTATATTATTCAAATAATGTAATAATTCTTTTTCATTTTTGTTTCGAAAATATTTTCATCTACAATGTTCACTAATTCTATTGTTTTCTACTAATTCTTCTTGTTCACTAAAAATTTTTAAAAATAAAAAGATAGAAAATTCACTAAATCTTTCTGCTCCCGATTGTAAACCTGTTTTTCTTAATAATTCATTAACTGAAGAAAATAATTTTATTAATTCTTTTCTTGATTTTATTATTTTTTTTTCAAGAATATCTAGATGGTTGTTATCGACAAATTTTATTGCTATTTCTTCTTTTATAAATTGATTAACTTCATTTCCGTTTATAAACAAACAATCTTTAAATTTATTATGTCAAGTTTTTATAATGTTTCCATCAGTTGCATAACAAATTGGTGCATTTAACTCTTTAGCATATTTTTTAGCTTGTTCGATAGCTAATTTTAAATCATCACCTTTTTTTTTGACTTCAATAACAATTAAATTATCACTTTTTCCTTTTAAAAGATAATCACATCTACCAAAAGAAGGTGTTGTTACTTCTGTAAAAACATTTTTATTTTTGCCTATTAATTTTCAATTATTAGAAGAGAGAATTTGATTTATTTCTAATTTTACATCAGATTCAGTTAACTTTTTCATTACATTATGTTAATTATAGAAATGTAAAATTATTAATATAATCAAATGTCAAAAAAAATAGGTCCTTTATGAAGGCATTCTAGAGCTTTATCATTTTCTTTGAGAGAAGATAAAAAAGAATTTAGTAAAGGAAAAAAAAGAACAACTTTGCCAGGTATACATGGAATGAAGAGAAAAAGAGAAACAGTATATGGTTTACAAAATAAAGAAAAAAGAAAATTTTGTCTTCTTTATGGATATAGAGATAAACAACTTTATAATTTAATAAAAAAAGTAAAAATTAAAATAAAAAAAAATGAAGATATTACTAATATTATTCTTTTAAAAGCTGAATCTAGAATAGATAATTTATTATTCCGATCAGGAATAATGATTACAAGAAAACTTTCTAGATTATGAGTTAGTCAAGGTCATTTTTTAGTAAATAATAAAAAAGTAAAATCTCCTTCTTGTCAATTAAAAGTTGGAGACGTAATAACTTTTAAAAAAGAAAATATTTCTAAAAATAATTTAATTATTGATGCTTTGAAAAAAAATAAATTGAATGATATCCCATCTTATTTAGAAGTAGATAAAGATAAATTAACAGTTAAATATTTAGGACAAGATTCTTTAAATTTGTTCAAAAGTGAAATAAATACTTCTTTAATAATTGAATGATATAATAGAAAAATGTAATTATTAATTTTTTATCCTTGTCTTTGTTTATGTTTAGGTGATCTTTTACAAAAAACAAAAAGAGTCCCTTCTCTTTTAATAAATTGACAATGTTCACACATTTTTTTTATAGAACTACGAACTTTCATATTATTATTTTAATATTTTTAATTTTCTATTAAAGAAATAATTTGACCATTTCCTAAATCATTTAAAGATAATGCAACTAAAACAGTATCACCAACTATTATCTTGGTTTTTCTACGACCATCTTTTGTACGAAAACGAGAAGCCATATTAGCAATAATTTTTTTTTTTTTACAATCAATAAAAAAACTATTATTAGGTAAAGTTTTAATTACTGTTCCAATAACTTCTAAATATTCTTTTTTATTTATTTTATTCATAACAATTTTGACAAGGAGTCATTATTTCGATATTTTTTTTTCCAATGTAAATAGTATGCTCAAAATGAGCATTTAAGTAACCATTTTTAGAAATTACTGTTCAATTATCGGAAGAAATTTTTATTTCTCTATCTTTTTCTTGAACTAAAGGTTCTATACAAATAAAAGTCCCCTCTTTGATAACAATACTAGAGTGCGAAATATTGTAATTAGGAATAAAAGGTTCTAAATGAAGTTTATTACCAATTCCATGACCACCATATTCTCTTATAGAAAAATAATCTTTTTCTAAAGATTCTTCAATTAATTTACCTAATTCTTTAGTAGTTGTAATGTTAGGAATAATACTTTTTATTGCAAGATGTAAAACATTATTAGTAATATTTATAAGATGTTCTTTTTTTTTATTTTTTTTTTTTCCTATAAAAAAAGTAGTAGCAGCATCGGCATGATAATAATTCCCTTTTTGATCTTTTTGATAACATGCTAAATCTAAAGAAACTAAATCGTTATCTTTTATTATTTTGTTATTTGGTATACCATGTGTTAACTCATTATTTATAGAAAGACAAATAGCAGATGGAAAACCTCTATAACCTAAACTAGAAGAATGAATTTTTTTTTCTTTCATTAATTTTAAAGATTCTTTTTCTATTTCTATTCCACTAATTCCAGGAAAAATTTTTTTTTTTAATTCTTCTAAAATTAAAGAAACTTTTTTTCCTATTTCTCTCATATTATCAAGAAATTCTTTTTTTTCAATATTTTTTTCATTCATATCAAAGTATTTGGTACCCAAAATCGGACTTGAACCGATACGAAACTAGTTCGAATGATTTTGAGTCATTTGCGTCTACCATTCCGCCATTTGGGCAAAAAAATAAAAAAAATAAAAATTGGTAGCGGGGGAAGGATTTGAACCTTCGATCTCCGGATTATGAGCCCGACGAGTTAAACCAAACTACTCTACCCCGCGTTAATACAATAAATTTATTTTTTTTTATTGTTATAAATATCATCAATTTAACCCAAGTTCATTATTATCAATAAAAATTTCAATACATCTTTTGTTGAAGTGACTATAAATATAATTATTAAGATACTCTTCCATAAAACACTTCTAGTTGTCTTTGTTGATCTTCATTTTTATTTTTTAAAACTTCTATTTGTATTTGTTGATCTTCATTTTGATCTTGTAGAATTTCACATTTTCTTGCCAAAACACTATTAACAAAATCTGATGCTTCTATTTGTGATTTATAATCTGTAATAATATCATTATAATTTTTAATAAATTTTTGCTTAGCTTTTTCCATATTTATTTTTCATATTCTTGTTTCTTCAACATATTCTATAGATTTATATTCAAGAAGTTTATTTTTCATTTTTTCTAAAGAACTTTCTTCTAATGTTTTTCCTTCGATTTTGATTATTTCTAAAGAAAATTCTGAGGAAAAAGAAATCGATTTTAATTTATTATTCAAAAAAAATCAATCATTTCCTATATTAGGTAAATTGTCTATGCTTAAATAACTTAAATTTTTCATTTTTTCTAAAATTCTTAGAGAACCAGAAAAACGGTTGTAAAAACCATTTTTTATTTTTTCTTCATTATAATTACCTAAAATAAAACTTATTAAACCAATAAAACCTTTTAAAACAGAAAGATCTTGAGAAAAAAAATTATTACTACCAATATTTAAATAAAATAATTTAGATCTTTGATCAGTTCCCATTTTCTCTAAAAATTCTAAAAGTTCCAGACAATTATCATGAAGATCTAAATGTGTTACAGAAATAGGAAGAATAATTTCTGTAATATAATTTCCACTACAATCTAAATAACCCAATATAGGAAAACTTGTTAAATCTAGACAACCTTCTAAATTATTGTTAGAAATACATAAATTTCTTCTTAAACTTCTGTTTTTTACTGGAAATTCTTTGTTTAATCATTCTTGAGCGTTTACCATTATATCTATATTTTAATGAAATAAATAAGATATTATGTTTTTATAGATTTGAAATATTATTTATAAATATTAATATTAACAAATTAAAAAATTCAAAACGTCTTAAGAAAAATTTCTTTAATACTAAAAATATTTAAAAATGATTAAAAAATATGATATAAAAAATATCAAAATATTAATAATTATATTATTCATTATCTTTCTTTTTTGCTAATTTTCTTTCTCAATAAAATAATTTTGCTCTTCTTATTTTTAAATCACTTTTTCCTATTTTTTTAATTGAAATTATAGATGGAGAATGATAAAAAAAAATGGTTCTTATTATTATTTTATTTTTTCCACTTTTTTTGGAAATTGAATTTATCACAGAAAAACTATAACTTATACTTTTAGGATTTTTTTTTGCTATTATTGTTCCTTTAAATACCAAAAATTTTTCTTTTTTTATTTTTTTTTTTTCTTGTCCTTTATCCCTATCATTAATTTTGATATTATTATTATCAAAAAAATTGCTAGTTATTTCTACTATATCTCCAATCATTAATTCTGGTAAATCTTTTCGAATATTATTGTTATTTATTTCTTCTAATAACTTAAACATATAATAATTTTATTTTTAAAAAAAATATATATAACTTTGTTGAATATTTTTTTATAATATAAGAGAAAAATTAATATTAATTTATAAAGAATTAATATCAACTTGATTAATAGTTTTTTTTATTTATTAAAATATTTTTTTTGTTCTAATGTTTTTTATTTCTACAAATTTTATTAAAATTAAATCAGATCAAAAATGAATAAATTAAACATCAACAATTGAAAATATTTTACTTTAGGAGATAATGAATATTTCAAAATTATAAAAATAAAAAATCCTTTAACTCTTTCTAATTATAAATTTTCTTGAACAAAAACAAAATTTAATCATCCTATAATTTCTTCTAGTGGAATAAATAATGGAACAGTAAATTTTGTTATTGAAAATGAAAAGTGATTAAATAAAGGTAATGTAATAACAATTGCTAATAATGGATCAGTTGGAGAAACTTTTTATCAAAATTTTGATTTTTTAGCTACAAATGATGTCACTGTTGTTGATATTGTTGATTATAAAATGAATAGTTACATTGCTATGTTTTTATGTACAATGATAAAACAAGAAAAATTTAGATTTAATTATGGAAGAAAATGAAGCATAGAAAGAATAAAAAAAACTAAAATATTTTTACCTTCTTTAGGAGAAAACATTGATTGAAATTGAATGGAAAATTATAGCAAAAAAATATTTAGTAAAATTAAAAAAAATATTATTAAATTAGTTGATATAGAAAATAAACAAATTTTATTTAATAATTAAAAAAAAATTATAATTAATGATTATTTTGCTTTTAGAAATAAAATTTTATTAATTGATTTTTTTTATAAATATATTTGTTTTATTTTAATCAATATTTTTAAATTTTTTTTCTAATATTAACTAGATAAATTGTACAGAAAATTTCAAATAATTAGTTTAAAAATATCAATTGTTTTGAAATTAGATATTTTTTAAAAAAAATAATATTAAAATTTTAAAATTAAGAAAATTAAAAATAGTAATCAAACTTATGACAATAAAATTTATACAAAAAAATATTTTGATAATTTGTTAAGATATAATGTTTTAATTCCTGATTATTTTCCTAAAGTAACATCAAATATTGAAGAAATAAAAAAATTTATTTTCAATTCTCATTTGATTAATTTATTTATTAACAATTTAATTAAAAATTTAAAAGATTATGCTTTAGGAATAGAAATAGGTTTAGATATTTATACTCATAAAAATAGAGGAGGACAATTAATGGAAAAAACTATAGAAAATTTATTAATTAAATATAATATTGAATATCAAAAACAAAAAATAAATTTTCTTTGAATAGGAGATGATAAAGGATTAAAAAAATCAAAAAATATTTTAAAAGAAATTTTTTTTAATACTAAAAATTTTCTATTTACTATTGAGACTTTTGAAGAATGATTAAAAATCATAATGTAAAAATAAATGTTAATAAATTTTTTAATATTATTTAAATTATTAAATATTTTTTTAATTCACATTCTAAATATTTAATACCTTTCAAATCTTTTTTATTTAATGTCAATTTAAAATTTACTTCATTATTAGGATTCATTTTTACTAATTGTTTTTTAACTATTTCTAAATAAACAACAAATTTTCTTTCTTTATGAATATATATTATTTTATTTTTACTCAAAATTCTGTAGAGTAAATCATTTTCCAAAATTCCGATAAAAATAATAAAATTAGGAGTATAACGAGGATTGATACCATTAAATTGAAAAGTATTATTATTTTTTCCTTTTCTTGCTGTTTTTATTTCGATTTTAATTCCATTATCTAATAAAATATCATATTCATCATGAATGTTTTTTTTAGAATAATCAAATCTAAAATTAATTTTTTTTAATATTTCTTTAATAAATTCTTCTCCTATTTAACCTATAGCATTTCCTTCAAATTCTTTAATTTTTCAAAAAAAATTATTTTTATCTTTTTTATCATAATTTAATTCTCTATATTTTTTATCAATTATTCTTTGCATTAAATTTTTCATTTTTTATTTTTTTGATCAATGATTATTTATAATTTGATTTCAAAACCATTGTCTTTAAGTATTTCATATATATGAATTTTTCCAATATGTCTACAAGAATTAGTTGCTAAACTACTATATTTATTTCAATCAGCATTTTCCAATAAATATTTAATTTTTTTTATTTTTTTTTCATTTAAAGTATTTATTTTAATTGCAATACCACTTTTATATTTTACTTTTTTAAAAGAATCAACTACTTTATTTTTTTTGTAAAAAGTAGTAGATAAATAATAATCAGCTTTTTTTTCAAAGATTCACTTTTTACCACATTCTCTATTTTTTGCAAGTGAAACTGTAAAAATATCTAAATATTTTTTAAAAGGATTTTTATTTTTTAATAAATATCAATTTAATTCTTTTATATTTAAATTAAAATAATTTTTACTCCAAATTTGAAAAACACATTTTATATCAATGTCTTTATTATTATTTGGTGCATAAAAGGCATTTTTTTCAATTTTTTCAGAATAAATCAAATTAAATTCTTTTACTCTATATTTCAAACTACCTTTTCCTTTACTATTAAAAAACATAGGTAATATAAAACAAACAAAATCGGCTTTTTTTGAATAATTTATAAATTCCAAAGCTATAACACTCCTATGACCAAAAGGAAGATTACCAATAATTATCAATGGTTTATTTGGTAACTTATATTTTAAATAATCACTTTTTATTATATAATTTTTTTTTGGATCAATATCAATACCAATTCTTTTATCTATAGGAAAAAAATTATAAAAATTACCTTCTCCTGCACTTGGTTCTAATCAAGTATATTTTTCAATTTTTTCATATTGAGAAATTATATTTTTAGTTTTTTTAAATAATTTTTTTACGATATGTTTTTTTGTAAAATATTGATCAAATAAATTTTTTTTATTAATCAACATTTTTTTTCCATTAGCATATTTAAAATTCATTTTATTTTAATCAATATTTTTAAATTTTAGATAGAATATTTTTTTTATTTTTTAAATTTTTATTAATGAATCAAACCATTTCTTTATTTATAGTATTTTCATCAGAAAAAGGAATCTATCTATGTAATTATTTTCAATTAATAAATCATTAATTAAAAATTCAGTGATTTTTTCATTCATTTTTATAAAAAATTTAATTATTTTTAAATAAAAATAATTATTGTAAAAATTTATTTAACTGTTTAAAAATTAAAAAAAAAATGGAATTAAAGTTATTTAATACTTTAGGAAAAAAAAAAACAATTATTAAATTAAAAAAAAAAGAAATAAAAATTTATTTATGTGGTCCAACTGTTTATGATAATATTCATATAGGAAATTTGAGATCTATTTTTATTTTTGATATAATCAATAGAACACTAAATAAATTAAAAATAAAAAAAAAATATGTTCAAAATATAACAGATATTGATGACAAAATTATATTAAAAGCAAAAAAATTAAAAAAGAAAGAAAAAGAGATAAGTGAAATTTATACAAAAAAATATTTTGATAATTTGTTAAGATATAATGTTTTAATTCCTGATTATTTTCCTAAAGTGACATCAAATATTGAAGAAATAAAAAAATTTATTGAAAAAATAACTAAAAAAAAAAAAACTTATTATACAAATGAAGAATTAGTTTTTAATATTCAAAAAGAATCGAAATATGGAGAATTATCTGGTCAAAATCTTAAAATGTTATTTTTTTCAAAAGAAAAAATAAAAAATAAAAAAAATTATAAAGATTTTTCTTTATGAAAAAAAACAAAATTAGGAATAAATTGAGATTCTCAATGGGGTAGAGGAAGACCAGGATGACACACAGAATGTGCAACCTTTATAAAAAAAATTTTTGATAATAAAACTATTGACATACATGGAGGAGGAAATGATTTAATTTTTCCTCATCATGAAAATGAAAGAATACAATATTTATCAATTAATAAAAAAAGAGAAATTAGCAAAATATGATTGCATGTATCACATGTTAAGTATAATAAAGAAAAAATGTCAAAATCTCTTGGAAATATTATTGATGCAAAAAAATTTTATAAAAATTTTGGATCAAATGTTTTACGTTATATTTTTTTTAATACTCATTACAAACAAGTTATTAATATAAATGAAGAATTAATAAAACAAAATTGTTTATATATAGATAAAATATCTTCCTTTTTAAATAAACTTAAATTTTTTTTGTATGATAATAATATTTTTTTTGAAAAAAATACTTCTAATAATAAAGAAATAATTAATGAAATATTAAACAATATAAATACTACTAAAATTATTTACTTATTACAAAAAATAATTAAAAAATTAAATAAATTAATAAATGAAAAAAAAATCAATAAAAAAGAAATAATAAAAAATATAAAAGATCTTAATCTAATATTTTATATCTTAGGATTTAAATTTGATTTAGAAGAATATAATTTTTCAGATAAATTATTAATAAAAAAATGAAAAAAATTAAAAAAAGAAAAAAAATATGTTAAATCTGATGAAATTAGAGAAGAATTGAAAAGTAAAAAAATTTTATAATTAATATGAAAAATATTTTTTTTAATACTATAGTTTCTTTAGTAACAGCACCTATTTCTCAAAATATTGCTATTATAAGAATATCAGGTCCAAAAACATATAAAATAATAAATAAAATTTTTAATAAAAAAATAAATAATGATAATAATGTTAAAAATCAAATAATTTTTGGAAAAATTTTAGATAATAAAAGAAAAATTGTTGATGAAGTTCTTCTTTTTTGTTTTTATAAACCACATTCTTTTACTGGCGAAGATTTAATTGAAGTAAGTTGTCATGGCAATTTATTTATAGTTAATAAAATAATAAAACTGATTATCGAAAATGGAGCAGAATTAGCTGAAAGGGGCGAATTTACAAAAAAAGCTTTTTTTAATAAAAAAATAAATATTATTCAATCAAATGCTATAAATGATTTAATTCATTCACCTAGTGATTTGGGAACAAAAATTGCTCTACACAATTTGAATAAAAATAGCAAAAATGAATTAGAAATAATAGAAGAAAAAATGTTAGAAATAATAGCTAATATAAAAGTAAATATTGATTATCCAGAATATGATGGGGTAGAATATTTAACAAAAGAAAATGCTTATAAAGAAATTTTAATTATCAAAAAAAAATTAGAAAAATTAAAAAAAAGTGGAAAAATAGCTAATATTTATCAAGAAGGATTAAAAATAGCAATAATAGGCAAACCTAATGTTGGAAAATCTACCCTTTTTAATACACTATTAAAAAGAGAAAAATCAATAGTTACTGAAATAGAAGGAACTACAAGAGATATTATAGAAGTTAATCATAATTTTAATGGCATACCTTTAATTTTATTAGATACTGCTGGAATACATGAAGCAAATAATAAAATAGAAAAAATAGGAATAAAAAAAAGTTTGGAAGCATTAGATAATTCAGAGGTAATTTTTTTTTTAGTTGATAATTCTCAAGAATGAAGTAAAGAAGATGAAAAAATATATCAAATAATAAAAAAAAAAAATAAAAAATATTTAATTATTATTAATAAATCTGATATAAAAAAAAAAATAAAAATACCTCATAAAGAAATAAAAAAAATTATAGAAATAAGTGCTAAAAATAAACAAATTTCTGAATTAGAAAAAAAAATAAATAAATGATTTGGAAAACATCTTGTGAAAAATATTCCTGATCATCCATATCTTGCTCAAAATTGACAAATAGTTAAATTAAATAGTTTATCTAAAAAAATAAAAAATATTATGAAAGAAATAAAAAAAGGAACATATCTAGATGCAATTTGTGGAGATTTAGAAATAATTTATAATTCGATTAAAGAATTAAGTGGAAAAAATATTAAAGAAGAAATTATAGATATTATTTTTAGTAAATTTTGTTTAGGGAAATAATATTTTATTATTAATATGATTATTTTATAATTTTATTTTTACTATGAAATTTTTTTAAAAAATTTTCTCATTTTGAGTCTTCATTTAAGAATGAGATAACATTATTAATTTCTTCTTCTTCTTCAAATTCTTCTTTTTTAATTATTTCTAAATTAATATCGAAAATTTTTAATAAATTCTCGAATGGTATATCAATTTCATCATTCTTTTCAATTAATTCTAAATATATTTTTTGATTTTTTTTGTTATTACTTTTTTCAATAACATTTTTTAATGAATTAAGAAATAATCAAATTGTTCCTTCCGTTTCTTTTTCTAATTCTTTATCTTTTAAAAAAGAATTATAATTATCTTTAGTAAATTCTTTATTGCAAATTTCAAGAATTAAATCGATCTCTTTTTTTTTTTCTTCAATTATTTCTCGTTTTAAAAAAAGTTTGAAAAAAAAATCATTTTCATTATCTTTTTTAACTTTTTCAGAAAAAAAATTAATAAAGATGAAAAAAAATCTATTAATTATTTCTCGATTTTCTTTGTTATCATAAATATAATAATCTTCTGTTCTTTCTACAGAATTATTATTAATATTGGATAAATTTTCTACAGAATCTTCTGTTCTTTCTACAGAATTATTATTAATATTGGATAAATAAGTTGAAATTGAAAGAAAAGTAATTATAGTTAATAAAAATTTAAATTTATCATTTTTAATAATTTTCAATATATTTTTTTTTTTATTTTTCTGCATTAATTAAAGTTTATAAAGTAATTTTATTCTTTTTAAATAAGTTATTTGATTATTATTATCTAAAAAATTTATTATTAAACCATTTAATTGACCATTACCTTCTGATTTAGGAAAAAATTTTTTAGAAAAATAATATTTATTTTTTTCAAATATTGCTTCAGAATCACAACCAATAATTCCATCAAGAGAACCAGTCATTCCTAAATCAGTAATAAAAGCAGTTCCTTTAGGAAGGATTCTTTCATCTGATGTTTGAACATGAGTATGTGTTCCTCAAAGTGCACTTATTTTTCCATCATAATATAAAGCAAAAGCGATTTTTTCTGCTGTAGTTTCAGCATGAAAATCAACTAAATGAATATCACAATCTTTTTTTTTAATAATTTTTTCTAGAGAAAAAAAAGGATTTTCTGAAGAAAAAGGCATGAATATATTACCTAAAAGATTCGTGATACGTATTTTTTTGTTTTTTAAGGTTAAAAGAATACTACCTTTTCCAGGATGATAAGGATTGGAATTTAAAGGACGTAACAAATCATCAGTTTTTTTTATATAATCCAATGTTTCTTTAAGATGAAAGATATGATTTCCAGAAGTCATTATATTAATTCCATAAGTTTTTAATTCTTCATAATGTTTTAAAGACAAACCTTTTCCATGAGTAACATTTTCAACATTAGCTATCACTAAATCAATCTGATGATTTTTTTTTAATAAAGGAAGATTTTCTTTAATAATTTTTCTACCCATTTTTCCAAATATATCACCAATAACTAATATTTTCATTTTTTTTCTATCAATTTTTTTTTCTTGTAAATATATTTTTTTATATTTTCTATGTAAAAAAATAATATGAAAAATATAGAAATTGTTAAAGAAAAAAATAAAGAAATAAAAAAAATTTTTTTTTTACTCATTTTTCTTTTTTTATCTAAAATTTTATCAATTTCTTCTTCAGAAATTGTTTCATCGAATATAGTTCCATCAGGATTTTCTTTATCATTATTTATTTTTTTATCAACTATATTATCTATTTCATCATATTTATCTAAAATACTAGAAATTGATTTTTCTTTTATACTAAAAGGTTCTTCGGGATAAGGAAGATCATTAGAAGAATAAGATTTTATATTCAGATTATCAGTGTTAACACTAAATAAATTAATTAAATGACTATCTTCGCAACTATTACATACAAAAAAAGAATTTTTTTCTTGAGGACCATTTGGTGGCAATGATAAATTGTTTAAATTGAATGAAAGAAGATTATCATATTCTTGTTTAAATAATTTTCAATTTTTTTCACTATTAGGATATTGACAATAAGTAATGTTATCAATATTATTTCCACAAAAATTACATTTTAAACAACAATCACAAGAATCAAATTTTGATTCCAATTTTATTTTTTTTTCTTCTAAAAATTCTTTTTTAAGAGTAAAAAAGAATTTTTCTACTTTAATAAATGATTTTTTTCTTATTTTTTTATGACAAATAAAACAAAATTTTAAATAATAAAGAAAAAAATTTTCATCTAAATATAATATTTCACATATATATTTATTTTTTATTTCATCACACTTGTCATTGATTTCTTTTCAATTCTTTCGAACCAAATCATCATGTTTATGTAGATCATTTTCATAACAATTAGAACAAATTAAATTGTTATTAGAAAATTTTCTATAATTAGAAGAATCATTGTAATTGTAATTGTAAATAATATTATGATAATTAATTTTTTCAAATATTTTTTCTTTATTTCATCAAATTTCAGATCTACATTTAGGACAAAAAATTATTAAAGAAAAATCAAGATTATCTGAAAAATTATAAATATTTTTAAATTTTTCTCTATCAATATTATTAATTTGTTCATTTATTTTTTCATAATCTCTTCTTTCAGTTGCATCTTTTAATTCTTCATACATTTTTTTTAAAACACGATAATCTTCATCATTATTAAAAGTAATTTTTATTTTGTTAAGATTATTTTTATCTAAATTAATTAAATTATTTTCAAAAGAAAAAAAAATTTCTAGAATATAAAAATAAAAAGAAAAAGAATTTTCTTTAAATTTATTTTTTTCTTTAACAAATTTTTTTATATCAAAATTTAAATTATTTTTAAAAAAATAAATAAAAAAAATTCTAATCATAAAATGTTCTTTTTCTTTTCAACATTTTAAACAAACAAATTCTTCAGTTTTTTCAATTTTTTTAATTAATTCTTCTTTTTTTGCTAAAAATTGATAATAAATTTCTGAATCAAGAATATTTTCTTTACAAAAGAAACATTCTTTTTCTTTTTCATTAAAAATTTTTTTTGTTATTCTAAACATCTTTTTTATTTATTTTTTTAAAAATAATAATTATATTTTTATATATTTTCATAATTATATGATAAAAAAACAAAAAAAATTGAGATTTTTTACAGGAATTACAGCAACAGGAACTTTAACTTTAGGACATTATTTAGGAATAATAAAAAATATTTTAAAAATTCAAGAAAAATATGAAATAATAATAATGATTGGCGATTTACATGCTTTAACTGTCCCTAATAACAAAATCAATTTTTTAAATAATTGTTATGAAATAGCTTCTCTTCTTTATAGTTGTGGATTAAAAAAAAATAAATGTAAAATATTTATTCAATCTTCAATAAAAGAACATATTGAATTAAGTTTTTTTTTATCTTCTCATGTAAATGTTGGAAAATTGAATAATATGATTCAATATAAAGAAAAAAAAAGAGAAAATTTATCATTATTATATTATCCAGTATTAATGGCTTCAGATATATTTCTTTATGATTCGGATCTTGTTTTAGTAGGGAAAGATCAAAAACAACATTTAGAATTGTCAAGTGATATAGCAAAAACTTTTAATAATTTTTATCAATCAAAATTATTAAAAATACCAAAATTTGAAATTCCAGAAATAGGCGGAAAAATTATGAGTTTAAAAAATCCAGAAAAAAAAATGTCAAAAAGTGAAAAAGATAATATATCTTTATTAGATAATTATGAAGAAATAAAAAAAAAAATTTTTTCTTCGATAACAGATTCAGAAAATAAAATTTATTATCATGAAAAAAAAAAAGGAATATCTAATCTTTTAATTATTTATTCTTTATTAGAAAATAAAACAATAAAAGAATCAGAAATGGAATTAAAAAATTCTAATTATCATTTTTTTAAGGAAAAAATAATAAATTCAATAGAAAAAAATTTTTCTTCTATTAAAGAAAAATATAAATTAATTTTTCCAGAAATTAATCAAATATTAAAAAAAAACAATGATTATTTAAAAAAAATAGCAAAAAAAAAAATTAGAAAAATAAAAGAAGTAATGAAATTATTGTAAAAAAATTTTACTTATATGTTTTTATAATAATTAATCCTTTTTTAGGACCAGGAATAGAACCAGAAATAAAAATTATCTCTTTATTTTCATCAATTTTCTTAATAAGAGATATTTTAGTATTTCTTTTGTTACCCATTCTTCCTGGCATTTTTTTTCCTTTATAAATTCCAGGATTAGTACCTCTTCCTCCACCCATTGAACCTATAAGTCTATGAGGATAACCAGCACCATGTGACATATTACCTATTTTGAATCCATATCTTTTTATAACACCAGATGTACCTTTCCCTTTAGAAATTCCTGTTACCTTAACTTTCATTCCCTCTTTAAACATTGATGAATTAATAACATCTCCTTCTTTAAATCCATTCATTTCTTTTATTTCCTTAATAAATTTATGAGGAGATATTTCATTTTTTTTTAAATGAAAAAATTTAGAATTATTTATTTTTTTTTTACATTTTTCAAAAGAAATTTGACAAGAATCATAACCATCTTTTTCTTTATTTTTTATTTGAGATACAACATTTTCACCAACTCAAACAGCAGTCACTGGAATAAGATTTCTATTTTCATTCGGAATTTGTGTCATAGCAATTTTTTTTCCTAAAATTCCTAATTTTTTCATTTTTTTTTTTTGTAATTATATAATTTTTTTTAATTTTAAATAAATCAATGATTCATTTATGGAGCGAGTAACGAGAATCGAACTCGTGTAATTAGACTGGCAGTCTAAAATTCTACCACTGAATTATACTCGCTATTATATCATTATTTTATTTTTGTTAATAAAAAAATTATTGTTAATAAAATTTTATATTTTTTTTTCATATTTATCAACTTCTTTCTCATCTTTCATTTTTCCTAATAAAATATTAATAATATCTTGAAAAGTTATTATTCCTATGAAATTTTTATTTTTTTTAACTATAGACAAATGACAAAAATTTTTTTGCATTTTTTCAAAAACTTTATCTAAATTATCTTCAAAAAAAACAAAAATATTTTCTTTATAAATTTCTTTTTTTCAATTAATTTTTTTATTAATTATTTTTTTTCAATAATATCTTTTTAAACTAAAAACTCCAATAATTTCTTTTTTCGAATTAATCACAGGATAACGAGAAAAATAAAATTTAGAATATATTTTTTTAATATCATTATAATTCATATTTTCATGAAGATAAACAACATTTTTTTTTTCTATTAATATATTTTTAACTTTCATTTCATCAAAAATAAAAGCAGAATTTATTAAATCAGATTCTTTTTTTTCCAAAATATTTTCAGTAGCTAAATTTTTTATAAAAAGCATAACATCTTTTTCTGAATTTATAAAAAATCTTTCTTTTGGTTTAATTATTTTTGATAAAAAAAAATAGGATATTTTAACCAATAAATAAGAAAAATTAATAAAAAAATCATTTTTTATTAATTTTTTACTAATTTTTTTAGTACCAATTATTTTAGGAAATATTTCAGTTGAAATCGTTACAATAATATTTAAAATAATTACAAAAAAAAATTTACTTTTTTTTGAAAATAAATTTTCTTGAATTTTATCAAAAAAAAGTATCGAAATTAAAGAATTAATAATCATTTGAAAAAAAATAACAGAAATAAAAATAAAATGATTATTTTTTAAAACAAAAAAAAATTTTTTATTTTTTAATTTTTTTTGTTCTACAGCTATATCAAAATTAAATAAATCTACTTCAGAATAAATAGAAGATATAAAATTTAATAAAAAAATAAAAAAAAAAGCAATAAATAAAAAAAAAATAGAAAAAAAATATCATTGATTACTTAATATCATATTTATTATTTTTATTTAATTCTTCACTTAAATAAAAAAAAATATTTGGTATTAAATATTTTTTTTTATTTTTCATCATTTCTTTTTTTATAAAATAATAATTTTTTTTTATTTTAAAAAGATTATTATGTTTAATATCATTTTGATAAAAATCTAAATAAACATTTAAATTTTTTTTTTTCTCACCGAATAAACAACAATAAACTACAGAAGAAGAAGGTAATTTTTTTTTTAATGACAGATCATAAAGAATTCTTGAAATTTCTCTTCTATAAATCTCTTCTTTTTGTTTAATTAAATTTAAATTAATTTTCATTTTTTTTTATAATCATAAAAGAAACAATTTTATCTTTTTTAATAATATCATCAAAGTTTTTCAAGACTATTCCGCATTCATATCCAGAATGTACTTCATTTTTTTTTTCTTTATTTATTTCTAAACTTTTTATATTACCAATAAAAATAATTTTATTATTTCTTAAAACTTTTATAGGGTTTTTTCTAATCATTTTTCCACTTTCTACTTTACATCCAGCTATGGTTCCATATTTAGAGAAAAAAAAAGTTTCTATAACAACAGAAGTTCCTAAAATTTCTTCTTTTTCTTCATATTTTTCTTCTTTTTTATTTGTTATTTCATTAATTTTATCTTCTATTTTATATATAATAGAACTAGAAAAATAAGATATTTTTTTATTATTTAATTCTTTAGAAACATTAAAATTAAATTCTTTTCCAAAAGAAAATATTCAAGACTTAGTTAATTCTGCTCTTGTTATTATATAATTGTTTAAAGAACAAACATTTTTATAAACAATAGAGAAATAAAAATTAGAATCTTTTTTATTTTTTTTATCAATTAAATAATTTAAAGATTCCAAAGAATTTTGACTATTGGCTAATAAAACAACATTTATATTTTTTTTTTCTTCAGAAACTTGCACTCTAGAAAAATTTTCATTTGAAGCAAAATAAAAATTATTTTCTATCATTTCTCTTTCTTTTTGATTATTAATAACTAACAATTTATCTCCTATTTTAATAGGAAAATTTATTCCAAATATTTTTATTAAATCTCCAGAATAAGAATTTGTTATCTTTTTATCAAAAATATTACTAATAATTTTAATATTAAAAAAATTTCCATTTATAAAAATTCAATCTTTTTCTTTTATTTCTCCTCCTTTAACAAAAATTTCGGTTAAGTAAATTTTTTTTCCTGAATGATAATAACTATCTATTACTATTCCATTTCCTGGTTCATTATTTATACTTTTAAAGTTAGAAATTAATAATATTGATTCTAAAATTTTATCATTATCTTCTTTTTTTTTAGCATCTCCAGAAATTATTAAAGTTTCTCCACCATTATCAACACCAATTATTCCTCTTTTTTGAAGTTGTCAAATTATTTTTTCTTTATTTTTTTTTTCTTTTTTATCATTTATAAAAATTATAGTTGGAAGAAAATATTCAGAAATATAATCTATTATTTCCATTGTTTGTTCCATTAAACCATCAGAAGAATCTATTATTAAAATTACTATATCAAGTAATGATATACCATTTTTTCTCATCATAATAAAATCTTTATGTCCAGGAGTATCCATAAAAATAATTTTTTTATTTTTAAACTTTATTTGAGAAATTGTTATTTTTTGTGTTATTCCTCCATTTTCTTTTTTTCTAATTTCGCTTTTAACAATATTATCAAATAAAGTTGTCTTTCCATGATCAACATGTCCCATTATTCCAACAACTGGAATTTTATCAATTTTTTCAATATTTTTTTCTTTATTAAAATTTAATATATATTTATCAATTATTTCAGAAAAATTTTCTTTTTCTTGTAATTTTACTTTTATATTTAAATGTTGACAATATTCTTCTATTAATTCAAAAGAAATTAACTCATTTTTAGTAATTATTTTATCTTTATTTCAAAAAAAATTTATTATATCACTAGTTTTTTTTTCAATAATTTTTGCTAATTCTTCTACTCTTATATTTTTATTTTTTAAAATCAAAAAATTGTTTTTAAATTCTTTTTTATTTTTTTCTTCTCTTTTAAAAATCAAATCATAAAGAAAAAAATTTTCTTTTTCAATTTTCATTATTTTTATTTATTAAATGAATTAAAATTTTCAAAATTAATATTACCATTTCAAATAATTATACTATTTTTTTCTTTATCTAATTCTTCAAAAATTTTAATATGAATTTTTTTTTCTAAATATTCTCCTATTTTTTTTACCAATTCTCCACGATTTGATAAAATAAGAGAAACTTGTTTTTGCGAAACAATAACATCTCAATTTTCTTTTTTTTTAATTAGAGAAATTATTTTAACAGGAGACATTAAATTAAAAAGTAATATTTTTTTATCTTCAGATCAAACAGCAATATCTAAACGTTCTGGATAGATCAAACTAGAAATTTTTCTTATCCTTTCTGCATTTTTTCCTATGCAAGCACCAAGTGGATCAATTTCTTTTCTTCTACTTTCTACTATTACTTTAGTTAATAAACCAGAAATTCTTAATAAATCTTTAATAATAATATCATTATTATTTAATTCTGTTATTTCTTCTGTCAAAATTTTCTTAATAAAAAGATCTTCACTACGACTTAAAATTATTCTAAAATTTTCTTTTTCATCTTTTGTTAATTGTTTTACAAGAAATACTAATCTTTTACCAAATTGAATTTGATTTTGATGTCACTCTTTTTTTTCTCAATAAGCGATAATATCATCTATTTCAATAAGTGCATAATTTTCTTTAATGTTTCTTATTTTGCCACTAACTATTTTATTTTCAAATTTTTTAAATCATTCTTGAATTTTTTCTTTATTAATTTTTTTTATATTTTCTCTTAAATGTTTTTTTATTTCAGAAATAATAGAAAAAGAAAGATTTTTCAAATCTATATTAGAGAAAAAAAATTCTCCTCTAATCATTTTTTTATCTTTAATGTTTTTTCTAATTATTTCTTTTTCTTGGTTTATTTCTTTTTCTTCATCAATTATTTTATATTTTTTATATACAGAAAAAGATTCATTATCAAAATCAAAAAACAAATCATTATTAATATTTAAAGAACGAAAAGAATTTATTATTATTTCTTTTATTTCATTTTTTTCAACTTTTACTTCTTCTGCTAAATCTTTTATATATTGATTAATATTATTATCAGCCAAAATTTTATTTATTATTATTTTATTTAATTTATTTTATAAAAAATATTTATAATAGATGAAAAAATTAAAAATTTATTTTGATAAAATTCTAAATATCTTTTTAGAAGGAATTGATCTTATTTTCAATAATCCAAAAAAAATTGAAATCCAACACTTAATTGTTTTTCTTTTATTAATGTTAACATTTTATTTAATAAGAAAATTAATAGGCAATACTTTTATTTTTCTTATGAAAATTATTATATTAATAATTATAATATTAATATTATACTTATTATTTTTTGATAAAAAAAAATGTCAAAAATTAATGAATTAAATAATAAAGTTTATTATTTTTTCTTTTATAAAAATTATTTTTGATATTTTTTTATTATTCAAAAATTTTTTTATATTTTTTTTTGCTACTTCTTGAATTTTTTCTTTATTTATTTTTTTTTCTAAAAAAATTATTTTTTTTTTTTTTCCATTTATTTGAATTATAATTTTTTTAGGTTTTTTTTTATTTATAAAATATTTTTTTTGATCTGGTCAAATATTTTTATATTCAGAAATACTTTTTTTTTCAAACTTAAATCATAACTCTTCACTTAAATGAGGAGCTAAAGGATTTAAAAAAATAAGAAAATTTAAAAAAAATTCTTTATTTATTTTTTTTTCTTTTTTTTCATATAATTTATTAGTAAATTTCATCAAAGAAGAAATTACTAAATTAGGTTTAATATTTTCATAATAAATATTAATTTCTTTTATCATTAAAAAATGATATTCTTCTATTTCTTCATTTTTTGCATTATTAATTATTAAATTATGATATTTAATAACAAAATTATAAATTCTATCAAGTCATTTTTTCATAGACTTAACTCCTTGTATATCAAAATAAGCAGTATTATTTATTGGTCCTAAAAACATTTCATAAACTCTTAATGCATCTGAACCATACTCATCTATAATTAAATCAGGAGATATAGTATTTCCTTTAGATTTTGACATTTTTTCACCTCCTTTTCCTAGAATCATTCCTTGACAAATTAGTTTTTGAAAAGGTTCAGAGTGAGATAATATTCCAATTTTTTTTAAAATTTTATGTCAAAATCGGGAATAAAGTAAATGAGAAGTAGCATGTTCTTGTCCTCCTATATATATATCAACAGGTAATCAAAAATTAATATTATTTTTTGTTTTTAAACTATTAATAGAAAAATAAGAATTATTTTTTTTCATTAAGAAAGAAATATAATATCAACAAGAACCAGCTCATTGAGGCATTACATTAATATCTCTTTTACCTATTATATCTCCATTTTTTTTTACATTAATCCATTTTTCGATTTTTTGTAAGGGTGAATAATATTTTGAAGAAGGTGTAAAATCATCTAAATTAGGAAGAATCAAAGGTAAATCTTTATCAAGCAAAATTTTTTTTTTACCATTGTTTAAATGAATAATAGGAATAGGTTCTCCTCAATAACGTTGTCGTGAGAATACTCAATCTTTTAAATGACAAGAAAAATATCTTTTTTTTTTTTTTTCTAAAATAGAAGATTTTATTAAATTTTCATAATTAATCCCTATTCAATTTTTTTGAATATTTTTGATGTTTTCTGGTCATTCTAATTCTTTTAAATCTTCGCATAATTCTTCAGCATAATCAGTTATTTTTAAAATTCATTGAAATATTTTTTTATTAATTATCGGATAATTACCTCTTTCAGAAAAATTTTTTCCATCAATTTTTTTAATTTCTTCATTAGCTAAAACAGTTCCTAATTTTTCGCATCAATTTACAGAAACTTTTTCATATTTAGCAAGATTTTCAAGATAAATTCTTTTAAAAATTCATTGAGTTCATTTATAATAATTAGGTTCTGTAGTATTTATTTCTTTGTTTCAATCATAAGAAAAACCCATTTTTTTCAATTGTTTTCTAAATTTTTCAATATTATTATTAGTAAAATAAGAAGGATGATTATTTGTTTGTATAGCATATTGTTCAGCAGGTAATCCAAAAGCATCTCAACCAATTGGCATCAAAACATTGTAATTTTTGAAACGATAATATCTAGATAAAAAATCAGCAATAGTATAATTTCTTATATGTCCTACATGTAAACCACTACCGGAAGGATAAGGAAACATTGATAAAATATATTTTTTTTTTTTTTTTCTATCAGATAAATCAACAGAAAAAATTTTTTTTTCTTCTCAATATTTTTGTCATTTTTTTTCTATTTCTTTATGAGAATAAAACATAATTATAATTTTTATTTTAAAATATAAAAATTTTTTTTAGAAAATATGAAAATTATAGTTGGATTAGGAAATCCAGGAAAAGAATATAAAAAAACTAGACATAATGTAGGTTTCATCATAATTGATGAATTATTAAAAAAATTAAAATTAAAAACAAAAATAAAAAAATACAATTCTTTTTATTTTCAAACAAAGAATTGTATTTTTATAAAACCACAAATAGGAATGAATAGATCAGGAGAATGTATTATTCTTTTTTTAAAATATTTTAAAGAAAAAATTTCTAACTTATTAATAATTTATGATGATATATCTTTACCTTTACAAAAATATAAATATAAAGAAAAAGGATCTAGTGGTGGTCATAATGGAATAAAAAATATAATAAAAGAATTTAATACTGAAAATATAAAAAGATTGAAAATAGGTATAAATTATAACAAAAAATATTTAATAAAAGATTGAGTATTAGATGAATTTAGAGAAGAAGAAATTAAAAAAATTGAAGAAAAGTTTCCAGAAATATTAGAAAAAATAATTAAATTTATTGAGAATGGAAAATGAAATTAAAATTTTAAAAAAAATATAAAAAAAATTAAACATAAAAAAATGATTAAGATGTCTTTTCATTATCAAAATTATTTATCAAAAATAAAATTTATTGATTTGTTTGCTGGAATTGGTGGTTTTCATTTAGCTTTTGAAAGTTTTAGCGCTAATTGTGTTTTTAGTTGTGAAATTAATAAATTATTTTCATTATTATAATATATCAAATCAGGTTTACCAATTTTCCATTATTTTTTTTACTTGCAATATTTAATATTTTTTGAATTCATTCTTGTTCTTTTAATTCTTCTGTTCTTCATTTATTTTTAAAAATAAATTTGCTTTTTAACTCTTCTAATATATCAACTATAATTTTTGTTCATTTTCATTATTTTTCATATTTTTTACTTACAATATTCAATATGATAATTTTAATTGTACTTTTGAAAAATATTCATTTTAAAATATTGTTTTTTTTCTTATGTAAAATTTTAAATTAAAATGATAGTTAATATGGATGAATTTAAAAACATCATTGAAGATTCGATTTTAGAAAACAAAGTAAATTTATTATCTAAATTTAAATTTGATAAATTTCCTCTAAATTCTAAATTGAAAATGAATGGTTTATTTTTACTTCAAAAACTCGATAACTGTTCAGCGAGTATTGTTTTTTTTGATCCTCAATATCGAGGAATTTTAGATAAAATGAAATATGGTAATGAAGGAAAAAGACAAATAAAAAGAAGTAAATTAATTCAAATGGATGAAAAAACAATTTCATCTTTTATTAGACAAATTAATCGAATTTTAACCAAAAGTGGTCATCTTTTTTTATGAATAGATAAATTTCATCTTTGTGAAGGTATATCTGATTGATTAAAAAAAACTGAATTAACTATTGTAGATATGATAGTTTGAAACAAAAATCGTATTGGAATGGGATACCGAACTCGTCGATCTAGTGAATATTTATTAATTATACAAAAAATGCCTATTAAAAGCAAAGGAATATGAAAAATTAAAAATATTCCTGATGTTTGAACAGAAAAAATAGATAATAAAATAAAAAAACATCCTCATCAAAAACCATTAAATTTACAAAAAATATTAATTGAAGCAGTTACTAATCCTTTTGATTTAGTTATTGATCCAGCCGCAGGAAGTTATTCATTATTAGAAGCTTGTTTATTAACTAATAGAAATTTCTTGGGTTGTGATATAGAAGATTTATAATTATTTATGAAAATAGAAAATACTAAAAAAGGAAGAGAAGATGGAGGTTATACAAGATTATTTGGAAATGAATTACTTGGATCATTAATAAGTAGAGTTCATTCTGCTTCAATTTCTTCTGGTCATGAATTAGAAAAACTTATTCTAGAAAAAAGTAAATCATTTTTAATTCAAACATCAGAAGAAATGGAAAGAATAATATCCAATGAAGAAAAATTTGAAAAAATAACTTATTTAATTCCTAAAAAAGTAGTTAAAAATTCTAGATTTAAACTTAATCATGAATCAGATTATTTAATACTTAAAAAAGAAACTAAAACTCTTTATATAGTAGAATTAAAAGATGGAGATGCTTTTGATACTAAGAAATCAGTTGGAGAAATAGAATCTTTACGGAATTTTAAAAATCATATTTCTGAAAACGTTCCTTATAAAACTTTAATGATAATTTGTAGTTTTAATCAAACTAACAAAGAAAAAATCATTCAAGGATTTAAAAATAAAATTAAATTTGAAGAAGCGTATACTGGTAAAGAATTTTGCAAATTAATTGATATTGATTATGAAGAAATTTTGAAAGAAAGAAAAAACAAAGATCAAAAAGAAAATCTAAAATTTTTTTGTACTGAATTATTGAAAATTAATGAATGTAGAAAAATTATAGAAAATGCTTTATATAACAAAAAAGTATAATTTTTTTTTAAAAAAAAAAAAAAAAAAAAAATTAAAAAATTTTTATATTTTTTTTTTTTCTATCTTCTTCACTTCTTTTTTTTTGCATTAATAAAAATTTGTTGAAATCTTTACTAGGAAAAGTTTTTTTTCTTCTTTTTAATTCTTTTTTTATTAATTCTAGAGGAATTCCTTTTGTATCATATAAAAAAAATATTTCTTCAACTTTTAAAAGATTATATTTTTTTATTTTTTTATTACACTCATCGATAAAAAAAATAAATTTTTCAAATTCGATAATAATATCATCAGTAATTTTTTTTTTTTTTATTTCTAAAAATTTATAAAATAAAGAGTTTTTTTCTATTATTTTAAAAGATAAATTTATTATAGTTTCTTTATTTATATTAAGTAAATAAGAAAAAACACACAATCTTTTCATTAATTTTTTCAAAGTGTAACCTCTTCCTTTTTGATCAAAGAAACCACCATCTCCAAGAGCGAATATAATAGTTCTTAAATGATCTAATATTATATAGAAAAAATTTTTTTTTTTATTATTTTTTTTTGAAAGATAATTATCAAAACCTTCTCATAAATCTATATCAAAATTATTTTTTTTTTTTTGAACTATCATACATATTCTTTCTAATCCAGCACCAACATCAACACATTTTTTAATCATAGGGACAAGGATTTTTTCTTTATGATAAAATTCAGGAAAGACAATGTTACATATTTCTATAAAATCATTATTTTCTAAATCATTAATTGAAAAATTTTTTTTATTATTATCAATAGAAGATAATTTGTAGTATATTTCACTATTAGGACCACAAGGACCATTCCCCATATCTCAAAAATTAGTTTTTTTATTTCCAAAAATAATATTTTTTTTTTTTATTTTTGTCATTTTTCAAATGTCTTGGCAAATATAATCTTTTTCTCAAACTGTGACAAATATATTTTTTAAATCTAAATTTAATCACTTAGATGAAGTAAATCATTCTAGTACTATTGGAATAATCCTATCTTTAAAATTTCCTCCTATAGAAAAACTACCTAACATCTCAAAAAGAGTTTGATGGCAAGAATTAGAACTAACATTATTTAAATCTTCTAATCTCATTACTCTTTGACAATTAACCATATTAGAAGAAGGTGGTAATAATTCACCACTATAATATTTTTTAAGAGAAGCAACTCCAGAATTAATTCACAAAAGTGAATGATCATTATTTGGAATTAAAGATGAAGAATTTATAAATAAATAATTATTTTTTTCAAAAATTTCTATTCAACTTTTTCTTATACAATCTATAGAAAAAAAATTTTTTTTATACATATAAATATAATAAATTTATTTTTTTTATTTTTTTCAAGAAATAATTATTATTTAAAATTATTTAATTATTTTTTTTTAAATATTTGTTAATTAATTTTTATTTATTTTTTCATAAAAAATGGTGGATCTGATCGGATTTGAACCGATTACCTTCTGATTGCAAAACAGATACTCTGCCAATTGAGCTACAGACCCATTTTTCATAAAAAATGGTGGATCTTAGTGGACTTGAACCACCAACCTCTCGATTATCGGTCGAGTGCTCCAACCAATTGAGCTAAAGATCCTTTTTATTATAATAAAATAATTTTACTTTATTAATAAAATTTTATTAAATAAACTAGATAAGTATAAAGTATAAAAAAGTGAAAATAAAATCAGAAAAAATAAGAAATTTTTCAATAATTGCACATATAGATCATGGAAAATCAACATTAGCTGATCGTTTTTTAGAATTAACTAATTTAAAAGGTAAAAAAGTTAATGAAAGGACATTAGATACATTATTAAAAGATAGAGGAATAACAATAAAATTAAGTGCTGTTCAATTATATTATCCTTTTAAAGACCCAGAACCTTATATTTTAAATCTTATAGATACTCCTGGACATGTAGATTTTATGTATGAAGTATCTCGCTCTTTAGCTACTTGTGAAGGAGTAATACTTTTAGTCGATGCTACTAAAGGTATACAATCTCAGACTGTTTCTTATTACGAAATTGCTAAAAAATTAAATTTAAAAATTTTACCAGTTATAAATAAAATAGATTTGCCTTCAGCAATGATAGAAATAGTTAAAAAGCAAATAGTAAATTTAGTAAAATGTCAAGAAAAAGAAATAATAATGATTTCAGCAAAATTAGGAAAAAATGTTGAATTTTTATTAAAAAAAATAATTGAATTTATTCCTTCACCAATAAAAAAGTAATCATTTTCTGAAAAAATTTTTAATAAATATAATAAAAAAAAATTATTTAATTATATTTTTCTTTATATCTAATTTATTAAAAATGGTAAAAAAAAAAACAAATAATATATTTTCTTTATTTTTTAATTCAGATTTTCCGGAAGATAAAATTTTTTTTCCTTTTGATTCTAAAAATGTGAAAAAAAATGAAAATTCTTTAATAGGAAAAATTTATTATTTTTTTAATTTTGAAGAAACAAAAATACTAAGTCCTATAAAAAAAGGTTTTGTAAGTAAAATATATTCAAATAATATAATAAAAATAAAAAATAATAAAAATTTACAAATACTTTTAAACGTACAAGTTAGTGAAAATAATGAAATAAAAAAAATTATTAAATGTGAAGTAAAAGAAAAACAAATTATTAATAGAAAAACTATTTTATTTAGTGTTTTTTTAGAAAGTGAAATTAATTGTGTATCAATTTATATCCCTTATCAGCCAGAAATTATAAAAAAAATAATTAGTAGTAAAAAAAATAAAGAAAAAATTATTGCTAAAATTTGATATAGAAAAAAAAAAATTAAATTTAAAGAGAAAAATAATAATGAAAATGTTTTTATTTATAATAATTTAAAAAAAATTCTATTCATTTTTTTGTCTTTTCTTTTATTATCTTTTCATTTTTGAATAAAATAAAAACATTTTCATTATTATTTTTCTCTTTAAATTGTTTTTCAGAAACCAATATAATATTTTTTTCCTCTAAAAAAAATTTTTTAATAAAATTTTGATGTTTTAATCTATATTTTTTTAATAAAAAGCAAGAATGATCTTTATCTATAGTTTTTAAAATAATAAAATCTTTATTTATTAAAATTAGATCAGTATCAAAAAAAAAATTTTCTGTTTCTTCCTCAATTTTTTTTTTTCACTTTTTTTTTTCTATATCAAATTTTTTATTTATTTTTTCTAAATTTATTATCGAAATTATTTCTGTTATTTTCAAATAAAATAATTCAGATTTTTCTATTAACATTTTTTTATTTATTATAAATTATTTTTATTAAAGGTTTTTTTTCTCATTTTTTTAATATTTTTTCTTCAATAAATTTTTCTAAAAGATTTAATTCATTATTTTTAATCATAAAATCTTTAATTATTTTTTTTCATTCATTTATCAAATTTTCATTTTTTTTCATATTAATAAAACCATGAGTAAATATATATGGTTTTTCTATCACATTTTCTTTAAATTTATTATAAAAAACAACCATTAAAATTCCAGAATCGGACATTTTTTTTTTAATTTCTATACAATTCTGCAAATTTTTATTATCAATAGTTTTTTTTTCAAAAATATATTTTGGTTCAATGATTATTTTTTCTTTACTTTTTAAAAATTTTTTTTCATTTTTTTCTATTTCTTCTTCTAAAATTTCTCCGTTTTTAAAAACAAATATTCTATCATTAGGAATTCCTATTTCTTCAGCTAAAAAAGAATGATTATTTAACATTCTAAAATCTCCATGAAAAGGCATAAAATATTTAGGATTAACTAAAGTTAACATTAATTTTAAATCAGATTTACAAGCATGTCCAGATGAATGAAGCAAAACTCTTTCTTTATAATTTTCATGAAATCCTTTTGAATTTTCATAAATTTCTACACCTGAAGAAAATAATTTATTATTAATTAAACGAATTTTGGCATCATTATCCATAATAGGAGAAGAAGTTAAAATTACAGAATCTCCTTTTTCTATTTTTCATCCTGGATAAATTTGATGAGCTAAACGACTCAAAACAGCTTTTTCTTCTCCTTGTGAACCTGTACAAAAAATTATCAATTTATTTTTTGGAGTTTTTTCTATTAAAGAAGATTTCAAAAAAATAGAATTTTCTATTTTTCATAAACTAGCATTATTTATTATTTTCATCATTTTTAATAAAGAAGAACCTAAAAGAACTATTTTTCTTTTACTTTTTTTTGCAATATCAATAACTTTTTTTAATCTATAAACATTTGATGAAAAAGAAGTTATTATAACTCTTTTTTCAGCTTCTAAAATTATATTTTCTAAAACTTTAATAACTTTTGATTCAGAAGGAGTACTACCTTCTATTTCAGCATTTGTAGAATCACTTAAAAGTAAATCTATTCCTTTTTTTCCTCAATCAGCTAATTTAAATAAATCAGTTTTTTCTCCAATTTCACTTCAATCAAACTTAAAATCTCCTGTTAAAATAATTCTAGTTTTGTCTTTATTTGTTTCTATCATTAATCCAAATGATCCTGGTATAGAATGAGTAACTCTAAAAAAAAAAATTTTGAATTCATTAGTAGTAATAATACTATCATCTTCAAAAATATTAAGTTTTATTTCTTTTTTATCTTTTATTTTTTGTTTTAAAAGAGAAATAGAAAATTTTGAACCATAGATAGGAATAAAAGGAATAGCATCTAATAGAAAAGAAATTGCTCCAACATGATCTTCATGACCATGAGTTATAAAAAGAGCTTTTATCTTTTCTTTATTTTTTAATAAATAAGAAAAATCAGGAATAATGCCATCAGCTAAATTTATAAAATTAGGATCATTAATAAATTTAATTCCGCAATCAACTATTATTATATCATTTTCTTTTTCTATAATATAACAATTTTTTCCTATTTCACATAATCCGCCTAAAGCAAAAATTTTTAGATTTTTATTCATAATTTATTTGGTATGCCTAAGAGGAATTGAACCTCTGACCATTTGAATCGCAATCAAATATTCTATCCACTGAACTATAGGCACATATAACTTAAATTTTTTATCAAATATTTTAAAAAAAATGTTAAAATTTATTAATTTGATTCTTTAAGAATAAAGTAAAAAAAATATAAATATTATTTTATTATGAAAAAAGATCAAAATGTTTTAAACTTAGAATATTTTCTTTTACAAATTACAATTTTACTTTTTTTTATTTTTGTAATTTGTTGATTAGATGAATCTTTTTTTAATAAAATAATGAAAAAAATTTTTTTAATAAAAATTTAATTATTCATTTAAAAATATTTTTAATAAAAAAAAACATGAAAAAAAAAGTTGTTATTGGATTAAGTGGAGGGGTTGATTCAGCATTAGCAACTCAAATTTTAAAAAAAAAATATGATGTTATTGCTGTTTATATGCAAAACTGAGATAATTATTTAGGAAATGATAAAAACAGTAACTGTAATCAAATTCAAGATTGAAAAGATGCTCAAAAAATAGCTAAAAAAATAAATATACCTATTTATAAAATAGAATTTATTGAAAAATATTGAAAAGAAGTTTTTGTTAATTTTCTTAATGGATTAAAAAAAGGCAATACACCAAATCCAGATATACTTTGCAACAGTATAATAAAATTTAAATACTTTATCAAATATGCCAAAGATATTCTTTTTGCTGATTATTTTGCTACTGGGCATTACGCAAAAATAATAAAAAAAAATAATTTTTTTTATTTAGGAAAAGCTAAAGATGAAAATAAAGATCAAACTTATTTCCTTTGTCAAATAAATAAAAATATATTAAATAAATTAATTTTTCCTCTTGCTGATTTTAAAAAAGAAAAAGTCAAAAAAATAGCAGAAAAAAATGGATTAATTAATATTGAAAAAAAAGAATCAATGGGTATATGTTTTATAGGAGAAAAAAAATTTGAAAATTTTATTGAAAATTATCTTCCAAAAAAAAAAGGAAAAATAATAGATGTAGAAAATAAAAAAATAATAGGAGAACATTGAGGTTATTATTTTTTTACTATAGGACAAAGAAAAAGATTAAGATTAAATGGACAAAAAAATCCTTATTATGTAGTTGGCAAAAATATAAAAAAAAATTTAATATATGTAGCTAATGGTTGAAAAAATGATTGATTATATAATAAATGATGCATAATAAGAAAAATAAATATATTAGTTACAGAAGAAGAATTTAAAAAAATTATAAAAAAAAAAATAAAAGCAAAATTTCGTTATCGTCAAAAAGAAACAAAAGTAAAAGTAAATATTTTAAATAATTTAGAAGAATTAAAAATTGATTTTGATGAACCTCAAAGAGCTATTACTTTAGGACAATATGCTGTTTTATATTGAAAAAAAATTTGTTTAGGTGGAGGAGAAATATTTAAAATAGAAAAAAAAAATATATTTTCATAAAAATTAAATTAAGAATCATATTTAATATATTTCTTTTTTTTTGAAATTTTGAAAATAAAAAAAAGAAATATAAAAAAAATAAGAAAAAAAAAATCATTTTCTATTATTTTTATTTCATCATTTTTGCATTCAATATATTCTTTATGTTTATAATGTTTATAATAATTTGGTTTTTTTTCAATTCTGAAATGTACATAATTAACACTTTCTCCATTAGTAGATAAATAAATTTTTGATTTTTTTGTTTCTTTTTCCAAAATTATAGATATCCTTTCTCATATTTTTTTTTTATTTTCAAAATTTGAATTAAAAATAAAATTACTTAAAGAAGAATAATTTTTATCTTTTATTGGAATAGGAATTACTAAAATATTACCACTATTACTATTAAAAGAAATTACTTCTTCATTTTCTTTCATCTTATTAATTTTTTCTCGAAATGGTAAAAAATTTTGTTCAAGTACATCATTTTTTTTTATTATTTTTTTTATTATAACAAACTCAAAATCACAATGATAATTTTCTTTCTCAAAAATACCACAACATTCTCAAAAATATTCTTCAAATTCATTTCTTGCATCGATAAAACTATCATTTAATACTTTTAAAAAATCATCATTTTTTAAAAGTTTAATAAAATCAGAATTTTTTATTATTTTTGTATTTTTTTTAAAATAATATTTAAATTTATCTTCTGCTATTTTTTCTTTACAAAAAATGTACATTTTTATTTATATTTTTCAATATTTTAAAAAAAATTCATTAAATATTTTCCAAATCAAGGCATATTTAGATAAATTAAAGAAGGTATTGCAAAAACATGATCAGGACCATTTGATTTGTATTGTTCAAAGCAATATTCAACTAAAGATTTTTCTAAATTACTTAAATATTCTGTTTCATCACTTTCGCATCCCATTTGTTTTTCTTCATTTAAATAAACACTTTTAAATCTTAATTCTTTCTTTTCTCCGCAATAAGAAAATCCTCCAGCACAAATTCTTCCTAAACTTTCTTCATAATTCATTTCAATTCCTAAAAAATCTTTAAGTAAAGGTCTATGAACTTTTCCTTTACGAAAAATATGATTAAAATAGCTGTATGGTTTATCATCAGTGCTATCAATTATTACATAAAAACTTCTTCCGTTTTGATTTTTTGCTCTACATTTTTCATTGTTTTTTCATGTATAATTTCCATCTATAGCATAAATAATAGCACCAGAATAACTTTTTTGAGGTTCAAAAGAAGGACTAAAAGCAGAAATTTTTCCTTTTAATTCTCCTTTAAATTCAAGTTCAATTTTTTTATATAAATCTTCAAAATTTTTTTTTCCCATTTCAAAAATATAAAAAAACACAAATATAACAATTAAATTATATTAATATTATTATACTAATATTTATAATAAAAATAATATAAAAGAATGAAAATATTATCTATTGATCCTAGTGGAACAGGAACAACTGGTCTTTTTTTTATTAGTAAAGAAAAAACAGAATTTATAGAATTTAAAAATAATGATTGAAAAAAACATTATTTTTTTATAAAAACTTTAATAAAAGAAAAAAAACCAAAAATAATTATTTATGAAGATACTAATTATATTAATAAAAGAACTTCTGATTCATTGAATTTATTTAGATTATTAGGAGCTATTGAAAATTTATCAGTGAAAAAAATAAGAACAATTAATGTTATAAAAGTTAAAATTTTAACTAAAAAATTATTTTTGGGAAAAATAAAAATAAAAAATTTAGAATATTTACCAGGTAGAGGAAAAGGTTGAATGTTTGAAAAAAAAAGAGTTAGTATACATCAATTAGAAGCCTATTTAGTTTATTGATTATTTGCTAAAGAAACAGAAGATAATAAAAATAAAAGAATAATTTAATTAAATTTGAAATTATTCAATAATTTATCTTAGTTATTCTTGATTTAAATTATTAATAATTTTATTTAATGATATTTTTTATTAATATATTTCTAAATTTGATCAATCATAAATTTATTATTTTTATTATTATTAATTAAACTTTAATTAAAATTTAAAAATTTTTTTTTCAAAGAACTAGAAAAAAAAATAATTAGAATTATTTTTTAATAAATTTAATAATCAGTTATGTTTCAGAAAAAAATATATTTCAAAAACATTTTCAATATTTTTTTTTTATTGATTTTCTCAAATAATTTCCTTTTTTTTCTTTTTATAGTTATAAAAAGAAAAAAAAGTATAAAAAGAAACAATAATTGATAAAAATGAAAAAAATTTTAATCAAAATAAATTTAGATTATCTACTTTCTTTTCTATTTCTATAAAATCATCAATATTATTATCTATCTCTTCAGAAAATTTTTTTTTTAATAATTCTATATCTTTTTTTAATAATTCTATATCTTTAATTAATTTATCATTAACATCAAGCAATTTATTTATTAATTCATCTTTTTTTTCATTATTATCATTACCATCTTCAACACTATCTTCAGTTGTTAATTCATCTTTTTTTTCATTATTATCATTACCATCTTCAACACTATCTTCAGTTGTTAATTCATCTTTTTTTTCATTATTATCATTACCATCTTCAACACTATCTTCAGTTGTTAATTCATCTTTTTTAAAATATTCATCAATTCCATACTTATATATTTCAATTTTTTTAATAGTTCCTAATTCATCATTTTCTTTTTCTATCATTTTTTTATCAAAAACAAAAGAATTGCATTCATCACACTTTAATAAAGAAGAATTATTTATTAATTGACAATTTTCACATTCTTCATATTTTTTCTTTCTTTCAAAAAAATTAAAAACATTAATTAAAAAAAACAAATTTTTAATTCTTTTATATTTTTCTTTTTCATGTATTTTTTCTTTTAAAATACAATTAATAAAATCTGAAGATAATTTCTTATATTTTAAAAATTTATCTTCTTTACAATCAATAAAAACATCATCACTGTATTTTTCTATAAGATTAAAAAACAAAAAAGAAACAATTAAATCAATAAATTTATCTTTTTTATTATCATTGATAAACCGTTTATTATCATTAAAATTATCAAATTTTTCGATTGATGTATCGCTTCAAAAAAAAATTTTTTCTTGAAAATTTTCTTCAATTTCAAAATAAGGAGAAGAAAATTTTGAACAATAATCTTCATTATTTCTAACAAAAGTAAAACAATTAGAATGAATAAAAAAATTTGAATTTTGCTCCAAATAATCATAAACAGAAATTAAATATCTTTCTCCTTCTTTTATTTTTTTATTACATGTAAAACAATTTTTCATAATTATTTTTATTTAAAATTTTTAATATATTTATGAATAATAAAAACTATAATTATTATTTAATAGAAAAAAAAAAAAATAATTGAAGAGAATTAATCAATGAAAAAAAAAATAAAGGAAAAAATGCTATTCTTCCTCCTCCTAATATAACAGGAGACCTTCATATAGGACATGCTCTAAATTCAATTATTTTAGATTTTTTTATTCGTTCTTCATATTTAATAAAAAATAAAAAAAAAATTGATTTCATTCCAGGAATAGATCATGCTGGAATATCAACTCAAAGTAAAATAGAATCTCTTGATTTAAAAAAATTAGATAATAATATCAAAAAAATTAATTATACTTCAAAAATTTGATATCCTGATTCAAAAAAAAATTTTTGTTTTCAATGAAAAAAATTAGGACTTTTGATAAATACTAAAAAAATATTTTTTACTTTTGATAAAAGATCACAAAAAATAGTAAAAGAATCATTCATAAAATTATATAAAGAAGAATTTATTTATAGAGGGTTAAAACTAGTAAATTGAGATCCAAAAATAAAAAGTGTTATTTCTGATTCTGAAATTGAAGAAAGGAATATTTTAGGAAATTTATATTATTTAAAATATTTTTTAGAAGATAGTAAAGATTATTTATTAGTAGCAACAACTAGACCAGAGACAATTTTTGCTGATGTATCTTTATTTGTAAATCCAAATGATCAAAGATATAAAAAATTTATAAATAAAAAAGTATTTAATCCTTTAAATAAAAAAAAAATACCTATCTTGGCAGATGAGAAAGTAAAAATAGAATTTGGGAGTGGAGTATTGAAATGTACCCCTGGACATGATTTTAAAGATTATGAATTAGCTAAAAAACATAATTTGCCAATAATAACTTGTTGTAATGAAAAAGGTTTATTAAATGAAAGAGCTAATAAATGAAAAAATAAAAATATTAGTTATATAAGAAAAGAACTTGTTGAATATTTATTAAAAAAAAATATTTGTGAAAAAATTGAAGAAAAAAGAATTAATGTTAATTATTCTATTAGGACAAATAGTATGTCAGAAATAATCCTTTCTAAACAATGATTTCTTAATCTCCCCTTATTAATAAAAAAAGTAAATTTTGAAAAAAATGATTTTTTAGAAAATATTGATATAAAACCTTTAAATTTTAAAAATGAATTAAAAAAATGAAAAAATAATGCAAAAGAATGATGTATATCAAGACAATCATGATGAGGTCATAAAATTCCAGCATGATATCAAAAAAAAAGTAATAAAACTCATGTTGGTATTAAAAAACCTATTAAAGGAGATTGATTAGCTGATAAAGATGTATTAGATACTTGATTTTCTAGTTCATTATGACCAATAATAACAACTTATAAAAATATAAAAAATAATTCATTTTTGTATCCTACAACATTATTAATTACTGGTTATGATATTATTTTTTTTTGAGTTTTAAAAATGATTATAATGGGTTATTTTTTTAAAAAAGAAAAACCTTTTAAAAAAATTTTTATACATGGTTTAATTAGAGATGAAAAAGGAAAAAAAATGTCAAAATCTTTAAATAATGGAATATTACCTAATGAAATAATAAAAAAACATGGTTGTGATAGTTTAAGAATTTTTTTATTAGAAAATAATATTTGAGGTTCAGATTTAAATTATAAAGAAGAAAAAATAAAAAAAAATTGAAAATTATGTCAAAAAATATGAAATATTTTTAATTTTATTAAAATAAAAACTAATTTTAAAAAAATAACAAAAAAAGAATTATTTTCAAATAATTAAAAAAAATTATTTTAAAAATTAATTATGTTAAAAATAATTAAATGATTACTTATATTGTTAGGAATTTTTATTATTTTTTTATCTTTTTTTTTACTTGAAGATAATGAATTTTCATTAACTCAAGAAAATGAAAATATTTACAAAAAGAGTGAATTAACAAAATTAAAAAAATTAATAGATAATTGTTATATAGTATTTGTATTTATTTTTTTAATAATATTATTTTTTTATAATTATTTTGAATCTTAATGGTAGGACTAGATGGATTTGAACCACCGACCTCACCCTTATAAGGGGTGCGTTCTAACCAACTGAACTATAGTCCCTTTTTTTAATATTTTATAATTATTCTTTTTCTAATTTTTTTTTTATTTCTAAAACTTTAATTTTTGAAAATCTGTTTTCTCTAGCAAAATTTAAAATTTTATCATTTATTTCTCCCTCTTTTTTAATAATATTTTTTAATTTATTATAAACTTTTAAATGATTTTTTTTTTTTATTTCATCTTTTCTATTTTTTCTATATTTTTTATTTTTATAAGAAGAATGACCTGCCATAAAAAAATTAACGTTTTGAAAATTGAGGAGCTTTTCTAGCTTTTTTTAATCCTATTTTTTTTCTTTCTTTTTTTTTCTTAATATTTTTGTTTAATAAAGAAAAACTTTTCAAAGTAGAACGATATTCAGGAAAAATTTTTAATATAGCTGAAGATAAAGCTAATCTAATAGCTAAAGATTGACTACTAAAACCACCTCCTTTTACTCTAACTTTAAAATCAAAATTTTTTTCTTTATTAAAAATTTTTAAAGGTAAAAATATTTCATCACATAAAAAAGAATTCATATAAAAATAATCATTAATTAACATTCCTGATGATTTTTTCTTACTATTTTTTCTATTAATTTTAAAATTTCCGGTTCCTTCTTTTAAAAAAAGTGTAGCAGTAGCTCTTTTACATCTTCCAACTCCTATATAAAAAATATTATTTTCTATCATTAGTTTATATTTTAATAAAATATTTTTCTTGTGATTTAAGATTATGATTTTTTTCAGCAAAAACAAATAATCTTTTTATTTGTTTTTTTCCTAATTTTGTATGAGGGATCATTCCTTTAATAATACGATAAACTAACTCACAAGGATAATCTTTTAACATAATTTTCATTTTTCTTTCTCTTAAACCACTTGGATATCCAGAATGGTTATAATAAATTTTTTTATTCAATTTTTTTCCAGTAGTTTTCATTTTTTTAGCATTAATTATCACAACATAATCTCCTAAATCAGAATTAAAAATAAAATTATTTTTATTTTTTCCCATCAAAATTTTTGCTATTTTATTTGATTCTCTACCTATTATTTTATCCTTCAAATCAAAAAAAAATCATTTACGACAATAAGGTTTTTTTAAAGAAAGGATGGTAGTATTCTGATAATTTTTATCTTTATATTTTTCTTGAGTATAGTTTTTATTTAACATCGGAAAATAATATTTTAATAATAATATAAATATTAATTTTATATTATTATTACTAAAATAATTTAATTTTGTTTTAAATATTTAATCAAAATAATTAAAAATTATTTTGATTTCTTTATTTTTGAATATTAAAATTTCATTCAAATGCTTCATTTTTTGATTCTAAATTTTTATTTTTTTCTTTTTCTTCCATATCTTCTAAAAATTTTACATCTTTTAAGCGATTTTTGCTTAAAAGAATTTCTATGATTCCTTTAAAAAGAATAATTTCTGTAATATGATTATAATCAGCATTTAAAAAACTTAATTTAGGAAAACTTGTTAAGTCTAAAGGATCTTCTAAATTTTTTTGATAAATCTCTAATCTTTTTATTTCTTTTCTATTTTCTTTCGGAAATTTTTCATTCATTTTTGTGCAATTACCATTGTATTATATTTTAATGAAAATATACATATATTAAATTTATTAAACAGAAAAAATAAATTTTTTTATAATAAATATTTAAAAAACTATAATAATAAAAAATGTTAATTTTTTCTATTGAAACTAGTTGTGATGAAACAAGTTTTGCTATAATAAAAAATAAAAAAATTTTAGCTGATGTTACAATAACACAAATATTAGAACAAAGAAAATATGGAGGAGTTTTTCCGGAATTAGCAACTAAACTTCACATTAAAAATTTTCAAAAATTAATTTTTGAAGTTTTAAAAAAAGCAAAAATATCTTTAGATTCAGTTGATTATTTTAGCTATACAGAAAAACCAGGATTAATAATTTGTTTACAAATAGGAAAAATTATAGCACAAACACTTTCCTTATATTTTAATAAAAAATTAATATCTTGTAATCATTTAATAGGTCACATATATTCTAGTTTAATAAATAAAAAAAAAAAATGAATTTTTCCAACTTTAGCACTTATAATCAGTGGAGGTCATACACAAATTTATCAAGTAGAAAATCATTTTAATTTTAATCTTTTAGGAGAAACAGTAGATGATTCGATTGGAGAATTTTTAGATAAGTCTTCTATTTTAATGGGTTATTCTTATCCTGGGGGACCAATAATTGAAAAATTGGCTAAAAAAGGTAAAAATATTGTTAAATTACCTTTTCCAAAAAATGATAAAACATTAAATTTTAGTTTCAGTGGTTTAAAAAGCAAAATTAAAAAAATTTTAGAAGAAAAAAAATATAATAATGAAGATATAAGTTGCTCTATTCAATATAAATTATTAGAAATAATTTTAAAAAAAATGAAAAAAGCATGATTAATTAAAAAAAACAAAACAATTGTATTTGGTGGAGGAGTAATAGCAAATAATTTTTTAAGAAAAAAAATATTTTTAGAAATAAAAAAATGAGATTCTTCAATAGAAATATTTATTCCAAGTATTAAATATTCTACTGATAATGCTACTATGATAGCTTTTAATACTTATTATAAAATAAAAAACAATAAAAATAATTAAAAATAATTATAAATGATAAATATAGCATTTGGTAAAAATACAGTTCTTAATATACTGGAATCTCCTTATTTTGATATAAGAAAAGTTATTTTAAGAAAAGAATATGAAAAAGATGAAAAAATAATAAAAATATTAGAAAAAAAAAATATTTTTTATCAAATAATTAATAAAGATAAATTTTCTAATTATAATTTTGATAAAAAAAATCAAGGAATAGTAGCTTTTATAAAAAAATATAGATATTCTTCTTTAAATGAAATATTAGAAAAAAAAAAAAATGAAAAATCTTCATTAATAGTTATTTTAGATTCAATAGAAGATCCTCATAATTTTGGAGCTATTTTGAGAACTTGTTCGGCTTTTAAAGTAAAAGGAGTAATAATATCTAGAAATAATCAAGTGCCAGTTAATAATACAGTAATAAAAGTTTCAACTGGAGGAATAGCACATGTTCCAATTTGTAAAGTTAATAATTTAATAAAAACAATTGAAAAATTAAAAAAAGAAAAATATCAAATAATTTCTACAATTTGTAATAAAAATTCTAAAAATTATGAAAATTTTTCTTTTAAAAATTATACATGTATAATTTTTGGTAATGAAAATAAGGGAATAAATAAAAAAATAATTGATATAAGTGATTATTCTCTTTATATAGATGTGTATAATAAAATACTTTCTCTTAATGTTTCAGTAACTTGTGGAATTTTTTTATCTTTTTTTTCTTTTCAAATTAAAAAAAATTTTTTTTAATTTTATTTTTTTATATTTTTTTCTATTTCCATTTTATTATCTTTAAATTCAAGAATATGATCAGCATATTTAAATATTTCGTAATGATGATCAATCATTAAAATAATCACATCTTTTTTTTTTATTTCAAAAAATATTTTAGGAAAAATTTTTTCTTTTAAAGTTGGATGAACATTACTTCATATTTCATCAAATATGTAAATTTTATAATCTTTTTTAATAAATAATTTTATGGAAAAAATTTGTTGTTTTTGACCTTCAGAAAGATCTGAACCTCCATCATGTAATTTAGTATCAAATTTTTTTGGTAAATTATCAATGAAGTTTTTTATACCTACTTTTTCTGAAGCTTTTTCTAATAAAGAAAGATGTTCTTTTTTATTATATTCATAAGGAAAAAAAATATTCTCAGCAATACTCATGTTTTTAAAAAAACTTGGATGATTACTTTGATAACAAATTTTTCCTTGCAATTCTTTAGTATTAATATCTTTTATATCTAATGAACCTATTTTTATTTTTCCTTTTTCTAAATCATATATTTTTAATAATGTTTTGGTAATAGTACTTTTCCCAATTCCATTTTTTCCAGAAATTCCATATGTTTTTCCTTTAAGAAAAGAAAAAGTAAATTTTTCTAATATTTTTTGATTAGGACGAGATGGATAAGAAAAAGTTACTTCTTCAAAATTAATATCATCCATGAAAAAATTTAAATTTTTATTTTTTTCATTATTTTTTTCTCTGATTATTTTACTAAATATATTATTTAACATTTCCAAACTATTGACAAGTTCTTCAACATTATAAAAAGTTATCATTATTTTTTCCATTTCTCTATTAAGAGCAGCGACAGAAAAATAATATCTAAAAAAGTTTTTTACAAGATAAACAGAATTTTCATTAATATCTTTTTTTATTGTTGTAAGAACAGCAATTGTAAGAAAAAGACTGGGAATATTAGGACCAATGACATAACTTGGAAAAGCTTTAAAAGCAACTGAATAAAAAAGATATCACATATTTTTTTTAAAACTATCATCTAATTTTTTACTAATTTTTTTGTATGAATAATTCTCTCCTGAAACATATTTTATATATTCTAAATTGTAAATTTTTTCTCAAATTTCTTTATTATCTTCTTCATTTCTCAGTTTTGCTTCTAAACCTTTTTTAATTGCCTTTCTATATAGAATAATTTGTTCAATAATATTAAATGAAAACAAAAAAATAGTTATCAAAATAAATCTTCAATTAATTCCTTCTTCAGTACCAAAATTAAAATCATACTTATATACTTGAAATATATAAACAAAAGAAATAATTAATTTATTAGGTATAAATCAAATATAACGAGAAATTGTATCTAAATCATTAGAAAATTGGCTTATTAAATCACGAGATACTTCAGAAGAATATTGATATTTAGTATCAAGAACTTTTTTTAATAGTTCTTTCTTTAAATTTTTTTCTATTAAATCATAAGAATAATGCATTAAATAAAAATGAAGTAAAGATAATGATGATTTTAAAATAAAAATTAAACCAAGTGTTCTTAAAAGAAATTGCTTGATCCCATATTCTTTTTCTTTAAAAATTTTTAAACCAAACAAAGAAAAACTAAAAGGAAAAGATACTTTAAAAATGTTTTTATTTAAATTTTCTTCATGTTTATATGATTGAATAAAATTTTTAAAAATTATATATATATTGAAATTTACAACAGAAATTAATAAAGATAATAATGTACATAAGACAAATAAATTCAAATTATTTTTTACTATTTTTATATAATAACTAAATAAAATTTTTATTTTTTTATTTTTTTTATTTTTTATTGGTTTTATAAGCATATCATATGAAATTTGTTTATAATAAATATTATAATATTACATAATTACTATTATGTTCTTATTATTAATTAAAAAAGAAAAAAAAATTTTTAAGAAAAATATTAGTAATCTTTTGAAAGTAATCAATTACTATCTAAAAAATTCTGTTGATGATTTTATTTCTCTTTATGATACACTAAATTATATCTATTTCTTTTCTCAAATAATTTCATCAATAGAGACTTATGATAGAAAAAATATTCCTTTTAAACTTTTTTTAAAAAAAAAAAATATTTGAAAAGAATTAAAAAATATTAATTTAATTTTTTTTTTTTATATTTTTCCAAATATTTCATTTTTTTTAATTCCTTATATTTTTTTTTTGATAAAAAAAATATTTTTAAATAATAAAAAAGAAGATCATGTTTTGATTTCTTTGTTTCCACAGTTAAAAAGATATATTTTTTTAAGTAAATTGATTGTTATTCACATAATTAATGCTTTTTTTTCTTTGATTTTTTTCGTTTTACCTTTTTTTATAATTAGTTTTAAATTAAAATGATATGAAGGAGATTTTTTCTATAATTTTATGAAAATAATTTTTTTTTTTCTTTGATTTTTTTTAATTGCTCCTTTTTTTTTTATTATTTTTTTTGGAAATATTTATATTTTATTAATAAAAAAATATTATTTTTTTTCTTTGATTTTTCCTTATGCTATCATGATTTTTTTTTCAACATTTTTAGAAAAAATTTTAGAGTATCAATTGATAGAAAATAAAAAAATATTAAAAAATATTACAATTTTATTTATAAAGATAGGAAATATAATAAAATTTTGTTCTACAAATATTTTTCTTTTTATAACTATTTCATTATCATTAGGAATACCTTTATTTTATATAAACATGTATGAAAACTATAATGAAGATTACATTACAATAAAATAAAAATATTATTTAATGTTAAATTTAAAAAAAAAAAAAATAATAAATTTAGAAAAATTAAAAATAAATTTTTCTTATTCTTTTGATATTCTTAAAATATATTTTTTTGAAGTTTCACCAAGAGATATTTATAAAATTTTAGTTTTTTTTTTTAATGAATTGAAATACTTTTTTTATTATTTAAAATATGAAATAGTAATAAATAACAATTCTTCTTCAAAAATAAATAAGAAGACAATAAATGAATTAATTTTTTTAATTTTAAATAATCCTTTCTTGTGAGAAGAAGAATATCATTTAAAATTAATAATAAATAATGAAATTATATTTAAAAAAGTTTTTATAAATAATTCTTTTTTATATTTATGTAATAAAGAAAATTATGAAAATAAAAAATTATTTTCTTTATTTGAAAAAAAATTAATAAAAATTTCAGGTTTAGAAAATATATTTCCTATTATCAAAAAAATATTAGAAGAAAAAAAATATCTAAATTTGATCGAAGATAAAAAAAAAGAAAAAATTGATGAAAAAAAATTATTAATTAAATGAAAAGAAAGAAAATTATATGAATTAGGAATTCATACTAATTTTAGTAATTTAGATGGAATAAGTACACCATCTGATTATATAAAAAATGCGAAAAAAAAAAATTATTCTTTTTTAGGAGTAACAGATCATTATAATGTTCAATCTTTTCCAGAATTTAGCAAAATAGAAGATAAAGATTTAAGAATTATATATGGATGTGAATTGGAAATGATAGAAGATAACTTTTCTTTTCCTTTTTTTAATATCAATGATAATGAAATTTTTAATAAAAAAATTAATGAAATAAAATATTGTTTATTTGATTTAGAAACAACAGGGTTATTTTCAGAATATAATGAAATAATAGAAATAGGTTATATAATTTATTATCAAGGAAAAATATTAGAAGAAAAAGAATATCTAATATGTCCTGAAAATGAAATAGAAAAAAACATTTTAGAGAATTGATATACTAATATAAATCCAGAAGAATTAAAAAAATCACCAAAATTATCAAAAATTATTCCAATTTTACAAGAAAAATGAAAAGATTGTATATTAGTTGCTCATAATGCAAAAAATTTCGATTATGGATTTTTAAAAAAAATTTGAAAAAAAAATTCAGGAGAAGAATTAAAAAATAGCATAATCGATACCCTTATTTTATCTTGAATATTAATACCAGGTAAAAAAAAATATAGTTTAGAAAAATTAAGTCAATTAACAACAAAAGAAAAACAAAATCAGTTGCATCGTGCTTTAGATGATAGTAGATTGTTATTAAATTTTTTTAAAAAAATAATAAAAATAATAGAAGAAAAACAAATTTATTATTGAAAAGATATAAATACAAAAAATAATATTTTTTTTCCAGGAAAAGGATTAAAAATTAAAGTTATAGTAAAAAATCAAAAAGGTTTAGAAAATCTTTACAATTTAATAACGATTTCACATACTAAAAATTTATTCAAAAGACCTTGTTTATTTCGTTCAGATATAATTAATAATAGATCTGGTTTATTTATAGGTTCTTCAGGTTCTAAAGATGGAGAAATTTTTCGATCTTTTAATTCTTTTTTTTCTGAAAAAGAAAGAGAAAAAAAAATAAAATTTTATGATTATATAGAAATCGGTAATCCTAATAATTTTAATCATCTTCAAAAAATGGGTAAAATTAGTGAAAAAAATTTAAATAATACTATAAAAAAAATATTAAAATTTTCTGAAAAATTAGGAATTATAACATTTTTTTCTCATAATGTTCATTATTGCAAAAAAAAAGAAAAAATATTAAAAGAAATAATAGTAGCTAATGAAGGAATAAAAGGTTATAGGCATTATTTATATAATGAGTTAATGATGGAAAAAAATGAAGATAAATTTTCTGAATTACCTGATCAATATCTTCCAGAATTAAAAGAAATAATCAAAATGTGAAAATTTATAGAAAATGAAAAAATTATAGAAGATAATATTTTTTTTAATAAAGAAAAAATAATAAAAAATATAGAAAAAATAGAAATAAAACATATTCCTATTAATTATTCTAAGTCAAATAGTATTGAAAAAAAGAAAGAAGAATTAATTAAAAAATATGTAGAAAAAACTGATATTTTATTTGGAAAAAAATGACCAATTTTTGTTCATTCGAGAATAAATGAAGAATGAAAAATTATTAAAGATAAATATATTTTTATTTATTGATTATCTTATAAAATAGTAGAAAAAGCACATCAAGATGAATCAATAGTTGGTTCAAGAGGTTCTATAGGATCATCATTTATTGCATATTTATGTGAAATAACTGATTTAAATCCTTTACCTTTTTATAAATTTTGCAAAAAATGTAAATTTTCAGAAATTTATAAAACAGAAGAAAAAAATTATTCTTGTTATGATTATTTAGAAAAAGAAAATTGTCCAAACTGCTCAAATTATTTAATAATGGAAGGGCATAATCTTCCTTTTGAAACATTTTTTGGTTGAGAAGGTGAAAAAACTCCTGATATAGATTTAAATTTTTCAGGTGAATATCAGAAAATTGCTCATGAGTATGTTGGAATATTATTAGGAAGAAAATCATACAGAATAGGAACAATTAGTACTCTTTCAAAAAAAACAGCAGAAACTTTTTATGATGAACATTTAAAAATGAGAAAAAAAATAAATTCTTTAGAATATTTAGAAAATATTTATAAAAAAAAATATGATGAAGATATCCCTGAATGAAAAAAAAAATATATAAAAAAAATAAATTTAGATTTAAGGAAAAAATTTGATGAAGAAAAGTGATATTCAGAATGAATTGATAACAAAAAAATAGAAGAATTACAAAATAAAAAAAATGAACTTATTAAAAAAAAAAATTCGATCATCAAAAATTCTTTTAAAAGTTAAAAAATATATAAATAAATTTATTTATATTTGAAAAAATAATTTTATTAGTAATTAGTAATAATAGATTTAAAACTTGATTAAATTACTTACAATCGAATGTTTAAACAATAAAACAAATATTTAAAATAGTTATCAAATAGATGAAAAATGATTGCAAAAAATCAGAAATAAATATTCATTACTTAAAAATGTTCTTTTTATAATATTTGCATAATAAAAATCTATAAAATAATCTAAATAATGTATAAATAAGATAAAATTATTGTATTATGACTGAATTAAATCATCAAAATTATCTAATAGGAATCAGAAAAAAAACAGTTTTAGAAGAAAAATCAGTAGAAAAAGAAAGTATTGATTTAATAGTTACTTCTCCTCCTTATAATGTTGGAATTGATTATGGATCTAATGAAGATAATCTAATCTATAAAGATTATTTAAACTTTTCTCAAATTTGATTAAAAAATTGTTATGTTTGAACCAAAAATACTGGTAGACTATGTCTTAATATTCCATTAGATAAAAATAAAAATGGAAAAAATAGTGTTTATGTTGACATTACTACCATCGCTAAAAAAGTAGGATGAAAATATCAAACTACTATTATTTGAAATGAACAAAATATTTCTAAAAGAACTGCTTGAGGGAGTTGATTATCAGCTTCAGCTCCTTGTATTATTTCTCCTGTAGAAGTTATTGTTGTTTTTTACAAAAATGAATGAAAAAAAATTCAATTAGGAGAATCTGATATTACTAGAGAAGAATTTATTGAATGGACTAATGGTTTATGAACTTTTAATGGAGAAAATTCTAAAAAAGTTAATCATCCAACTCCTTTTCCTCGTGAATTACCTAAGAGATGCATTAAATTATTTTCTTTTCTCGGAAATACAGTTTTAGATCCTTTTTCCGGAAGCGGAACAACTTTAATCGAGACTATTAATAATCAAAGATATGCATTAGGTTTAGAAATTGATGAACAATATATTTTTAATAGTAAAATAAGAATAGCAAAAGAATGTTATTTTAATAATACCATTCCTTCTAAAGAAAAATTTGTTACTATGTTAGATTATATAATTAACATTAGCAAAAAAAATAAGTCTGCCGAAATATATTATAAAATTTTTGGAAAAAATTGAGGAAAAAATATCACATCTGCTTCAAATTTTGTGAAAAAATCATGAGAAAAAATTGAATTTGATAATATTTTAACTAAAAATTACCGAGGAACTTTATTTGAATATCTGATAATTATATGTCTTTATTCAAAAAAAATATTACCTTTTTATCAACAAGCTAAAATTGGATTTGTTCCTAATGTTAATTATGATATTGTTTTTTATAATTCTAAAGGTTATCCTATAACTTTAAGTATTAAAACTTCTTTAAGAGAACGATACAAACAAGCTGACTTAGAAGGAAGTTCTCTAAAAAATGTTCATCGTCGAGCCAAAAATTATTTAATTACTTTAGATAAAAAAGAATACAAAAAAATAAAAGAAAAAATTGAAAGAAGTGATGTTGGAGGATTAGATGAAATTATTTTAGCTGATACTCAAGAATTTGATAAATTATTAGATAAATTAGCAAAAATGAATTTTATTAAAACTGAATCTATTGAAATTATTAAAGGAAAAATTATTGAATAAAATCAAAATGATTTTTATAATAGTCTTAAATAATTAATATGAAAAATTTATCTAAATAACAAATAATTATATTAAAAATTTTATGACAATTAAAAAAAAAAAAATTTTGTATGTTGAAGGTCAAGATCAATTCAGAGGATGATTTAATTCTTCTTTAATAATATCAACTATTCTAGAAAAAAAAGCTCCTTATGATGAAGTTTTATCTCATGGATTCGTTGTTGATGAAAAAGGAAAAAAAATGTCTAAATCTTTAGGAAATGTAATAGATCCAGAAGATATAACAAAAAAATTTAATTCAGATGTTATTCGTTTATGAGTGATAAGTTCAGATTTTTTAAAAGAAGTAAAAATTAGTGATCAAATATTAAAAAAATCTGAAGATTCTTATCAAAAAATTAGAAATGTTTTTAGATTTTTATTAGCAAATTTATCAAATATTCCTAGTAATATAAAAAATGAAAAAAATTTTGAAAAAAAAATAAATATAATAGATGAATATATTATCTATAAATTAAATTTTTTGATAAAAGAAAGCAAAATTAATTATAAAAAATATAAATTTTCTTCTATTTTTTTTTCTTTAATAAATTTTTGTATTAATGATTTAAGTTCTTTTTATTTTGAAATAATAAAAGATTCTTTATATTGTGATTCTTTAAATTCAAAAAAAAGAAAAAAAATAATCACAACAATTTACTATTTACTTAAAGGTTTATTATTTTTAATAAAACCAATTTTACCATATTTATCAGAAGAAATATATCAATTTATACCGAAACAATTAAAATTTAATAAAAAAAAGAGTGTAATGATTGAAAATGATAATCAATTATTTTCAAATATAAAAAAATTTCCCAAACATTTGAATGATATTGAAATATTATTAAATATAAGAAAGGATGTTTTTCATTGTTTAGAAGATTTTAGAAAACAAAAAAAAATAATTTCTAATTTAGAAGTTGAATTGGAAATTTTTCCTAAAAATAAAATTAAGTTCGAATGATCTTCAATAGATCTTTCTGAATTATTTTTAGTTTCAAAAGTTAAAATAAAAGATAGAAAAAATGAAAAAATGATCGAAGAAAAGTTTTCTTTTATAGAAATTTTTAAAACAAAAGAAAATTGTTGCAAAAGATGCAAAAGATGAAAAAAGAATACTAAAGATTTTTGTGAAAAATGTATATTACAATTAAAATAATTTAAAATCATAATTATAAAAATTATGTTTACTGAATCGGATGTTAGACAAGAAATAGATGAAATTTTAAAAAATAAAGGTTGATTTTTGCAAGGTGATAAAAAAAATGTTTGAACTGAAAAAAATATTAAAAAAAAAAGAATTGATTATTTTTTAGAAACTTCAAAAGAAAAAAAACCAATTATTGTAATTGAAGCAAAAAAAAAAAATAAAGATCTTAATTTAGCTTTACAACAAGCGAAACAATACTCAATTCTAATAAATACACCAATTTGTTTTGCAACTGATGGTAATTTTTGAAAATCTTGACATATTAAAGAAAATAAGCCTTTAATTTTAAATGATGAAGAATTAGATAATATCATTGATGAAAATTTAGCAATTGAATTTATAAAAACAAATAAATTATATACAATTAGAAAAGAAGTTATTAATTCAAGACAAAAATTAATTAATATCTTTAATTCTGCAAATGATGATTTAAGAAATGAAGGATTACGTTCTGGAATTGAAAGATTTAATGAATTTTGCACAATAATATTTTTAAAATTATTTAGTGAACAACAAGAAAATATAATAAATAATAAAGAAATTCATGAAACTCTTTTATGAAATTATTGAAAAGAAAAAGAAAGTGAAGAATTATTAAGATATATTAATGATAGTGTTATAAAAAATTTTCAAGAAAAATATGGTACAGAAATTTTTTATAAGTTGAAGATAAAAAATTCTTTAAATTTAAAAAAAATTGTTGATAAATTAAATTCTTTAATATTATCAGATATAAAAACTGATATCAAAGGAGATGCTTTTGAATATTTCTTAAAAGTTTATTTAACAAAACAAAATCAAGATTTAGGTGAATATTTTACTCCTCGTCATATTGTTAAATTTATGGTAAAACTTATTAACCCTAATGTTAATGAAAAAATTTATGATCCTTTTTGTGGTACTGGTGGAATGTTAATTGAATCATTTAAACATATTTATGAAAAAATGAATCAAAATGATTCAGAAAGTTTACAATTTCTTAAAAAAAAGACAATTTATGGTGGAGAAGTCACATCAAATGCAAGAATAACCAAAATGAATATGATTTTAACTGGTGATGGTCATAATAATATAAAAATGATTAACAGTTTACTAAATCCTATTAGTGAAGAATATAATGTTTGTATTACTAATATGCCTTTTTCATTAAAAAAAAATCCTGAATGTGAAAATAAATATTATTTAAAATCTTCAAATTCTAATTCTTTATGTATTGAACATTGTTTTAAATCTATTAAAAAAAATGGAAGAATTGCAATAATTATTCCTCATGGTATTTTATTTGATAATAAATATACCAAATTACGAGAATTTATTTATAAAAATAGTTATGTAAAATATATAATTTCTTTACCAATATGAAGTTTTAAACCTTATGCATGAGTAAAATCAGATATTTTGATTTTAGAAAATATTAATAATCAAAAAAATTATCAAAAAGAAATATGATGTTTTGAAATAGAAAATGATGGTTATACAAAAAATTCAAAAAGGGAAAAAAAAGAAGGTGAAAATGATTTTGATAAATTCATAAAATTTAAAGATAATGAAGAAAAAATAAAATTAAAAAATGGTTTTCAAAAATTAGAAATAGAAAAAATTAAAAATAATAAATTTATTAGTTTGCCCAATGTTTATCAAGAATTTACTTTTGATAATTCATATGAATTAGTTGAATTAGGAGAATTATTAGAAGAAATGATTAAAAGAAATAGTATCAATGCTCCAATTTGAAGTATAACTAACAATAGCGGTTTTGTTCCTTCAGAAGAGTTTTTTTCTGAACAAGTAGCTTCTAAAAATACTAATAATTATAAAATAGTATCTTTAAATAATTTTGCTTATTCTAATTATATTAATATTGAAGGTAATTTATCTTTATGTTTAAACGAAAGTGATAAAATAGGTTGCATTAGTCCAATTTATACTGTTTTTAGAATTAAAGATGAAACAAAAATATTTCCTCAATTTCTTTTCTATTTATTTCAATCCGAACAATTTAAAGAACAAGTAAATTATTACATGTCTTTTGGAACTGTTAGACAAACTTTATCTTGAGATAATTTTTGTCGGATAAAAATTCCAGTTTTTTCCCTAATTAATCAAAAAAAAACCATTGAACAATTAAACAAAATAGAAAAAAATATTAAAAATTCTCAACAAATTATCAATAATTTAAATAATTGTTTTCTTTTCTTTCTTATTGATAATAATGAAAATTATCTATTAAAAAAAATAAGTGATGTTTGTATAATTAATCCATCTAAAAAAATTGAACTGAACAATAAATTTGTAGATTTTTTACCAATGGAAGATTTAAATGCAAATTCTCTATATACAACTCCTAAAAAAAATAAAAATATTAATGAAATTTTAAAAAAAGGATATACATATTTTACTGAAAATGATTTAGTTTTAGCAAAAATAACACCTTGTTTTGAAAATGGAAAAATGAGTATTATTAAAAATTTAACAAATAAAATTGGTTTTGGTTCTGGACATTTTTTTGTTTTAAGAGAAAAAAATATTTCTATTGAATGAATATATTATTGTTTAAAAAATCAACAATTTTTGCAAGAAGGAAAAAAAACAATGACTGGTTCTAGTGGCAGACAAATAATTAATTTTAAATTTATTGCTAATTATTTAATTCCTATTCCATCTAAAGAAATACAAAATAAATTTATTGATGAATTAAAAAATAATGAAAAAAATAAGAATAATTTGTTTATTTTTATAGAAAATCAAAAAAAAGCAAAAAAAGAATTTTTAGAAAATATTTGAAAAAAAAAATTATAAATTATTACTAATTAATTAAAATACTTATGTTTTATTTCTATTTTTTATTAAAAAATAGAAATAAACTTAAAATTTTGATAATTTTAATTATTAAATTAATTCTAAAATATAATTATCTATTCATTAATTTTTTTTATTAATAGTAGTAATTTGATTTATTAATGTTTTAATTTTTTTCTTTTATTTCAATTAATACCTCAAAATGATAAATTTTTGTAGAAATTGCTAATCATTTATTTATAAATAAATATTAATTAATTTTTCGACAATGATCTAATTCAAAGATGATCAGTTTGTTTTTTTTTAAACCTAAAAGTCAAATGATAATTTTTATCTTTATAATTAATTTCATAAGGATAATTACTTGATTTTATTTTTTTTCCATCTAATTTTTTCAATAACTCTAAAATAAGTTGATTATTAATAATTTTATTACATTTTTCTCGATAATAATCAATAATAGTTACTTTTTTTATTTTAAAAAATTCAAATTCTAATTTTAAAAAATAAGTTTGTAAAATTTTCTTTTTAAACATATAATTTAATTTTTATTTTTTAAATTTTAATTATAATTATTTAATAATAATTCACTAATATAAATAATTAATCTATTCAAAATTAAAAAATAAAATATTTTTTAATTTTGTTTAATTTTGAATAAAATATTTTGTAAAATAAAAAATTTTAAAATTATCAAAAAAAGAATTAAAATTATAAAAAATTATAGTATAATAAAAGTTTAAATATAAAAAATATTATTTTTTTTTAATATATTATTTAATTCAAAATTTTTTTTATTTTAATTCTTCTTGTCATAATTTATCATCAATTTTTTTTAATAGTTTGCGAAATTAATCTTGACTAATAAGAATTTTTCCTTGATAAATATTAAAGAAATATTGAGAACAAAAAACTGATAATTCTTGGAGAATTGTAAATTATTTAAAGATTTATTGTTAATCAAATAATCTCTTTGAAAACTTAAATAATAAGAAATATAAACAAATTAATTACTAGCGATTGCTAAGAACAATTAATTATTCGAGCATAATCTTTATTTTGTTCTAAAACTTTATTAAGAGTATTTTTGTTATTATTTATTAGATTTTTTAATTTCTAAAATACAAACAGGAAAATGAGAAATATCATAGAAAACATAATTAGGAATTTTCTTCCCATTTGTTTTTTGTATTTATCAAAAACATTTTGGCGAGTAACATTTTTTTTGATCGTTACAAGGATCATCATTTCAACATTTATCTTTAATCAAATTATCGATAATTGTCTCTACATATTTCTCACTTAAATTTCTCATTAACTACTATAATGAATATATAGTATATATAATGTTAATGAATATAGTTGAAGAAAAAAAAATTGAAAAAAACATTATTAGTCTTAAAAATGTTGTAAAAAAATTTGATGGAAATATTATTATATCTGATGTTAGTTTTAATGTTAGAGAGGGAACTATACATGCCTTTGTTGGTCCAAATGGTGCTGGAAAATCTACTATTATTAATTTAATAACAAATATATTAGTTGAAGATGGAGGTGAAATAAAAATTGATGGATTAACAAAAAATGATTTTTTTTATGGAGAGAATATTTCTTTAGTAAATGTAGAAACACCTTGTTTAGGAAAAAATGTTGAAGAAACTGTTTCTACATTAAATATTTTAATTGGTTTAGAAGATAGAGAATTATCAGAAAAATTTTATGAAAATAAAATATCTAATTTTAAAGAAATTAATTTAAATGATTTATCAACTGGATGAAAAAAAATTTTTAATATTTTTATTCTTGAATTAACTAAAAGAAAAATAATGATACTTGATGAACCATTTAATGGTTTGGATCCTATTGTTAGAAGAGAAATGTTAGAATATTTATTAAGAAAAAAAAAAGAAGGTTGTAGCATTTTATTATCTTCACATATTCTTTCAGATTTACAAGAAATTTCAGATGATATAACAATGATAAAAAAAGGAAAAATAATTTATACAGGAAAATTAAATATAGATATAGAAAAAGAATATTTTTATCATTTTAAAGAAAAAGAAGAGAAAAAAATTTTTTAAATAAACATGAATAAAGTAAATAAAATAAAAATTCAAAATTTTTTAAAATTAACAAAATTTTTTTTAAAATTAAACTTTAGAAAAATAATAACTAGAAAAATTTTAACTGAACTTTTCAACTTAATTATTTTTTTTATTTCTATTTTAAAATTAAAAAAAATAAAAGAATTTAATTATTTTTTTATCCTTTTATTTTTTTTTTATGAATCAATCATTAATAGTTTTATTACTGGTCTTGAATTTCCTTTTTTTTTTAAATTTCCTTTTGATTATTTAACAGAATATTTTATAGAAAAAAAATATGAATATATTTCAATTTCTTTAAATACTAATTTAAAAAGGTATACTTATTTAGTTAAATTATTTTCAATTTTTATTTTAATATATTTAAGAAAATTATTTTTAATTTTTTTTATTTATTTAATTTCATTAATATGTAATAAATATTTATTTAAATTTTTTGGTTTTTTTTATTTTTTTAATGAAATAAAATTATGTTTTTTTTTAATATTAAATTTATTATTATGATGTTTTTTGTTAAATTTTTCTTTAATAAATTTTTATATTATTTATATCGAAATTCCTAAAATTTATAGATTTTTTTTAAAAATTTTAAGTTTTTTATTTTCTTGTTTTATATTTTTATCCTTAAATAAAAAATATTTTTTATTTTTAAATTTAATAAAAGAAAGATTGGAAAAAGGAGAGATTGAAACAAGTAATATAATGATGAAAATTATTTCTTTTTTTTGTAAACTTTTTTCTTTTGTTGGTAAATTTGATAATAAAATTATTTTTTCTTTAAAAAATATTTGATTTTTTATAATAATTACATTATCAACAGGAATACCTTTAACTTATTATTTAACTTTAAAAAAATATAGAGAAGATATTATTATTGAAAATAAATAAAAAAAATATTCTTCATAAATTTTTTTTATTTTATTATTTATTTGAAATTTATTTTCTTATTCTTCATAAATTTTTTTTATTTTATTATTTATTTGAAATTTATTTTCTAGAATTTTTTTCATAATTTTACCATTTTCAAGTAATTTTTTTTTATTTTTTGGAAAAAAAAGTTTGATTTCTTTTATTCTATTACTTAAATGAGGAATAGTTGAAGAATATAATAAATTATTAATTTGTTTTTTTGTTTTTTTATTATATAAAGAATAAACAAAATTTCATACATTTATTTCTAAATTATTATTTTTTTTTATTCTAATTTTAGTAATATGACTTTGTATTAAAAAAGAAGATATTTTTAAACGAATTTTATAAAATCCACTAGAAAGTATTATTTTTTCTTTTTTAGGCATAACAATTGCACATTCTCCAACTAAATTATTACCATCTTTAACAAAAAGAATATCATAAGGTTGAATATCTTGTTTGATTTTATATTTTTCATAAATTTCTTCACTTGTTCATTGATGTGGGTTATTTTTTATTGATAAATTAGAAATATCAGATGTTCTAATAAATGGAACAGTTCCATCATTTAAATAATTAAGAGATCCAATTTCATCGCCAGTAGGTAAATTACCATTTTTATTAACTTCAATTATTCCTTTCTCAATTAAATCTTGAAAAGTTAGTATTAAAAAATTATTATCTTTTTCTTCTGCTTTTTTATTAAGAAAACCATTATAATATTTAGGAATAAGAGTTAAATCATTAGTTTTCATTATATCAGAATAATTAACATAAAAAACATTATTTTTTTCTTCTGCTTTTTTGTAATAAATTAAATCATTAGTAAAGATTTTTTTTAATATTTCTTCTAATTCATCATTTATTATAAAATTATTATCTTTATCTTTAATAAAATTACCATTTAAATCAAATTTATATAAAATTTTTCCTCTTTTATCATGTCCTATATTTTTTATATCAGCAAAAATAATTTTATAATCATCATTAATTTTTACATTTTCTAAAATTAAAATAGAAGTTTTTATTCCTGCAAAAGGTTGAAATGTTTCTGAAGGAAGACTAAAAATTGATATTATCTTATATTTTTCTAAAATTGTTTTTCTTAATTCTTTTCATGTTTTGTTACCAAAAATACTTGATTCTGGTAATATTATTGCCAATTTGCCATTTTTTTTTAATAATTTACAACATAATTCAAGAAATAATATTTGTGGTTCTGATTTAGTTTGTTTGTTTTGTTTTCAAAAAGTAAATTTTTCTAAAATTTTTTTATCTTCAATCATAATTTTTTTTCCAAAAGGAGGATTAGTAATTATGATATCATATTTATCTTCTCAATTATTAGTAAATTTTATCAAACTATCTTCATTTCATATATTCGATGATCCATCTCCAAGAATACACATATAAGCTTTACAAGTTTGAGCTAAAAAAATATCTTTATCACAACTAAAAATATTTTTTTTAGCAAAAAATATTTTTTCTCTTTCTATTTCTTTATCTTCTCAATTTTTTAAAATTAATTGTTGATCCATTTTTTTTCAAATATAGCGTAGAGATTCAACTACAAAACCTCCTGTTCCACAAGCTGGATCTAATATTTTTTGATTTTCTTTTATATCTAAAAAATTAATAATAAATCTTACTACATTTCTTGGAGTAAAAAACTGACCATGTTCTCCTTTTAAAGTTGTACCTATAAATATTTCAAATGCATCAGCAATGACATCTCTACCAGAATTTTTCAAACTTATTCATTGCAATTTTTGGATAATATCATTTATAATTTTATCATCTAATTCAATTTCTTCTTTTTTATTAAATACATCTTCATATTTACTTTTAACTTCATTAAAAATACTTTTTATATTTTTTGAATTTTCTTTGAATTTTTCAGTTTTACAATAAAATCTAACAAAATTATTTTTATTTTCATATCTTTCATCAAAAATTTTACAAAACAATATTCTCAACATATTTTTAGCAATATCTGGTTCATTAGTACTACCTACAATTTTTTTTTGTAAATCTTTCTTTATTTGATAAAAAATTTTTTTAAGATTTTCTCGTGATCTTAAATCTTGATAACGAGGATGAATTTCTTCTCAAATTCCTCGAGGGAATATTCAATTTAGTTGTTTAAATTCAATTCCTTGATAATTTTCTATTTTTTTTAAAATTAGTATTTGTTCTCCATTAAATCAAATTCCCATTTTAGCTTCACACATTCTTAAATATTTCATCAACTGTTCTTTTCCTTCAATTGATGAGTTTTTTTTACATTCAACAATATATTTTAAAATGTTATTTTCAAAAACAGCAACATCAATCGGATATTTTTTTTTTTCATCTGAAGGTGAACAAGAAATACGAAATTGTGGATGAACTTTTATTTCTTCTTTTTTATACTCATAAATTTCTACTAATTGTTTAGAAATTGTTTGAACAACTAATTCTTCAGAAGTAAAATTAACTTCTTTTTTAGAAATATAATCTATCAATTTATTCATTTTTTAAATGTTTTCATTATTTATTTTTAAAAAAAGAAAAAAACATTTTTAATGCTAAAAAAATAATGTAAGAAAACAAAAGAAAAATAATTAAAAATAATATAATATTAAAAATATTTTCCTTTGATCATTTGATAAAATCATTAAAATTTTCTACTTTTTCAAAATTAAAAAATTTTGAAATTTTTTTTCATATTTTTTTCATATTTTCTTTATAATAAATTTTATAAAATAAAAAAAAATAGAAGTAATAGAACCTTCGATCTTTTGAAATATCCTATCTACTGAATTATAAATGTATTAAAAAAATTAATTTATTTGTTATAATTAATTTAGTTTTTTTTTATTTTAAGTTTTTTAATTCAAAAATAATAACTAATTTTTTTTTTTAATTTTTTGTTATTTTAAAATCATTTAATTATTTATCAATTTAGAATCAAAAAGTTTTTAAAATATTTTTTTTGCACTTTGTTTATTTTTTGTATAGATAAATTAAATTTATTAATTTTATGGAGCGTCTAGAAGGAATCGAACCTTCGACCTTTTGATTCGAAGTCAAATATTCTATCCACTGAACTATAGACGCATATTTTTTAAAAATTTTTTTGACTTTATTTAAAATTTTGGAGGAACTGATTGGACTCGAACCAATGAATAGAAGTTTTGCAGACTTCGGCCTTAACCACTTGGCTACAGTTCCATTTATTAGTAAAATTTTAATTATTTTTTTTTAAATAATTACAAATATAATCAAATAAAATATTTTTTTCTACAAAAAATATTTTATTTTTTAAAATATCTTTTATTTTAATTTTTTCATAATTGAAATGTTTTTTTTCTAAAATTATTAATAACCTAGGTTTATAATAATTAATAAAAATAGATAATTTTTTTTTATTAATTATTTCTAAATTAAATTCTGTTATTAAAGAAAATTTTAAAAATTTTTCTTTTCAAAATAAAACTTCAGAATAAAAAATATCAGTTAATAAAAAAAAAAATATATCAATATTATTTTTATTTTCTTTTAATTTAATATTATTTTCTTTTAAATAATCTATCAATCTTTCTATACCAATAGCAAATCCAATAGCATTTGCCCTTTTTCCCATTTTTTCATAAAGATCATCATATCTCCCTCCACCTAAAATAGATTTTTTATTAAAAGATTTTACTTCGAAAACAATTCCTGTATAATAATCTAATCCTCTTACTAAATGATAATCATAATCATATTTAATATTATTTTTTTTTAATAAATTATTTATATTTTTTATATATTCTTTGTCTTTGTTATCTAAAAATTCTTCATAAGAAGGAAAAATATTTATATTTTTTTCACATATTTTACAATCAAGTATTCGAAGAGTATTTTTTTTGTATCTTAATTGGCAGTTAACACAAAATAAAATTTTATTTTTATCAATTATATTTTCTATTTTTTTTTTATAATTATTTCTATTTTCAATATTTCCTAAATAATTTAAACTAAAAAAAAAATCATATATTTCTAGTTCATTTAAAATATCAGTAATTAATTTTAATAATTGATAATCAGTTATAAAACCTTTTGAATTTATAAACTCTACACCCAATTGTCAAAATTCTCTATATCTTCCTTTTTGAGGTCTTTCATAACGAAACATATTAGCTCAATAATAAAATTTTAAAGGTATGTTTTCTTTAATAATTTTATTTTCGCATACTAAGCGGGCAGTACTTATAGTGCCTTCTGGTCTCATTGCTAAAGTTCTTTTTTTTCTATCTAAAAAAAGAAACATTTCTTTATTAATAATATCTGTTTCATTTCCTAAAGAATTATTAAATGTTTCGTAATATTCAAAAGTAGGGAATAAAATGTAACTATAATTATTAATAAAAAGAATTTTTTCAATTATTTTTCTAATATTTTGATATAATTCTGACTTAGGAGGATAAATATCTTGTGTTCCTCTAACTTTTTTAAAAAAAATCATATTTTTAATAAATTTTTTTATCAAGAAGCTTTTTTAAAACCTGGTAATAAACCTTTATATATATATTCACGAATATGTATTCTACATAATCTTCCTCCTTCAATATTGAAAACTGATTTAGATCTTCCACATTCTAAACATCTAGAAATTTTCCTAGTTTTATATTTAGGAATTTTATTAGATTTAACAATTAATGCTTTTCTTGCCATAATTTATTTTAATTAAAAAAAATAAAAAAATCAAAAAAAATAAATATTTTATATTTCTAAATGTTTTTATATTTTTCTATAAATAACAAATTAGGATTTCAATTAGTTTCTTTTCTTAAATTATTGAAAAAATTTTTAGTAGATTCATTTATTTGCCTAGGAAATTTAATTTTTAATCAAATATAAAAATCTCCTCTTTTTAAAGAATTAACATCATAATAACAACCTTTTTCTTCTAGAATCAAAAAATCATCATTTTGACTCCCAACTGGTATTTTTATATTTTCTATTCCTTCTAAAGTTATTAATTTAACTATTCCTCCTAATATTGCATCTAAAAAAGATATTGGTAAATCAACATGTATGTTATTATTTTTTCTTCTAAAATATTCATGATTTTCTACCTCTATTTCTACATAAATATCTCCTTTTTCTCCTCCATTTAATCCATCATTGCCTATTTTTTTATATCTAAGTTTTTTATTAATATCTAATCCTTTTGGAATATTTATTTTTATTTCTTTAGATATTTTTTTCATTCCTTTTCCTTTACAAAAATTACAATTTTTATTAATTATTCCTTTTCCTTGACAATCGGAACAAGTTTGTTTACTTTGAAAAGATCCAAAAAAAGATTCTCGAATAATGTTAATTATTCCTTTTCCTTTACAAAAATTACATTTAATTTTTTCACAATAATTGCAATTTTCTTCTAAATCAATGGAAAATTTTTTTTTAATTCCTAAAATAGACTCTTTTAAAGAAATTTTAATTTTTACTAAAATATCTTTACCTTTTTTTTTGAAATAATCTTTATTATATTTTTCATTATTATCAGAATAATGATTTTCTTCATCTTCTTTTCCAAAAAAATTTTCAAAAATATCATTAAAATCAAAACTTCTTGATTTACTAGAACCTTGAAATGAAGAATATCCTTCTTTAAAAGAATCATATTCTTTTCTCTTTTTTTCATTACCAATAATACTATAGGCTTCATTTATTTCTGTAGCTTTTTCTTCAGCTTCTTTTTTATTTTTGCCTATATGTCTATCAGGATGTCATTTAATAATAAGACGCTTATAAGCATCTTTTATTTCTTTAGAAGAAGCATTTTTTTTAACATTTAATACTTTATAGTAATCTTTATTATTCATAAAAATTAATTAATTATTTTCAACATCTAAAATATCATCATTTTTATTATTATCATCATTTTTATTTTCTTTTGATTCTTTAGGCATTCTTTCTTCTAAACTATTTGCCATTTCCATAAGTTTATCAATATTATTAATTTGTTCATTTATTTTTTCATAATCTCTTCTTTCAGTTGCATCTTTTAATTCTTCATACATTTTTTTTAAAACACGATAATCTTCATCATTATTAAAATTTTTATCAAAATCAGCAATTCTTTTTTCTAAAATATGGCAATAGGAAGAAGCTTTATTATGATTTTCTAAATTTTTTTCTAATTTTTCATCTTCTTCTCTATTTTCTTCAGCTTCTCTCATCATTTTTTCCACTTCTTCTTTACTTAAATGATAAGATCCACGATCTATATTAACAGCATGTTCTTTTCCAGTCTTTTTATCTTTAGCAACTACTTTAAGCATAGAATCAGAATTAATTTTAAAAGAAACTTCAATTTGAGGAACACCTCTTGGTGCTTTTTCTATATCGCTTAAAACAAAATTAGCTAATAATTTATTATCTAATGCTCTTTTTCTTTCTCCTTCATAAATAGCTATAGATACACCAGTTTGATTATCAGCGGCAGTAGAATATACTTCAGTAGCTTCAGTAGGTATAGAACGATTTCTAGGTATCAAAACACTCATAATTCCTCCTTCAACTTCTATTCCTAAAGAAAGTGGAGTGACATCTAATAAAACTACATTTTGAATATCTCCAGCTAAAATAGCACCTTGAATAGCAGCTCCAACAGCAACAACTTCATCAGGATTAACTGATTTGTTTATTTTTTCTTTACCAAAAATTTTAGAAACTAAATCTTCTACAGCAGGCATTCGTGTTGAACCTCCAACTAAAATAACTTGATCGATATCCTCTTCCTTTAAAGATGCTTCTTTCAAGGCATCTTTAACTTTTTCTTCTGTTTTTTTTATATAGTGATCAGTAATTCTCATAAATTCTGATCTAGTTAAAGAAGAATTTAAATGAATAGGATAACCATTATTAGAAGTTATAAATGGTATAGATATAGTACTTTCCATTTTATTCGAAAGTTCATGTTTAGCTTGTTCAGAAGCTTCTTGCAATCTTTGTAAAATAATTCTTTTTTCTTTTTCTTCTTTGTCAAAAAGATCAAAATTATTTTTTTTTTTAAAATCCTCTCTTAAATAATCAATTATTTTTTTATTAAAATCATCTCCTCCTAAATCATTTATACCAGATGTAGATAAAACATCAAACATAGCTTCTTCTTTACCATTTTCTTTATCTTTAGTTATATTTAGAATAGATACATCAAATGTTCCACCACCTAAATCATAAATTAAAACAGTTTGATTTTTATCAGTTTTATCAAAACCATAAGCTAAAGCAGCAGCAGTAGGTTCATTAATTATTCTAGCAGCTGAGAAACCAGCAATTTTTACAGCATCTTCAGTAGCTTTTCTTTGATTATTACTGAAATAAGCAGGAACTGTAACAACAATTTCATTAATACTATCTCCAATTTCACCAAGTTTTTCTTTTACTACTTTTCTCATTAAATAATCAATTATTTTAGAAGAAATTTCTTCTGGTCGATAATCTTTTCCTTCTAGATTAAAAGTTTTAGAAGTACCCATTCATCTTTTCACAGAAAATATAGTTTTTTCTGGATTCATAGAAGCTTGTCTCTTAGCAGAAGCACCAATTAATGTTCCTTCTTTAGCAAGAGCAAAAACAGAAGGAGTTGTTCTTGATCCTTCTGGATTAATCAAAACTTCCACTGTTCCTCCTTCTCCTTCTTTTTTATAAGCAACACATGAATTAGTTGTTCCAAGATCAATACCTGGTATTATTTTTCTTATTTTTCTATTCATTATTTTATGTATTATATTATTGTTATTTATATATATTATATTTTATTTTATCAATTTTTTTTTTTATTAAGTTATTCTTTATTTTCATTTTTTTTACTCACTTTAACTTTTGCTGGTTTCAACAAATGATTGTGAAAAAGATAACCTTTTTCTATTATTTCTAATATAGTACCATTAGGTAAATCATTATTTTCTACTTCTTCTATTACTATGTGATGATAACTATTTCAAATATTTTTATTTTTTTCAATAGTTAATTCCTTAAGTCCATTATTTTTTAATTTTTCTAAAAGATTAGAACAAATCATTTTAATCCCAATAATATAATTTTTCATTATTTCTTCATTATCTTTTTCCATAAATTTCAAAGCTTTTTCTTCTAAATCAGAAAGAAATTCAAGAACTCAAATAATAACCTTCTTATTTGCATATTTGTAGATTTCTTCTATTTCTTTTTCATTTTCTTTTTTTCTGTTAATAATATTTGATTTCAACATTAAAATATTTTCCTCCAAAGATTTTATTTTTTCTTCAAAAAAATTTGAATCTTTTTCTTCATCATTTTCTTCATTTGAATGAAGATCAATTTTCTCATCTATTTCTTTTTCTTCATCTATTTCTTTTTCATTTTTTTCTTTTTTATTATTATCCATAAATACAATTTTTTTTTTTATTATAAATTAATTTTAATATTAATAAACTATATTGTATTATAAACTACAAATGGGGCGAATAGTGAGAATTGAACTCACATAATGCTAGTTCCACAAACTAGTGCGTTAACCACTTCGCCATATTCGCCATAATTAATTACATTTTATTTATTTATTGGTTTCAATCTCAGTAATTTGTTTTAATAATATCGTCACATAACTATGATAATTATTATCTTGTAATTCAGAAGAATAAAAATCTATTTTTTCAAAAGTAGATTTTATATCAGAACCAGTAAATCTTTCTCTCCCAAAATTTCCTTTTACTCTATCAACATATCATTCTTTTATTTTTTTTTTTTCAGAAGCATTTAGTTCTGAAATTTTGTTAGTAGTTTCTAAATAATGAGAAATTATTTCTTCTAAATCTTCTTTTTCGGGATAATCTAACTCTATATGTTTTTCAATTCTACCTTGTCTCAGAACGGATTTAATAAAATTATCTATATGGTTAGTAGTCAAGATTAGTAGAACATTCTCAAAAGAATTTTTTTCATCAACACTTTCTAATACTTCCAAAAGTTCTTCACCTACAAGATTTCTGTTAGATATCTTATCATATTCATCAATAATAAGAATTCCGATATTATTATCTTTACTTGCAATTTTAGAAACTTTAGACATTAATTTCAAAATTTTAAGAGATGAAAAATTTTTACCAACAATTTCTGTAATAATAGCATTATTTGAAAGTTTGATTCCATTTGTTGCAACAAATGAATGACTAATAGATTTTGCTAAAGCTTTTGCAAATGTTGTCTTACCAGTACCTGGTGGACCATAAAAAATAATTGATTTGAATGGTTTTTTTTTGTATCTTTTAATATAATTAACCATTAGTGTCATTTCTTCTTTTACTTTTTTATATCCTTTTATATCACTAATATTTTTTTTTACATCCTCAGAATAAATTATATTTAAATCAACATCTGAATAAAAATTTTTGAATGTATTAAAAAAACCCAATATAATAATAATCAAAAAAAATAAATAATAAATTCCAGAAAAAAAGTCAAACTTTTTCTGGAATTTATTAAATTCTAAATCAAAAGAAATATTATTCAAAATTTGTTTTTCTTGAATATTGGAAATAAAAATTTTTGGAATATTAGTAAAAATAACAAATTCTTTTTCTTTGGGTTTATTTTTAAAAGAAATATCATCAACTAAAAAAGTAATTTTAACATCAACAAATTCACTTCCTTCAAAATTTGTAATTTCTTTTTTTTTCCATTTTTTTATATAAAAAACTTTTTCATTAGTAGAAAATTTTTTATCTTCTATAATATTTAACAATTTTTGATAAGAAACAAAAAAAATATAAGGAGATGAATAATTAATTACTTTTTTAATAAAAAAAATGTATGGATATAAAACTATTAAAAAGGAAATATTAGAAAAATCAAAAAAAGAAATAAAAAAAAAATATCAAGTTAGACTAAAAAGTGATAAAAAAAACACATAATAGAAAAATTTAAAGTAAAAAAAATAATAATAATTTTTTTCTGAAAAAAAATTAATTAAATCGGATTTACATTTTTTTATTTTTTTTCAAAAGAATGTTTTATTCATATATGTATTTATTGATATATTTAATATTTTTTTATTTTTTTTAAAAAAATTTTTCATAAATATAAACCTGATGATGGAGCAAGATATCGATATTTATTATTATCTTTTTTATCAAGGAGTTTTTTTAATCTTTCATTACCAATATTATTATTTTTATTATTAAAAGAATTAACAACTTCTCCTAAAATAGCTCTTATTTGATATCTTAAAAAACTTTTTGAAACAAAACTAATAATAATAACATTTTTTCTTTTTCAACTTTTTGCAGAAATTATTTCTCTAACAGTATTAGTTTTTTTTTTATCTTTTATTTTACAATAACAATAATTAAAAAAATCATGCTTTCCTTCAAATATTTTTAATTTTTTATTTAAATTATTAATGTTAATAAAAGAATTATATTCTCAATAATATTTCTTTTGAAAAATATTGTATTTTCCAATGTTAATAAAATATCTATATTCTTTTTTTTCTACATTTCTAATAGGATGAAAAAAATTTTCAACTTTCTTTACCTTTTTAACAAGAATTAAATCTTTTAAAAGTTTTTTTAAAATTTTTAAAAGATTTTTTTCAGAAAAATTTATGAATATTTTTAAAGAAAAAATTTGTTCAATAGCGTGAACACCTTTATCAGTTCTACTAGTTCCCAAAATTTTGATTTTTTTTTTAAATATTTTGCTCAAAGAATTTTCAATATAACCTTGAACAGTTAATTTATTAATTTGTTTTGCTCAACCAAAAAAATAACTACCATCATAAGAAATTAAGACAATATAAGAATAAATTTTTGCTACAATCATTAATAATATAATATAAAATTACTATATTTTATATATAATTTAATAAATAAAATCAGAATTTATTTATCGAACATATGTTGCAATATCAAATATAAAATGTATCAGTATCAAGATTATCAAAAAAAAAAATCATGAACTATCTCATTAAAAAAACTTATTTTAGTAATTTTTTTTTTTATAATTATTTTCATTTTATTAGGTTATTCTGAAGAAAATATTTTTAATAAAAATGAAAATTGAAAAAAAACAGATAATAGAACCGAAAATATTGAAGATATTTTTGATTTAATTATTCAAGAAAATGTAAAAAAAGAATTAAAAAATTGAGATAATTTCAAAAAATTAAGTTTATTTTCTTTATCTAAAGAATCTTCTGAATTTAATAAGATAGATAATATCATTTTTTATGGTCCACCAGGTACTGGTAAGACATTTATCTCAGAAGAAATTGCTAAAGTTTTTTCTTTTTATTACAAAGAAGCTGATTTCAGTACTGTTATTTTTGCAGGTTCTAGTGAAAAAAAACAAAAAGATCTTTTTGATGAAGCGAAAAGAATAACAAAAAAATTAAGAAAAGGAAAAAAAGAAAATAAAACAGAAATATTTGTTACAGTTTTATTAAATGAAATAGATTCAATAGCTCAGAGATCTTCAGGATTAATTAATAGTCATAAAGATGGAGAAGCAACTAGTTTAATGAAAAATATCGATGATGTTTATAAAAATTATCCGGAAATCTTGCTTATAGGAACTACTAATAGAATAGAATCAATAGATGAAGCACTTTTGAGACCTGGAAGATTTACAAGAAAAATATTTGTTCCTTATATTACAGATGAAAAAGAGATTGAATTAATGATAGATAAATTAAGAAATTGATTAAACAACTGTTCAAAAACAGAAGAAAATAAAGAAAAATGAAAAAATGAACATAATGATCATTCATTTAATATAGGTAATAACTTTTGAGAGGAAATCAAAAAGGATGAAAATACTAAAAAAATATTACACAATACTTCTTTTATTTTTTTATTAGAATCTTTTAAAAAATATTTATCTTCTAACTTTGAGAAAAATTCTTTCAAATCTGAAGAATTTTTAACTTTTTTAAAAAATGAAAGTAGAAAAATATTTCAAAAAAAACATTTTGAAACAAAATTGAGATAAAAATTGATGGATAATTATACAAAATTATTAATAGAAAGTAAATTATTTTATCCTGGATCAGTTAAAGGAACTTTTTGTTTACTTCCTAAAGGTAATAAAATTTGAGAATTTATAAAAAATATTCTTGATAATGAATTTGAAAAAAAAGGTATTGAGAATGTTGTTTTTCCTACTCTTATTTCAAAAAAATTATTTGAAAAAGAAAAAAAACATATTTCTGGTTTTGAACCTGAATTTTTTTCTATTGAAGAAAAAAAAAAATCTTCAATAGTATTAAGACCAACAAGCGAAGTTACTTTTTATAATTTATTAAAAAAAAACATCAAAAGTTATAAAGAATTGCCTATTCTCTATAATCAATGAGGTTCTGTTTTTAGAAAAGAATTAAATATTAGTCCTTTTTTTAGAAATACAGAATTTCTTTGACAAGAAGGCCATACAATTCATAATACAAAAGAAGAAGCTATAAATTTTACTAAAAATATTTTAAATATATACAAAAATTATGCTGAAAAAATTTTATTATTAGCAGTTTTATCTGGAAAAAAAAGTGAAAAAGAAAAATTTTCAGGGGCTTTAGAAAGTTATACTATAGAATGCTTATTACCTGATGGTCAATGTCTTCAATTAGCTACTAGTCATTATTTTGGTAATTTTTTTTGTAAAGCAATGGGAGTTAATTTTAGAAATGAATTTAATAAATTAAAAAATCCTTATTCTACTTCTTGAGGTACTTCCACAAGGGCAATTGGTGCTATAGTAAAAAATCATTCCGACAATTTAGGTCTAATATTACCTTTTGATATTTCTCCTATTCAAATAGCTTTCATAATTATTAAAAAAAAAAAAGAAATTTTTGATTATTATGTTAATATTAATAGTAAAATAAGTTCTTTTTATCGTTGTTGTTTGTATAACAAAGAAAAACAAAATTATTTTAATATATTTCAAGCTGATAAAGAAGGATGTCCGATAAAAATATTAATAGGAGAAAAAGAATTAAAAGGAAAATTTATTACTTTATCAAGAAGAAATGTTAAAAAAAAAAAAGAAATTTTTGAGGAAAATATTTTAAAAGAATTGATTATAGAAAAAAATATTTTTCAAGAAGAAGTTTTTTTAAAAAGTAAAAAAAATTTAGAAAAAAATATTTTTCAAGAAGAAGTTTTCTTTGAATTATTGAAAAAAATAAAAAAAGGAGGATTATTTTTGATACCTTTTTGCAATAATATTAATTGTGAAATGGAAATAAAAAACAAAATAAAATCTTATAGTATAAGATGTATAAATGAGAATAAATATAAAGAAATGAAAAAATGCATTTTTTGTGAAAAAAATACTAATCATTCAGCATATTTAGGAAGATCATATTAATTAATTTTAATTTATTTTTTTAATAAAAAAGGAAGTGTACTCAAGTGGTTTAAGAGGTTGACTTGGAGAGTCAATAGGTATGATATTAACATTCGCAGAAGTTCGAATCTTCTCACTTCCGCCATAATAATAATTATTTTTTTTCATTTTTAAAATAAAAATAATTAAAACTATAAATATGAAGTAAAAATATTTTTTTAATTACTTCATATTTTATATAAGTGTAAAGTACTGATGGCAATACTTTATTTTTTTAAAAAAATAAAGTATTGAGGAAAGTCCGTACTCACACACACTGAAATGTGTGTAGTGTTAGTGCAAGATTTAATAAATCTTGAAAATTTAATGAAAATTTATGGCTGACAAAATTCCTAAGTATTTTTTTACTTTTTAAAAGGTATTATTTTGATATAAGGAACTAGTCTATAAAAGTTCTATAGTGACGATTATCAGAGAAATCTGAGAAGTGAGACGACGTAAACCCCACTAGTGAGCAATCCAAATTAATTGGTAGGAGCATCGTTATTTAGAAGAATAATAATTCTAAACGATAACTTTTAATTATTTTTTTAATAATATAAGTTAAGACAAATCATCGGTTTAAAAACAGAATACGGCTTATTCTTTACACTTTTTTATTATTATTTATTCATTAAAATATTTTTTTTATTAATAATTTATTATCGAAAGTATCAAATAAAAAAAATATTTTAATGAATAAAAAAAATATAGAAAAAAAAATTAATAAAGATAAAAATAATAATTATAGTGCTAAAGATATACAAGTATTAAAGCCAATAGAAGCAGTTCAACAAGTTCCTTGAATGTATACAACTGGTGTTTATCATTTGTTTGGAGAAATACTTGCTAATTCTGTAGATGAATATACAGCTGGTTATTGTAAAAAAATTATTGTTATCTTATCTAAACATCAAGATTATATTTCTGTAGAGGATGATGGTAGAGGAATTCCAATAGAAGAACATCCTAAAACAAAAAAAGGAACTTTAGAAACTATTTTTACTATTCTTCATTCAGGTGGTAAATTTGATAGCAAATTATATAAAACTTCTGGAGGTCTTCATGGAGTTGGAGTAACTGTAGTTAATGCTCTTTCTGAAAATCTTGAAGTAAAAAGTTATCGAGAAAAAAAAATTGAAATATTGAATTTTTCTAGAGGTAAATTATTATTTTCAAAAATAATAAATACATCTGAAGAAAAAAATGGAGTTTCTGTAAAATTTATTCCAGATAAAAATATTTTCAAAGATTTTATTTATTTTGAGTCAAAAAATATCAAAAAAAGATTGGAAGAATTATCTTATCTTAATTCTCAGTTAACTTTATACTTCAAGATGGAAGGAGACGAGGAAGAAAAAAAAATTACTTATTATCAAGAAGGAGGATTAGCTAGTTGAGTTCAGAAAATTAATGAAGATGTGATTAGTGGAAAAACTAAAATTTGTTATGAAAAATGAACAAAAGAAGATGAAAAAAAAAAATTTAGAATTGACATTGCTTTTCAATATTTAACAAAAGAATATGGAAGTAATAATATAAATTCTTTTTGTAATAATATAAGAACTTCTTCAGGAGGAACTCATGTAGATGGATTTGAACTAGGATTATTAAAAACTTGTCAAATTTTTATTGAAAAAAAAAATCCTAATATTTTAATAACAAAAGAAGATGTTATGGATGGAATAACTGTTATTATTTCCATACTTATTAATAATCCTGAATTTATTGGACAAAGTAAAGATCGTTTAGCTAATAAAGAAGTAAAAGAATTAACTAAGAAAGCTACTCAAGAAATAGTTGAAAAATTTTTTCAAGATAATTCTAAAACTGCGGAACTTATTTTTAAAAAAATAATTGAAAATTTTACATTAAGAGCACAAAATAAAAAAGCACAAGATATTTTAAAAGATAATAAAGAAGAAGAAAATATTTTACCTGGAATATTAACTACTTCTGAAAAAAGAGAAGAAATATTTTTAGTCGAAGGACAATCTGCTGGAGGTAGTACTCAAGAAGGAAGAGATGTTGAAACTCAAGATGCCTTAGCTTTACAAGGAAAACCACCAAATGCTTTGAAATCTAATATAAACAAAATTATTAAAAATAATGAACTTGGTAATATTTTAAATGTTTTGGGATTTGGAGGAAATTTTGTTAATTTATCGAAAAATAATTATAATAATTTTCGACCAAAGATAGACAGTTTTAAAGAAAATGGAATTAGTGAAAAAATTGTTTTATCTGAAGATTTTTATTATTTAGAAAAAGAAGATAAAAAAATTATAAAAGCTGGAAAAATATTAAATTTAGAAGATATAGAAATAATAATAAAAGAATCTCTTATTAATTTATTAAAAAAATCTCGTTACAAAAAAATAATAATTATGGCTGATCCTGATGATGATGGAAGGCACATAGCAATTTTAATTATTACCTTTATTTTTAAATATTTACCTTATTTAATAGAAGGAAATAAACTTTTTGTAGCAGTTCCTCCACTATACAGAATTCAAAAAAAAAAAGAAATACATTATCTTTATGATGAAAAAGAGTTAAAAGAATTTCATTTTAATAATAAAGAAAATATAAAAATTGAAAGAATTAAAGGTTTAGGACAAATGGATCCTAATGAACTTTGAGATAGTACTATGAATCCAGAAAAAAGACGTTTATATAATTTAAAATTTTCTTCTTTCAAAAATTCTGAAAATCTTATTCAAGAGTTAATGGGAATAAAAAGTATAGGTAGAAAAAATCGTCTAGAAAGTGGGGAACATAAAAATTCTCAATTAATTATTGAAGAAGAAGAAAAAGTTGATGTGTCAAATCTTGTTTTATTTAATTTTCTTAGATATGCTTTTACAGTTATTGAAAATAGAGCATTTCCTAATGTTAATGATGGTTTAAAACCAGTTCAAAGAAGAATACTTTATACTCTCTATCAACTTGGATTAACTCCTGATAAATCAGAAGCAACATCAGGTAAAGTAGTAGGTGAAGTTTTAGGTAATTGGCATCCTCATGGAGATCAGAGTATTTATAATGCTATGACTAATATGGTTAGAAAAGATAAATTTAGATATCCTTTAGTCTATGGTAGAGGAAATTTTGGTTATGACAAAAATCCTCCAGCACATATGCGTTATACTAAAGTAAGATTGACTAATTATTCTCTTTTTTTGTTAAAAGATCTTATTTTTAATACTGTTAATTGACAACCTAATTATGATGATAGTAGAAAAGAACCAGATATTTTACCTAGTAGTATACCCAATTTATTATTAAATGGTTCAAGTGGAATAGCTGTAGGAATGAGTACTAACATTCCTCCTCATAATCTTTCAGAAACACTGAATGCTACTATTGCTTTAATAAATAATTCTAATTTAAATAATGAAGATTTAATAAATATTATTCCTGGTCCAGATTTTCCTACTGGTGGAATAATTTTAGAAAAGGAAAAAATTTCTCAAATTTATGAAAAAGGCGAAGGGACTATTTATTTAAGAGCTAAAGCTGAAATAATTTCTTCTTATGGATTAAAAAATAAAAAAAATGATAAATTTGATCAAGAAAAAAAAGATACTATTTTAATTACTGAACTTCCTTATAAAACAAGTGAATCTGATATATTAGAAAATGTTAATAATATAATAAAAAATAAAAAAATAGAAGGTCTTAAAAGTATAAATAGTTTTTCAAATAGAGAAGGAATAAAAATATTAATTTCTTTTAATTCTAATTATGAAGGAATAACTATTCTTAATAAACTTTATAAAAGTACAAAACTTCAAATTTCTTTTAGTATAAAAATGAGAGCTTTGATAGAAAAAAAACCAAAAATTTTTTCTTTAAAAGAAATACTTGAACAATTCATAATTCAAAAATTAATTACTATTAAAAAAAAAAGTAAATTTATTTTAGAAAAAAATGAAAAAGATTTAGATAATTTTAAGACTAAATTTTTCATAATAAACAATTATGAAAAAATAATAGAAATAATAAGAAAAAATTTATCTGAAGAAGAAAAAATAAAAATAATATCTGAAAATTTTTTAGAAATAAAAAAAGGTATTATAAAAGTTAATTCGGTTTTAGACATGCCTATTAATTTTCGACAATTTACTCCTGAACAACAAAAAAAATTAGAATTTAAAATTAATGATATAAAAGAAGAAAATAAAAAATTAGAATTAATTATTGAAAATAAAGATGAAAGAGAAAAAATTTTAATTTCAGAATTAGAAAACTTAAAAAATGTTTATAAAAATGATAAAAGAAGAAGTGAAATTATTGATGATTCTCATATTATAGATGAAAGGAAATCAATAATTTCTGAAAAAATTTTGGTTATATTAAGTCATGATAAAAAAGAAAATAATTTTCTTGAAAAAAATAAAAAAGAGATAAAAATTGAAAATTTTCTTAATGTTTATAAATCTAATAGCATAGAAGCAACAAATATACGTAGTTTTGGAAAAGAATTAAAAACTAGAGGTAAAAATTTTGGTATAATTGAATCAGATAGAATAGATGATATATGATGTTTTTCAAATTTAGGAAAAATTTATTTGATTCCTTCTTATAAACTTAATGATAAAAGTAATAATTTAAGAGAAAATGATTTAGCTAGATTATCAGAAAATGAATTTATTGAAAAAATACTTCCTGTGAGAGGGAATATTTTAAATGAAAAAAATAAAAAAGAAAAATATTTAATCATTTCAACAAAAAAAGGAAAAATAAAAAAAATATCTTTAGAAAAAATTAATAAAATATCTCAAATTGGAAGAAAAATAATAAATATTTTTAAACATCAAGATAATATTGTTCAAGTTTCTTTTAGTTCTGGTAGTGATTATATATCTATTTATACTAAAAAAGGAAAAATGAAAATTTTTTCAGAGAATAAAATAAAAACTAGTGGAAGAGCATCTTATGGAGATAATGCTATAAAATTAACTGCAAAGGATAAAAAAAATTATTGTCAAAATCATTTTGATATTTTAAAAAAACATAAAACTTCTCAATGTTGTGATAAAACACAAGGAATTAAAATTTATTTTCAATGTTTAGAATTTAAAAAAATAATTAAGGAAATAAAAGAATGCAGTCAATGTAATAATTTCGATATTAAAGATCAAGATGAAGTAATTGGGATGTCAATTATTTCTCAAGAAAAAAAATTAGAAAATATTAAAATTTTTGCAATAAAAAAAAATAATAATTTGATTAAAAAATCATTATTATCTGTATTAAAATTAGGTAAAAAAGGAGGAAGAGGAAAAAAAATATTTAAAATAGAAGAAAAAAAAATTTCTAAATATTGTGATAAACATGAGAAAAATTGAAAAATTGATAAAGAAAAATCAAAAGAAATTTTAGAAAAATTAAAAGAAAATAAAAAAAATATTTATTTTTTAAAAGAAATAATAGAAAAAAGTAAAGAAGAAAATGAAGAGTTAACAAAAAAATATGAGCAAGACTTATTAGATGCTAAAAAAAAACAAAAAGAAATAAAAACTTTTATAGAAAAAAATGAAGATAAAAAAAATTTTTTTAAAGAAAAAACAAAGATTTGTTTAGATTGTAAAAAAAATTGTGATAAACATGAACTTTTAAAAATTAATCATGAAAAAGAAAATTGTTGTAACAAAAAAGATAAAGAAATAAATATTATAAATGAAAAAATAAAAAAAATCGAAAGCGAAGATATTAAGGAAAAAAAAAAAATAATAAATAAATATAAAAAAAAATATAAAGAATTATTTAAAATAAATTTAAAAAATAGAATAAATTGTTTTCGTTTTCGTAAAATAAATCAAGAAATAAAAGAATGTTTATATTGTAAAAAACAAAGAGAAAAAAAATCAATTTTTTCATTTTTTAATGAAATATCAAAAGTTTTTGTTACAGATGTTTTTTTAAATTCAGAAATCTATTTATTGTCAGAAGAACTTGTTTGTTTATATAATAAAAAAGATTTAATAAATTTTTTACAAGAAAATAAGAAAAAAAAAATACAATTTTATAAAGAAAATAAAAATATTATTGATATTTTTTTTCTAGAAAAAAAAAAAGTACAATTATAATTATTTATGAAAAAAAAAATAGATATTATAAATGATAAAATAACTTTTTTTAAAGAAGAAATAAAAATGGCTAGAATGAATGGTGATTTATCAGAAAATGTTGATTGACAATTACTTGAAGAAAAATTACAAAAAAAATATTTAGAAAGAGAAATTTTAGAAAGAGAAATTTTAGAAAGAGAAAATAAAAAAGAAATGGATGTAATTTATAAAATAAAAGGAGAATTAAAAAAAATTAAAATATCAAATTTTTCAAATCCTTTAGAAGGAATAATATCTTACAATAGTCCTTTAGGAAAATTACTTTATGAAGGGAATACAGGAAAAATAGAAAAAGTGAAAATTGAAGAAGGGAAAGATTTTGAAATAGAAATAATAAGTAAAAAAATATGTTAATAAATTCATCTACAAATATGAAGTTTTTAGTTTTTAGTGGAGCAGAAGAAAATGAAGGAAATTTTTATATTTTAGAAACAAATGAGGAAATAATTATTCTTTCTGCTGGAAAAAGTTATTATCATTTTAATACAGAAAAACAAAAAAATGGTCAAGATTATTTAAAAAAAAAAAAAGATAAAATATCATCCATAATAATAAATAATACTAGTTATAAAAATATAGAATTTTTAGAAGAATTATATAAAGATATAAATAAAAATATTCCTATTTACACTAGTTATATCAATGAAATAATTTTAAGTAATAAATTCCCTTCTTTAAAAAATAAAATAATAAAAATAGAAAAGAATAAAAAAATAGAAAAAAATAATTTTTCTTTATATTTTTTTTTTATTAATAGTTATATGATAGGAAATATGGCTACAATTGTTATTTGTTCAGAATATATTATTTATTTTTTTGATAATTTTGTTTCAAATAGTCTTTTAAATAATAAATTACTTTTTGATAATAATTTTTTTTTTGAATTAAATAGATTAAATTTTTTTCATAAAGAAAAAAAAAAATATCTTATAACAAATTGTTATGAAATGCATTTAAATAGCAACAATTCTCTTCTTTTATTATCTAAATTTTTTTTCGAAAAAGGATTTCCTATTTTTTTTATTCTTTATGAATTTGATTGGTTGCATATATTAGAATTATTAAAAATAATCAAAGAAAAAAAAATAAAAATAAAAATACTTAATGATGATTTTCTTTATTTAATTAAAAAAATATTGAATAAAGAAGAAATTGAAAGTTTATTAACAGATAATTTTGATGAAAATAATAAAAATTTTTATCTCTTGATTTGTAATCCTAATAATATTGATAAAGAAATAAAAGAAAAATTAATAAAATTTTCTTTTAAAAACATAGAAAAATTTCATTTTATTATTGGGATTTTTCCAATAATAAAAGGTGAAGAAAAAATTGCTAAATTAATTGATTATCTTTATACAAAAAGCAAAAAAATAACAAATTTAGGAAAAACTAAATATTTGAAATTAGGATTAAATTTTCATGATTTAAAATTATTAATAAAAATAATAAAACCCAATAAAATAATAACTTTACAAAATACTCACAAAAATAAAATTTTTTTTCAATTTTTTTCTGATGAAGAAAAAATAATAACATTTAATAAAAATTTATTTTTTTTTGATTTTTTTAATCAAAAAATATCAAAAATTTTATATTCTAAAGAAAAAAAAAATTTACTTAATCTAGAAGGGATGTTAATAGAACAAAGAGAAAATCTCGGTCAAAATGGTCTTTTATTATTATTTATTATTGGAAAATGAGAAAATGAAAAATTAAAATTAAAAAAAATAAAAATTGATAATTTATCTGTTAGTTCTGGAATATTTTCAGAAAAATTAGAAGAAAAAATTATTAATTGATGAGAAAAAAAAATAATTTTTAATATAGAAAAAAATGAACCTTTTAAATTGATAAAAAAAATAATAAATAGAAGATTAAATGAACTTTTAAAAAGTTATTTAAATTTAAAATTAAATATAAAATTGAAAGAAACATTTTTTATTTTTTTTATTGATTAAATGATGTTCTGCAGAGGATTTAAATCTCTAACCTACTGATTAAGAATCAGTTGATCTATCAATTGAGTTAACAGAATTTTTAAATAATATAATAATTTTTATTAACTATGTCTGAAAAAAAAATAATAAAAAAAGGCGATCATCGTTTAATTGCTAAAGATTTAGAACTTTATATAATTAATGAAAAAATTGGTCAAGGTTTTCCAATTTTACTTCCTAATTGAGTAATTATTCGTAATATAATTTCTTTTTTTATTGAAAAAATACAAAAAAAGATGAATTTTCAAGAAGTTATTACTCCCATTTTAGGAATTGAAAATCTTTATGAAAAAAGTGGTCATTTAAAACATTATCAAGATTATATGTTTCCAAAAATTAGTAAAAATAATGAAAATTTTTATTTAAAATCAATGACTTGTCCTCATCATTGTATAATATATAACCAAAAAATAAGATCTTATCGTGAATTACCTTTAAGATTATGTGAAAATTCTATTTTGCATAGATATGAACCTTCTGGATCTTTAAAAGGATTAGAAAGAATTCGTTGTATGGAATTATCTGATCATCATATTTTTGTTTCTTTTGAGGAATTAAAAGAAGAATTTAAAAAAAATTATGAATATATTTCAAAAATTTTAGAAAAATTTGAAATAAAAAATTATAAATTAATATGTTCTCTTCATGATTCAAAAAAAACAAATAAATATCATTTAAATAAAAAAATATGAAAATTATCTGAAAATATTTTAATATCTTCTCTTAATGAATTAAATTTAAAATATTTTATAAAAAAAGATGAAGCAGCATTTTATGGTCCTAAATTAGATTTTGAAGTTGAAGTTATAAGTGGAAAAAATATTACTATATCAACTATACAAATAGATTTAATTTTAGCTAATTCTTTTGATCTTAATTATATAGACAAAGAAGGAAAAAAAAAAAAACCAGTAATAATTCATCAATCTCCTATAGGCACTTATCAACGTTTTATTTCTTTTTTATGTGAAAAAAATAAAGGAAAATTACCTTTTTGGATTTCTCCAATACAAGTTGCAATATTACCTTTAAATGAAGAAAAAGTAATTAAAAATTATTGCGAAAGAATTAAAAAAAAATTAATAATTAAGAAAATAAGAGTTAATATAATTTCAGAAAAAACTATTGGTTATAGAATTAAAGAAATTTATAAAAAAAAAATTCCTTATTATTTTATAGTAGGAAAAAAAGAAATTGAAAAAAAAATTATAAAATTATTTAATACTAGAATTAAAGAAAATATAAAAGAATTATCTGAAAAAGATTTTTTTTTATTACTTTTTAAAGAAAATAAAATTATTAATAATGATTGATAAAAAAAAAATAAAAAAAACTAATAATTATCTTATAAATGAAAATATTAATTTTCCAAATGTTTTACTTATTAAAGAAAATAAAAATAAATTAATTACAATAGAAGAAGCTTTAAAAGAAGCTAATAATAACAATCAAGATCTTATTTGTATTTCTCCAAATTCTTTTCCTCCTGTTTGTAAATTAATTAATTCAAAAAAATTTTTTTTTGAATTAAAAAAAAAAGAATTAAAGAAAAAAAAAGAATTAAAGAAAAAAAAAGAATGTAAAGAAATTTCTATTTCTTATAATATAGAAGATAATGATTTAAATTTTAAAATTTCTAAAGCAATAAAATGATTAAAAAATGATAATGTAGTAAAATTTAATTTAAAAATGATAGGAAAAGAAAAAAAATATTTTGAAAAAACTTACAAAAAATGTGAAGAAATAATAAATAATTTAAGAATTATTTCTAAAAAAATTGAATTAAAAAATAATAATATAAAAAGACATATAAATAGTTTTTATTTTTATTTATATCAAAAAAAATAATAAAAATATATTAAATAAATTATGTCATTTATAAAAAAAAAAACAAAAAAGTCTTTAATAAAAAGATTTAGAGGAAAGAAAATGAAACATTTTCATGCTTATACTTCTCATTTAGCTTACAGTAAATCTACTAAAAGAAAAAGACATTTAAAAAAAGGAAATTTTTTAAATATTACTGATTTAAAACGTTTAAAAAAAGTAATATACTGAAAAAATTTATAACAATTAAATAATTTTATTCATGAAACTATTTAATATTTGAATATCATTATGATTAATTCCTGATATTCTCATAGCTTGTCCTAAAGAAAAAGGTTTTATTTTAGATAATTTTTCTCTAGCTTCTTTTGATAAATTTTCTATTTTTGAATAATCAATTTTTTCAGAAATTTCTCTATTTTCATATTTTTTTAAATCTTTTATTTCTTTTATTTGTCTTTTTATATATCCTTCATATTTTATTTCTGTTTCTAATTCTCTTTGTTCTTCTCATTTCAAATCTTTTATTTCTTTTATATCTTTTTCAAAATTTATTAAAAAAATACCAGTTTTTTTTAATAAATTATAAGAATTTATTTTTTTGATTGTTTTTCATTTTTTTATATCTAAAAAAGGAAATCTTTTTTTTAATTTTTCATCAACAGGAAAAATTATTTCTTTAAGCTTTTTAGTAATTTTTTTTTGTATTTTTTTTTTATCTTTTAATTGTTTTCATTTTTTTTTTTCTAACATTTTTATTTTATGAGAAATTGGTCATAAACGTGTATAAACATTATCATATCTTAAAAGAAGACGATATTCAGATCTTGAAGTTAAAAGACGATAAGGATCATTAATTTCTTTATTTATTAAATCTTCAATTAGAACACCTAAATAAGCTTCATTTCTTTTTAAAATTAAAGATTTTTTTTTTTTCAATTTGAGACAAGCATTAATTCCTGCTATTAATCCTTGTCCTGCAGCTTCTTCATAACCCGTTGTACCATTTATTTGTCCAGCAGTGAATAAATTTTTTATTATTTTACTTTCTAAATTAATTTTTAATTGAGTAGAATCTATTACATCATATTCAATTGCATATCCTCATTTTTCTATTTTTGCTTTTTCTAAACCAGGAAGAGTTTTTAAAATTTTTTCTTGAATTTCTTTTGGCAAAGAAGTTGATAATCCTTGTATATAAGTTGTTTTTAATTCTACAGATTCAGGTTCTAAAAAAATTTGATGACTTTCTTTATCAAAAAATATGCATACTTTGTGTTCTATACTAGGACAATATCGAGGACCATTAACTATTTCTTTTTTATAGAATATTGGTGATAAATGAGAATTTTTTTTAATTATTTCATGAGTTTTTTCATTAGTATGAATAAGATAGCATTTATGTTGTTGAGAAAATGGCAAAATTTTTGAAATATCAGTTTCTGAAGAAAATTTTAAAGGTAAATTTGTTCCTTCTTCTATTTTCATTTTGGAAAAATTTATACTATTTGTTAAAATTCTAGGAGAAGTTCCTGTTTTAAATCTTTTTAATTTAAAACCTAATTTTTTTAATTGATCAGAAATATTATTATTAACTTTTTTTTCTCCATCAGGTCCTTCTTTTTTATTTTCTTTTCCTTTGTAAGTAATGGGATTTAAATATGTTCCTCCAGTAAGAATAACTATTTTAGAATTTATTTTTTCTCCAGTTTTTAAAAAAACACCCCCTGCTTTTTTATTTTTAACTATTATTTTTTCAACAATGTTTTCTATAACAGTTAAATTATCCTGTTTATTTATTTTCTCTTGCATATATCTTGAGTATAAAATTTTATCAGATTGTACTCTTAAAGCTTGTATAGCTGCTCCGCCGGAAGTATTCAATAATTTAAATTGTAAAGCGGTAGCATCAGCTGCTTTTCCCATTTCTCCACCTAAAGCATCGATTTCCATTACTAAATTTCCCTTAGCTGGACCTCCTATAGAAGGATTGCAAGGCATCATTCCTATATTTTTTTTATTTAATGTTATTAAAGCAATTTTTTTTTTTTCTTTAAAAAAATATTTAGAACTAATAAGGGAAGCTTCTATTCCAGCATGACCTCCACCTATTATTATTATATCAAATTCTTTTTCCATATTTTTTATAAATTTTTTTTATTTTTTATGTTACTCTTTTAATAATTTTAAAACATCATTTTTAATTACTGTAAAAATATTTTTACAGTAATTTTCCATATAAATTCAATTTGGTTCTCCTTTTTCATTTATAGGTAATTTTATTTTAACTTTTAATAAATTTTCTAGATTTAATGCTCTACCAAAAGAATATCTAAATTTTTCTAAACTCAAAACACTACATAAAAAAAGTCCTAAAAAATGATTTATTTTTTTATTTTTCAATGAAATAGTTAAAATGCTGTTATTAGCATAAAAATCAAAAGGTTGAAAAAAAGAAACTCCTACACTTCCATATCCTGAAATAGTTATTATGTTTCGAGGATAAAGATCATCTTTTATATTTTTTTCAGTAAATCCCATAACACCATTAGTAAATTCACTAGATGAAATAACTGGTATAAAATTTTTTTTTTTATTTCAAGAAAATTTATAATCAGAAAGTATTATTCTTTTTTTCACTAATTGAATCTTAAAATATTTTTTATCTCCTAGAAAAAAATATTTTCAATTATCAAGAATAATATTTAATTTATTCATTATTTTCAGTATTTTCTTCTAAAACCGAAATTCTGAATGCTAAATAGTCACGAATAGTTTTTTCAAAATGTTTTTCATTTAATTGAGAATAATCAGTTTTTACTCAAGCATCAGCTAATCAACAATCTTTGTAATTTAAAGGTTGAAATAATGAATCATAAGAATCTTTTTTTTGATAAAAATCTTCAATTCATTGTTTTTTTATTTTATTTCAAAGATTATTTTTGTCAAATCTTTTACCTTTTAAAATAGTAAAACCATCATCTTTTCAATTAGTTAATCAAGTGGAATAAACTTCTTTATTATGTTTTTCTCCAGTTTTTCAAACCATGATGCAAGTGTGACTACCACTATTATTACCAGAAAATAAATTACTAGGCATAGTCATTACTGCTTTTAAAGTATGTTTTTTCATAATTCTTTCTCTTTCGTTTTTGTATTTTGTACCAATTGCACTTGATAAAGGAACAATAGCAATCACTAAACCATTTTTTTTTAATAAATCAGCAGCATATTCAATAAATTCTATTTCACTTTTTCCTTCAGAATTTTTCTTTTTTTTTTGAGAATAAGGAGGATTCAAAAAAGCAATATTACATTCTGATTTTGTTATTAAATCATTCATTTCTTTCGAAAAACAATCTTTTTTAAAAATATGAGATTTTCCATCTCCTCATAAAATCATATTAATTAAAGCTAAATTATTTACATCAGAATTTATTTCTATTCCATAAATATTATTTCTATTTACACCATAATTTAAAGCACTTACTAAAAAAGAACCAGTGCCACAACAAATATCTAATACTTTATCATCTATATTAAATTTTTCTCTACCTAATATTTTTAAAGTTAAATCACAAAATAAATCAGCAATATGAGAAGGGGTTAAAACAATTCCTAAATCTTTACCATCTCCAGTAGAATATTTTAAAAATTCATGATAAAATTCTCCAATAACATCTCCTTTATCAATAAAAGAATATACATTTTCTTTAATTATTTTTAAAATATTAAAAAAAGAATTTATCTGATTTTTAGAAATAAAAGATAATTTCTCATTATTAATAATAATTCTTTTTAAATTATTTTTCAGATCTTCATATTTTTTACCTTCTTTTTCTTCAACTTTATCTATTTCTGATTCAATAGCGCTTTTTGTAGCATTTACCAATGATTTAGGAGTAGTTTTTTGATAAAATTCATTAGAAAAATCTTCATTTTTTAAAGCAATTAAACAAGCACTAATAAAAAGAGGTTTTTCTTTTTCAGTAAAACCTAATCCTTGATAAATAATTTCATGAAGTTTTTCAGCATTTTTTCTAATTATTTGAATATCTAAATTTTCTTTTATTGATTCTGGAAATAATAAAGTATTTATTGAATCAATTTTTTCTTTATTTTGAATAATAGGTAAATTAATTTCTTTTATTTTTCAATTAAAAAAACTAATTTTACAATCTTCTTTTTGCATTCCACTGATAGCTAAACCCAAAACTTCGAATCATTCTTTAAAATATTTTGCATAATATAATAATCCATCTAAATTGTAAGAAGATGGTTTATTTAAATTTTCTGATTGATGTTGATTTTTATTTAATTTACATTCTACTAATAAAATGAGTGGTTTTTTTTTATGATAAAAGATGTATTCGGGTTTATCTTTTCCTATTTTTATTTTTTTTGAATATTCTAAAGGATAACTATTATTAGGTTTACCTCCACATTTTTCTAATATTTGATTAATTAAAGGATCTTTTGTGTTACCTTGAGGAATAATTCAATAATTATCATTTTCTTTTGAAGTAAGATCTACTTCTAGTTCTTTGAGAACTCAATGTTCCATAGTTCTTTCATTATTCATATACAATTTAATTTTAATTTTAACAAAAAAATATTTAATAAATATAAAAAAATTATAAATTATTAAGAAATTTTTTTATTATTTTTTTATAAAGATTATGAATATAAATTTGCATATATTTTCAATCAATTTCTTTATTTTGATTAAATGGTAAAAATATTTTTTCTTTTTTAATATTTTCTAAATTTCTTCCTCTTCCATACGAATATTTATGATTTTCAAAATTTAAGATAGTAGTCAAAAAAAGAGCATTATATATATTAAATTTTTTATTTTTAGGTCAAATTTTTTCTACATGATCTGAAGCAATAAAATTTTTCTTTTGATAAAAACAAGCTCCATTAGTTGCACTATCTATACTTATCACGTTTCCTTCTTCAGTTCAGATGTGTGAAGAATTTTCATAACCATTAGAAGTATTTTTGGTAGTTATATAAGAAAATTTTCCAGGTAAAATATGTTCTTTTTTAGTAGTTTTAGTTCCGAAAACATAAAAATAATCACTGATTTTTAATTTTTTTCAATTATCAAGATTTAATTTTTTTTGTATTTTTTTTTTTATATTAAAAAGCATAGTATCATTTTTTGGATTTATTATAGCAAACATTTTACAAAAAAATAATTTAATAAAAGTATAACCATACTCGAACTATAAAAAAATAAATTTGTAAATTGAAAATTAAATAATATGCCAAATTAAATATAGAAATGTTTAAATAATTTATTTTTGATAATTGTTAATTAAATTTGTTATTTTGTTTATTTTTGAAAGAATTGTTGATTTAAAATATTTAAATAAAAAAAATGAATATAACTATGTTTATTAAATTGAAAAGATTATTAATTAGTAAATATTTATGCAAAAATTAATCATCAAAAATTATCTGATCAAAATTTTGAAAAAATTATTTAAAATTATTTAATTTTTTTTTTTTAAATTTAAAAAAAAAAAATTAAAATTAAATCAGATCAAAAATGAATAAATTAAACATCAACAATTGAAAATATTTTACTTTAGGAGATAATGAATATTTCAAAATTATAAAAATAAAAAACCCTTTAACTCTTTCTAATTATAAATTTTCTTGAACAAAAACAAAATTTAATCATCCTATAATTTCTTCTAGTGGAATAAATAATGGAACAGTAAATTTTGTTATTGAAAATGAAAAGTGATTAAATAAAGGTAATGTAATAACAATTGCTAAAGATGGATCAATTGGTTCTTGTTTTTGACAATATTATGAGTTTTATGCTAATAATCACATTTTTATTTTAAAATTAACTGAAAAAGAAATGAATAGTTTTTTAGCATTTTTTCTTTGTAGCATAATTAGTTTAGAGAAAACTAGATATTCTTTTGGCAAAGCTTGAGTTTTAAAAGATTTATTAGAAACGAAAATATTATTACCTCAAGATAAAAAAGGTAAACCAAATTGATTATGAATGGAAAGTTACAGTAAAAAAATACTTAATAAAGTTAGAGAAGACATTACTAAATTAATATAATATGAAAGAATAATTATTTTTACAAATAAAAAAACTAAATTTTATTTGATTATTGAAAATAATGATTAATATTTTAAAATTAATGTTATTTTTATAAAATAATTACTTAATTATTTTTTTTAATGTTTTTAATTTTTCTTTTATATTTTTTTTTCTTCATTTAGTTATTTCTTTATGATTTCCCGATAATAGCACATCTGGAACAAACAAATTATCAAATTTTCTCGGTCTAGTATAAGAATCATAATCTAATATTTTTTTTTGAAAACTTTCTTCTTGATAAGAAATTTTATTAATTACTCCTGGTATTGCTCTTATTAATACTTCGCTTATTAAAAGAGAAGGTATTTCTCCTCCCATAGAAACAAAATTACCTAGTGAAATAGTTTTATCTACATAATTATTTATTCTTGAATCAATTCCTTCTCACCTTCCACAAATAAATACTAATTGAGAAAATTTTTTTATCATTTTTTCTGCTTCTTTTTGACAAAATGTTTTTCCTTGAGGAGAAAGTAAAATAAAACAACTTTTAGGATACAAATCTTTTATAATTTTTAAAATTTTTACTATTGGTTCTATTTTCATTAACATTCCTGGACCTCCTCCATAAGGATAATCATCTATTTTCCCTTTTCTAGAAAAATCTCTTGGGTTGTAAACTTCATATTTTATTATATTATTTTCTAATGCTTTTTTAACTAATGTTAAATTAAAGTAATTATGAAAATAAGAAGGAAAAATACTTATATAAATAAATTTTTTTTCTTTATTTTTAAGAATTTTTATCATATTTATTTTGGTAATTATATACAATTTTACACCAAATAAAAAATAGGAAGTTCATAAAACTTTTAACTTTTTGAAATTTTTTATATACGAAGTATATAAAAAATATTGTATATGCTACTTAACCTTAAAAACTTTTTTGACTTTCTAATAAATCTAACCTCTTCGAGCAAGATTGTGTAAATTGCTTTGAGAAAAAGAGATGAAAGAACAAAGTTGTTTCTCTCTTTGGTCCTAAATCAAAAATCTACAAGTATAAAAACAATAAATAGAATTAGATTACATAAAAAAAAGAGAGAGAGTAAAATTAAAACCTCAACAAATTTCCAATCAACATTTAGAGAAACTTGTTCCTTTGAATAAATTTCAAAATGATATTTTACAAAGGGAGAAACCTAATTTAGAGGTTACTAAGACCACTTTGAACACTTCGGAAATATCACTATACTAGTATTGATAATTTAATCCCTAGAGAATGTTTGAGATTAATGATTTTTTTAGATAATTTCGAAATTGTAGTTTCTAATACCCAAATCTATTGATAGTCTGAAAATAACATAGTAGTTAATGTTTTTGATTATCTTTTATCTAAAATAAATATTTCAAGCCACAAAGTTTGATACAGTTAATATTAGTGATGATATCATTTCTTCTCCTAATTTCTACAATGATTTTACTTCTCTCAATTTTTATTTAACCTTATTGAAAAGTTTAATGATTTTTAATGAATGTGTTTATTACCAATGTTTATTATTTGGATCGAGATGTAATAGTATCCGAACATTAATTAAAAAACCTAACTCTGTCGCTATTTTATGAATTTATTCTTACTCGCAACAAAATTAAAATAAGTTAAAGGTTGAAAGTTAGATGAACTAGATAAATATATGTACTTGATGAAAATTTTAGATCGTAATGCTTCTTTAACTAATAGTCAAGGCTTAATAATCGGCAATAAACCACAAAAGATTTTTACTGGTAATCCCCAATGATAGTTGACATAATTGCTGATTTTTAGTAGTTCATTTTAGTGAAGAATTAAAACTGCTAGAAAAATGATATTGAAAAGAACAACCTACTAACTTTAATGATTGATTAAAATGAAGTTGGATTAAAGAAATATAAAAAGACAATAAAGTTCTACAATTACAAAAAATAGTTCGCAAAAAAGAAGATTTTCCCACTTTTGAGAATGATAATTGAGATAATTTCTTTGCTAAATCCGAAAATTTAAAGATAGTGGAACATAATAATTCAGCTACTTCTATGTGAATATTCAATAATTGTATTTTGTATCATCAATCAAAGAACAAAATTTATTTTTATTTCATTAATAAAGAAATATCACAACAAAATAAAAAATTATTGAAACAAAATCTGAATACTATATTACTTCCGAACAATGCATGAAAAGCAAACAAAGAATTAAAAGGAATAGGAAGATTGAGATTGGCAAAGAAAGTTATTAAGATGATATGAAAAAGATCTTTTATTCTTTGTGGATATAACTGCAAAAACACTTATTGAAGAATTTTTGGCGAAGAAGAGAACAACTAGTGAATTTTAGTAAACTAAAATTTTCTAAAATACTTTTCTAAATTTTCTCCTTTTAGAATAATAAAGTTTCAATTACCTTTTAAATTCTTTAATTCTTTTATTTTCTTATCAGTAAAATAATCACCATCACAAATAAAAATAATTCTCTTATTTATCTCATTACTTCCATTTCTCCCAACTTCAATACAGTGTCTAATCTCCTTGAATTGATTATCCTGAGCTCTTCCGCTTTCCTCAATATATTTATGAAAAACATAAAATTCAATAATTTCTCCCTTTTTGTCCTTGATAGTTCAATAAAAATCAATTGATTTAGCAGGTTTATTATGGGGATATTCACTGCCTTTTCTCAAAACTCCTCGGTCAATATGGAGAGAGTTTTTTCCACCGCTATTCAACTTCTTAAAGTTAGAAATGAAAGGAAAGGAACTAATATGATTGGCAAGAATTTTTTCATAAATATTTTGTTTTTTTGCATCTTTAGCAAAAAAAGCTCGAAAGTAATGATCATTCTTGACTTTTTCAAAAATTGTATTAAAATCAAACTCAAATTTATCACATCATTTTTTAATTTTTTCACGATACTCCTTGGTATTAAATTTTTCTTCTATTTCTAGTAAATTTTTTTTAGTTTGTTCTTTTAGAACTTTTTCTCAGTCTATCATAGTTTAAATTATGCACATGCTTCAATAATTTTTCTAGCTAATTGAAAATCTAAACGACGACGAAATTTACCATCTTTTCTGAGACCACGAAAAGGAGTTAAAAGAAAATCACCAGTAAATTCTCTGATTTGAGCTAATTATTTCATTCAATAAATCTAAATTAACTTCTTCTTTAACAGATATTCTTGTCAAATGCCGTGAACTAATTTTTATTCTCTTTTCGGGAACTAACCAAGAAGGAATAAAAGCAATCGAAGGAGCTCGCGTGTTATCAATAGCACATAAACCAATATTACCATTTTTATCATTAAATCTAATTTCCATACTCTTTGAGGCAGAGTTGGTAAGAATTTTAGTTAATTCTTTTTTGAGAGAATACAACTCCCCGACGTATCTATCTTTTTCATAAAGATAAATAAAATCAGATTTTTGGGGTGAAAATAAAACTAAACAAGTAGGAGTTTCTGTGTCGGTAAACATTTGGCTACTTAATAAAGTATAGGAATTCAATCTATCCAAAAATAGATCGGAATTAATAAATGAAGCTGGAACAATTGCTGCTACATATTGGCAATGAAATAACATTTTTTCTAAGCATAATTTATATAAGTTGTCATATTTACCTCACTCACCAGTTATTTTTTTGCGATGAGCTGAATTTTTAGCTAAATAAGGAGGGTTAGTGATGGTTAATTTATAACCTTTAGGAAAATCTTTAATAGTGTTTCTTTTTTTTACTTCAGGAGAACTAGGATTAATATCATAAGAAACAAAATTAAAATTATAACCTTTTATTTGAAGCATTTTTATTAGGTTATTGGAACCAGCAAAAGGTTCTAAAACCAAATTATTGCTTTCTTGTAAAGCTTTATTAAATCATTTTCTAAAATGAGGATAATTGAAAATGTTTTGAATAGTATAAAACTTTCCTAATCTAATTTTTTCAGAAATAACTACTTCTTTAAGTAAGTTTAACATGATATTTTATGTTTTTTTTCTTGGAGGATTTAAATGTTCGTTTCAATCTTTGGGTAGTCTAATAGTTACATCAATTGAAATTAGTACTAATATTTTCTTTATTTGACAAACCTGGTTTTTTATTCATGTTTTTTTAAATTATTAATTAATTTATATATTATAATTTTACTGAAATTATTGAAAAAAAATTAACTGACCTTCTAATTTTTTAGTAATTGAAATTGTGTAAGTCAGTAGTCGCTACACACTTACAATCATATTTCGGTTTAGTGATATCTCAATCATCATCTCAACCTTATTATAAATACAAACATTGTATTTCTGAAACCCCATGGACGAAGCAAGATAAAATTTATTAAAAAAAAGTTTTCAGAGATTTTTGGCAATTAATCAAAAAACAGAATTCACTTTAATAAAGGTTATTACTAATTTTCTCAACAATTTTTTAAATTGTTGAGAAAAGATGGAAAAAACTGATTTAGAGAACTACAAGAATCTTAATTTAGACTTTGTTGCTGAAAAGATTAACAAATTTTAAAAGAAGTGTGTTGAGACATCTGATTTAGTGAAGCAAGAATATTATTTTACTGAGTATAGTAAAAATCGATATACTTTAGTAAGAAATAGTTTTTTTATGTAGCAATTTCTTTTGAAACCTTTGTTGATATTCTGAAAGATAAGCAAAACATCTTTATATTTCCTTTGAGATTGATTTTTATTTAATTAAAAATAGTCTACTTATTAAAAGATAAAAAGAAATAATTCCAAATAAAAAAAAGAAATGGGAGGGAGTGGAGATAGTTTGGTGTAAAATTCTATATAAGTACTTTTATTTTTAATTATTTGTATTATTTAATAAAAATGATTTTATATGAATCAAGAAATTAAAAAAATAGATGAAGAAATTAAAAATTTAACAGAAGAAATTAGAAAAGAAAAATTAAAACCAAGAGAAAAAATTATTGAAAAAATTAAAGGAATAAAAAGAACTACTGGTCAACATCCTGGTGGTCTTTTAATAACTCCTTCTAATGTTAACATTGAAAAATATACTCCTCTAAATTTTCCAGCAAATAATCCTAATTCTGAATTAACAACTCATTTTGAATACAAATTTTTATCTTCTACTTTTCTTAAAATTGATATTCTTGGTCATGATGAACCTACTATTCTTCAAAATCTTTCGAAATTGACCAATGAAGATATTTCTAATATTTCTTTTAGAGATAAAAAAATAATGGAAATTTTTGAAAAAGGAGATACTTTGGGTATTCCAGAATTTGGAACAGATTTTGTTAAAAAAAATTTTCTTCATGTTTTAAAACCAACTAAATTTTCCCATTTAGTTCAAATTTCTGGTTTTTCTCATGGAACTGATGTTTGAGCAAAAAATCAATATATTTATTATAAAAATAAAGAATTGAAATTAGAAGAATTAATTGCTTGTCGCGAAGATATATTAAAATTTCTTATTTCTTGAGGATTAGAAAAAAAAAAAGCTTTTATTGCAACCGAATATATAAGGAAAGAAAAATGAGAAGAACTTTCTCAAGAAATAAAAAATGAAATAAAAAAAAAATTGGAAAAATTTGGTGAAAAAGGAAAAATATATTTTTCTATATTAAGTAAAATTAGATATATTTTTCCAAAACCTCATGCTATAGCTTATACAATGACTGCTTGAAAAACAGCTTTTTATAAATCTAGATACCCTTGTCAGTTTTATTCTGTTCTTTTAACTCATCATGCAAATATTTATGATATTTGATTAATGACTTTAAATAGTGAAATTATTTCTTTTAGATTAGAAAGTTTATTTAATAATTTAGATAATTATAAAAATAGTGAAAAAGAATTATTATCTTTAATAAAAGTTTTGGAAGAATTAGAAAAGGAAAAAAAGAAAATCGAAAAATTATTTTTTGATAAAGAAAATATTTTAAAAAAAATTGATATAAAAAAATCTTTAATTAATATTAAAGAAAAAATAAGAAATTCTCAAGATAAAAAAAATTTAGAAAAAATAATGATTAAAAATATTAGAAGTTGAGAAATGTCTATGAAAGAAAAAGGTTTATTATTTACACTAAAAATAATGTTAGAAATGAAATCAAAAAATTTTGAATTTTCTCTTGGTTTAGATTTTAATAAATCTGATTCCAAAAAATTTAAAATAGAAAATGATAAAATTTATTTCCCTTTTAATTCAATAAATGGAATAGGAGAAAAAGTTGCAGAAAAAATAATAAATTATAGAGAAAATAAAGAAAAAATTACAATAAATTGAGAAGAAGAACTTGGTAGTATTTTAAATTCTAATAATATAAAAAGAATAAAAGAATTACAAAAATATGAATTAATTATTTGATAAATTTTAATTATAAAAAATTTTTTTTAAATTATTAACAAAAAGAATTTTTAGCAGATTTTAATAATTTTTCAAAACTATTTAAAGTAAACATAAATTGTTTATTAATTAAATAAATTTCTTGAATTATTTTTTTGACTGATTTCAAACCTTTACCATCTAAAATTCAAATAAAATTTATTTTATTATTATTTGTTTTATTTAATACTTCTTGATAAGAACGAATTACTTCTGATACTTTACTTCCAGATACATTAAAAAAACTAGTTTCTAAATAATATTTTTTATTATTTAATTTAATTTGAAAATCAAATATTTTTTTACTATTAATTTGAAAATTAACTAATATTTGTTTATGATACTCAATTTGATATTTATTTAGTAAATTTTCTACAGTTTTTTCCATGATTTGTCCACCTACATTTTTTCTTCCATGAGTTCCTAAACCAACTTCTAAACCTAAACAATAGTCTTTCAAATTTTTAATTTTTCCATTAGTTAAATAAATAGCTAAATTTGATTCAAAAATTAGTTTATTGACTTTTTCACAACTTAAATTTTCTCAATATTCAATATTGCTATTTTCTAATCAAGAAAAATTTTTATTATCTCTGACTGCTAATAAATAAGGCAAAATTTGAAAACTAATAGGATTTTCCTTTCAAATTTGATTTATTCTTTCTCTTAATTGTTCTAAATTATCACATATTAAAAAATTAAGAACAATTAAATTTTTTTCATAAATTAGTAAATTAGAATTAACTTTAGATCAGTTAACTAATTGATTTAAATTAGTATTAGTAATTTGAATGGTATCGAATCATTTTTCAAATTCTAATAATTCTTTTTGTTTAGTAGTTAATTCATAATTTCAGATAAAAATTTCTTGAATATTCCCCACTCTTTTATTTCCTTGACAATTGATATAACGATAAGCTTTTTTGGCAAACTGTTGATAAGATTGATATAAATTTTTGATAAAATCAGTATTGTGATTAGTTAATAATCATCTAGCACCTTTTATTTCTACTTGTTTTAAAAATTGATATAATTGTTTTTGATTTTCTTGATTAAAACCACTAGCAGTGTATTTAGTAAACCCATTAATATTATTAACATCATAAGGAGGATCAACAAATAAAAAATCTCCTTCTTTAATTAAAGACAATATTTTTTGATAATCTTGATTAAATATTTGACAATTGATAGTATTTAAATATTTATTGATATTCAAAATATTATCTTTATTAACTAATTTAATTTTGTTTTTTTGTCCAAAAGAAACATTAAAAATCCCTTGAGAATTAACACGATATAAACCATTAAATCCTGTTTTATTAAGATAAATAAAACGAGCAGCGACTTCTAAATTATTTAAATTTTTTGGTTCTTTATTTCGTAGTTTGTTAAAAAAAATTTTACTATGATTTTCTTCATATTTTAATAAAATTTTTAGTAATTCTTGTGGGTTTTCCTTAACTATTTTATAAGTAGTGATTAATTCATTATTAACATCATTAATTATTAATTGTGAAGGTTGTAAATTTAAAAATACAGCTCCTCCTCCTACAAAAGGTTCGATTATTCTGTTATAAGAAAAAGGCAAAAGTAAATCAATAATTTCTAAAAATTGAGTTTTACCACCTACTCATTTCACAAAAGGTTTTAATTTTGGTGATAACAATTGTTTCATATATAAATTTTTAATATTTTTTAAATAATTTAGAAAAATAATGAAATTTGACAATATAATATAATATCAAAAATATTGATGATTTACAAAAAAGAAAAATTTTCTAAATTAATAATTATTTTCAATAAATTATCTAATAAAAATATTATAAAATTAATATTAGTAAAAAAAATATTTATTTAATATAAAGTTTTGATTTTAACTTTTTAAATCTAAAGTTAAATGTAAAGTTTTTTCTATTTTATTCATTGTTTCAAAAGATAATTTATCAATTTTATCACCCAATCTTACTCTATCAATAGTTCTAATTTGATCTACCAAAATAATTCCTTTTTTGTTTTGTAAATTGCTAAAAACTTGAAAAGGATAAATTTTATCTATTTGACTAGTCAAAGGTATAATAGTAATTAAAGGACTAAATTTATTTTGTTCATTATTAGAAATTATTACTGCCGGATGTTTACCTTGAAGTTCTTGTTTATTATCAATTGGTAAATTTATTCAATAAACTTCTCCCCTTTGTATTATTTTATTTTCTTTTTTTAACATTTTTATTTCAATTTATTCAATCTTGATCTTGAATTTTTTCTCACTGTTTGTTTTCAATCAATAGATGAAAATTATTAGTATAACATTCTTGATAAGCTAACCCTAAAGATTCTTTTTCTTGATTTAATTTTTCTTCAATAATTTGTTGAATAAATTTACTAATTTTACCCCTACCTATTTCTTGTAACAATTTTTGATAAAGACAAATGGGTATAGTGATACTAAATGTTTGTTTTATTTCCATGATATATAATGTTATTTTAATGTTATAATGTTATTAATTGTATGCATTTAAATAAAAAATATTTTTTATTTTGTTAATATTATTCAATATTTCTCTTTTTGTATTTAATTTTTCAAAAATCAACTTTATTTTTAAAATTTCATCTATTTCTTGTCTTAATTTTTATAATTATATTATATTTTTTGATAATTATTTTATCATTTTATCAAAGTTTTTTTAACTTTTCTTACTATTTCTAGTTTTTTTTTTAGTCATAAGGAATATACTTTCTGTACAATTAATTTTAGAATATTTGTTTACTTTCATTCAGTATTAGTAATTATAGGTCAATTCATTACTCTAAAAATATTGTTTCGATGAAAATTAATATATTCTTTTCGCTTATCAGAAAAATTTAGATAGTAATTAATAACTAGTTTCTTTAATTTGTAAATATCATCTGAAAATAGTATATCACTAAAAAGTAAGTAGTTATTCTTGTCAAAAGTCATTAAATCAGCATCTAAAATTTATCAAAAGTAGCATTGAGTAACAAACATTATCTAAGTCATATTTCTCATTTTCCTCTGATATTCCATAAGGTTTAATATTAGAAATAATTAATAAATCTTGTTGTTTTGTTTTTTTATATTTAAAATTATTAAAAAAATAAATTAATTAACTTTATTATAAATTTAAAAATTCAATATGAAACAAAAAAATGATACTTATAATATAAAAAACTTGGGTCAAGTATCAACACCTAATATTATAGTTGAATTTATGTTAGATTGTGTTGGTTATAATAAAGAAATTATACTTAAAAAACATATAATAGATAACTCTTGTGGTGAAAGGAGTTTTCTTAAAAAATATAGTCAAAAGATATATAAAAATAGCAAGACAAAAAAATTTTCTCCAAGAAAAGATAAAAGAAGATTTAGAAACTTATATTCATGGTATTGAAATAGATTATGTCGCTTATAAAAAATGCATAAAAAATCTAAATTGAATATTTAAAGCTAATTATGACATAAAATATGGAGATGCTTTTTTGATAAATAATTATGAAAAAAAAATGGATTTTGTAGTCGGTAATCTACCTTATGTTAAAATTCATAATTTTAACCAACAACATCAGGATATTGTTTATCAAAAAAAATTAAAAGGAATGGTAAATTTGTATTTACTTTTTTATCTCTTGTCTTTTCAACAATTAAATTCTACCGGCAAGTTAATTTACATTACTCCTTCTTTTTTAAAAAATTATAGCAGTAAATTTTTACGAGAAAAAATTTATCATGAAAAAAATTTGGTTCATCTTTATAATTTCAAACATCAACAAATCTTTCCAAATATAACTACTTATTCCATAGTAAGTTTATTCGATAAATCTCAAAAAAATCAAAAATTAAATTATTCAGTAGTTGAATTAAAAAACAATAGTAAGGAAAAAATTAATTTTGTTTCTACTATTGAATTAGAGTGAAAGCAATTAATAATTGAAAACATGTTTATTTTTGAACAACAAATATTATCTGAAAATAAAAAAATTTTTGCTAAAGAAAATAAAATTTATTGTGAAGTTAAAAACTCTTTTGCTACCTTATCTGATAATATTTTTATTTCTAATAAATTTCCTTTTTGTTCTTCCGATATAATTAAAGTTAAAAAATGTTCTACAGGTGAAGAAAAAGAATGCATTTTCCCTTATAGATATGACAAAGAAAAAAAGAAATGTTTGCTAAAAAAATTTGATGAACTGGATAAAAATACTCAAATTTATTTGCTTAATTTTCAATCTCAACTAAAAAATAGATCAATAAAAGAAAAGGACAAGTGATGGCAATTTGGTCGCACTCAAGCCATTAATAATGTTTGGAAAGAAAAAATTTATCTTAATAGTTTATTTAATAAAAATTTCGATAATATTAATTTAGGAATAGTTCCACCAGGAATGGGAATTTATGGAGGAACATATATTTTGCCACATGAAATTAATTTACAAAATATCGAAAAACATCTTAAAAATGAAAATTTTAAGAATTTTGTAAAAACCTTTGGTGAACACAAAAATGGAAATTATTATTTGATTAATTCTCGAATATTAACTAAATATTTAAATTATTGTATTTCTTTTTCTGATAAAAAGATTTTACAAAAAACAAAATAAAATTATTTGAAAAAAAAAAAAAAATAAAATTGGAATCATATAATAAAAAATTTTTAAATTGTTTAGAAAAAAGTTTTTTGATATATCTAGAAAAAGGAGCTAGAAGTACAGCAAAATTAAAAATTCTTCATTCTCATATTGCTCAAGATTTGAGAAAATTTTTAGATTAAAATTATCATGAAATGTTCTAAACATGGACAAGTAAATGACATCATTTGTAAATTCTATAAGCGATGAAGAAACTTATATTAACTCAGGTGTAGCAAAAGCAGAACAAAAATAATAGTTTGTGAAAAACTGTTTTAATTTCGAAGAAACTAAAAAATGTGACAATTGTGGATTAACAACACTTGATCTTAGTACCAACTGATGCAGTGCCAACTGTTTATGAGGTAAAGAAAAAATGTTTTGCCAAAATTGTATGGTTGATCATAATCAAAAAGTAGAAGATCACTGTAAAACTTGTCCCATAAAAAATTAACTATTGATCGTTCAGATATATTAAATATTCCTAGAGATTATTCACTGCAAGTTTTTGCAGTGAATAATTCCTTTATCTAAAGTTTATGAATTTTATCAAACTCTAATCTTTTGATAAATAACTGGAATAGTTGGAGTAATAGATTTAATTTATTTATACTTCTATTTCTTTGAAAGAGAGAAATTAAGATCAAATCTAAAAAAGAATACTCTTTTAAAGATATTTACTTATTTATTAGCTATTGCTAGTGTAATCATTTTAGTTATTCTAGTTCTCTTTTTATTAGTTTCAGTTGGAGGAAGAAAGCAAAGAGTTTGTCAAAGATATCGAAGATTACCAAGAAATTGCCATTGTTAATGAATAAAACCTCATGAAATGCTATGATTGCAATAAATATTAAAAAGAAGCACGGAAAAAATCTTTATCAATATGCCGGAAAGTACAGGTATTATTGTTTTTTCTGTCTAAAGTTAAATAATTATCATTATCAAGTTAGAAGTAAAGGCAATGCTTATTATAGTGGTTTATTTTCAATTTTTTTTATAAATTGTATTTTAATTTTCTAGAATTATTGTTATGATTTCTGATAAATTATTTCGATGTTTGACTGATAGTTCTCGATTTTCTTTCAATCCTCACAAAGTTCAACCATCTTTTGCTATTATGATTAAATCTCGATTGTATTTTCCTTGAGAAACAAAATAAATAAATAATTTTTGTTTAGCATTAAAATTTGATGATATAAACAACAATTTACGAGTTAATTTATCTTTTAGTAAATGTTCACCAGTAGTATCAATTGCAATAACTTTATCTTTATTTCAAATCAAAAAATCAGGATAAAAAGTTTTATTAACTCCTTCAGTTAATAGAGGAATTCCATAACCACTTCGACTGGGATTACGACATCAAGGAAGATCGAATTTATCTAATTCATTAGCAAATTTTTTTTCTAATTCATTTAAATCACTATATTTTTCGTGAATACTATTTTTAAAAAAAAGACATTCTTTGTTATATAAAGAAATTGAAGAAATAAGAAAATATTCATTATCACTTTGTTTTAATTCTACTTCATTAAGATAAACATTAATTATTTCATTAGTTTTTTCCACTAAATATTTGTAAGCTCATGAACCAAAACCAATCAAATTATTAAATTTTTTATCAGTAAGATCAATAACTTTTGAAGCAAAAGGAAAACGAAGATTAATCTCTCTTTTTAAAATTTGTCGAACAGTTATTTTATTAGTTTCAGAAAATTCTTCAACCAATGTTTCTTGATTATTTTTATTATTGCTTAAATTTCGTCAAGTAATTGTTCTTTTTGCTTTATTTTCAGTATTTATTCACTTATTAGGAATACTATTAATTATTTTTTGAAATTCTTGATAAACATGTTCTCATTTTTGAATAATTTTAGGAACATAGTAATTATTTTTAGGAAAAACTATTTCAGGTTTATTATTAAAACTTTTTATTATTTCTAACTTAATATCTTTTTGTAATTTATTATCAATTTCTTTAATTATTTCTTGAAAAATTTCTTGTTTATCAACTCGAATATAAAAATGAGCAGTATTTAATTCTTTTTGTGTATAATGAATAATTTTTGGTTGTCGTAAACATCGACCTATTACTTGTTCGATTTCTAATTTAGATTTCATAAATTTATCAATATAAGCACAATAAACCAATGGATCATCTCATCCTTCTATTAGAGATTTGTTAAAAATTATATGTTGAAAATCACCTTGACTAAATTCTTGATAATCTTTTTTACCATTTTTAAAAAGAATAAATTCTTTTGGTTTGGGATATTCTTTAGTAAATTTTAAATCACAATAAACTGCAATATTTTTCGGTTTTATTCCACATTTATTCACCAAATGATTTCAAATTAAAATAGGTGGGACTTTTCTTTCGTTAAATAAACAATTAGGATTATCTTTAAATATTTTACTACCAATATCAATTTCAACTACATTAGTTTTACAAACATAAAGAGCTTTAGGTAGACCATTAAAATTATGTTCTTTTTGACTAAGATTAGTTATTTCTTTTAGATTATCTATCATAGAAGAAATTGTTTCTTCCATTGAAGTGTCATACCCTGCTAAAAATAAAGTATTTTTAATTAAACCAGCAGCAACCACTTCACTAGGATCAATTTTAATTATCAAATTTTCATTAGTTCAATCTTTTTGTTCTTTTAAAATTTTAAAATGTTGAATAATTCTTTCAGAATAATGCATAGTTGCTGAAGCAATTAAAAAAGCATCAGGTTGTAATTCCAACAATAGATCAGTTTGTTGAGAAGATAAATTGTGTCCTTCATCATAAACAATAAATAGAGGCCTTTTTTTGTTTTTTTGTATTTTTCTTTGTTTAATTATTTCTCACACACTAGTATCTTGAATATCAATATTTGATTGATAAATTGTTCTGTTTCCTTCTTCTTTATCCTTTTGATTAAAAGTTCCAACAGTAGCAAAATAAAGTAAGGGAACATTTTGTTTTTCTATTGCTTCTTTTTTGCAATTAATTAACATGTCAGTTTGAGTATTATTAATCAAAAGATGATAATATTTTCCACCAGGAGAAAGATTTTCAAAACTTTGTTCAACTACTACTGAAAGTTTGGAAATTCACAAAATTATTGGATAAAAATTTTGATTAGTAGACATCATTGTCACTGCTTGAGTTAAAATTGCTGTTTTTCCTGAAGCAGTTAAAGAATTTAAAATTTGATAATAAGGAATTTGATAAAAATTATTTTTAGTTCCAATAAAAATAGGATCATATTCTTCAAAACGTTTAAATATTTTTAAAGCTGCTTTTTTTTGAAAATCTTTTAATTCTAACATATTTAAAATTCTTTTCCTATTTCAAAACCAAAATCTAATAAAATGTTATCAGGTATTTGATAAAATATTACTCCCTCTATTTGACATAAACAAAGTTTGGCATAAACATGATAAATATTTTTTAATCCTGCTTCATAACTTTCTTTAATACACTGATTATATATTTCTTCATTAAAATTATTATTTTTTTCTATTTCATTTCAAATTAAATATATTCCTTCTTGATTACTATTTTTAGCAATTAAATAACAATAATTATTTTTTTTAATTAATTCTAAACCAACTAAATTCTTTTGAAAACTATCTAAATTGCTAGCAACAATTAAATTAATTATTTCTTCTCGATTCATTTTCAGCAAAATTTCACTATTAATTTTTTTTCCTAAGGATAAAAAACGAAATCCTCCTTCTAATGTTTCATGTTTTTTATTATCAGCTCATTGTCCGGTAATAACTGCTTGAAGACGTTTTTGTAAAAGTGTTTGACAATAATTATCTTTATTATTAGGATTACCTTGTTCAATTAAGATAAATTGTCTTTCTTGATCATTATTTATTTTTTCTTCTTTGTTTAATTGTAAAATAACTTCTCCAGTAGTTCCTGAACCTGCAAAAGGATCCAATGTTAGTCCATTTGGAGGACATCATAATTGAACAATTCTTTTAAAAAGTTCTAAAGGTTTAATACCAATAAAATTATTTTCCGATCCTACTCTATTTTTTAATTCTTTAGTTCCTCGTTGATTATGACCTGACACTTGATGATGTCAAGACATACTTCCTAATTCTAATAAATTTTCGCAATCTTCATAGTCTCATCAAGTTAAAGGAGAAACACCTTCTTGTACTTCAGAAAAATACAATTTAAACTGTATTTTACCAAATCCTTTTTTTAAATAAATTAATCTTGGTCAAGGTTGTTTTCCATTTAAACCTTTTTGATACCTTTTTTGAACTTTTTCTTTCGCTTGTTGAAAAATTGGATCTTTTTCTGGATTTTTTAAATTATTTAAATCAAATCCTTTTAAAATTAAACCAGAAACACAATTATCATTTAAATTTTTTTCTTCATATTCTAAATCTCATTCTTCTAAAAGAGGTTTCATAGATGATTTAACAAATCTTCATCTATTTTCTTTAAAAGGATAATATAATTCACCACTGAAAGGATTTTGAATAGCATACATCCCTATTTTACTAGGATTTTTGACTTTAAAATGAGAAACTAAAGAAGTAGTACTACGTCAAAGTCCTTTTGGATCATTATCCTTATTAGTAAATCTAGATTTTTGTTTTTCAGTTTGTTTTAATTTACCTACATAAGTATCTTCAATTCTTTTAGAATAAACTAAAACATATTCAGTTGCCGATGATAAAACTTTTCTACTTTCCGAATTATCTTTATTTTTTTTCTTTTTTGTACTTTTAGGAGCATAAGCTTTTTGTCAATTGATTATAGCTAATCTATTTTTTTCTCCAAATATTTCGTTTAACATCATTCCTAATCTAAATAATTCTCGTTCATCAATACATATTGCTAAAACTCCATTCGGTTTCAACATTTTTTTCATCATTTGCAACCTCGGTAACATAAATTTCATTCATTTAGTGTGGCAAGAATTGTCATCTGAATTAACATAATCACCTAATTCTTCGTCATTCGGATCTTCATCTCATTTATCATTGTAACGAAAATCTTTACTTCCTGTGTTATAAGGTGGATCTGTTAATATTAAGTCTACTTTACCATGATATTGATAAAGTGTTGCCATAGTTTTCAAATTATCACCTTCAATTATAAGATTTTTGGTTCTTTGTTTTTCATTACCAATACTTAATTCAGAAATTTCTTGCAAAATGTGAGGTTTGACTTTTTTGATTATTTGTTGAGCAACATTTTTACCCGAAAAGAAAATTTCAATTCCTCCATTTTCCATTACTTCTTCAAAATTAACTTTTAATTTTTGTGTTTGATCTTGATTATTTTCTTTAGATTTTTTATTTTCCATTTTGTTTTATCTCTAAAACTGAATTTTGGTTATTTTTTTTGATATTAATACAATATATATATATATGATAATAATAAATATTAATTATTAAGTTAATAAAAATATTAAAATTATAAATTTTTTTATTAGTCGCATTATAGTATTTTTTTAAAAAAAATATAAAAAAATGATTTTTGCTGTATTTATTTTTATAATTTAATAAAAAAAGATAGTTGATAATAAATATAATGGAATTAAAAGCATTGGTGTTTGATCTTTTTTATAATAAATATAATGGAATAATAATTTATGTAAGAATTTTCAAAGGAAAATTAAATTTAAAACAAAAAATAAAATTTTTCAAAAATAATGAAAAAAAATATCAAGTAGAAAAAATAGGAGTAAAAACACCAAAAGAAATTCTAAAAAATGAATTAATCACAGGAGAAATAGGATGATTTTCAGCTAATATTAAAAATATAAAAGAAATAAAAATTGGTGATACTGTTATGGATTTTGATAGTTTAGAAAAACCATTAGAAGGTTATGAAGAAATAAAACCTAATGTTTTTTCTAATTTATATCCTGAAAATAGTGAACAATATAAGAATTTTTGTAAATCTTTAGAAGAACTTCATATACAAGATAGTTCATTAGTTTTAGAAAAAATTGATTCAAATCTTTTGGGTTTAGGTTTTCGTTGTGGTTTTTTAGGATTGTTACATAGAGAAATAATTTGCGAAAGACTCAAAAAAGAATATAATCAAGAAATTATTATTACTTCTCCAAACATAAATTATAAAATTTTTTTTTTTAATGGAAAAGTTTTAGAAACTAATAATCCTCAAAAAATAAACTTTTATGATAGAATAAAAAAAATTGAAGAATTATTCATTTCCATCAATATTAATGTTCAAGAAAAATATTTAGAAAAAATTTTTGAATTATGTAAAAAAAAAAGAGGTATATATCAATTTAAAAATTGAAAAATGGATTCTTTATATGTTGTTAATTATCATTTACCTTTTTCCGAATTTATTTTAGATTTTCATGATAAAATAAAAAGTATATCAAATGGTTATGCTTCTTTTGACTATAAAAAAGTCGATTTTAGAGAAAGTGATATAGAAAAAGTAGATATTGCTTTAAATGGGCAAATAATATCAGATCTTTCTTTTTTTGCTCATAAATATTCTTCTTATAAAAGATCGAAAGATATTTGTCAAAATTTAAAAAAAACACTCAATAAACAGAATTTTTCTTTGTCTATTCAAGCTATTATTAATAATAAAATAATAGTTAGAGAAACATTAACAGCTTTAAGTAAAAATGTAACTGGAAATTTATATGGTGGAGATAGAACAAGAAAAATGAAATTGTGAGCAAAACAAAAAAAAGGAAAATCTAAAATGAAAGAAAGTGGAAGAGTAAATTTTGGAGTTGATAATTTAAAACAACTATTAAAAAATAATAAATAAAATATGCCAGAATTACCAGAAGTTGAAACAGTTGTTAAAATTATTAGAGAATATGGAATAATAAATTCTTTTATTTCAGAAGTAATAATTAAAAAAGAAAATCATATAAAAGAAATAGAAATTAAAAAATTTATTAATATTTTAATAGGAGAAAGAATAATAGAAATAGAAAGAAAAGGAAAATGAATTTTTTTTATTTTAGATAAATGAATATTAATTAATCATCTTAGAATGAGTGGAAAATATTTCTTTTCTGAAAGAAAATTTTCTTTATCAATAAATTTTTCTAATGGAAAAAAACTTTTTTATTGTGATCAAAGAGGATTTGGTGTTTTTTATTTACAAAAAAAAGAATTATTTAAATCTTTATCACCTTATAACAAAATCGGACCAGATTTTATTAAAGAAGATATAAAATTATCATATCTTTTTTCTTCTTTAAAAAAAATAAATGTTCCAATAAAAACAGCACTTTTGGAACAAAAAATAGTAAGTGGTATTGGAAATATTTATGCTTCTGAAATACTTTTTGAATGTAAAATAAATCCCTTTAGAAAAACAAGAGATATTACTATTAAAGAAGTAGAAAAAATTATTTTTTATTCAAAAAAAATTCTCAAAAAATCAATAGAAATGAATGGAACTTCGATATTTGATTTTATCTCACCTCTTGAAAAAATGGGCTCTTATCAAAAAAAATTAAAAGTTTATATGAAAAAAGGAATGCCTTGCTATGAATGTAAAAATTTCATTTTAATGAAAAAAATAAATAATAGAAATAGTTTTTTTTGTTCTTTTTGTCAAAAATAAAACAAAAAATTTAATTTTAAAAATATATAAAATGTAATATGAAAGAAGGAATAAGAAAAATGATTGAAAATTTTTTATATGATAATAAAATAGAAATAAATTTTTTTTTCTATAAAGGAATAATTGGAAGATTACCTACAGAAATAATTTTAATTATTGGGAGTAAAAATATTCTTGAATGTCATAAAAAAAATAAAAAAACATCTAATGAAATATCGATAGCAGATCAAGAATTTTTATTTAAATTATGATTAGAAACAAATGAAATTGATGATATTTCTGAAGAAAAAAATAATGAATTAAAAAAAATAATAGAATTCATAGAAAAAAGAAAATATTTATTTCAAAAAAAAAAAGAATTTGAAAAATTAAGTGAAAAATCAGAAAATAAAGATAATAAATTAAATAAAAAAATTGAAGAAATTTTTAGAAAATTTCATTTAAATAAAAATTTAAAAGAATTAGATTTATTAAAAAAAAAATTAAAAGAATATCATGAAAAATCTTCTGATTGATATATAAAAAATTATTCAGAAATAGATGATTGATGAAAAAATGAAATAAAAGAAATAATAGAAATACCATGAGAACAAAAAATATCTAAAAAAGAATGAGAATTTTTTTTCAACAAATATGAACAAAATTAAAGTTAAATAGTTATTAATTCATTTTCTTTATTTTTTTCTTCATTTATTATTTTAGTAAGATTATAATAGTGAGCAAAATTTTCTCCTTCTGAATAATAAATACATTTTTCATATCCTTTTAAAGGAAAATCATCTTTAAGACAAACCAAAGTTTCTAGTGTTTTAGGTAAATCAAAATCATTAAGATCTTTTAAAATATTTACTTTTGTTATATTTAAAATTCTTAAATTTTTCAAGAATTTGACTATTTTTAAAGAAAAAGAAAATCCAACATTATTGGAAAGATTTAAATTTCATAAAAAAGGAAATTCGGAAAATATTCTTTTAACTTTTTCCATAAAAATAGAATAATCATCATCATTTTCATTTTTTGAAGAAAGTTCAAGAAAACTTATTTTTTCTTCATTAAAACAAAAAATAATATCATAAATCATATTATTAGATATATTTATTTTATTCAATTTTGGACAATTTTTTATTTCTAATATTTTTATTAAATTAAAAGATAAATCTATTTCTTCTAAAAAGGGAAAATTTTCTATTACTTTTTTTTCTTGTATATTTTTTAATGATTCATCTATTTTTTTTAAACTATTATTTATTTCCATTTTATAATAAAATTTTATATATTATTTAATTGTAAAATAAATAATAAAAACAAAATAATATAATAAATATGACATGAAATTCAAATTTAATTAGAATTTTTACAAGAACAACCGGTTTAGTAATAAGAAAACAAATCCCTATTCCTATATTTGGAATTTTAGAAATGATTAATGGTTCTCCTCTTCCTTCAAATTATGAAGTTTTAAATAGAAGTAATGAAGAATTAGATAAAAAAATGAAAGCATTAAAAATTATTCAAATTTATGAAGACTTGAATATAGTTTCAAATATAGAAGAAAAAATTATTAATTTTATTAAAAATTTAATCGAAAAAAATGAATTAGATAAACCTTTTAAACCTTTTCTTCTTATAATGATTGAAGAAATTTTAGAAAATTTAGAAAATTTAGAAAATTTAGAAAAAAAAATTGATATTGAGGAAATAATTAATGATATTATAACAATTGATGATTTTTTTTCTTTATCAGACAATATTTTAGAACTTGAAATTTTAAGAATTTTTAGTTTTTTAATCAAAGAAAATTATAATATAGAAGAAATATTAGAAGAGATTAAAAAAAAATATAAAGTTTTAATAGAAACAAAAAATTGAGATTTAGATTTTTTGAAAAAAATTAAAGAAGAAGTAAAAGAATTAAATAAAAAAAATGTTTTAGAAGCAATAAAAAAAAGAGAAGATAATAAAAAAAATGAAGAAATTAATAAATTAATTAATGAATGTTTTAAACTTATAAAAAAATATCAAAAAGATTATCAAGAAATATCTCTAAATGATCAAGAAATACTTCATAATTGTAGAAAATGTGAAGAATGATGCAAATGATGCATATCAGAATCAAATCATGAAAGAAGATATATTTTTATCGAAAAAAGATAATTATATTTGTTTTTTTTTCATTGTTTTAGGAAAACTAACATCTAATATTTTTAAACCAATTTTTAATAATATTTGAATATTTTTTATCATTAATAATTTTTGTGAAGTAAGTTCTTTATTTTTAGTATTTAAGATAAATTCATTTTGATAATAATTTTGTCACACTTTTGATAAATCTTTTAAATAATATAATAAAATTTGAGGTTTATTTATTTCTATCATTTTTTCTAAAATTAAATTAAATTTTATTAATAAATTAAATATTTCTCTTTCTTTTTTATTTTTTAATAAATTTATATTTTTTGATATTTTATTAATTTTTTTTTCTTTAGCTTTTAAAAAAATTTGACAACATCTAGCATAAGCATATTGAATATAATATAAACAAGTTTTTTTTTTATTTTTTTTTAAAATATTTGAACTTATAATAAGTGGTTGATTAGAATCATTTTCTAATAAAAAAAATTTTAATTCTTCTAAATTAATATATTTTAATGAATCATTTAATTCTATAACATTTCCATCTCTTTTTGATAATTTTTTCAAAATATTTTCTTTTTCTAAAATTTTTACAACTTGAATTAAAATTATTTCTATTCTTTTATTATCAAAATTTAATAATTTAAAAACACTTTTTATTCTTTCAATATAACCATGATGATCTGAACCTCATAAATTAATTATTTTATCAGTTCTTTTGAATTTATCTAAATGATATAATATGTCAGAAAAAAAATAAGTATAATCGCCATTTTCTTTTATTATAACTCTATCTTTTTTATCTGTAGCAAGACTTGTACGAAGAAATAAAGCATTATCTTTTAAATAAGATAATTTTTTTTTTTCTAAATAATTAAGTAAATTTATATGATCATTTTTTTCATATAATTTCTCTTCTGAAATCCAATTATCAAATTTTATACCATATTTTTTTAAATCAATTTTTATTTTTTTAATCATCAATTTTAAAATATTTTTTTTTCATAATAAAAAATCTTTTTTTTTTAAATCTTTATCATATTTTTTTCCTCATTTTTTTATTAATATTTCAACTATTTCATCATTTTTATAAATAATTTTTTTTTCATCAATTTGATTTTTTTTTATTTTAGAAAGATAAATTTTGTGAATATTATCTATCAATTTGTTAATTTGTTCTCCACGATCATTAATATAATATTCATTAGTAACATCATAACCCAAAAATTTATAAACATTAGAAAGAATTTTTCCAATTATCGCATGACGAAAATGTGCTAAATGCAAATTTCCAGTAGGGTTAGCAGAAATATATTCAATATTAATTTTTTCTTTTTTTTTTTGAAAAAAAAACTTTTTTTTTTTTCAATTATTTAAAAGAAACTTTTGATAATAATCATTTGGTATAAAAAAATTTATATAACCTTTTTCATTATAGTCAATTTTTAAATTCAAATCACTAAATTCTTCAATAATTTCTTTAGCAATACATTCTTTATTTTTTTTTTCCTTATAAGCTATAGAAATAGGCAAAGTTAAAGAAAAATCTGCTTTTATTTCTTTTGGAGTTTCTCATTTAATGTAAGAAGATTTTCAAATTATATTATTTTTTTTTGCAATATTTTTACATCTTTCTAAAAAAATTTTTAACATTTTTTTTTACTTATTTTTAAATAATTAGAATAAGAAAGAGAAATATTTTCTAATTGATAAACCATTAATTCTATAGATAAATTACAATATTTATCAAATTTTATAAAATTGAATATTATTTTATTTTTTTGTAAATTTGTTTCATAACATCCTTGATATTTTTCATTAATAAAATTAAAAGTTCCATTAGTTATAGCTGAAACTGCTGAACAAACTATATCCTTACCAACTTTATCATAATCAGAATGACCTTTAATTTCAACAAATTTAAAAATACTATTTTTGATAATACAAATAACACTAATCATAAAAAAAAATTAATTTTTATCATGAAATTCTATTTTTACTAATGTATATTTTTCACGATGACCTCATTTTTTTCTATTTCTTTTTTTAGCTTTATATTTCATCCCTATTATTTTTTTTTTTTTTCCATGCCTTTGTATTATAGCTTCAAGTCAAAATTTTTTATCTAATAAATAAGGTTGACCGAAATTATTACCACTACTTAAAATTTTATCTATTAAAATTATATCTCCTATTTTTTTTTCTTTTTGAAAATCTATTCTAATTATTTCTTCTTTATTTTTTTTAGGTGAAAAAATATACTGTTTTCCCTTTATTTCATATACTATAGAATCCATTTTATATTGAATTAATGACTTTTGCTTATAAATATATATTATATGAAAGAAGAATCAAAAATTAAAATAAATGAAAAATTAGAAAATTTATTTGTTTTTATAAAAAAAAGAATACTTGATGATGTTAGTCCTTTTTTAGCACCTTTTTTTACAATAATGAATTATTTTTCTTTAAGAAAAGGATTAGATATGAATCTTTTGAAAAAATGAAAGATTGAATGAATTATAAGTTTTTTTTTAATTTTATCTTTTACTTATTTTTTTTTAACATTAATTTTAGTTTTTATTGGAATTTATTGCAAATACTTTAACAAAAATATTTAAGTCATTTTTTGATTAATTAAATATTTTATATTTTTCAAAAATTTTTTCCTTGTTTGAATTTTTTTTTATTAAACTTTTAATTGGTTCATAGTTTTTTCTATGATATTTATTTATTCCATTATTATAGATAGAAATTAAATGTTTTTTGCTAGCATAACCTTTATTTTTATTTCAATTATACAATGGATATTTTTTGTGTAAATTATTCATAAATTTATCTCTTAAAATTTTAGCTATTATTGAAGCGGCTGCTATACTAATTGATTTACTATCTCCTTTAATTAAGTTTTCAATTTTTATATTTTCTATTAATATTTTTTCTTTTCCATCTACTAAACATATATCAGGTTTATTTTTTAATGATAAAATTGCTTCCTTCATGGCTAACTTTCTTGTTTCTAATGGATTTTTATCCTCTATTTCTTCTTTTTTTTTAAAAATTACTTTATATTCAATTGCTTTATTTTTTATTAAATTAAAAGCTTTTTCTCTTTGTTTTTCAGTAAGAATTTTTGAATCTTGAATCATAGAATTTTTAAAATTTTTAGGAAAAATTACTACTGCTGCAACAATAGGACCTACTAAAGATCCTACTCCTGATTCATCAATTCCTGCAATTATAGAATATTTTTTTCAATATTCATCTTCAAAATTTAAATTTTTTCTCATGATTTTTTAGATATATTTTATTATTATAAATTTCATTATTTTTTTGAATTTTTGATTTTAAATTTTAATAAAATTTTTGAAATAAAAACTTGAGTAGTCTACTTTGGAAAGAAAGAGTATGTGCAACAAAAACTGACATCTACCCAGTTTTGGACAATAATAACTTATGGAAAAAGCTTTAATTAAATATGAATACAATAGAATAATAATATACATATTTAAATTACTATTAATTATTTTAATTTTAATTTTAATACTTATATTAAAAGAACTTAAAGAAATTTATTTATTGATTGAAACAATAGGAAAATTGAATATAGAAGAATTAATAGCACAAAGTAAATTGAATGAAAAAATTTGAGAAAACCAGCAATTAAAAGAAGAGTTAAAAAAACAACAATTAAATAATTCACAATTAATAATAAATGAAGAAATAAGAAGAGAACAAAGAGAAAAACACACAAATGAAGAGATTGAATTACTTTATAAAATGGAAGAAAAAGTAAAAGAACAATGAAAAAAAATAGAGGAAAAAGAACATTTATTAAAATAACAAAAAATAACTTCATTGAGCAGTTTAATTATGAAATAATTAATGAAATGAAGTTATTTAATGATTAAGCTCTGATTTTATGATAGAGTGAACTATCTTATTAAAAAATTTTTCAATTCTACACAGTACTTATTTTCCTGCTCCTTGAAGGTCAGTTCCTAACCTTTCTGCTCTTTTTAAAATATTAAGAGCAGCATTTGTATCTCGATTATCTTTGTAATTGCAGTAAGAACAAAAAAATATTTTTTGATTTAATTCTAATTTTATTTTTCTTTTTTTTCCACATTGATTACATATTTGACTTGTATCTCTAGCATCAACTTTAACTATTTCTTTACCAGCCTCTTCCGCTTTGTAAGAGAGTATAGTCAAAAATAAATTTCAACTAGCATCATTAATGCTTTTAACTAAATATCTATTTTTCACCATATTCTTTATTTGAAGTTTTTCATGAGCTATCAAATCATAATTATTAACTAATTCTCGACTTAATTTATGAGCAAAATCTTTTCTTTGATTAACTATTTTTTCATGTTGTTTAGATAAGATAATAATTGCTTTTTTTCTTCTTTTACTTCCTTTAATTCTTCGACTGACTTTTCTTTGACTTTTTGCTAATTTTTGTTCAACCTTTTGATAAATTTTTGGTGATTTCTTAAAATCACCATTAGAAGTAGTTAAAAATGAAGTTAAACCCATATCAATACCGATCTTTTTTCCAGTTTTAGTTAATAATTTAGATTCTGCTTCACAAGAAAAACAAGCATAATATTTTCCATTTTTAACAATAACAGAACAAGTTTTAATTTTTCCTAATAATTCTCTATGCTTTTTAATATTGATATTTCCTAATTTTGATAAATATATTTTTTTATCATTAATTGATTTAAAACCACTTTGAGTATAGGTAAAACTATAATATCTTCCATATTGTTTAAATCTTGGATAACCTACTTTATCTATTTGTTTTTTTATCCTTTGAAAGAAATTTTGAAAACTCTTATCAACTCTTTGTGCTACATCTTGAAGAATTTGAGAATAAACTTCTTTTAAAAAATAATTATTTTCTTTTTTAATTGGTAAAGAATTTATTTGATCGAAAAAAGTTAATCTCTTTTGTTCTTTTTCATAAAATTCTTTTTTTTCAAATAGAAAATCATTGTAAAGTATTCGACAAGTTTCTAATGTTTGATCAATTTTATTTTTTTGTTGTTTATTAGGATATAAGCGATATTTAAATGATTTTCTCATGATTTTGATGTCTAATGTATATTAATTTGATAAAATATGATAAAAAAATCACTTACCCTTTTTGAGATTAACATAATCAGAAACTCTCATAAGTGGTATTTTTTGCATTTTACTTTCTTGGTTAAATAATGCTCTGATTTTAATATTCCCTTTCTTTAATTCAAAAATTAAAAAATTATTCC
>Ga0307509_10000128_pt1 | contig 112074 bp, 124 predicted proteins | sample 10_EM_MG_FD_202245 | JGI IMG/M metagenome (GOLD analysis project Ga0307509, IMG submission 202245) | Populus trichocarpa ectomycorrhiza microbial communities from riparian zone in the Pacific Northwest, United States - 10_EM | ecosystem: Host-associated > Plants > Roots > Unclassified... | reverse complement strand
GGATTCTGCTTGTTGATTTTGACATGTGGAGGAAAGCGGATACAGAAACCCAAAAAGAATACTTTGCACAGTTTGTGACATTTTGTAATGGGAGCAAATATCATCATTTCAATTCTAAGAGGCTGTTCCGTATGCGTAAGCACTTCCCGGCCCCCCATCATTCTACTTAGAGACTTTCACTAATATACGACCATTCTGGCCTGTTTGTTGTTATAGGGATCGTCAAGAAATTAATATTTGCTCTTAAGGGTGAGGTATTCTCTCGTGAGGTGCTTCCTGATTTTATGGCTGCCTTCAAGGCGCTTGTGAAGACAAATATGTCTGCGGATGTTCTCCGATCTCTAGCTCTCTTCATCACCTACTCATTACACAAGAATAACCCCGCGAAGCCATTAAGAGTTAAAAAGAGTAATGTACAATTACGCCGACAGCCAACTCTGGGTGTCGGTATCGCAGGTGCAACTCTATCGCCAGTCAAGTCCATGAATGACCTGAGTAGTGATGGCCTTACTAGGCAGGAGGTCGGGGTTATGGTTTTAGAAATGTTCCAAGATCTTTTGTTTGAAGACGGAAATGGGGTTGGCAATATTAAGAAATTTGCTAGGACAGTTACTAATAAGGTATGTATTCTTAAATTGTTTTCTCTATTTTGAGGAAGGCTTTGGCCTCGAGGCACGTTCAATATCTGTGTATCTTGGATCGTGGTTGGGTGATAACGATTATGGTCTATTCTCAAAAGCACGTTCTGATGCTATATTTTTTTGTGAAGTCGCTAATGTCTCAATAATTATAGTGGCTGTTGTATCTACTGGCCGAGAGCGACCCTAAAGTGGTGATTATTGGCGCTAAGATTCTAGCTCGGTTACTGGTTGTCCATGGCGGCAGCTACGTCTCGAAGTTTGGGTTAAAAACAGGGGGGTTTATTGCTATGCGGAATAGACTGAAGAGATGGTGGAATATGGCGCCTCTGTGGCCCATATGTTTTGCCATATTTTTTGGGAAGGATGTAGCCAAGATTGATGTTTCGAGGCCACTCGATTTGTTTAGCCTTGCTGAGATGTTCTCCGATGCTGGGAGCGGAAAAGTGGCATATCCTGAGATGTTGCCAGTCATCGCGGGGATGCTGAAGGCCGGCCTTGGTGCTATCGTTGCGGATCGGGGCGAAGAGGGAACCAGAGGGTCGAGTGATAACAAGGAGCCAGATGATGGTAAACTACAAACATCAAAGAACACTAGAGCGCGCTCATTATCGCTCAGCGACAAGTCACCCCAGTCTGGTAAGTACCTGGTTGGTGGCCAGCCCAAGTGGATAGGCTAATAACTTTGTCCTGATATAGCATCGAATAAAATAGGGGAGAAACGGCTTGGGGAGCTGGCGGGGATGCTCAATACACTTATACAATTCTTTGCGCACTTGCACACCAGTTGCCCGGCCTTCCGGGAGTTTTGTGCAACTTCGTCCTTCATCAAGGAGATGCTTGGAATCCTGTTTCCAATCGTTTGTAGCTCTGATCATGTCAGCGCAGAAACGGAGTTGAATTCGAAGGATTCAGCCCTGACATTCGATGGTGGAGACGTAGTGATTCGACCTTTGGCTTCAAATGTTGCTCCTCCCATTGTCCGAACTGTAACTGTTGACGAGCCTCCTAGCCCAACTACACCGCGATCAGATAGGTTAAGGAGAGGCTCCAGCTTTATACTTGTGACATCAGAGCCGACGCCCTATATTCCTTCTGCCGCGCGCCTCTCGCCAGCCATTGGGCCTGGGTTGAGAAATAGCGGCAGCGCAGTGCCAGGCCTGAATGTTTCCAATTCAGTCGTGGAAAGCCTGCTTGAGCTTGTTATGACAGTGTTTTCAGACTTAGTGCTGGAGAGGAGAGAGTTCACAGGATTTGGACTGAGCACAAAGGTAGGAAACATGTCGCTCAAGGACCAACGGCAGAAGTCGCCTGTCCTGACGCTGATATCGCTTCAGATTCCTCCTGGATTTCAGGAGCACCAGATTTACTTCGAAACTTATCTACTCCGGAACACCTTGAATCATCTCAGTAACGTTTTGGGGTTTGATAGAAAGAAGCTTTGCGAGCCACGGGTCTTGACCAGCATTGGAAGATTTGCGGCCCATATGACTGACTGTGTTTATGAAGGTTAGTGTGGTTAGCCACCCCTAGCTTGTGGTCAGCTAACATTTTTAGGGTGGTTCCTAAATGGGGCTGAAAGCTTGCTCGATTTCGTTGGAACAATACTGGAATATCTGCAACGGCCGGAAGTAGCCAAACAAAAGAGTGTTCGACTATGTAGCCAAACTGTAGCAAGTCTAAGAGCTGCAGTGTCGCGGCTAGTTCTTTTCAGACTGTCAGAACTTGATGATCCAAAGTCAGATTCACAACAAGTAGTTGGTTTTCTCGGAAAGATGATGTATTGGCAAGCGGTCATTCTTTCACCGGAAAACACAGAGGGGGAGTTTACGAGGCTTATATGCTACCTTCTGTATACTCGGTTGATAGACCAACAGCAGGACATAAAACTCGCCGCTGCTAATGTTTGTACTCCTGCTCGGCTTAGTTTGATGTTTTCTCTAGGGCAATGATTACTTACCATGTTTTTTTATATTTAGATGCTGCGGATTGTTTTAGTACAGAAACCAGCAGAGACTTCGGCATTACTAAACCAAGCCAAGACAATAGACCATAAGCAGTTGTCTTCAGGCTTTAAAAAGTTGATGGAATTGGTAGGACGTTTTCGTTAAGCTTTGTTGAATTGAAAAACTCACATATTTTTTTAGGACAGCGGCACTTGGCTAGACTGGGTTGACGATCATCGGGAAGATCTAGATGCCTTTTTCTACGGGGCTCTCTCCAAGGCGTGGGAGTCTTTCGTCGCAGAGGAAAATAAAAAAACTACAGAAACTGCGAAAGCTCGATCTTCAAAGCGCAAGGAAAAGTTGAGGCAGTGGATTTTAGAGGACATGAACAACGAGGATGTTTATCATCGCCACGAGTCTGCCTCCTCGCACTGGATGGTCAACATCTATAACTCGGAGCATCTTAAATTTCAGAGAGCCACACAGGATCAACAAGACAGTTTGAGCTATGTTATCTCTTCATATTCAAAGCTTGAGACAGATCTCATGAGGCCATGTGGGCTACTTGATGACGGTCAGGAGACTAAATGGCGGTTAGACTTGACCGAGGGGAGGAATCGAATGCGAAAGCGGATGTTACCGGACTCAAGTGCTCATTTACACAACTACCAGCCAAAACGGAGGCTTACAGGTGGCTTGGGCGGGAATACTGGACCAAGCAAATCCCATTCACTCTCTGTGGAGGATGACGAGATCAGTATTATCACAACTAGAGAGACAGACTCACTAGACCAGTCGCAGCACAACTCGGCCCGCGATGGAGGTGAAGACGATTTTGAGGAGGACTACGAATTGGTCGACGATCCACGAGAAGACGATGACGGTTGGGAAGATAAGAACAGAAAAGTCATGAGAACCATCCAGCATGGTGATGTGGTTGAGTATGTCCAAAATGTCTCCAGGCTGGTCGGATTGGATGCAGTGGAGGGGCTCCTCATCTTGGGGAAGAACTGCCTATACCTTATTGACAACTTCTTTCAACGGTCCGACGGAGAAATTGTGAACGTCTGGCAGGCCCCCAAGGACGAAAGGGATCAGTATCTGCAGATGATTTCCGGAAGAGAGGCAGGGGATCGAAAACCTGTCTCTGTTAACAGCGATCATGAAACTAGGCATTGGCCATTTGAGGATATGATCAGCATTAGTAAACGACGATTTCTGTTCAGAGATGTAGCTTTGGAACTATTTTTCTCGGATGGCCGGAGCTACCTTTTGACAACTATGTCTGCCAAAGATCGAGACTCCTTGCATTCTAAGCTCCTGTCAAAAGCCACCAATGTTAATAACAGTCCGGCATCGCTACATGTCGGAGATGCGTGGCGAGTCGAAGCACTAAGGACCCAGGATAACGCGACAAACTTTGGATCCAAACTTGTTAACGTCTTCACATCTAACATTCCCAATCCCGCGACAAGAAAATGGATTAAAGGGGAAATCTCAAATTTTCATTACCTTATGCTTGTGAACACAATGGCAGGGAGAACTTTCAATGACTTGACCCAGTACCCTGTCTTTCCATGGGTTCTGGCAGATTACACTAGCGAGGAGCTGGACTTGACAAATCCGAGAACCTTCCGAGATTTTTCGAAGCCTATGGGAGCGCAGACACAGGATAGGCAGCACGAATTCCGGGAGCGATATCGCTCTTTCGAGGAGATTGGCGACCGACAAGCTCCTCCCTTCCATTATGGAACACATTTCTCATCGGCCATGATTGTTTGCTCGTACCTTATCAGACTCCAGCCTTTCGTCCAGTCGTACCTACTTCTACAGGGCGGATCATTCGACCACGCGGACAGGTTGTTTTATTCCATTGAAAAGGCTTGGGCGTCGGCTTCGAGAGATAATATGACTGATGTCCGAGAGCTGATTCCCGAGTTTTTCTTCTTACCAGAGTTCTTAGTAAACTCTAATGCATACAACTTTGGTATGAAACAGGGGACCGATGAAGCTATTGACTCGGTCAAGCTCCCACCATGGGCAAAGGGGGATCCCAAAATATTCATTGCAAAACATCGGGAGGCGCTCGAGAGTCCATACGTGAGCCAACATCTCCATGAGTGGGTTGATCTTGTGTTTGGGTTCAAACAGCGTGGTGAGGCCGCTGTTGAAGCGACCAACGTGTTTCATCACCTCTCATATCACGGCGCAATCGATTTAGATAGCATACAAGACCCCGTTGTGAGGCTAGCTACAATAGGAATTATTCATAACTTTGGTCAAACTCCTCATCAAGTCTTCACTAGGGCACATCCAGTGAGGGAGGAGATAACCCACAAAAGTGCGAGGTTAGATGTTGGGGCTGAATTCTTAATTAGACTTCCTTTTCCTCTTCTCGGTAGGTTTTGGTTACTCCAAAATCAATAGGGCTCAGCTAACAACTATAGATAATGGCGAGAGAGTTAGCTCTCTTGTGTACTCAACCAAGTATGAGCGGGTGTTTTGCTCAAGCTCCTTTAGACTCAATCTTCCCCCCACGTACGATAAGTATATGGAGTGGGGGTTCACCGACGGAAGTGTGCGGTTCTATCATTTCGATAGCAAGAAAGTGAGTCATAGCACAGCCGACTCTTTTCTCGATTGCTGAAACTGATTGAAATAGCTATGCGGCCATCATGAACATCTGCACCAGGGGCAGGTATCCTCCGCTATCTTCGCTGACCCTAGGACATTGATTACTGCTGGGACAGACGGCACGATTTCCATGTGGCAAGTTCAAGCTACTTCAAGATCAGTTGAGCTTCAACTCAAGACATCCCTGTTTGGGCATGTCAAGCCAGTTACTATCATGGCAATATCAAGGTCTTTCAGCACTCTTGTTAGCGCCTCAAGTGATAATACCATCCTTGTTTGGGACCTGAATCGGCAAAGGTTCATAAGGCAGCTACAGAGCGATGCTGCGGTTCAGGTATGTGGGAATTGGTGGTGCATTTGTACAGACCACTAATTCAACATTTAGTGCGTAAGTGTCAACGATGTCTCGGGAGATATCGCTGTTTGTAAAGGTAACAGAGTGACCATGTACACTTTGAACGGCGAGCACATCCTTACGCAGAACATCTGCGATTTGCCTGAAGACAATGTTTTATGCTGCGCCTTTTATGAGGGTCTTGGAAATGAGTGGTTAGAAAGAGAGTTATTCTTCACAGGCCATAGACGCGGAGTAGTCAACGTGTGGAGCAAAGCTATTGTGGATGGGAAATTCAAGCTTCTGTCTGTCAACACTCTCCAGCACGCCAACCAGTTCCAAACAGATGCTCAGGTGCCCGCAGCCATTTCGGCTATCCATCCAGTGCCGCAGGCAGTGTATACAGGGGATGAAAATGGAAGAGTTGTATGTTCCCCTTTCCTTTGAATCATCTACCTTTCAAGCGCTAATATTATCATCAGCATGAGTGGGATTGCCAACTGGTTCAACGGAATCAATCGCCTGTTCTTGTTCGATAGACTTGTTACCATTAGCGGGGCGTTACGTTTTATGATCTTATGGGTTGCTCTAATGTCCTCTTCTCTTCTGTTTTTTCCGCTCGCTGTCCCCCCCCCCCTTAAAATCCTTATGTTTTCCCGGGGTTATGATACTTTCTATGTACACAATAGCTGGTTTCACATCTACTTGATTCTTAACTAGAGGTTCACCAATTATCACTCGTGTATCACTAAACGTGGATACCTGCCCTACTATAGAGTATCCGGGAATATTTGCACATTTTAGGCCCTGGAAACTCGTTGAATTGGTGGTCTGGGATCAGGGCTTGGCTATTGTGCGAGGGTGTGTGCTTGGTGGTATGATATAGAGAGATTGGGTGACCTGTGGTGAGCTCGAAAAGAGCCCTTGTGGATGACAGCTCACCATGAGTATTATACTGTAGAAGGTCTAAATTGAGTTGGTCTAAACTTAGAGTTGCTGTACATAAGAACATTAGAATTAGTGTAGCCCTGAGACTATTAGTTTCTGGTGTCTACAGGTTTTTATATTTTCCTACTCCTTGTCCTTTCCATCTGCCTTGTCCCGTGTGGTTGAATCGTGTCTCCGGCTCTAAACTTGCGGAAAGGGCTAGAAATTCAACTATCATAGTTTTTATATTATGGTCGAAAAAAATTGGGAAATTTGGAAATTAAAAGTCAGAAACACGGTTGCCCGATTGGCTCGAGCAGACCAAACCCTCCAATCAAAACCCCAGAAGCCCGATGGCCGTTTCCCGATTTTTTCTACCGGGGGCTGCATAAAACTAGTATGATAGAACGGAGTTTCAATACAAAAAGTTGCCGCAACCTGAACGACCCTTGACTGGCCATTATTATACTGCTTAGGGCCTGTTTGGATGAAATGGTTCCGTTCCGTTGGCACATACAAATGACCATTTCCTTCAGTTTCGAAAAGGTGTAAGCAAAATGACTGTTTGGTACAAATGGTAGCAACCATTCTGTTTCTTAGTGGTGACAACAAGATGGTTGCCATGTAAACATATCATGAAAAATTTGCCATGTAAAATAATTACCTTCTATGTAATAATATCAGTTTTAACAATCACTGATTCCTATCAACCTACATTTCAACCAATCTAATGGCCAGTATGATACTAGTAAAATTCCTTTAAGCAATGAGGCTAGTGTGAAAATTTTTCATGGAGCAACAGGAAATGGTTGACCCTTGGCGACAACCATTTCCACAGATCAAACCATTTCACAACGGAATGACTGCCACTTCTTCCTTTTTTGCCAAACAGGGATTTTCTTTGGAATAAGGTTACATATAAGCTAGGATTTGACCTATTGGTTTCCAGGTTTATTGAAGAGGTGTCATATGATATATTAAGTTGAGACATTTAACAAGGATTGAAAGAAAACAATAACCATTCACACCCCCGTCCTGAAATAGCTTACTGCTAATAAGAGGCTTATAATTTATAAATCAAGGTAGCAAAATGTATTAGCTGAGTTTTGGGGGGTTACTATTTTGAAAAGCAACTTGAAATAGGATTTTGATAATATTATTATGACTATAATATTATTATATAAAATAAGGTCTTAGGCCCTGGTCGGCTCGCCATAAAAATCATGATTTTTCCACCTCAATGCCATTTTTTTCTCTATTTAGATATATCTAAATTGGGCCCTGCTCAGCTTGTCACAAATATTGTGATTTTTCTAAATTCCATCATGATCTCAATCCCTCGAAATTGTAAATTTTATCAAACATAATTAGGGCATATAATAATGAAGAAAGAGTTTGAATAGAGAAAAATTTAACTCTGAATAGTGTACTACTAGATATTTATATTCTCATTATATAATCTTCTGAGTATTTCAATTTTTCTACTTCAATTAATTCTACAAATATAAGTCTCAAATAGTAAAGTTAATAGCTTGTATTAATTCAGATTTAGTATATAATATAACAATTTGTTATTAGATTAATAAGAAATCATCTGTTAATTTTTTAGCAACCCTATATAAAATAAAAATTGAAAACTGGGGCAAGATTTTATTACAAAAAAATCATGTTTTTACCGAGCAGCTATTTTTTCATAAAAATGCCATTTTTCCATTTTGGAATATATTCCATTTTCAACTTTTATTGTGATTTATTTAAATTGGGACAAGCTGAGCAGGGCCTTAGATGTTTTTTTTAAAAAAGGAATAATTTCTTATAATATAGAGTATAGTATATAGTTAATTGAGTTATTTGTATAACTGCTTTTTTTACTTTCATACTTGTGTTATTTAATTACTAGTAAGAGAAAACCTGATACTAGTAGTATATAGTTTGAATAAGAATAACTATGGTAAAGAAGGTTAAAGTTAAAGATTTTATACTTTCATACCAGACAATAGACTACTGAATTGCAATTATTTACTATCATACTAATAAATACTTTAGAACTGTAAATTACTCGGGCGCAAATTAAAGATCCGGAATAAGTGACAAACAAAATGTATGGTTGCAACACAGATATTTCAAGTCACTTTTTCCGGATCTTTAATTTTCGCCCGAGTAGATCAACTAAATTAGGACTAAAAATAATAACATTATAGAAGAATTTAATATGATATTATTACTATTTATAATAACTTTATCTTAGCCCTCTTGCCTAAAGGATATATCTATACTACTGTGTCAGGTTATACTTAACTCAGGTTCATGAATCTGGATCAGAAGATGGCTTTCAATTATAATAGAGGCGTCCGCTAGGCTTATCTCAATTTGAAATCCTTTACTACAATTTTAAATTTCTAGCTGCCCAACATTCAAGGTAAGCGGAAGATAGTTCTCACTGCCTCCTTTATTTATCCCTAGCCTTGTACGCCTACAATGGCTCATGCTCTATTTCACACCCTGTCCTAGTTTTTCAACCTCAGCATCACCATTGGTCACTCGATTTCTTGGCATCACCCCCACACCCCACTTGGGTAATACCTTAGCCCTGATCCTAGATAGTGGATTTAACGGGTTTTTACAGTGGTCTGGATTCGTTCGAGACTTGGCTTCCGGCCCTTTATTTTTAATTCAATTCGCAGCGACCAGAACAGCTCCCAACTCTGCTAAAGTGTGATTGCATAATCGTGTCATTCCGCACAGAAAGTACGAGTACGAGTGCTCGAGTATTATACCGTGAGAGTGCCTCAGGTTCCTAAGACCCCGCAGTGCCGGACCCCGTGCGGCATGTCTTACGTCTTATCATAGTCCCACAGCAATGACTTGGAGTTGTACAAGCACTCAAAGCCTCACCCTGGTTTCCTGCTCAATTAGATGACCCGGGAGTGTCCTTGCGGCCGGAAATGTAGGAAAAGGTTGATCGAACCGCACCTCTCTTCTTAGGTCCCAATTCTACTCGCACAAGGCGTTCCGGGTAAATGGCAGGCAAGTAACTTTGGTAAGGCTATCACAAGTCCGAGGAGGAGGAGTATGATAAGATGGAAGGGAAGAGTGGGATGAACAGCGGCATGGCAACCGTCTTTGTGAACCTAACCTACCCTGTGTTTCCGTTAATTTTCCCATTACAACCTGTAATTGACAATTGCTGACCTTCCTATCGTGTAATGTGAACAATTGGAGGTTTTCTCCGTTTCAATAGATTTACTGCTATAATACTCTATCATACTTGGCATTAATGCTATTCTTTGTCATTTCTGGGATCTTCCTCAGCGACGGCGATGCTTCTCTAGGAAACAGACGAGGTTCGCCACTGAGGTTGAGCTATTCCACATGCACGGGTACGAGCATCATCGTTAAATTTTGGAGAACAATTAAATTTAACCCCTCATCGAGTTGTGTTTGCCCCGCCACAACCACGCGTCCCATTTGATTTGTAGATCACCCCACCGGTCCCCTTTCGTGGTTCTTCCTTCCTCTCCTCTGCCCACCTTCTCACCCTTCCCCTCCTCTTCACCACCACCACCACACCTCCTCTTCCCTAATACCCAAACGCACGACACCTCTACCTTTGTTCTCACATTGTTGGTTACCTTTGACCTCTTCCCGTCTTTGATTTGTCCAATAAACTTGCCAACTTTGCCCTTAGACCCTAAGCATTTGCAACAATTATGACTACCTCTCTTGACCAGTTGAAAGCCTCTGGCACTGTACGTCATTCCCCCCTTTCCCCTGAATCGTTTGCTAACTGTTAGGCGTTGTAGACTGTTGTTTGTGATTCTGGTATTGTTTGATGTTTCAGAAATATTTGTTGATTGATCGCTAATGGAATTGAAGGTGACTTTGCTACTATTGGCAAGTACAAGCCTCAAGATGTAAGTTTGTTCCAATTGGTTTGTCGGAGCAGCGTTTGTTGAACCCTATGCAGGCTACTACCAACCCCTCTTTGATCCTCGCCGCCTCCAAGAAGCCCGAGTACGCCAGGCTTATCGATGAGGCCGTCAAGTACGGAAAGTCCCATGGCGGAGACCTTGATGCCCAAGTTGATGCCACCTTCGACCGCCTCCTGGTCGAATTTGGAAAAGAAATTCTTGATATCGTCCCCGGAAAGGTGTCTACCGAAGTCGATGCCCGTTTCTCTTACGACAAGCAGACCTCTATCAATAAGGCTCTCCACATTATCGACTTATACAAGAGCATTGGTATCGGCAAAGACCGTATTCTCATCAAGATTGCTTCCACTTGGGAGGGCATCCAAGCTGCCAGGGAGTTGGAGAGCAAGCACGGAATTAAGTGCAATTTGACCCTTCTGTTCTCAGAGGTCCAGGCTATTGCTGCCGCCGAGGCGGGTGCGTTCTTAATCTCGCCTTTCGTTGGTAGAATCTTGGATTGGTATAAGACCTCCACTGGAAAAACTTATGCTGCCCATGAGGACCCTGGTGTTAAGTCCGTCCAGAGTATCTTCAACTACTATAAGAAACATGGATACAAGACCATCGGTTTGTCTACTTTCCTACAAGTGCTTCTGAGTATTTTAAGCTAAGTCTAGGAAGTTATGGGTGCCTCCTTCCGTAACACTGGCGAGATTACCGAGCTTGCCGGTTGTGACTACCTTACGATCTCTCCCAATCTTTTGGAAGAGTTGTACAGCAGCCAAGCTGCCGTCCCAAAGAAGCTTTCTTCCGAGGACGCAACTACCCTGGATATCCCCAAGAAAAGCTTCATTGACAACGAGCCCGAGTTCAGGTTCTACTTGAACGAGGACCAAATGGCCACTGAGAAGCTGAGCGATGGTATTAGAAAGTTTACTGGTGAGCAGACTAATCTCTGATTTGAGCATAATTGCTAACTGTGATCAGCCGACGCTGCTACTTTGAAGACCATCCTCAAGGCGAAGCTTGAGAAAGCTTAAACCGGACGTAAGGAAGTAATATAAAAAAGGATCGAGCGAATGGGTGTGGGTTTAAATCTGTGTGAGCCTTAGTTTTTCCTGGGAGTTCTTCATCTTCTCCCCTCTTATTTTACCTTTTACACTGGTTCCCCAGTCTGCTCTACTTGTCTGTGGGGCTCGTACCTTAGCTTCCATTCTGAATTATAGTTTTTTGAAGCCGAAAAATAAGTCAATAAAAAATATTTCACCGGTGATGTGAGGAACCAGATGATTTGCCGGTTTGATTTGTCATATAAAGCTTGGCCTCCACCCGTATGCGAGAAGTCGTCATCCCCGGATTTCACACTTGAGCCTCAATCCATCCAAACGATGACCCTGTCTCAACCCCCTTTCCCAGAGTGCAATGGAAATATTATCCCAACCACAAATACAATACACACACAACCTGCTATGAAAGTCTAACACTTAGTAGTACGATCATAATCTTCACAAAAGATGCCTCTACACATGCCAGCGCCGACTCCCCACCACCTGTCTCCCCCCAGATTAACAACCACTACAACTGACATTACCAATCCTTCCTGGGCACAACAAAACCCCCTCCCAATTGACCACCGCCCACCCCGAGCACCCTCCCCAAGGCCGCCTACCAACACCACTGCCACCACTGCCACCTCCTCCTCCGCCCCACGCATCAAGAAACGAAAACCCTGGCGAAAGCTCCTATGGGTAAAACAAGACTATCCAGACAATTGGGTAGACCCCACCTTCCTCTCTCAGCTCCAGCGCAACATCAACGTGCACCCCTACGACTTTTACAGCCTGGTAGCCGACTCCACGGTGATTGTCCAGCACCTCTCCAGTGTCGTCATATTCGTGACTAGCTTTATAGCAATGTTCAAGGAGCGGGTCAGTCCAATTTCTGTAGCGCTGGTGTCTACCGCTCTGACGGTTGCTGGGTGGGCAGTTTGGGACATGGGTTGGGAGAAGAGAGAGAAGGTAGTTAGGGGGATCAGGGAGCATAGGAGGCGGGGGAATGGGGCCGGGAGTGGTGGTGGGGTGAGTGGGAACGGGGGAGTTAGTCCCGGCGTCGGACTTGGGTTGGAGATGTCTGGGAGAGGGGAAAGTGGTGGTGGTGGCGGCAGCGGTGGAGATGGAGAGAGTTATTTCCCGCCGTACCCGCTGCCGTCGCAGGAGAGAAGTAGTAGTACATCAGCACCCGACTCGCCAGTTAAGGGACATAGAACAGACCCCATAGACGCTGGCGATAACACCAGCACGTCCACCACCACCACCGCCACCGCCACCGCTACCACTACCACTACCACTACCACCGAGACCGAAGCCGAGCGAAAATCTCAAGACGAACAATCATACATCCGCGGAGAGCAGCGCTCCCGGAGATTAAAAACTGCGAAATCCACCCTCTTAATCTACTGTACTCCCCTCCTCCTCAATCATCATTCCACACCCACCCTCCAGAAATAACACTAACAATCACAATAGTTACCCTCCTAGGCCTCTCCCCAATCCTCCGTTCCCTGACCGGCAGCATAACCGATGACTCCATCTGGGCCATCGCCACCTGGCTCTTCCTCGCAAACACCCTCTCCTTCGATTACGGCTCCGGCGTGGAGGTCAAGTTCCCCGCCTCCCTCTCCACCAACGCTGCCATAACCTCCAGCGTTGTCCTCGCCTCCCGCCTGCCCTCCGAAGGCGACTTGCCCCCCAACACCGCGCACGTCTTCTCCCTCATACTCACCAGCATTCAGGTCTTTGGGCTGTTCCCCGTGTTCAGGCGATACTTGAAGCACGTCTCCTGGGGACTGCATGTTTGCCTTACGGTCGTGCTTGTGCTCGGCGCCGCGGGGGGGCTGGGCGCTGTGGTTGGATGGGGGTGGGCGGTTGTGTGGGTTTTAGGCGTCGTGGGTGGGATGGGGGGGTGTGGGTGGTGGCTGATTGGGTTGCAAAAGTACAAGAAGTATGTTGTTCCCCTTGCTCTCTTTCTCTCTCTCTGCGTTTGGTTGGTTGTGTGCTAACGCTCTTCGACAGTGAGATTCACGGACCTTGGGATCCTGCCAGGCCGGTTATTCGGCGGCAATGGGAGTAGGGTAGAGTGGAGCATACTTGGCTTGACGAATTCTGGGACTGGAGTTTCTCTTTTTTTGTCCAATTTCTAGCTTTTATTTAGACTGGTGTTGTATCTAGTTTGAACACCTATAGCAGCCATGACATATCACTCGTTGGTTTCCCTAGCTGGTAATCATTTTGGTTGAAAGTAGGAGTAAACTCATTCCAAGTTAGATTTTAGCAAAAAGAAATTTCCCATATCATGTATACCCCCCTCCTTCCCTTCCATCCAACGCTCTAGCTACCGGGCAGATAGATCAGACTGTAAATACAAACTACTTACAGCGATCGAGTTCACCATGAAAACACCCTCCCGGTCAGGGAAGAACAGCTAGCGATGACACCTAAGCTGCCGTACGCCCCAGAGCAGCAAAACCCAAGACCAGTCCTTATGAACAGCAGAGCCAGTTGATCCCTACTCTCCTCCGAAAGTCATCTCAAACTTGTAGCAATTAACTACGCGTAACAAAAAAAAAACAAAGCACGCAGTCAACCCCCGATTGGCTAAGATATACAGTAGAAAGAAAAAACATTACACCTTTCGCCTTCTCAAACCCTCATTCAAGGAACCTGGAAATGACATGTGTGACACAAAATCCCTGCAACGAAAAATTTTCCACCCACGCAAGCAGAAAGTAGGAAAAGGTAAGGACAAGTGAAATTATTTGAAAGCTGGCCTAGTCCTCAGTAATGTCTATATGCATGTTAGCCTATTCATGGTTTTTCTTGTGGCGGCGCGTGATAGTTAGGATCTACAAACCTCCATACTCCCACATCCCTTTCCTCTCCTCCTTGGCCAAGGTTTCCCTCTCTTTGAGAGTGTTGAGCTTGGTCGGGTATGCTCTCTCAAAGGGTCTCAGTTTCAGGGCAACCATAGCCAATCCCTCAGATACCAACTCTGCGTTGATACTGCTCTCTGAGCGATCGCTCTGCTTAGGATCATACAAGGTGAGGTAGAGTATTCCGTCGGAGCCGATATAATCAACGTTGGCAACCAATTGCTTCCCACTGGTCATTTGGCCAAGCGCATCGACAGACTCCTGGGCGTAGTGGAGGGCAGTAGGAAATTGGATGAAAGAGAGCAGTGCATCTATGGCCTGTGGCATCAATTTGGTAGTCTGAAACTGAGGCTGGGATAAAGGGCGAAGTCTCGAAAATGGCAGCTTCTCAGAGTTGCCGTAATCAATGTACATCACTTCGACCTCCTTAGCCTCACGATTGACGTGACGGACGCGGGCACGATAAAAGGAGTTATCATCTGTAAACTTCGCCGCGACCAATTCACCGACCCGAGGTGGCCCCTCCAGTGCCTTGTTGTTCTGGGGTAAAAGATGGAAGTTCTTAAAGGCAGTCATCATCTCTTCAAGTGCTGAAGTCCCTGTAAAAGGTCAGGGATGCTCAACCTCAAGCTTCTTGATATACGTACCAGTTCCCACAACCTGAACCTTTAACTTTCCTTGATCGTCAATATTAGTGATAATGATGTCTCTATAATCGGTCCTCGGCTCAATGGCCTCTTCGGTTGCGCCAATGTTCGCCGGGGAATCATGGCTATTCTCTTCATCATCCTCGGGGGACCAATTATGCCAAAGCCCCTTCTTTGCCTCTTTGGCCCTCTTCTCAGCAGCGAAGAGTTCGTTTGCGTTTCCAGACTTCTCAGCAGAATAATGGTGAACGGCCGCAAACCCCTCTTCCACGAGCCCCTTAGCAACATTCTCACGGTTAACGTACATTGTCCCAATGAATCCACCAACACGATCAATGTCAGTTACATCAATCTCAACATCTCTCTGCATACACCGTTTCGAAGCATATTCTAGAGCTTCTTGACCAAAGGGCTCTGACTCCTCGGTTGGATTGCGAGCAGTTCTGGGTGCACGAATACCACCCAGCACGAGAGTAAGGCGGACATTCTCACGGGGAATAATGACCTTGAATCTAGATCCCGAGGAAACAAAGTCTACCACTGCAGGAACACGCTTCTGACGTTGGAGAAACGCAAGGTAGGCTTTTGCTTTTGTGATGTTTTCTGAAGCTTCGACGAGCTTGGAAGATGCGGGCGGCTTGGGGGCGTACATTCCTTTCTGATCTTTCTGCGCCGCTTCCTCAGCCACGAGAAGTTCATCATAAATAGGCGAACGATCTTCATCCTCCCTCCTGTGTCTAATAACACTTGCCCATCCATTTTCAACAAGCAAGAGGGCAACATTCCTAGTAACAGAACAAATGTTAGCAGGCTGAGTTTAAATCCAAGCGGAGAGAACGCATACCTATTATTAAAGGTGACAGTTGCCATTTCACGCTCATCGTACCCTTCAGTGGCAGCACGTTTTCCATCAATAGTGACAGCAACATGTTTGCCAATTAGTTTCTTCCTCAGAAATTCCTTAGCCTCAGCCTGGAAAGGTGCCTGCTTAGGATCTGTAGTTCTATCTGGTGGTTAGCAAAGTTTCTGCTATTGAAATGTTCGGAGTACCTACTTTGGCTGTCGAACGCTAGAAAGATTAATTTTCTTCTCAAGACCGGCCTTATTTCGAACGAAAAGCGTATCGGCATTCATAACCCGAGTAACAGTAGAATCGCGGGCACTGCTAACTGGGGCCTTGACGATATAACTCTTCCACAAATGAAGCCTATTTTCTTTGGCGTGCTTCTCCGCAGCTCTAAGCCTGGCCATAAGAGGCCCAATCATCGTGCTATGATGGTCTTGGCATCTACCAAGACCTTCCTTAAGAAGGGCCTCAGCAATATTTCCACTTTTCGGATGGATGACATTTCCTATAAATTGAGACTGCGGGCTCAAGCCGAGTAGAGTGACCTCAATGGAGCGTTGCAGCAAACGAGACTCGACAAAACTCTTCGCTTCTTCCCCATACTCTTCCGCTGGTTGCTCGCCCCCATATGGATCTGCACGCCTCGTCAAAGGTGTCCTTACACCGGCGATGAGAACAACGAGTTGCTGATGAAGCTTAGGTTTGAGCAAGAGTCTAACAGCCGTTCTATCTCCCGCAATAACCCTCTCAATGATACCTACAAAAAAGAGGATTTCCGGATTAGCTTCCCCAATTGTACTACCAAAAATATAAAGTCTTCGGAGTGCATCAACTCACCTGCAATAACCTGTCCCTTGTACTTTTCAAGAAAAGCTACAGCTTCGCTCGCAGGAGGAGATTCGTTCTTGGATTCAATTACTCCATCGTCAGAAGTACCCCATACACCTTTGCCTTCGATCCTGGCAGTACCCTCCAGCACCCTCAGCTTTTCAATCATAGCTTCACTGTCAGGTTGGTTTTCACGTTTTCCGGCATCCTCACGGATCTTAACCCATCCGTCGGAGACAGCCTTCTCGAGTAGACTCTCTCCATTGGGCAATAGGACCGTTCCATACTCCCTGTTGGCATTGGTGTAGAGAACCTCGAACTTGACATCCTTTCCAACTGCGACCCTGCGTAGAAAATCACGAGATTGAAAAGCGAAGGGCTAACACGACCACCGTTTAGCAACGTGGCCTTGACCCGAGGGGAATAGGTGCTCCGGTCAGCTTACCTCGTCGCCTTCACGCTTTAACCTCGGAGCTGAAACATAAGCCAGAGCTAGAGTTCTTTCCAGGCCAGCTGATTTTATAGACTGGAGTATAAGTGTATCCCCCGAGAGGACGGACTTTACCCTAGCATCGATAGACATGTTGATCGAAGATGAAGCTGGATGATGGTAAAAAGTTCAGTTAGGTTCAGCGGAACTTTAAGGTAAGTTAGCAAACCATCAGAAAGAGCCCCCAGCGAGGCAATAAAAAAATTAAAATTAAAAAAAAGTGAGAAAAAAAGAAAAAAGAAAAAGGGAAAGCTAGGAGAGAAACCTTCAAGCTATCCGAATCCAATGATTGCTTTACCCAATTGCGGAAAATCTGCTATGAGGGAGCTTTATAAATCCGGGCTCTATTTCGGATTAATTCCTGATGGTAAGAGAATGTAAAGTAAAGAGGACAGAAGTGTGTTGGAAAGAAATTTTGTAGGAGAGGTGCCTTGGTTTGGTTGGGGAGGCCGATCACGCAGGTACGTGCTGTGCTCGTAAGGACACTTTGGAACTTTTCCTTTGTCATGTGTTGAGGACCTTGTGAAACGTGGGGAAGCTATGAATACCCTAGCCCTGAGAGGGTCCACACATAGAAACAGAAAATGCACAGAACACTATTAAACAACCTGAGATGGACAAAATCAGTTAAGATGGATGCATAGATAGCAACCTATATATTATTGAGCTGTGATAATGATAGGATCGCATGTCTCAAATTTTGGTGGGGTATCTAAATTTACCCTCCACTGGGGTTGCCCACGCGCCTCTGATGTGTGTGTAACCCGGTGGGGGGAACTTCTGGACTTGGCCCATAAAGATACTCGGGATTCGAGTGATCATGCATGCATCCTGCGATGAGATCTCATCTCATAATTTGGGTTAATCCAACAAGGATAAGCCAGCAGGTAAGGCATATCGACTGTGGTTTTTCTTATACCATGCATCCTATTTGACTTCTGCCACCACAATGCACTACAAAAAAAATCATAGCTTCAACCCATATTATTCTAAACCGCACCTTGAAAATTTCCCAAATCGCACCAAGCCAAACACCACGAGCATCTCAAATCACGGTGGGCAAAATAGCCCTTTAGTTATGATAGTGCACTAAGAAGTGGTCAGACCCTCTGAGAGGCTTGCCAGCTGCTGTCTAAATCGGCAACCAACATCCCCATATCCACTAGACATACCTACGACACATAGGATGTTATCAAGAGATCCACCATCCCACCCTCGCAAATTACGCTAATGATATAGTGGCGGCATTCTAGCACTATACGGCATGAGGGCGGTCACAATAAACCTTGAGGCAATTATAAAAACACGGCCCAAAGAACTTGCAGTTTTGATGAGGCTAAAGATATTTCATTAAAAACCAAAGCCCTAACTAGTCCCGAAGACAGCTGAACTGGTATCAAACCCCGGCCCATTCAAGTAGCCATTTTTTTTCTTCCCCCTACCGCTTAAGTAGCGATTCCGATAACACCTAAAGGACTCAAGTTAACAGATATAGGCAAATTTAAATTAAGTAAAAGGGCGGGAGGCGTGCCACAAGCCGGGCGAGGACCAGCATTTCCGGTCTTCAAAGAATCGTCATTACCACCTTTGCCGAGATCATCAGTACCACCATGAACAACGATGGTACGCTGCAAATGCCCGTCAGCTTCGCTCCGTCCTCCTCATGCTCCCCCACAGACATAGGACAGGCATACTCCTAGAACGCTCTCGGGGCCAATCAACTTGACGATATTGTCATGCAGACTCCCCTTAGCATTGCCTTGAGCATCGGTCTGAATGTTGCCCAAATCTCCAACGTGTCTTTCCGTATCTTGGGGAGCACCATGGTTCTTGCCAAAGGGGTTAAAATGAGAGCCCGCAGAAGTGCATCCGTTGGTATTGTCACCAAATTCGTGGACGTGCATGCCACGCAGGGCGTTAGGGTCATTGCCAGTGATATCGTAAGTGATAGTGGTGGGAGAGGATTCGCTTTCCTGAGAGAAAGTGACGGTTCCAGTGACGTTGGAGTCTCCGCGGACGAAAGCGACTATATCGAATTAGCAATCACCACTTTATTAAAACAAAATAGCGGTTGAGGCCAAGTAAAACTAAGACGAAATTCTCAAAGGATGAAAGTGCTCTGGCAGTTAATGCCGAGGAAAGCAAACAGGTCGAAATAGCAAGCGTCGGACAAACAAACTCAAAGGGTACTCACCAGCATTAACCATTTTGATCGAAGTGAAGTTGTTTAACGGTAGAGTACTGATGTGGTGTGTAACGTGTTTGGGAAAGGAAAGGCGGGGGGAGGAAAGGAGAGAAGGAGGAAGGGTGGTTGCTTGGTGGAGAAGAGGGGTATTTTTATCTAGGCTGGTGGGGGCAAGCAAACAAACCATACAGTAATCACAGAGGCAGCTAGAATTCGATTGAACCCACTTATGCTCGTAATTTGGGTTAATAACTCTAGACCTAAATACATTTTTTATCTTCTCTCTCTCTCTGCTACTAACAGCTAGACGATATTCGGTCGAATTTGCGGGCGAATGCATATCGCACCGTACGTCACTGAGCCTGGACTTGAAATTGCGTCATCAATCAATTTGTAAGATGCTGCCAAGACAATTATTGAGAAGATACCAGGCCTAGACCCTCGGTGGCCCAGCATCATATCAACGGAGATTAACATTCCAGTATCATCACTTGTGGGGTCCTCGACATTGTGCATGTAGGATTGTGGCTTCCGCCGTGAAGGATACCGGTAATCCGAAGGCTTCTACCATTGGGAACCGAGACTCAGAATCCACCCTTCCGAGACGGCCAAGAGAAATACGGAATTGCACATACCGGTAATCGTGTTGTGGGTTTTTGCTATGCCAGGTAGGATACCCGTATCCATGATAGTGGTAACTTCTCGCCCAGGGCAAAATAAACTACAAATCTGTATCATAAATTACAGTGAAACCTCTCGAACACAGAACACTCCATAATCTCAACTTAAACGCCTACTACAACTTCGCCTCCCCAACACTCCCACCACCCATCCACTGGCTAGAAGCCCGCCTACTCCTGCCAGCTTCAATCTCGCTCTGAGTCGCTGCCCTCGCCTCAACAGCAGGATTATACCCTCTCCCGCCAATCCTTGCTATCACCTCCAATTCCTTATCACCCAGCCGTCTGCTCTTGCTCCCATCCGCCCTCCTATACACCGTCACCACTGCCGCCCCACCAAGGCCTAGATTATGCTGTAACGCCGCACCCACGCCCTCTACGGTGCGTTCTCCAGCCCATCCACGCAGCTGCCAGACGAGTTCCGCACATTGGGCTAATCCGGTAGCACCCAGAGGATGACCTTTAGAGATCAGGCCTCCGGAGGGGTTTACAACGACCCGCCCGCCGTATGTGATATCGCCGCTGCGGACCATTTCATGGGCTTTGCCGGGTGGGCAGAGGGAGAGTGCATCGAGGGTAATAAGTTCGTTTGTGGAGAAGCAATCGTGGAGTTCTACGAGTTTGATTGTGCTGGGGGCAACGTTTGCTTCTGAGAGGGCTTGCTCTGCTGCAGACCTAGTCATTGCGACGCCAGTTAGATCGATGGCGCTCTTGGAGTATAGATCGGGAGAGTCACTATTTAGGTTAGCATCTAGATATGCTCTGGGATATAGGAGGCATATTTGGGGGGGAATTTACGTAGCCATAGCCTGCCCAGCAATAAGCACCGCCTTCTCCCTCAACTCCGGATGCCCCTGCAGCCACTTCTCACCAACCAGTACCGCCGCCGCAGCCCCATCGCTCGTAGGACAGCATTGCAACTTCGTCAACGGGTCCCAAATCTCGGGACTCTCCATAATCTGCTCAAGCGTGTATACATCCCTAAACTGCGAGTAGGGATTCCTGCGAGAATGCTCATGATTCACCCTAGCGATCTCCGCAAAGTCCTCCCTTGTAGCGCCAAACTTCTCCATATACTCTCTCCCAGCATTCCCGAAAATCTGCGCCGTTCCCGGCCGCTCAGGATCAACGCCCCTAGTATTCACCATCATAAGAAAACTCTTATCGAGCGGATTCGTGCGGTCCGAGAAGACAGCCCGCAGGCTCCCGGGAAGCATCTTCTCAAAGCCCACGACCAGCGCCACGTCTCCGGCCCCGCGCGCGAGGAACTTGCGTGCCATGTGTAGCCCCGTCGACCCCGTCGAGCAGTTGTTGTTCACGTTGTAGATTGGTATCCCGGTCATGCCGAATTGGTAGAATACCCGCTGCCCGCTCGTAGAGTCTCCGTAGGCGTAGCAGGCGATCCCCGTGTCCACGTCGTCGTAATTCACGCCCGCGTCCGCGAGGGCTTTGATGCCGGCTTCGTAGCCCATCTCTGGGTAACCCACCTGGCCACGGGGCTTGATGAACTTGGTCATGCCCACGCCGAGGACGTAGACTGGGGATCCCGGAGAGGACATTTTTTAAATTCTTCGCTTTGTGTGTTGGTGTGTGATATGGTAGGTATCACGCCCAGGGTGGATGGCGATGCGAAAGTTCGGGAAAAGCTACGAGCAATCTGGAGACATGGTAAACCTTAGTCTACGTATGATATCGCAGTCTGGGATATGGTACCTCTTTTAATCCACACACACTATACACCGGTACCCGTACACACCTCGCCTGGGTATTCACGTACTGCAATGCGGATGGATAACGAAGGTTGAGAATCCAGGGGATGGGGGCAGCGGAATGAGCCGAGGTTGTTGCCCCCACCATGTGCCGGGGTTAGCGCCATAACTACAGCACCGTCTACCGTATCAGGTTACCTTGTGATCGCAATCAAGCATTTTGCGAGATTCACAAGCAATCACCCGCACTTATCGACCCCTGCCGTTGCCAAACCCTATATCATTCAAGCTAGGGAAGATAGACTCCCAGCAGGTCAAACCAAAGGCGCAAGTCTGCATGAAGAAACATATTAATAAGGAAAAACTCGAATCTCACCGCTACCAATCTTTCAAGAGTCTTGGAGCGGGTGCAGTGAGTTGGCCTCCAGCATTACCAAGGCTACACTACGCCGCTCTCTATCGGGCACTTTTTCTTTCATCTGGGGAAAGCAACTCTCAAGAGATACCAGGAGCGCCGTACCGTGCATACCTACACGTCATGTCGCAGCGGCGTAAAGAGCGATGAGAATATTCTCCGGAAAAGAAGTTGATCCTTGACTCCACCGCTTAGATATAATAGCACCAGCTCGTAGAGTACTATCTTTCCTCCCCCCACAGTCCGGCTAACCTCGGTGCTATAAAACTCCTCTTTCTACACAAATCGGAGGCTTTGCAGTTGACAATATCCGGACTCTGGTTTTGACTCTAGGAGGAGGGCAAATTCAACGAATTGACCTCTAATAACACGACCGGCACTACCCAGTTTTCGAGAATATTACCTTTTACACCTGAAGCCAGAGAGATATTATTTCCAAGAACCTGGAGAACCGCAGGCAAAACGGGCCACCCCCCCCTGACGTCGTAATCTTTGAGTTCGCGCCAACTAGCTAGGTAGACCTCACTAATCTCGAGACTTATCAGCATGGCTACTATACCTATATCATTAGTTTTCTTAACATCCAGCGCAAACCTCTATTTATGCCTTTTCTTCCCCTCCCCATCCTCTTACCACACTAGCAGCAAAGCAGCAATAGCTCCTTCACTATCAATCTCACCATCCATCCAGAACAACCCTGAAAGCTCACAGGGAGCACAATCACTCATACACCCTGCCACCACCACCGCAAGCATAGCCATTCTATAGCCTATCCAGACTAACCTCCCCCCATCTAAACCCAAAGTACACAACATACCGAAATGTAGCAAGCACTACGTATACCAACCCGGCTGTGCCGGTAAGGCTAATTACCACCAACACGGCTGCACACGGCTAAGGCGTACCGGGATCCACCAGCACAGGATCCCAAGCACACATCAAGGCGACACAGCGTTCCCAATTGGCACTTTTCAGAATGCACAACAAGATTGGCACAGTAGTAGGGGCGATAATACAAAGGGATGGGGGGGGGGGTGTACCCGGATCGACTCATCGCGGGAACCTTAGGCCACAAGTGTAGCCTGACATTTGGATGGTAGACAAAGTATCACATCTAATTATGAGATGATTCTCTTCACGGAGCATTGTAATCCCCTCACTGGGATATATACAGGGAGGGGAAGAACAATGACCGTTCAGCCTTTGCAAGTAGATAAGAGGTCAAGAAAATGCACGACGCCTTACTGTGCCATTCCAGTAGCACTCCCTCACATCCTAAGGCTCAGGTATCTTACCTTCACTCCTAAGCTATCCGGCTAGGCAGTAGGCAGACATGGGATCCATGCGAATACCAAATCGAAGGAATGTTACCATTACCTACCTACTTCCCAATCGCGGATCCCGTTCAACGCACTAAATTAGTGCACTCCATCGTAGCACAATACCGTGAGAACATAAAGTTGCCTCGGAAACCCTTCTAGAACATAACTGCACCCGAGCGGCCCCCTCTATTACCAAGCCCCCTATTATCAAAAAAACACAGTCCTATACGCCCCCTCCATTCCTCCTGGGTATAATACCACCTTCATCAATCAATAAACACTATCAACCGCCATAAGCGGTATCTACGCGACCCGGCGGTTCACAAGTTCCACGTGCCTAGAGCTAGCGATACCGTATACGGCGAAACACACCGGTACGATAATTAGCAGTGGGTGTGTGTAAGACATTAGCATAATGCGAGTGATTTATAGTGATCTTGCTAATGCCTATGATATCTTGTCAACGGACGGAGGTGTGTGAGACAACTTTACGATTAAGCAGGCATGGTACTTGTACGACCGGAGAATAGGCAAAGATAGGTCCCCCCGTATCGCACCAGTTTATCCCGGATAACCCAAACCTAGGGACTTCCTTGACATACAAGTACAATCCAACCTCGGATACCAGATAACTAATATTAACCCGACAACCTTTCCTCCCACTTCCCCCGCAAACAAAAACGGAACAGGTGTGTAAGCTTACCACCACTTCCCCATCCATCCACTCATTCATTCATTCATTCATTCATCCATGCTAACCCGTTCCTCCACCCATTAACCCACAATAACAACCCAACCCAGCCCCCCGGTTCCTCCCTTCCTCGCTCCCCCTCCCCCTCCCAGCGTGAGTGATTTTTCCCGCAGCCTTTTTGATAAGATAATAATATTCCACTCACTCATGCGAAGCAAAAGCACCCGGCAAATAAATAAATAAATAAATAAACACGTATCATACGAGAGGAAGGAAGGAAGTCGAAACTACCTCAAATTAGCGTGTTTTCCGTGAGGCCCGGTGTTGACAAGGATATAAGATAGGGGCAGGGAAAGGGTGTGGATTGTTCCGGTGTTCGGCAGCCCCACGGTATGCGCTGTGCTCTGTTGCGCTTTGTTACAATGGAGGATCCGAAGGCTGGCTGGATGTAACGGCGGTACAGTATGATACTGGTATCAGAGAGAGTGTGTGTGAGGTATGGGATCGGATGCTGCCGTCAGGCTATCATAACTGGTATGGCAAAGACACAGCGCTCACTGTGGAAGGGGTTTCCCCTGGTTCGAGGCGTTATTTTTGGGAAATGGCAATTCTCTAAGACACGGCTCTCTCTCTCTCTCTCTCTCTCTCTCTCTCTCTCTCTCTAACACCGGGGGAGAGAGAGAGAGACAGCAGCAATTGCTTAAAAGTGGTTCTTGGAGATATGCAGGCCACCGAGACTGGAAAAGGGAGGGAAAAAGTAGAGAGTATCATAATTAGGAAAATAACTTGATGGTTCCATCGATGAAAGTTATGAAGAAGAAGAACAGAATAGAAAGGGGAAAGGCCCTATTCTCGCCCCTTAAATATCTCCCTTCGCCCACATTAAGTATGATACTGATTTCAGCGCCAAAATTCACCTTTGGACGACGGCGAATATCTCCTTCATCACCGAGTGCAAGTACTAGTACCAGCACAGCTGTGTTCCCACAGTATTGTTCCAGTACCGGTACCTGACGGACACCGGCTAGGCACAGTCAGTATACTGTAATATATCGAATCGAACCAGTATCTGATAGCAAGCAAGCACATAAGCGGACAAAACCACATTACACTGACATGGCATGGCATAAGTTATCTCTTTCCGGCACCTCACCAACATACATCCCCCCCCCCCCATCCATCCATCATGGAGATGAGGCTAGCTGAGCCAGAATAGCCTGGTACGTAGCCCAGACACGGCGCTCCGGAATCTTCCAGGTGTTCCCTCCCAATTGGAAAAAGAAAAACAGGAGAAAAATAAATAAAATACAGTGAAATGCAGCCTTATGAGTACTGTTGGGGTATTACAGTGCACCCTGCGTTACAGAGTCCGTCCCAAACCGCATCCTACTATCTGTGCAGAAGACGAATTGGACAGAACAGAGGCGGTTTCTCACGTGCATAGTACCATAATATTATTATCATACTTGTAAAGATTAGATTGGCTATACATCTATAAACCTAATCCGGTAACAAGCCTGCTCCGGGTGAATCCTTCCCCCATCCTCCATCTTCACTCATTCCCGTTCACGACAAATCCCACTAGAGCACTGAACCACCAACCAACCGATTACCAACCAACCAACCGACCGACCCCGTTGCCCAGAATCCAGACCAAACTCAACTAATCCAACCAGCCAAACCAAAGTCCTAAAGTAATCGGCAACGTCCATTCACTCATAAACGTAAAAGTCAAACACCGAGAGAGTATCCATCTATAGCAAATCCCAAAGCGTAAAAAATGGAAACGGGAAATAAAACGAGCACCGGTAAGGAAATGGATAAAAAAAACCAAAAACTTTTCAACCCGAGAATGAACACGGGTATAAAGCCAGCCCCCAGAGACACAGGAAAATATTACAAAAGGATTAATACTTACAACGAAAGAAATATGATCCAAGTGGAAATGCGGTTTGGGAAAAAGCGAGGTATAGGAGATGATGAGTGGGGTGGAGGTGATGGAAAAAGAGGCAGTAAAAACCCATATGCAAAGCCAAAGGGAAATATGAATGGAAAAAAAAGATGAAAAAAGCGAAGCAAAGCACAAGGCAGAAAATACCACTACAATCCAAGATAATTGGCCCATAAACACTCCTGATAAAATGAAACTCTTGTGATAAGGAAGTGGTAGAAAACAAGAAGCAGACTAAGCTTCAGTTACAACCTTTTCCTTGGTTCTGCCTCGACGAGCCTTCTTGTCTTTGAGAGTTGCACTGCTGCTCCTGCTTCGCCTTCTTGTGCGCGGCACAGGTTCGATAGAGTCAAGGGGCCCTATAGCGAGCTCACCGGTAGCAACGCTCTCACTTCGCAGACTCTTCTTCTTGGGAGGTGGGACTTCCATTATGAAGCCCCCATCACTGTCGTCATCATCATCATCGTCAAGATCGGCCTCCGCTCCATGTTCGTTATCGGAGTCGATTTGCCTGATGTTCGAAAGCCTGCTCTGATGGAAAGGTGTAGGCGGGCGATAATTCGTGTCGAACTCTTCTTCGTGCACAACCCCAGCAATGGAGTTCTTCCGAGAGTAGCGGCTATTGAAAAATTCGCTGCTAACGGAGCTATTCTCCGACATTATGCTTGGCACAGAGGGGAAACTTGTAGAATTGGTAAGGCTTGAACCAGCGGTTGTAGCGAACTGTTCCTCGCTAGACGAAGAAATGAGATGGTTCGGTTGGCTAGAATTCATGGGCATTTGAATATGGTCATCAAAGAAGCCACGATTCTTTCGTTCCATCATAATCGGAGGCGTGGGCGAATCATGCGAAGGGTAATAGTAGCTTTCCTTCGTCCATCCAGGGGTGACATCTGCACGAGATGCTCCAGGGGAGGCATACTTGTCACGCTCCTCATGTCGCAACAACGCCTTTTGCTGATCCCTTTCCCAAATTTTTTCCATCGACACCTCATCGTCGGGGCTCGGAGGACATGGTTTATCTTTCATAGTAAACGAGGCCAATTTTCTACCAATGTCCCTATCCCATCGGGGTTTGTAATCGATCGCGGGAAGCCGATTGTTGTCAATCACCGATCCGCCGCCAACGTCGATTCCCGCATAACTATGCCTCCGACCATTAGGAATCTGAACATGCAACGAGCCAGTTCCATAGGCATAGAAGGAGTGATCACCACGCAGTGCACCTGCGAGTGAATCCCGCGCTCTCATTGGACTATCCTCCCGACTCGCGGATCCTTTCACCCTGTCTCCATTATCATGAAACCCCCCACTTCTCATACTGCGAACTACTCGTCTCATTCCATTTCCAATCAAGCTGCCTCCGTGATGGCCATGACTCGGTGCTCTCAAAGAGGTGTCCGACCGAGAAACGTGAGGATTCTCGGTTGGTCTGCCCTGGGAAAGAGTTCCATGCGTCCGATGGAAACCCGCATGAGTTCCACAGGGTTCGTTACCAGTAATGGCATGGCGTCGCGGTGGAGCACAGAGTGTGGATGAACACTTTCCCTGCAATCTTTGAGATTCAGAATCCGACCGACGGGGTGAGTTGGGATCCGATGATTCGCCGTTGAAACCGCAGTGGTCACCCCCATCTCGCACAAAGTCGGGAGAGGTTGCATTTTTGGCTGCCGAGCATGCCCAAAGCGGGGACCTATCCTCGTCTCTCCACTGAGGATTGCTTCCCATCCAACGTAGTTCCCCGTCATCATCACCCAGATGCGCACTTGGGCAACATCTAGTTGCTGTAACTTCCCTTTCTTTCTCAGCCAAGATCTTCGCATCCTTCGGCGAAATCACATTTGCAGTACTGCTGGCTCTCCTACGCAGCCCTCTTCCCCATTCGACAGCTCTCTTGACAGCGCTTCTAGCCCGGCCCAACACGCCAGCACTAGAAACAGCCTTCTCCACATCTTCCACGGTAACCTCAATCTTATTGCCGTCTGACATTCTCTCCGGATCCGTTTCGTCAACCCAGGCGCAAGGATCAGCGATACCATGGAGAACCCACGGATGCCGCTTAACCTCTTTCAAAGTTATCCTTCTGGTTGGGTCTTTTGTAAGAAGCCGTTTGAGCAAGTCTTTGAGATCAACATCGACCGGTTCTGTCTCCATTTCAAGCAGCTCTTCAGCCGTCGGTGGAGCATTACCCGGTCTGGAAGGATCGATGGCTTTGGCAGGGCGAACTCGACGGTCAGGAATCACGAGCTCGTCCTTCGCAATGACTCTAAGAAGCTGGAATTCGTTGTCTGCCATGAACGGGCAGCGAGCAAAGACAAGGCAGTAAAGCGTGACACCGAGAGCCCAGACATCAATTGCGCTAGTGATTTGAGGCCGTGGCTGGTTGTGATCTGGGGGGATAAAAAATGTTAGATTTATATAAATCAAAAGCAAGATATAGGAAATATACAAAACGACATGAAACAGGAGCTCGTGGGAGCATAGGTCAACTCACCAACATGGCAAAGCTCAGGTGCAAAAAACGCTGGAGTGCCAGCAGTTTTGGCCAATTCCAACTCGTTCTGCTCAAGCCCAGTAGCCTCCTCGCCATCATATCCATCCTCATAATCCCTAATCGGTCTGCCAAGAAAACTCACTCCAAAATCAGATATCTTGACCCTGCGATCCTGTGTCCATAGCAAGTTTGCAGGTTTGATATCACGGTGAATGATGCCGTGGTAGTGCAAGTATTCTAGGCCGAGAACCGTATCACGGAATGTGCAACGCGCTTCTTCAATGGTAAGAGAAGGAACATGGGTAACATCTTCGCTCGACAAGCTACTGGTAGAACTATCAGATGAGTAATCAAGAGTCTGAGAGGGCGGGAGCTGCTCGGTATCAGAGCCGAGGGGAGGCAGGTCGGCAGAGGTCGTGGGTGGGAGTCTTGGTAGTGGGGGATGGGGAGCACTTTGTTCATGCTCAGAATCAGAAGCAAATTCCAACGACCAAAATTGACCATTCTCTTTTTTCCTACGAGGCCGACGTCTCCACCTCCATGTATCCTCACCCTCGCCACGCTCGGTCACCGCCCGCCGCGCGGCAAAGTTGGCCCCAAATTCACGACGCAGACGGCGACGCTCCCGCCGCAAAACGTCGGAATCACCAGGTTTCCTCCAAATAATCTCACCCAGTTGAACATATTCCAGGATCAAATAAACCTTCTTACTCTGAGGATCGTCGATAACCTCGAGTAGCCGGACCACGTTCTCGTGACAACATTTCTTAAGGATGGCGATTTCCCGACGAACCTTCTTCTCCGATTCACCGTCACCGCGACGACCCAGTCTAGGGCGATCCTGTGATCTCTCTACAATCTTGATGGCCACCAACTCCCCCGTGTCAAGGTCGGTCCCGAGCTTCACCTTACCGTGAACGCCTCGTCCGATCTCGTCGATTATAGAATAGTGGTTTATGATCTTCCGGCCGGAAATTGGGTCAAAGTCAAGATCAAGTAAATGTGTTTCCCTCACCGAAGTATTGTGTTCTGGCTGGCGATACTGACTAGGGTGGAGATGGGGACCCGTAGCAGTCTTGTCAGAAGGCGGAACATGTGGAGGACAATATAGACCAGGGGATGACATAGGGGTCGGTGGGGTAGGATTGCGGCTATGAGGCTGGTGAAAGTTTGCAAGGGAAAACATTGAAGCTGTCGATGCGTGTGTAGAAGTGGTAGCGGAGGTATTATTCGACGAGTGTCCGGCAGAGTGACTGTTATGGTATTCCATTGCACCGTGAGAACAGGCGTTTTCTTCCCGCCAATCCCTCGAGGTAGTAACTGTAGAAGTAGAGGGAGGGGGATGTAACTGTGAATGTTGAGGAGGGGGAGTAGCAGTAGGAGATGTCAATGATTGAGAGTAAGAATGATTATGGTTAGGAACATGCGAACGGGAAGAATGGTTATTTCCGAAAGAACGATTTTGGCTGAGGGACCTCATGGCTCTGAACGCCGTCTCAATGGCATTCTGGTTCCCGGACAGCGGTGATGTCGATGGGGGCAAAGGATGAGTTGAGACGAATCCAGGTTGTAGTAAGCGAGGAGGAGGGAAAGTGAGATAGAATGGGGGGATGGGTTGTAGTTGTATTGTAATGTATGGGGGAGGGATTCTATAATCAGGTAAATTGAAAGGATAGGGTCTTTTTTCTTGGGGGAGTGGGTGTAGTTTTGAAAGGCACGACGGGGGAGGGGGGGGGATTGGGCGCGCGGCGGCAGGTAGACGGAAAGAGCTGGCTGGCAGAGGCAAAGGGCGGACGGCTAAAGGAGCGACTTGGGGCAACCGGTGCTCTTGCTACGTTCTGGTTCCAGTCTCCTCTGGGTCGGTTTGCTGGGGGGTGGAGGGGGTACCGGTACTATACAAGTAATGAAATACGGCCAGTTCGGTTTAGGGTGTGCAGCAGCAGCAAGCGTCCGCCGTTCCCCTCGGTAGAGTGGAGAAGGAAGGAAGGAAGGAAGGGAAAGAAAAAAAAGGGGAGAAATAAGAGGCGGTGGTGGTGGACTGGGGGGATTTGTTGTGGGTGAGACAAAGTCACGATGCTTTCCTGAGCTGTAGAGGCGAGAAGGGGGTGGGGGGGTGGTGAGTTGAGTTACAATACCGATATGGCAATCGAATTTGTTCCCTCTCGGCGTAGCAAGTCAAGAAAGTGTCGGACGGTAGGGTAGGGGGCGTTGCTTTCAACTTTTTTTTTCTTTTTTCCCCCTTCCTTTCTTTTTCTCTTTCTTTCTTTTCTTTTCCCTCCTTTTTGCCTTTTTTTTCCTTTTTCCTTCCACACTCCCAAAGGCGTTGCTGTTGGGCTTGGGAATGCCGAACGCTGACAGAACTAGCGAGGCAGCAAAGAGCAAGGTGGGAAATGGATGGACGCCGCCGCTGCTGCTGCTGCTGCTGCTTGCTTGCTGCTCCTGCTGGGTGGTGGGCGGTGATGATGGGTGGATGGGTGGGTGAGGCCAGCCTCCGTTCGCTCTTAGCAGTCGGGGTCAGTCCTCGTCCCTCGTCCTTGGGTTGGTGCGTCTGTGTGTCTCCCTCTCTTTTGCGGGCCAGGGTCGATTCGAGGCCCACCCGCTTTAAGGAATTCTTCTATCCAAAAAAAGGAAATAAAGTGGAAAATATCTTTCCCTTAACCGTCCCAGAGCTATTGTTGCAGGCAGGTACAAGCAGAATAAGGGTAAAGTGAAGCACACGATAGTTCCTGTTTCCGAACAGAAAAACTCGGTGCGTAAGTGGCGAGATCCTTCTCCGTGACGAGATGGGGAAGGGAAGGGCAAAAGCCTAAACAAAGGGAAAACTCTCGTACAATACGAACTTTCTAGACTAGGTACTAAGGAAGAAGGAAATGGCCTATAGTACAGCTAAGTCGGAGCTAAAACGCTGGATGAGGACCTCTTGCTTTAAAATATTGCGGGCGACTCCGAGTGAGAGGGCAAGTACTCGTACAGGTAAACAAGAACAAGGCCAAAGGGGAAGAAAAAAGGGAGCAAGTAAGGATGACGGTACGGTGAGGAAAGAGGGAAAGAAACGACCGATAGAGGGAGATAAGAAATCTATATCCTATTCTGTCCAACTGGGTAGCAACTCTTTTCTCCTAGGGAAAATGGGAGGTGTGCGAGTGCTTCTCCCCCAAGTTGGAGCGTGTGTGTGTGTACGTGTGTGTGTGGTGCGATTGCGATGTCTTTCTGGCAAAACGGAGACAGCTGTGCTTGTATGAGGCAGCAAATGCTCGAGTGCCCATTGCTCATGTCAAGGCCAGAAATCGCCCTCATATCTACAGTACTCGAGTACAGCAAAGGATAATTATCATGGGATGTTACCCTTCGGTGTTGAGTCGCCCAACTAGGCTTTTTTTATTTCTTTTCATTCCATATTTTATTTTTTCCTTCCGCATCCATGAGCTGCACAGTATTGCAGTTTAATGAAGAGCTAGGGCGATATTCCCAAATGAATCCAAAGTCTGCCACACCTCGACATTTCCCTCTCGTTGCACCACGGGTAAGTGAGATGAATGATTCCCTCTGATTTGACCGACCTGCAATGCAGAGGTTATCCCAGTCGTCCGCATCCTCTCACTCTCACTCACACACTCTCTCCAAACTGCACTTTTTCCAAAGATTAAAAACACCCACACACAAGGCAACACACGCGCCAATCAATCAGGAGCTTTACGGACTGACTGTTGCCTCCAAAGACAACTCTGCGCGAAATAAGCTCGTTGGAAGCGAACTAACCCTTCACTAGTTAGTCCTTCCCATCAATGATTGGTTGGAAAGACAATCGTGCAGATCGCGATGGAGCATGGAGGGAGGGGGTGGTGGGGTAATAAAACCCACAAGCCAAAAAAAATTCCCAAGTGGAGCAGACAAGCCAGTCAAAGCGACTGTTTTGCAAGGAGGTCCAAAATTGTCCAAAGCCTCCATCGAGTTACCCATCATTCATCCTCCGCCTTCCCCTAGCCGCCGCAAAAAAAACAGATATCAATCAATCAACAACCCGTAATCCATAACCTAAAACCCAAACCTCATAACTCCTCTCTTCCGCCATAAGCGAACCCTCACAGACTCTCTTTTCAGATGAAGGTGACACAGCTGCCGGTATCATACCAACCCAGCCAATCACACAGAGCGGAAAAACCCCATCATAAAAAACACCTTTTGTCTAAGCGTCGGTGGTAATGATGGAAAGTGATCACAAGTGGGGACGAACTTTATTCCCATCTTTTTCCCCCGGGAGGGAAAGGCAGTCGAAGAAGTAAAGTTCAGCAGCAACAGGTTATCACTCTCCCTTTCCCTTCCTCCAATACAAGTGGGGTGCTATTTTATTTGGCTTGACACTCCAGGGCTGGGCCCCGTCCAGCCCCTCCGGTCTGCAGGGAATCGAACCATTTCTCTCTTTTGCTTTTTCTTCACGATAACCGTTGCGGCGAACAATGACGATGGTTTTTCTCGGCAGTTCTGAGTTTGTACGAGTATCGTGGCCAATGGACGTATCTTCGTGGAGCACCGACGGAACCAGACAGCCAGACTAAAGCAAAAGTAAGGCCAACTTTGCTTTTTTTATTTTAACCCAGACCGACCAACAACGTGTTTTTTGTTTCTTTCTCTTCTTTCTCTTCTTGGACCCCTCGCCCCTGGCCTCTCTCCGCCCCCCGTTCTCTGACAGCCTATCTCTCCTCTGTTCAAAACTGCCCCGGTCCCGATTATCTCTACTCGTCTCCTGCGAGAAGTGTCCGAAAACATGGATTGGAGGAATACATGCTAAAATATATGTGCATATCTGAACGCCGATGCATAATATACCCCCTGTTTTCGGAGTAACTGCAACACACCGGGCCAAACTTGCGCCACGGAAAAATAATCTTGGCAATGCGGGGTTGTGCTCGGATAGTGACCGACATCGCTCGGGGAGCGGAAATGGAAATTCTTTCGTCACAGATCCGAGCCGATACTTGTAAATACAGCTCTCGTGTCTCTACGCCAAGAGTTGGTATCCTTTTCGGAATGGCTGCTACTGGCACAAGCGCTTGTGCTCAAGTACAGCCCATCGAAAGGGCAACCGGATGCCGAGAGAAGAGTAGGTGCAGTACTCAAGAACACTACTAATAGCGCGAGAAGTTTCGATCAGAGAAATCGAGGGATTAAACCGGTTTTAGGGCCTCTCAGCCATGGCCAAAAGCCAACTAGAAAAAAAACTTCGCAGTGAGGGTATGATACTAATTTACCACCAATCTACTCGCGCGTCTTTGCCGAGAGTACCTCCGCCAGCCGATATTTTGCCAGAGCCCTCACCAAATGTTCGGCTCGCGGAGACACTCTTAGCAAAGACGCATGAGTAAAGATTCCTGCACCATATGGCAAATACGGTACTCTACAGGTACACGATTCCTCAGGAAAAAGAAAAAGAAAAAGTATAAAAAAAAGTAAAAATATGTATTCGTGCTGTAGCTTAAGAGGCCCAGCCGATGCGTGGGTGGAGGGATCTTCAGGTTATCACTTGCTTAGATAAGATCTGTCCCAGCTCCTGCAAGCCCTGGTATCATGGAGCCAATGTTCCCTCGATGGGGAAGCACCACACGGCCTCCTCTGACTTGCACTCGAGCACAGTACTCGAGTACAGTACGAGTGAAGAAAGAAAGAAAAGAGGGAAAGAAGGGAAGGGCCCGCCAATGGAGGTAACTGGGCAAAACATCCGGTGCATCAATAGTGATCTCTTCCTAAGAGGTTACTTTTGGCATGATTCTGCACTGATCGTCCATTGATATTCCACCTGTCCGCAAGTTAACACCGCGTTCTGCCCTCTCTCCCCCGCTTCCCGCACTTGTTCGTACTTGTTCGTATGATTATGATGACTGCGATGACGCTGATAGACAGATTTTCCGTCTTTTCATTCATTTCATTTCCGTTTCATTTGATGCCATAGGGGCTCCGCAATTTCGCATACAGAGCCAAATCCTAGCGGTCTGGTTGGTCCAGGACTGCCTCTGCCCCATATCCAGATTTCCCTTCACAAAGTCTATGAAATATTCCCTTTCATCTACAGTACATCCATTTCATTCATTCAGAAATGGGAGAGGAAAAAAGACTCGCGCCTATGATGATATGATAAATTGACTCACGATCAACGTTGACTTCTGCTCAGTTTTGTGAGTTGGGTCGATCAATTGTTCGTTCGTTCCTTCTTGCGCCTTGGGCTTTCCTACTATGCTCGGTGGGCATGTCGTGTTTGTTCCGCCGTATTGGTACTCCTTGCTTCCACTTTGTGGATATCCATACTGCAATCGTGGGTGGCACGAGAATATGATACCGTGCGCCGTTCAATTCAATTCGATTCAATCAGCGGCTATAGCGCGCATGCCGTAGGATATCGTATCCTACCGTATCCCTTCATTCGTACTGCGCTCACTCGCGAAACTCCTTTTTTTTTCCTTCACGATGCTCCTGCTTGCGCTTGTGCTACCAGCATTGGTGTACTAGTACTTGTAAGCCACTGGCACCTGGAGGAGCTCTTTGCCATGCCCTCAAAGTTTAATTTTGCTTGTGGTGGGTTTACAGTGAAACTAGCCTCAGCTGCTGTGGAAGTCGGCTACCCGAAGACCGAACTTCGGCTCCACCCGACAGGACAGCATCATACCGGGGATAGCAGCAAGAGTGAGGATGGTGCCGGCACTTGAAACTAAAACAATAATAATTTTCGAAAATTCCCAATAGCGTGACGGCATGTCCAGGAAGATGCGACTTGATAGGAAGTGATCGGAACGCACTCCTCTCTGCGAATAGTCCCATATATTTTTTCTGATTTTCAATACCAGTAGGGGCAATACTCACGACAGTAAAATTTCGAACTACTAATGTATGGGTTATTTTCTAGGCTATTTTGGCCGGGCCCCGCATTTTTGTCTATATTATGTAAGCTAAGCGGATTACTTATGAATGTTGATTTCAAGCATCATATCACTGCTGGTGCCATGCCATCGTTGATTCGCCACTGTTAGATCCACGCTGGGAACTACAGTACCGGTCCCACCACTTGCCCGAAAGCACACATACCGGTGTTGCAACAAACGGGCATCAATTGCTTGTGAACCCCCGCTGTCGTACAAAAGGCCTCGCCTGCTTAAACCTTCACTTACCATCCCGTACCTTGTCAATCCGGGCATCACGATCAATAACCAAAGTCAAGCAAAGGAGATAAAAAAAAAAAGCGGGGACGTGGTGCAAAAGGTGCAAAGCGCTTTTAATTTTCCTGAAGGAGGGGGGGGACCCTTGCAGACTGCGCTGCATACTCGCACATACTCAAGCACAACATACCGGTCCATGTGCTGTGTGGAGAAGTTACCGGCTGGTTAAGCTCGCTTTGCTTGTGGTGGTGGTGGTGGCGGTGGGGAGGGAGAATATCTGATTTCTAATAGCCTTCTCGTACGACAAAAAGAAAAACCTTTTTAAGAATGGTTCAGGAGGGAAGGAGGGAGTTACAGTTATTGCTATGTTTGGGGTTCTCCTGCTCTTGTGGGGGATGAGGGAGGTGGAGATGGAGGTTGGGTTGGGTCGACAAGCGAGAAGGGAAGAGATCTACGGTTCGGGCTTGGTACCGGCATGTCTTCGCGTAACTTACCGGCACTGTGCGGTACTCTCTTACTCGGGCAAGGATGGGGAAATCGGAAAACAGAGAATGGGGGGGGTGCTGGATGTGGCAATGGATGAACTGAGGCCGCAAAGGAACTTCAGGAAACCACGTAACTTAGAGCTTGGAGAGATGCAATCCATTGATTCTCAACGGGGAATTCGGACTCTGGGGAAAATATGGGAAAAATCGCCTCCCTGGATGGCCTACACCCACACGAACCGTGTAACCTTGCAAGCAAACTTCTACGATACTGTATGACATTTCTCCCTCTCTATTTCCATCAACCGCGCAATCCCTAATTCTGGCTAAGCAGATTTCATCGTTAAATATTATTCCCTAAAATGTGAATGATAAGAGCTAGTAATAGTCATATTTTATCCCTCACGGCACTGACAGCTACGGGCACGAAGTTCCCACGGTATCTTCTTTTCTTTTTTCTTTCCTCGAGAACGGTGCCGTACGGCGTACGGTGGTGTATCGTGCCACCCGTTGGTTATCACTGTTTTTCCTCGCTCGTTTATTTCTCTCGCCTTGCCATCCCTCTATCATAAGCTGCTTCAGCCACTGGGGCTGGAGCCCTACTTGCTTGTTCCGGTCGGTTCAGTTGGTTGGTGATGCGAGCGGGAAGCGAAGCCCAAGGCGTTGGATCGGGCTTTGCTTTATTTTGTTTGTCTCCTTCTTCGTTCCTGTAATCTGTTGGTTGTTTTTTTCTTTTCTTTTCTTCTCTCCTCCTCTTGCTTTTGGCGCGATATGGTTTTATCGTCTATGCACTTCTACTCTACCTCTTCATTTTCTCGCTTTGTTTTTTATTATTATCGTCGTTTCTGTTGTCTACCAATGATACCTCCTCTTGCGCCCTTTCTCGCCTTCCCTTCTGTCCTTCCCTCCTCCCCTTTCCACAATAGCCCTGGGGATTTACATGTACCCATCCCATCTCACTCACTCACCCACCACTGACCAACCAACCACGCGACCGACCAACCCCCTGGGCCGTAACTCACCCACTCACTCACCCACTCACTCACCCACTCACTCACTCACTCACTCACTCACTCACTCACTGACTCTCCTTATCACAAACCCCAAAAACTCAAAATAAAGTAACCAAATGATGCTAACCTAATGTCGGTACACCACCCATGTGAAGATCCAAATTGCGATACTATAATCGCGCAAAATCTGCATGTTCTGCTCTTCTGCCTCTTCCGCTCTTTGGGGGTTACTCACCTTCAATGTGTAAGTTATCCGAGCACGCAGAACGAGGGAGAGGGAAAGCAGATGGGTAAGAAGTCGTGGGAGGATGTGAATATAATTTACAGTAGCTTACTGGTGTCCAGAATGTCGACCACCGGTATCTGACTTATCTTTATCTATCTAATCCTGTGCTACAGGCACGGTGTCGTCCTACGAGGCCTTTTTTCTCACATATGCTATTTTAACCTTATCCCCTGCGGGAGAGAGAAAATAAATATTCGATGAGTGTTTTTTGTCGCCTTTTTTCTTTCCTTTTTTCCCTTTTGTTTGATTCTGGAGGCTTTGAGGGTTTATCACAGAGATACCGTATCTACTCACCCAGCCTACTTGCTACAGTACAGTATTATACGGTATGGTTGCTGCATAGTATCATATCGTGTGTGTACAGTACGTGCCTTTCGTGATACCGAGTCCTTTCATATTATACTATGGCATGCTCTCATATTCTGCTATGCCTTGCTCGCTCTCGGTATGATATTTGGCAAATATTGTGAGCGCCACCAGAAATCAACGAGCGAATGAATGGGAACAAGTGAGTGGGTGGTATGTGACATTTTGATGCGATACGGTATGCTTTTTTGCCTGTAATCCTGGGGCTTTCTGTGCTCGCTCCGCTCCGGCCAGATGTAATAATATCTGCGTCCTCCTTCCCCCCCATGGCCTTATTGTTATTTATTGTACATACGGCACGGCAGTCCAGTTTTATCGTGCTCTGCTTCTACGATGCTTACACATTGCAGTACCGTACTGTACCGGCAAGCCCCAGCCAGATATGATCCGTTGCATTTAATCAATGAATACAGTAAATAAATAAATAAGTGGACAAATGATTTCTTCTCAAGCCTTTTCTTTTTTTTCCCCTTCTTTTCGAAATACCAAACGGAACCGTTTCCCCCCGCTCCAGGCCCGATTTGAAGATCGGCCACAACAGCAGAATACTCGTGCGGGCGAAGGAAAGAATGAAGGGAGAAAGAAAGAAGGAAGAGAAAAAAAAGAGAGAGAGAAAAAAAAAGTAAAAAACAAAAACAGCAAGGTTGGAAGGAAATGTAATGTAACATCATAAGCCTAGCCTATCCGTACTCGTACATACAGCAGAGATCGGATCGGAAGGAAGGAAGGAAGGAAGGAAGGGACTGATAGACAGACAGACAGACAGGCCAGACTGTGCAGATTGTTTGTACTGTTATGAGTGGAGTCTGCACTGTCTGTCCAGCTAACTGACCTACCTAGTCTACCTTACCCACCTCAACTTCCCCCCCCCGCGGCAGCCCGTACTCGTACATATGTATCATAACAAGTTTTATCATAGCCCAACTCCAAACACACAAGGCCCGACCGAACAAGGGAAAGGGAAGGGGAAACGTTTTGACCAATCGACCCCCCCCTCCCCCCCCGTGAGTTTCGTATAATTATCGGCTTTTACGAACAACCGTATGATAACTTTTGAACCCCATCCACCACCCCCTACCTACTATCTGCCACCCTCCCACCCTCCTTTCCTATTATTTTATTTTCTTCTCCCAGCCCAACCCTAGATAGATAGGGTAAGACAAACAGAGCAAAAGTCACGGAAAGAACCCACAAAATCTCACTTGACCACTTTTCAGCCAATTATTCCACGAGTGATCATGTATGACCGGGGGAGGGGGAGGATGGGGGGGAATGGTGGCTGAAACGGGAATATGCAGTTCAGCAAGGGCTGAGATTTTGCTTTGCCTTGCCGGGTGCCGTTGGAACTGCCGGGTGGCGGTAGGTAGGTGGGTATATCATAGGTAGGTAGGCAGGTAGGTTGTCTTGGGGTTGTCTTGCCTCCACCTCCATTCCTCATGGATGGGGGAAGATCTTGACGTAATGTTCGGTGCTTCGTAGAAGGGGGGAGGGGAGGGGGGGTTGCAGGTGCCCGGGCAGAGGGAGGGAGGAAGGAAGGAAGGAAGGGAGATGGCTGGATGAACTGATGGTTGGTCCTTGCATAGAGGCATGTGCGTCTTGTGCGGGGCTACGAGTTCTGTAGTTACGGGGTATGCGGTCATCCTAAGTCACTCGGTATATTATGATGATGGTGATGGTGATGAAGGGGGGGGGGAGGGGGAAGGGGGGGGTAAGAAATGTGAAACCGGAGATTTGTATGTATGATATATGTAGAGAATACGGGATCAACTAGTGATTACTACTAATACGGTAACGTATAATAGTAACATATTTGGTAATGGAAATTCAGGTTGGTTATTTGTTAACGCTCTACTAACTACGGTAGGCCCACCGTGCCCTGAGCGAGGTGGTGCCCTCAGCGAGGCGCGGCGCTCATAGTCCAAGGAGGACTCTTATGATACTAAACACCGGTTCCGCCACAGCAACTCTACCGTGCCTCGCTCAGGACACTACCTCGCTCAGGGCACGGTGGATCTACCGTGAGCCCGCCTGCCCGTTTCGACAGATGTATGATACTGGAGGTAAGGCAATGAATGAGTGGGTGGGTGGGCGAGTGACATAAAGCATACCGAATAATGACATACTCTCAATTACTTACACGACGGAAGTACATGCCACGCAACCCCCCCCCCCCCCCAACACAACAGCCCCAGCGAGAAAAAACACTAGAGTCCTCGCTAGCCTTTCTTCTCTTCTAGAAATCTACTTGAGAGGTGCGCGCGTAAGGGACGAGACGGGAGAGAGAAAGCGAGAAGTTAGAGTCTGGTACCTATCATAGCTCGTATACTCGTAGCGCCAAAAAAAGCTAAATCTGCCGTACCGGTAGCTGTGCACTAGCTATTGAACGACTGGGTGATTTGTGATACTTGTATTATACCGCACTACCGTGCACTTTTCTTCTTTCTTTCTTCTGGGGATTTTTTTTTTTTCCTCTCCAGGGATTTTCGAAAGGAGACTATTTGGTGCTGCATATTATGACAGGCAGGGTCCTGTGCTTCTGTTCTCTTTTTTTGCTTCTGTTTTTTTTTTTTTTTTTTTTTGAGGCTCACTGGAGGTGGATGGATGGTAAGCCCTGATTATATATTGCCGCGGAGAAGGGGTCGTTATTGACGGAGCGTAACGTGATCGTGTCGTTCTCTGTTCGTTTACGGTATGTTTCTCTTGTGGTGCTTTGTGGGATATGGCAGATTACGTGGACGGAGGGATTCTGGGCCTTCTGGCTGTCTGTGCATCGGAGCTTGGGGCTGTAGGTGGAAGAGCCGGTGGGTGTTCCGTGCGTTGAATCGATCATTTCCAGGAGTGGTTCAAGGGCCGTGTCCCGGGAGGGGTATCGTAGGTATCATCATCAAGATGTGTGATACTGATAGTATACGATGAATGCGCTTCGCCTTTCGCTATTTGTGTTTGACTATTCTAATATTTGCTTGGGGTGGTGAACACGAGACCAGCTTTCTGTACTCAGATCTCTCTCCCTCCTAGCTATCAAGTTAGAGTGCTAATGTTTAGCCATTATATTATACGATACTCCCATATCTGTTCCGTCCCTATCGCACCCTCTAGTTCCCGTGTTCTGCACCGCCGTAGTGCGTATATATCAGTAGACCATCTCCAAGTCTTTGGAATTGCACTCACCCCAGACATCGTAGGGAGGTATAATATGTAGACAAACGCTCCGTCCCTCCCCCGTGCCAAACAGAAGCTTTCCATCCACGCAGACCCGCAATAGCTCAGATACCAGCACTCCAACTGCATCATCTGACAAAATTTCCTCACAAAAAGATGTTTTCGCAAACGCTCATACTACAAGGAGCGCCATCCGAATTTTCGCTCGCTCGCTCCTCCTCCATCTTGTAGCTTATAGTACTGTATAATACACTGCCAATATTGATGGCGATGTCTTGAATTGTGATCTCTTGTGCAATGACATAATCCTCCCGAGCCCACTGGCTTATATATATGCCTATGTTCCATCCCATCAGGTAACTTAAGCTATTAACTGAGTAAATATCCCCTCCCTTCCACAAGTGAAATACATATTCGATACTACAGCAAACTCAGTCTAAATCCTTAACTCGGTGTATTATATCCCTGGACTCGCATCTTGTCAATCATTCCTCTCAGGCCTGGCTATGAATAGTACGACCATAGCGGAACATATCCCTATCAAACGGATATACTAACCAACGAACGAAGAACGAACGGGCTGAACCCTTCCACAATTTTATATCAACAAACACCAAACGCCACCACCGCCCGTCGTTTACCTCCTCCTCCTCCTCCTCCTGCTCTATATACCCCCTCCCTCCCTCCCCCATCTCCCCCTCTGAAAAAACACCAAAACTAACATGTACAACAACAAAATTGATGCTCAATACTCAACCAAAAGTCTATAAAACCACCCCGCTACAGGTATCCGGCGCCAACAGCGATAATAGCACGCAGTATAACCTACCGTTATCGGTATACATACTCATCACATACCTGATTTTCAAGCTTTGCCTGCTCGTGGGGTTTGCGCCGTGGGCATGGAGGGTTATAGTGTTTTGCTGTGTTGGTGGTGGGGGGGCCATCAGGGGTAGATAGGAATATGAGGTGATAGGAGGAAGATGTGGGCGTTTTGATATGGTGTATGGTGGTTAACTTGGTTCTCGTTCGTCAAGGGGAGATTGCCTTGGGATCCTTTCTAGCACATGAGCAATCCAACCTCTCTCATGGTTAGACGGAGTTTTCTGGGACATCTTGATAGCCTTACTCGTAATTCCCACTTACGAGAATACATTCACAAAATCTCACTCGATCTGCACACTCAATGCTCGGTTGAAAGATTTAAATTTCATATCTCATCCTCCTCACAAACAGAGAGCCGACAAAGCCTACCATACCCCCATACATAATCTAGGCCTGTTCCTTGCCGGCAGCGCAAGCCTCTTGCATCTGAGCTTCTTTCTCATGATCCCTATACATCGCTTCGAGGTTATTTCCATCTAGATCGAACACAAAAGCACCATAATAGGTCTTGGTATACATAGGGCGAGGTCCGGGTGGCCCATTGCATTTACCTCCTGCGTCTCTGTGAGTGCCGACTAGTTAGCAACCTTGTGAGGACTGTGGCGAAGGGATGGGACATACAAAGCAGCCGCATGGAATGCATCAACGGAAGCAGTGTCTTTGGCCTCGATTCCGATGTGGAGGGTACTAACGATGCCGCGACGATCCTCTGGTTTATATTGCTGGAACCAGATGGATGGGCGACCATCGGCCCCAATTGCTTGAACACCAACCTCAGGGAATCCCATCATTTTTACATAGCTAGGAGGGGGTTTTAATTAGTGGGGAGCGAGGAGAGGACATGGTAGGAGAAGTAGAGGGAAGGATGAGATGAGGGTGGGACGCAGAGGGAGATAGACGAACCCAAGAGGACCAAGAGCCTTAAGATAAAAGTCGACGGACTTGTCCAGATCCGCAACACGGAAACTAATATGGTGAATCATTTTGACGATAAAGAGGTAGAAGGTGAAGAATTTTTCTCGAGTGAAGTGTAAAGTTCAGGGTGAAGTTGAAATCAATGGAGTTTTCTGATGAAGGAGAACAAAGAGACGGGGGCATCTCCCCAGGTCTTTATACCCCTCTCCCTACCAACCCCTCTCCCCACCAACCATTCTCCCCACCACCCCTCAAAGAAAGAAAGGTTAAAAAACCTAGCAAACACTAGGACCTGCGGGGGAGACGCGTTGTTGGGTGGCAGCAGAGCGCGTCGCGTCGAGTCATTCTAAATTGCTTTTCTTGTGCCACCGTGCATCTGAACCTACTGCAAGGCTTCGGAGCCGGCGAGAAGGCCTACTTGCTTTGAGGAACGCTGTACCATCCCGTGTGTGTCTCGGGACGATTTTCGTCCGGCTAGACGAAAGTTCGTGCTTGTTTTGTGATCTTTCCTATCAGTTCGCTGGCTGCTCGCTCCTGTCTGCGGTCATCAGGTGTCACTCGGGGTGCGGGGAATAGGAAGCCTGCATTGCTGTTTCTGATTTGTCATAGATCTTCAGGAGCTCTGACTCATAGAATTGTGCGCAGAGTGTTTTAACCTAGAGAACACTGCATAAAGGTTACATGACCCCATGGGGTTGGTGGAGATGCCTGTCGATAGGAGCTCTACATGATACAGTATCGTACTCGTACATAGCCTTGGTTAGTGATCGGATTCGGTGGGGTGCATAGTCAGTGCTCAGGGCACGAATTTGGTATTTGATTAATTGGAGCTTGTGTGCTCCGTTCTGATCAGTATCGCAGTCCTTCTACAATAGTAATATCAGAGGTTGGAAAACGTGAGCTTGGTGAGATATCTCGGTCCTAAGGTTGGAGGAGTTAGGTCAGTATAATCAGGAACCCCATGACAAATACCCCGTAGGAGGAGCCTCCAATAGCTTATATTCTTCCGGAAACGTCTCAGAAGGAAAGCACTAATGACCCGAACTCCTTGCTACTTACAGTACCGGTATGTCTGCCAACATTTGTGAGAGTTTTGTGAGCCCAGAAAAAGCAAACAAACACCTATCAATCCACAGACCGGCACACGTGCAAACGGCACATACCGGCACTATACTGTATCAAGTCGAAATGCCCGTTACCAATCTTGGAGACAGATAGAACTGTCTGATACCGTGGTCCATATCATGACTGGCTAGGAGGAACGAGATGCCTCGGCCGGAGTTCTGAGGAGCAAAAATATTAATAACCAGATATCGGCTAACTAAACACCTATATATAATGGGTTTTAGTTGTTTGACAAATAGCCTTGGAGTGGTACAGCCTTTGTGAAGCCGGGCTTTAGAGGGTGGGGCGAACGGTTGGGTCCCTGGTATCCCCAATCGATTGTTTGCTTGAGCCTTTAAACCCAATTACGCCCCAGCACTCGTTGGGAAGTACAAGTGCCCTCCAAACTCGGTGCGTAAACGCTATGCTCGTACTCGACTAGCAGGCAAGAAGTGTCCAAAAGCCGGGGTCGTGATTTGTGTCCCAAGAGCGGGGAATTTGCAGCTGGATGTGGGTTTGACTGTGCGGTGGATCTGGTTAGAAGAGGCAATGATGTCAGTCAGGCCAAGAAATCAAGTAAGTTATCCAAAAGTTAGAGCAACTCAAAGATTGTGCTAGGGGGCTCATTAGGGTGCCTCTGGATTCTGGAGCCCCAATCCGGCTACTCAAAGCAAACTTTTTAAGTTAGCCAAGATAGTACACCATTCCCGTAGAGGTATGGCCTGGAGGGCTGGTTGGATTTCTATTTTTTCTTCCGTAAGGTTGCTAAGATCCTTGAGAACACAGACCCATTTTTGCTTGGAGGTTGCTTAAATGGGGAAGCCGCTGGATCGTGTTGAACTTTAAAAAAACAAGAAAGACAACCTTTAAATAATCCAAACCGGACTCCAGAAAAGCTCCCTTCTGCAGCTCCTGGGGTATTCGGAACTGATGCCTGTCAGAATTCAAGAGCTAAAGCTTCTCGGGTTTCGGGGGTTAAAGGATGTTTCGGAACTGAGCAGTATTAGCGGTGTTATCGGAGGCTAAAGTTATGGAGGTCAAATTCGTTGAATTTGTTCTTGTCCGGGAGTGGCCTGCGAACACCAAGATCGGCAAAATGGCACTGGATGTTTCTGCTGCAAAGTCTTTGATATCCAACTTATTTCAACCTCCTCTTCTCTGCTCCGCTACCCTCCTGTAAAATCAGCTCAGAGCCTGCACGCTCAAGTGGCATCAGTGCGATGACTATCAATAATCTACTGTACCAACCTCATCCCCCACCATGCGAGAGCTGAGAGCTCTCCGAGCCACCACGATGGATCGTCCAACGCCATGGCAAAGGCATGGTGTGCCGTACCGGTTAAGTGCCTCATACAATTTGTCGCAAATCACTCAAACGTCCCCTGCCACAAGAACTGTTGGAACCCCTTAAGATATCTTCTGGATACTGGAGACACGATACCGGAATCCCCCACAATCTCGATGATATCGATACCATTAGCTTGAGCTTAGAAAGTGCTCCCAAGCCCGTGCGCATTTATCCGGCCGGGAGAGGGTCATAACAACCTCGGCACTCCAGCCTAGGTGGCCCTACCGGTACTGGAAAGTTTTACCGCTGTGTCGCTCTTGTGGCACGTGGATATAAACGATACTTTGGGGAGATGGTGGTGATGGTGTGTCTACTGGCGCAGTTGTATACTCTGCGAACTTGCCGCTCCTTTGCAGCCATCGCGTTTCGTGTTTAGGTCAACTAAACGTAGCTGTTTAGCAATGTTTACGGAGCTAGTGCCTACGATTATCCTTTTTCATTATGTATGTTTTTGCCCCTCCCTTAAGCAACTGTTCTCCTACATCGCTTCGCGGCCAGATGGCTGAGACTTAATACTGAGTAGCATTACTCTCCATACGCCCACAAAATCACTTGGTACCTCCAGCTGCGCGGAATCCGGTACAAGCAATGTATTCAACCGCCGATAATGCCTCGGCCAGATTTGGCCTTGTTGGGCATCAAATATAGGAGAATCCCACTGCTGTCGATCGGGAACGAGGTGTTCTGTGATACGTCATTGATCATTAGAGTCCTCGAGGAAAAGTTTCCGAAGGGAAAGTTGGGAGAGAGTGGTGGTGCGTGGGAGGAGTGGGAGACTTGGAGTGATCAAATGTTCCTGTACGCTACTGCGTTGATTCCGAGCAATTTGCCATTGATGAGAGATGAGAAGTTTGTTAAGGATCGAGAGGATTTTAGTGGGAGAGTGGGTTCCCCCTGCGTGTGTGTGTGTGTGTAAAAAAAGGGTTTGAGGTGGAGCTGATTTGATGGTGGCGCAGAGTTATAAGAAGGAAGATGTCGATGCTGGGAGGGAGAGGGTATTTAATCTGTTGTTTAGTCTGCCTTTGATGTTAGCATGGGAGCTGACCCTCTAGGCCCTCGAGAGAATTAGAGGCTTCTACAGCCACACTGAGAAAGTTCTCTCTGACGACCGCGAGTGGGTCCTCGGTGGTGGGATGACGTTGGCAGATATCGAGGGTAGCTTCTCATGATATCACTTACTCATTTCATGAAGCTAATAGAACCTAGCTATCTGGCCACTGGAATGGCTAACTACCCTCCCGGGCGCCCTAGACTCCACTATCACAGAGGATACCTACCCAAGGACCTTCTCGTGGATCAAGCGATTCACAGCTCTCCTCCCCGCCCCCAGATCTGTCAAAATCCCCACTATAAAGGGTGCTGAAGCAATAGACGTAATTCTAGATCACGGGCAGGCGAGCACCTCATCTACCAGCGATATGGGAGTCCCTGATGGCGACCCCTCCGGCGTAGCCTTTGGTGAAGAAGTAGAGGTTACGCCCGTTGATACTGGAAAGAGCCATCCGCAGAGAGGAAGGGTCAGGGCTCTTGGGAAGGATAGGGTTGTCATCGAAGTTACATCGGCGGAGGAGGCGTATGATGGCGATGGTTTGGTCAGGGTCGTATTCCCCAAGAAGGGGTTTGAGATTAAGAGTGTGAGGGCAAAGGGGAATGCTAAGCTCTAGAGGTCTGGATGAGTGGGTATACCAGAGATGGCGGATTTCTAGATGGAGCGTGTGCGGCCGCTCGCTGGTGGGGATGTGTGGTATCTAATACATAACGTTATAGGCTTTTCGTAGGATCACCATGGGGGTTTTTTCTTTGCAAAGCACAGATCCAGTGTGGTATGTTCGGATGGGATGAGCCTTATGCGATTTTGTATAAAGTAGCCTTTCCAGAAGTCCCAGGGAGTTGTAGATACGAATAGGCCAAATAATGCAGTACACTCCAGGAGAAATTCGAAGTTTTCTCACTCAATAGGCCTCGGAAGTGTCGGTATGAGTATTTTTTGAACCAGATATTACCACTAACCCGTCAATTACTGTACTGTCAAATAATTTTCCGGATCACTTCGAGGGAGAATCGGCGAAGTTTCCCAGTTCCGGGTTGCTGACCCCTGCGGCTCTGACCTATAATATTTGTGTAGTATACCACGCCCTAAGCCCCATTTAACCTGCTCTCCTTCTGCGCAGCCGACCCTTGACGAGACCAGGAACACTCCCCACGAAAAGGCCAATTCGGGTACGATCGGGGCCATCCTCCCCCAGTCAGATCCAACAAAGATACCCGCAGCTTAAAACCAATCCCATTACTATCCAACCTTCGACAAAATAAGCCACGGGGGGGAAAGCAATCGGACACGAGAAGCCTGTAGCTGTTACCGCAAACCCCACAGACAGGAGCTGCAACAATCTGCGAAAGCTTCTGTACCATTGGTGGACAGCTGCACTTTTCCCAACAAACCCAGGTTCCCCTCTTCCTCCTTCTCTCCAGGCCTAAGCTCTCGGCAGCAGAAGCAATTCCTCCTTTGGACACTCCAAACACCTGAGCTAGGTGCAAGCGAAAAAATGGCTTCAAGATATACACCGGTGTACACTGAAGAAACCCTCGCGGCATTGAGTAGGCCTCCATGGAAATTGGTTCAGGGAATTGCCAACTTTCGCGACATTGGGGGGTATCCACTTAAAGATGGACCTGGTAGTGTATGATCCCCCCTCATCGTTGACCTCTAGCTCCCCTTCAATTGGTTTGGGTTTGTGGGGATTATTAACTTGGTACATGCCAGGTCCGGCGTGCCTTCATTTATCGTTCAGCTGAGCCCTCGCGAATTACCAACGACGGGAAGAACTTGCTAAGGGATACTATGAAAGTTTCCAGCACTTATGACCTCCGCTCGATACCGGAACTGAAGAGAATGGAGAAGGAGACGCCAATCATCGAGATTGAAGGTATAACCAGGAATTTTGTACCTGTGTTTAGAGATGTGGATTATTCCCCAGAGTATCACTTCCTTCTACCTCCCCGTTTCCTCCTTCCACCAATTGCTTAGCAAAATTAGAAATGTGGCCCTCCGATTCAAGTCTTATTCCTCCGGCGACCTGACGGAAGCATATCGCTGCATACTCCAAGCTGGTGGGAAAACAGCCTACCGCTCTATACTCTCGCATATCCTTACACGGCCTGATGAGCCACTGCTTATACACTGCACTGTCGGCAAGGACCGAACGGGTGTTATTACTGCCTTGATACTCCTACTAGCAGGTGTCGACGAGGAGATTGTTGCAGAGGAATACGCCCTTACGACATTAGGCATGGAATCGGTCAAAGAAGCAATCTGGGATCATCTGATTAAACAGCCACTGTTTGCCAAGGGGGACGCCGAAGCCATTCAAGGTCTGGAGAACATGCTTAGTTCAAGGTACCCCAGCCTTTTCCCTTCCACCTTGACTGGTGACGCTGGTTGCTAATTCCCGGGTAGGAAAGACACCATGCTGAAGACCCTCAAGATAATCGACGAGGAATTTGGTGGGGTCAAGGAATATCTTGAGAAGCAGTGCGGTTTCTCGGAAGAAGATATCAAAACAATTCGGAAGAACATCATTTGTGATGAGCCGCCGTGTTTCCCTCCGAAATAGCTTAAATTCCCCTTTGCCTTTTTCCGCTTCCCATCATTCTCATAAGTTAGCTCACATGAGCTTGTCAGCGTCGTTCTTGATCACTCGAATTTGGCTTGCAAATAGGAGTTAATACGAGCAATATGCCTATCTTTTCTTAATAAACCCCTCACTGCATGCCTCTTGTGTTAAATGGTTTAAATGTAGGGAGGAAGCTACTCCTTCCGGGCGGTTTCTGGTTGTTTCTGTCAAGTTTGGTGCCGTAATCGAGTGATCCGTGATGAACTGCCTCTATTAATACGTTAAACACGCTGTGCGACAGCGAACATAAAATAAGCCTCGAATTACAAGTAGTGACGGAAGTTTAAGTAAGATGATGTCTGTCGAAGCTCGTTTTGTCAATCCTTTCCTGTTTCCATGATCTCTGGGCTTTCGTCAGGTTGAGTAGAGAACACATGTGATCACGTGACCTCGGTTATAGAATTGGTGGAGCGAGAGAGCGAAGGGGTTTTTGCTGCTATTTTTACTTTGAGGGAGAGAGAAACTACTCTATTTACGACGATATTTGAAGGGGATGGAGGGGGAGGATTGAGGCACTGCTTGATGGCGTTGAGGCTCTGGCGCTTGAATACAGTGAGAATAACGCTAGTATGGTGACTATGGCATCTCGGGAATCATGGTGTATTGAACAGCGGTTTGCGTGTGGAGAGCACTCAGTAGAGCTCACTCACTGAAATGTAAGATCTCTCATGACAGAGTGAGTCTCCTATAGTATGGGGTATGGGGTGGGATTTGGATAAAATGATGGGAAAAAAGAAAGTATTGGAGGGGTAGAACTCCATCGCCCTATTTGATCTTCTGCTTAACCTGCTTTCTCTCTCTCTCACCCACTCGCCTTCTTCTTTGCCCTTCATCTATCCGTGTTTTTGGATCCGGAGATATTGGAATTACTGCCTATAAATTATAACCGCTAACATAATACCGGCACTGTAACGATCGTTACCTTTTTACGCTCGCTTTTTCCGTCTTTGGGTTACCGCCCTATCCCTTTTTTTTTTTTTTTTTTGCTCTTCATTGCCCCCTCCGCTGAGCTCCTGTTCCAATCGTTGTCATCACAGGTATTATATGGTATGCATTTATAGCCCAATTACACAGACTTCGCTGACACCTGGGCTGGGAAGGAAGCCTGGACCAGAAACCAGGCCACAGACACAGACACGAGACACAGACACCTCCCCGCACCTCAACCACAAACCACATACCCCCTCTCTCCTTCCTCTTTTCCCGGGTGTCCCATCTCATCGATTAGGACAGAAAACCCACCCCTCCAATTCAGCTGGTCTGCCCGACTGAGATTCTAAGAATCACCAAAAAAAAAGAGGACATCGTGGGGAAGACGGCCGCGAAAAAAAATTCGAAAAAACCCGACAAACAAAACTTGTAATAATAATTCGAAATGTCTGAGCCCTATCGGAGTCACTCGGGCGCTAGTGGTGGAAGTGGAGGTGGGAGGGGATACGCTGGCAACAACTCCAGGGGAGCATCTCAGCATAACTATTTGCGTTCGCGGACACCGAGCTTCAATGATGGAGATGATGCAACCTATTTTGATGGGGGAACCGGTGTCGGCGCCCGTCAGAGCATCAGGGGTTCTGAGGAGTTGTTCTACGATCGCCCTAATCCCGCCCCTCCCGATCCAAGCAGACGGGGATCTATGGGCCCGATTTCCACTTCTGCCGTGAATCGCACCCAGAGCCAAGCGAGTGCTGGTGGCTATTTCGCTGTTACTCCTGGTGGAAACAGTTATCAACCTGGTGGCCAATATTCTCCCGCCTTTTCCAACGCATCTTATGATACTGCTCCATCGTCGGCTCCGTACCCTGCTACCCCTGGATCTGGGTATAATGGATCTCAGCATCAACCATACAACCCAGCTGCTTATCAAGCCCAACCCCAACGTCATGCTACGAGTGCAGGTTTTGGCGTATCTACCGAATATCAGCCGCAGAGACATGCGACTACCGCTGGGGCAAGTAACTACAATTCTGGGCAGTTTTCGCCGACCACAGCTACTTATAATCCAAGCGCCTTTAATACTGCCTCTTACCCCACTGGGACGTATCGGACTGGTGCGGTTCCCCAGACTGCCCCATTGCAACAGCAATCATATGGGGGTGGATCGGGCTATTCTCAATATGCCACTAGGCCGCAATACGCCACTGCGACGAGCCTTTATGGGTCGGGTCAACCATATTCTCCGGGTCTCCCCCCGCCTCCGACACAGTCTGCTCCTCCTCAGAGCACATACCAACCTCCACCCCCGCCCCCCCCTCCACACCCCCCTGGATCTCCAGGGTTTGCGCCGGGACCTTATGGGCAATCACCATTTGGCTCTACTGCCTACCAGCCTAGCTCTTTGGGCCACCAAACTTCTGTTTCTCAGGGGAACAAGTCTTATCTAACAAGGCCTGAAACGCACTACAACTCGGGCTCAGATAGCGATATTTCCGGTCCGGATCAGGTGGGACACCCCCTCCCAAGCCCTCCCAAGGATCGACCGGAACCCCTGCAAAACGTGAGATACAACCTTACCGGCACGAACCCTTTGCCCTCGCCACCTCCTCCGGCACCACCCTCACATGGGGCTTTTCGCCAGGGGCACGGTGTCGAGGATTCACGGTACTCACAAGCAAGACCATTACCTCACGCACCTCACGGATTACACGACAAAGGGCGACAACGCGAAGAGCAAGAAGCAGCAGAAGAATTATACGCAGACGTCGAAGCATCATTAGCGGTGATGGAGAACAAACCGCAGCAGACGCCTGGCCGTCGGCAGTCGCCGCATGTTCCTTTAAATGACCGGGGTGGGGATGGTCCAGCCCCTTTATTCGGTGGTGCTGGCCGAGTACCTCACTCGCAAAACGGTTCGGGCCCTACCAATGGCCATCTTGCGACTGCTCAGACACAGTACTATTCGGGCGAGAGTGACGCAGAGGCTGCGGAGGGTTTAGCGATGATGAGACTTGCTGAGGCTCAAGAAGAGAGGGAGCGAAGGGCCATGGAGAACCCCTCGACACAAACACCTCCAGTGAGGACAGCCGAAGAGGCAGAGAGTGATAGCGACTTTGTCCCGGGGATGGATGTGAGCATGTACGGTGGATTTCCTGGAATGTCCGGCTTTTACGGTCCCGATTCATACGGTGGGAATAATGATATTCCGATTCTACCAAGCCATAGGTCTGTTCCGCCCCCGCCACCTGCGAGGGGTAATGATATGGGACGTACGCCTAGCGCTGCTGGTTCGTCTTCTACTGCTACAAGGCCTCCGGAGTATTCCCAGTTTACGATTCCGGATGACATGGATGTTCACCCGTTTCCACAGTTTCAGAATGCTCGGGTAGATACTTGGGGAACTGGAGGGCTTGCGGAGCCATCTTCTCAGAGAAGGCCTATGTCGTTTGACGAAGGCGATGAAGAGGTCGATAGATCGGGGTCACAGAGTCCCTCGAAGCTGCAAAATGACTCGGATGACGATCTCCCAGAACTATTTTACCATCCTCCTACGGGTAGTGTCTACAATAGCCCGATCACTACAAGGCCTCTGCCGAGTCCGCCCTACAACGATATTAGGGCGGCTGGTGGCTTGCCGTATCCAGACGATGGGCCGCCGCCCCAGTACGAGCTTTCAGCTGCCAGTAGAGCGCAAACGATGCGGCCATATGCTACTCCTACTTCTCCCGAGGTCATCGGGCCTACAATGCCTATTCTTGGACCTGGACCCCAATTCCCGAGATCCACGAGTATGTCTAGCCATACCAGCACGCCACCAGCCATACCCCCAATTCGGTCCAAGACAGACGGGAAAGCGCATCCAGCACGCGGGCACCGACAGTCGGCGCTTCCTACTGGGGCTCAAACCCTTGCGGTTAATTCTGAGGAAATCACACTCAATGACTTACCTCCTATACCCCTAACAAAGAAGTTCGATCCTAAGAAGCTAAGCAGTCGCGATTTTAGAAAGTGCCCGAAACCATGGGCATTGAGTGCTATCCAAACATGGCTAAAGGAGATGACTGAGGGTGAGCAGGATCTCAAGCAGCCCGCGGTAGAGGAAGGTATCGTGGCTTTATTTACGCATTACGTTCCAACCATGAATGTCGCGGATGCGGAGGCGCTCGCGGTTAGAGTTATCTCTGGAATGATAAAGGAGCGCGCCCTTGTCATAGATGAGGAATGGGTTAAGTTTGGAGATGGCGAAGTGTCTGGTGTTATTTTCCAGATTACCGGTAACGGATGCTATGCTCCAAAATTGCATGAGATAGAGTGCCCTGGGAGATGTTATGCCTACCATTGCGCGAGGACGTTACGGAAGATTACGCTCTCACAACATCCAGACGAACTCGACAAGAAGAAGGAGGACTGGGCCACTTTCTGGAAAATCAAAAAGGAGGATATCGCTGATATTGGTAAGAAGGAGATCGAGCGACAGAACAATTTGCACGAAATTGTGCAAACCGAGGATGAGTACATGGAGCATATGAGGGTTTTGAAAGTGCTATACCGTGACCCTATCGCAAATACTCAGCCGCCAATCATTAAACCCACCAGACTTGACGGTTTCGTCAAAGAGGTGTTTGGTAAGGCTGATGCCGTAAGAAAGGTTTCTGAGGAGCATTTGCTCCCCCAGTTGAAGTTCCGGCAGCGCGAGCAGGGCCCTTGGATCGTTGGGTTTAGTGATATATTCCGAGAATGGATTCGAAAGGCAAAGACTGCCTATCTAGAATATGCGGCGGCATTCCCGAAGGCGGATATGCTTGTTCGAAGAGAATCCGAGCGAAACCTCCTTTTTAGACAGTTCCTCGAACAATGTCGACAAGATCCCCGATCCCGAAGATTAGACTGGGTTACTTTCCTGAAGGCGCCTATCACTCGATTGCAAAGATACTCCCTATTGCTTTTCACAGTGTTGAAGCACACAGTTATTGAGGGCGAGGAGAAAGAGATACTCCAGAAGGCTATCGAAGAGATCAAGGCGGTGACATTGGAGTGTGATGCGCGCGTCGATGAGATGAGCAAACGTGTGGCACTTTGGGAACTGGATACAAGACTGATGATGAGACAATGGGACGTGGATCTCAGGCTCGACGAGAAGGGCAGGGAATTAGTCTTCCAGGGAGATTTGCAGAGAAATGGGAATAACAGATTTACATGGCTGGAGACTCATGCAATCTTGTTTGATCATTATCTAGTGTTGGCAAAGACTACGATGCAAAAGGATGCGCATGGCGGAGCCAAGCATGGGAGGTACGACGTTTCTAGAATGGTAGGTGCCTGTTGTCCGTTGGTGGCGAAGGTAATTGCATCTAATGATTTGTTAGCCAATTCCTATGGATTTGCTTGTCTTGGAAAGCACCAATGACGAACCGGTTGTCAGAAGCACGGCAAACAGACTTGGTATCGGAGGTCCTACGGCAGCAAAGGATAAGAATGATCAGAAGTCCAGCAGACACAATACTGTGGGCGCGGCCCCTAGCCCTGGAGCACTCCCACATTCTAATACTGGTTTATCTACTACTTCTACCAATACCGCTCCCGGTAGACTGGTCACCGCGTTACCAGATCGCAGCGCAGGCGATGACCGAGTGATGTATCCTTTTCGCATCAAGCATCTTGGAAACCGCTCCTTTAAGGCGGACGACAATACCTACATCCTATATGCTCCATCTCAGCAGAGTCGTATGGACTGGTGCGAGAAGATTATCCAGGCCAAGGAACGCCACGCGCACAGTCTTCATGCACAGAATGCCGAGCCTTTCCGATTGAAGGTTATGGCAGATACTGCCTTTGGATACGAAGCTACTGCACCATCCGGACCTAAGCCGATAATTGTCCGAGGCACTCCTCTTGATCGTGCTATCGGCGAGGTCGAGAAGATGTACGAGAAGGCTCCAGGACCAAGGCCGGGTGTTATCTGCAGAGCAAGTGTCAATTGTGCGACTACTTTTACGGTTAATTACGGCAGAGAGATGGTAGCAATTGGAACGGATTCCGGTGTCTTCACTGCAGATGCTAAGAACCCTCGGGGTTGGCAACGAGTAGGTTGTCTCTCATATATTCGTGAATTATTGTGCTAACATGTGATAGTCTATTAACCTCTCCAAAGTGACTCAAATCGCCGTCCTTGAGGACTTCAGTCTCTTCCTCGTCCTGTCGGACAAATCCCTAATAGCCTACCATTTGGATGTTGTAATTCCACCACCCGGCTCCTCCCCGGATGCCACTGTCAAGCAACGCCCACCGCAGAAACTCTCAGGCGGAAAAGACGTCGGCTTCTTCGCGACCGGCCGGATGAAAGAGCGCAGTCTAGTATTCTACAAGAAGCGCGAAGGTCTCTCGTCAACGTTTAAGGTCCTCGAACCTGTATTCCAAAAAGCGCCCGAGAAGAAGTCTCGCTTCTCACGGAAGGGTACCACTGGCTTCTTCCAGGAATTCGACGAGTTCTATATCCCGACGGATTGCTACGGGATTAACCTTTTCCACTCGTCACTCTCTATTCAGACTAGCAAGGGATTTGAAGTCATGACCTTAGACAAGAAAGTGCCCTGGTCCGTGCCGGAGCTTAAAGCCTCACACGTTACTCTCATCGCCAGTCGGCTACAAGGTCAGAAACCCCTAGGCATGTTCCGTCTTTCAGATATCGAATTCTTGCTTTGCTATGAAGGTAACCTCCCCCCCCCCTTCCCATCGCATCCTAAAACTAACAAAACAGAATGCGCCGTCTACGTCAACAAACATGGCGACATTTCTCGCAGCGTAATCATGGAATTCGTCGGCAAGGCCAAGTCCGTCGCTATTTACGGCCCCTACATCCTCATATTCGACAACGACTTTGTTGAAATCAGGAACGCTGAGAATGGCCGCCTGCGCCAGGTTATTGCTGGTAGAGACTGCCGGTGCATTGACGATGCTCAGTGTGGTGGCAGCGCCGGGACTAGGAGTATTAAAGTTGCCATGGCGCATCCCGAAGTTGAAGGGCGGCAGTTGGTTGTTGAATTGTTGGTTAATGAAGGGCAGGAGGATTAGCGGTCATAGCGGGAGGGACCGGAGCGTGAAGGGATGTACATATTTTAAGTGTTGGGAAGATGGTTCATTTCTATTTCTTCTCTTTTTCCCCTTTTCTTCCCCCTTCTTGATACTTTGTCTTTCCCTTTTTCTTTTACACCAATCTTCATCTTCAGATCTTGTCCAACCTGTTTCGTGTGTTCGTATGTGAATGCGGGCGTCTTTCTTTCTATTTTCCCCCTTTGCCGGCTTCTGTATTCCCGGTTTTTGTTTTTGTTTTGCGTTTATTGGTTGGTTGATCGGTTTGTTGATATCCTGCATTGAATTGGTTTGTGACGAATTTTATTCCGAGAATGTTTGCTATGATTCGATTCGAATGGGTTTTTGTAGGGGTTTTTTTTTAAGGGAGATGGAAAATCGATGCGCGTGACTGACTTGTTCCGGGGCATGGGATGCAAGTATTATTCGTTAACTGCGGTAAGTTTACTTGTATATTGGGTGAGGCCTGGGCAGCTCGTATTAGTAGGTTCAGAGTTGAGCGATAAAACAAATTTGCTATTCGTAGAACTTAAGCTACATACTTTTAACAACTACACGCTGGGGGGGGGCATATTCAACCCATCTACTATCCATCCATCACAAATCCAAACAGTATTCTTGACGGACGTGCTATCATAATCTGTTCCCACAAAGTTACTTCCCCTTCCCACCGTTCTCCGTCGAAGTATCAGACCCAGGCTCGCTCTCGATCCCCGGGATCCCCCATGGAATCTTGGGCAATGGCTCATTCCCTAGACTAGGCGCAACATCACTGATCCTCTCCATTGATCCCAGAATACTCATATGACTTCTCACATCTCTATCATCGCTCTCATAGCTCTTCCTGTGTGCAAACCTCGCATAGGGTGCCAGAGCTATACCTGGAATATCCCACGGGGTCGCCTCACCTTCCCCAACCTCCCCTACCGCCACCATATTCTTCCCCTTATCCCCCTTCCTACTCTCGTGAACGAAAGCCGGATCGACAAATCCCCCTTCCTCATCCCTTGAAGGGCCAAACAGATTTCTGGCCTTCTGATCGCGAAGGAATAGCCGGAACGATGGCAAGCAACAAGCGATTATAGCGGCGGACTGCTCTACCATCGACCATATCGCGGCTTTCTGCTTCCATTCGTAGCGCTGGATAATATCGTCCCAATAGGGGAGGATTACTGCCACGCGGGCTATTCCACCAATTATACTGATGCTGCCGATAAGTATCACAAACGCGAAGCCGGCGGCCTCGCGGCGTTGCATATGCACACTCCGAAGAAGGATTAGGGAGAAGAATAACACTGTGAATTAACAGGGTTAGCAGGGTTAGTATGTGAGAGGGCCTAAGGGGGAGGGGTGGGGGGAGCGAACGGAAGAGATCGGTACTAATGTTGAAAGCAAAGTGAATTGCTAAGATTGGGAGGTCGAGGTACATGCAATATTGTGGGTCTGTTGGGACAGCTACTTCCCTGAATAGTTATGAATTTATCAATCAGCAAGTCCCACGAGGAATGGTAGGGTAGGAAACAGACCAGGTCCTACTCAGGGGTCTACACCACATCAAGTTGATAATCACCACCGCAATCCAAGTCCCGCCTGTGAAAATCGCAGCCACGAGAAGAGCCTTCCTCATCCCGTTACTAAGTTTCTCCCCCAGAGCAAAATACATTGCCAAGAACGATGCCTTTGCCGACCAAACCGCGGAGTAGTAGCAGACTGTAATGCCGACTGTGTACTTCATGTACTTTGCCATATCCTGCTTCGAAAGTGCCAAAAATGGGATCAGCTCTTCCAGCACACCATTCGCATCTGCTTCGGCTTTTATATCGAGGAGTGTGAGAAGTGTCATGAGGACAATTCCGATGAAAGTCCAGAACAGCGAGAGGAAGATTAGGTAGTCTGCTAGTGCCATTTCGTTCTTGATCTTGAACTTGCGGATCCAGAAGCGGAAGAAGACGAAGAAAGCCTGGACTATGAACTGGCCCCATATTATGCCCTAGCGGATGTTAGATTAGGTTCCATAAGCAATGGGAGAATAGAGTAGGAAGGAGAGGAGGTACCAGCATGGAGGGGGATGGAACAGCCATTGCGGTAGCGAGGGTGAGTGATATGGTATGATTGAGGGAAGTATAGATGATGATAATGCAGAGGGTGTATTGGAGAAAAGACTTGGGTAGTTTGAAATGATCACCCGTCTCGAGGACGTGATGGAGGAGGTAGATACCCCATTCTAATTATGATACCTTGCGTAGAAGCATCTTGAGACTATTGAGGACGAAACTCGCCAGGAGTCCGGCCTAGATCTTAGAAATTCCTTGTCTGAAATATACTATGGCGGCCCGAAACATGCTGCTGAGAAAGCCTATCCCGCGAGTGCCGGGAGCCGGCCATACTATTCTGCTGGGAATACGCTGTTTGCGGGAGAGAATAGACACCCGCGAAGGTTAAGGTTGGCTCTTTGTCTGAGACATTACCGAAGCTTGCGGTGTTAGATTGCGGGAAATGTTTCGAGTATTTTCTGTGCTGAAGGTATTTCGTGAAATGCTGGAGCTGGCGGGTGGGCTTATAAGGCTGGTGCCCGGGCTGCCTGTGTGGGCCAAGATGAACTCTAACGTACTGTAGAGGAAACCTCACGACCGGTCATCACCACCCATGCCATGACTATTATTTTTTTAAGAAAAAATGTGTTGGAGGTGCATAGACTTATGCTTGAACATGAGCTAAGCTACGAACTCTCCTCACGTTTTACCATGACGAAGTTACCACTCAATCATAGAGCGAGTCATACTCTGTGATTGGCTATGGCAAGACATTAGCCACTCCCGGAGCCGGCCCGAACTAGGTAACAACAATGACAGGAGCGTAATATATGGTCGGGATCTGAAGGGAGACAACGCTTAACTTTAAACTTTAGGCTCACTTAATGAAGACTCCTTAGTGCGGAAATTTAAGGTTTGTATAATAATATTGACTTTCTCACTCCACGGCTAGGGTTCTTCCTGTGAACGATACTCTAACTCCTGTGCCTCAGCTAAATCTTAGTGCCCCTTGGGTCAGGCGCACTTCTTCTGTTTTCCGTTATCAATTTTGGTATCAAATATTTGCCAGTGCGCGGAGCTAGCCTCTACTTGGTCTGGACACTTGGGATGTTGGTCAGGGAATTGGAGGTGGAGGATGAGCCTCGTTCCTGTCTTTCTGAGTCGCCTCAGCTTCTCCTGGGTTACCACTTAAGCATATGGAGTTGAAAGGCCCGGTATTTACTGTCGGCAAGTCGTGCAGTTGTCCAGCTATCGTATATATTACACTAGCCCCCAGGTACTCAACCCTAGCCACCCTCTTCTAATATTTCTTCAATTGCGTAGTGAGGCCCTTTCACCTAGGCGGTTGCTTGCTATGTTTACCCTATATCATGTATAGATTTCCCCGATTCGTTTCTTGGCAGCCCCATATCACTCCTATAAATTCTAGCAGCAGCGCTCCCTTCCAGTACCAACCAACCAACCCAGTCCTCCTTCGACAACACAACAACCAAGAAGCTTCCTCCATCTCTCCCCTGCTTATGCCACTTCCCCTGGCTAGCTGTACCCCACCTCTTACTAGCAATAGAGGGCAGTTTAGCAGGCACCCAAGAGTTCAATAAGAGCTGCGGACATTCCGGTGCCCTGAATTCCTTTCACCGCCGCTCAATTTTCTACCCCAAAATTTCTTTCTTGCCTTTTTCTCTTTCCCCCACCCCACATCTGTGCTCCAGCAGCCGCAAGACTCTCCACCGGGTATCCACTCCTTTCCAAGGAAACGACGATTAGGGAATTCCCTAATGGGATTTTCCTACTCTTCGCACCCTCCGGCGAAATAGCAGCACATACAGGTAAGTCTTCTACTACTAATCCTTCCGTTTGAAAAAAAAAATACCGAAAAAAAGGGAAGAGTAACTAACGGAACCTTTACCTAATAGTGGATCTTTCTGTAGCGGCACTTCCATGCCCTCAGATTGAGAAACTGTATGCTGTTAGAGTAGTCTTCGAATACCGCCCTCCACTCCTCACACTTCATCCTTTCCCTCTCACTCCGCATAGGTGAGAGCGATCAATTGCAAGCCAGCATCTTGCATGGATGGGCTACTCGTATTGTAGCATGCAATATCTTTCAAAACCAGTGTTCCCAAGCCACCAGCTTATCAGTCCTGAGCCAGGACCAGGACGGACGAGGACAGACTACCTTGTGCAGTCCTGCCTCATCCAGGGGCTCTACGGGTGCCCTGGGCGGTTGGGAACACTGCTCAAAGCACTACCTTAAGTGTATATTTGTAAGTCTTCATCTCTAGTCACCCCTCTCAGTCCATAATGCATTAAATACGTATTAGCTAACATATCTCTACCCCATTAGTCCTAAGTCAATACTGGTTAAAGAACTACATCGCCTCCTCCCAAGCTAGCCTTTGGGTTGGCTTGGGGGGGGGGGGCATGTCAGACGCGATGCTGCCTTCTTACGCCCTGGAAGGACATACATCATATAAATTCACATTTCCACACCCATTCAAAAATTCATCAAGCCTATAGAAGGGCGCCGGGTCGCGGGCCCGGCGACTCCTCTATAGCAACCAACTAGCCCCCCACTGTAGGAGAGGGCGGGACAGAGAAGGCGGAGAAGGGAGGGGCTACATTATAGCTCCTCCCCTCCTCTGCCCCTTCCCGCTCTCTCCTACAGTAGGTGGTGCGAGGGAGTTGGAAGCCAAAAGGAGCGCGATAACCTTCCATCTCACTCCTCCACTCCACTCCTGCAGAGAAAATGCAGGCCACACAAATTCCGTGGGCAATACAACACTCCAACACAAATCACACTCGATCACATCCGAGAATAACTATCATAGAATATGCCGTCGTATGTACAATATTATTTCACACCCCCCCGTGGCTGACCCCGGCTAATATGCTAGATACTAGACAGTTACTTGGAGCGCAACCCCGAACGGGGAAATTCTTTGGCTTTTGTGGCCACCGAATCAATATAACCGCACCATTGTACCCACTCCGCCGCAGTTGCGGGATGGCCGCCGGGCCCTCACACATACGATGGTGTGTGTACTTGTTCCGTCGAACTGGTATTACACTCGCCTGACCCTCCCGACGAAAGTGAGGGCTGAAGAGAGGAGGAGGACGAAGATGAGAACGAGGACGGATACGACCCATCTGCTTTTAATTTTTTTAATTTTTTTCCTTTTCAGCGCTTTGTTTTACGGATGAGTGGGGTTTCTTTTTGCTTGCTTGTTTAGAGTGACTACCTTGTGTGGAGTGTGATATAGCTAGCTAGTTGTGACGGTCTCCGATTTTTGAATAGTAATCCATGAATTAAATTTGCCATAGTGGGTGATTGGTTGATGTGGTGCGAGTGATACTGTGTGAAAGTGAATGTTGTTCGCTGATTATGGGATTGGGGGGAATGTACGACGCCGAGTTGCATGTTCTTGTAAACGTGCCTGTTTATTATCTAATGTGGGTAATTGTCTAACGCTACGGTTTCATCCCGTCTAACTAAATTCCGATAAACCCACAATATCAGAACTCCCCTCTTCTATCCTTCGTCTACTCCACTAACGACTCACCAGCACTCCCAACCCTTCCCAAAACCTCAATCCCACCACCAAAACCCTCCTCCCAAACCCTGACAGCGCTCCTAACACACCCTTCAAGCAAAACCATTCCATCCCAACACCACCCACCCACAATCCAAACCCCACCATCGCCATTCCTCCACCCTTCCCCCTCCCCATCACCACCTTCTAAAAGTCCATTAACAACCCTCCTACTCCCCGGCGTCCTCAACACCCTCGTATACCCCGCCCCCATAACTACCTTATCCTTCCCCGGCACCAAGTGCGGCGTCGTGCTGACCATGACCCCAGCATGTACCTCGGTAGCACTAGTGTGCGTGTTTGTCGTCGTAAGCTGTATCGCGACGTGGTCTTTTGCCAGAGCGAAAGACCGGGAGAGGCAGGTGTATGAGGATGTCAGTACCGTGCTGTCGGTGTGCGCATAGACCCTCAGCTTAACCGTTGGTATCTGCGATAGTGACGGTGCTAACGGGGCGTATATCCCGGCGACGGCATCAGGCGGTATAGCGAAGATTACCGCATCCGCTACCTCTTTCTCCCCACCGTCGCCGTACCAGCTTATGCTGAGGCCACGGGGGGTCTTGTGGACCCTATTAACGTGGCGATTCAGCTGGATGGGGATGCCATGAAGAAGTCGTTGTCGGATAACACTAACACCGCCGCTCACAACGTAGTGCCTGCGGAAGAGCAGCGCGCGGCGGTAGGTTATCAGGTCCCGGGCAGGGGATGCAAGTACTTCTGCCGAAGTGCAGGTTCCTACGGCGCCGAACATTGGCAGGAAGTAGCCCTTTATCACCCATTCTGGTAAGAGGCTTCGATCCAGCCAGGATGATAGTTTTTCGTCCTCCCCCGGATTGAGAAGCAGGACACAAAGGGTGAAGTAGAAGTACGCCAGGTACAATATTGCCAATGTCGTGATGTGGGAAAGCAGGCTAATGCCCGGTATGGGCATGGGGAGGGCATGGAAGTTGCTGGGGTGTGTGTGGTAAGCTTTTGGTCGGGACTGGGCGGAGGAGAGGGTGGCGAAGATGTAGGTGAACTTTTGTTGTCGGATTGGGAGGTTCAAGTGTTTGTACAGGGCGTATAATGTCCTGTAGTAGTTTTTCGAAAATGTCCGCATGGGAATGTCGATCTCGAGGTTTGTGGGGAGGGTTGTCGCGTCCAGTGACGGGTGGGAGCCCTGTGTCCACCCATTTCGTTAGCAGGGAGGTAGGTAAGATGCAGGGAATGGGGAGAATTACGGATTCGAAGATTTCAACATCGTATTCGCATTTTGGATCATTGTGGATGAGATATGCTGCTGTTAGCCCTGCTAGACCTGAGCCGATCACTATCACTCGTTTCTTCTTGGGTGGTCGAGCTGTCATGGCGAATTTGTGGTTCTACCATACGATAGCACAGGTGTAGGGAGAATATAGCACAAGTTTGCTGTGGAGAGCGGAAGGAATGAAGGGAGAAAAGGGGGGGGAGGGAAGGAACGAAAGTGCCTTTCTCGTCACGATTTTCTTACTTTTCCCCACACCCGTAACCTGTGACCTAATTTGTGACGATACTGTCGTATGTTTCCACCCGGCATAATGCAGTCAATGTTGCGAGGAGGGCCCCCGGTGCTCGGATGGGTGCCAGCATTGAATCGGACTTCTGAAAATGGGGATTCAAGGGTATCCTTTAATGTCCTAATAAGCACAAATGGTAGGAAATCTTTTTTATTATTCATTGCTCAGAAGGGAGAGAAGAGTAGATTACAAAATGAAATGACCAAGCACAGACCATATTCCCGTCACAGTTGTTTCATCGGGGAATTTGGGCCCAATAAGGTACGCCTTCCACCCCTGGCGAACACTACTTTAGAAAGACTGGAAACACGGGATGGCCGCAGACTCTCCAATAATCGAACCTTGTGCTCTGTCGTTGGAGTTGCCTCCTCTGGTATGATAATGTCTTTTTTGTTTTTTTTATGCTTCTCGGGGGGGAGGCTGAGCAGCTCCGTTTTTGCCGTGCTTCCTGCCCCTTTCTAAAGTGGGTAATTCTGGACTACATAGCACCGCTTCGATTATCCAAGTTTCTATGATAAAATACAATTGGAAAAAGGGCCAGCATTAATTACTTTTATCATATTAGTGCGGTGTATCAGCGGAACGATTGAGAAATATCTACTCCATTGTGCACACTACCGGTACTCGAGTACTCGTACTCGAGTATTACTTTATTTGCTTCTTATTACCGCCTTCGAATATATCATTGTCTCCGTCTTTTATCTTATGACCCCCGATTCAAAAAGCGGGTCCCAACTCCTTCGATCATTCCCAATCCAACCCCTCTCCCCCCTTCATTTCAGCACTGAACCACTTCTACAAGTATCATGGGTGTCTTAAGACAAAGGACCTCGGCACATGTTAGCCTGAAATTCGTATTGTTTAGCTCGATACGACGTCTGTAATAGGTTAATAGGGGGGTTCCGGTTACGGCCGAATCGGAAATCACGCATGGTAAGGGGAAAGTGTTGAGAGTGGTTGGTTGGGGGGGGGGAAGGCTTGATCGCTGTGGGAGTGTGTTTGGGTTGTGGTGATTGGTTTGTCCTACTGTATTTCCATGTTGGGCAGTAAGTTAGCTGAACTCCCCTCCCGCTAGTCTCATCCAATGTTTTAAACTTTCCCCTTACTGTACCACCACCCACCAACACCAGAATGCTACACCTCCGACCCCTCCTCGCAAAACCCCTCCACCATCTCCACCTCCGCCAATTCTCGAGCACCCCCCCAAATCACCTTCTCCCCACAATCCTCTCCACAACCCACGACCTCCTAACAACCCTCCACACGAGCACCCAACTTCCCTACCACACCCTGATCCCGCTCTCGGCAATCCTCCTCCGCCTAACCATAACAACCCCACTAACAATATACTCCCGCCGCCGCGCCCTCCGCACCCAACGACTCCAACCAATCCTAAGCGCGTACCAGCACCCCATCGCCAAAAATGCAAAGGACACAACCACCACACCACAAGCGTGGGAATTGAAGACTCGCGAGGAAATGCGCATGAAGAGGAAGGAGCTGTGGAAAAGGTGGGGATGTCAGGCTTGGAAGATGCTGTTAGCTCCTATCGTCCAGATTCCGGTTTGGGTCACGGCGAGCGTGACGTTGAGGGGGATGACTGGGGTTGAAGGGTTACCCACTTGGTTGAGGGGGCTGGGAGAGATTGGCGGGGAAGCGTGGGTGGAGCAGGCGTTGGCGACAGAGGGTGCGCTGTGGTTTGGAGATTTGTTGGTTGCAGACCCATACCTGGTCTTGCCGATGGGGTTTTCGTTCTTGCTGTTTGCGAATATTGAGGTGTGTTTTAACTTTTCACCCTCTGTTTCTCGTACATGGTGGAAAGGAGGCTAATAGTGTAGTTGCAAACGAAACTGCATCCCCCGAGCACGCGGAAGCAAAAGGTTTTCACAAATGTCCTTAGGATACTGTCTCTCGCGGCGTTCCCGCTTACTGCGAATGCTCCGGCGGCTTTGACCCTCTACTGGAGTACATCTGCCATGTTCTCACTTGTTCAGAACATCATTCTAGCAAAGGCCATGCCGAAAGGGGAGGAGTTGGAACCGTGCACATCCCAGGACCCATACATCGTTGGCGACAAGGCTAAGGAATAGAGAGCAGGATTGGAATTGGTGTCTGATATCTATGTAGACTGCCTATTCTACCGGACTATAAAAAAATATAGAAAAGAGAGAAAAGACGCCCGACCAAAGGGAGAGAATAGGAGAAGATGGAATACCGGCATCAACCAGTTCGCTCCAATTGGAGCAGCTTAGTCATTGCTTCGAGCCACTTCTCCGCAAATATCTTCTCCGTGAACCTCTCTGCGCTCTTACGGGCCGCTTGTCGAACACTGGCCACCTCCTGACCCTCCAGCTCGAGAGCTCTCCTGTATCCGTCCGCGAACTCTTCCTTCGTCGTGGCGTGAAAACCTGTACCTGGAATGACGATATCCATCTTTGGGCCTCCACTGTTATGCACAACGCTGATAAGACCAGCAGCTTGGTACTCTACCACCCCGATACCAAAGTGTTCGTTCCACATAGCGTTTACTCCAATCCAACTCTTTTCCAGCCATTGTAATATATCATCCCAGCTCGCATCACAAACAAACACAACTTTGTCCTTGATGCCCTTCTCATGTGCAAGTAACCGTAGATCGTAAACCCTAGTCTTATCCTCCGAATGGCGCACACTTCCGATAAGCACCAATTTCGTGTCGTTGAGACTAGGATTCTCCCGCAAGAAGTGAGCAAATGAATCAATTATCAGGTCATGCTTCTTCTCCGGGCGGAACTGCGCAATGCATAGGATGATCTTCTCCCTCTTCACCACGATCCCGTTATTACGAAGCGGTATTGCTTCCGTGAGAGACTCCACTGCTACTGGGGGAAAGACAACAGAGATGGTGGATGCTTTATTCGACCACAGACTGCGAAGATGTCCTGCTGTCCAGGAGGAATTGCACATGATTACGTCGATACCCCTTCCGCAGAGACTGTAGAGCATAGCAAAAAGTTTCCAGTACAGGAGCTTAATACTAGCCCGTGTGCTGGTGGAAGAGGAAATACTGGACAACATGTCCGTGGAGATGGTGGGGTAGTGAACGTATGCGCCCGTCGGGATCCCAAACATTAATTTCGCCATGGGAAGAGTGAATGCGTAGCCCATCGTGTCGATAAATATGTCTGGGACAAGTAGCGTGAATGCGTCCCAGGCGAGAATCAAAGAACCGAGGGATTGTCCAAGAAGTGTAAAGTGCGGGTAAGTCGCGGCAGAGACGTAGTGCCTAGTTGACAGGAAGAGGAACACAACGCGTGAGTGATCGAGGTGGATGTCGAACCTAGACTACAGTACTATCAGCAAGCGGGGTGGGATATGTGGGAGGTGTGGAGCCAAACTACCTTAACTCTGGATAGTATCGTCTCTTTGTCGGCGCCCTGGTCTCCAGTATACACCACACACAACACGTCGTCCCACTTCTCTTGTGTAGCTCTAATAGCGGCCCATAACACCCTCTCTCCACCGCCTCCAGCGTTACTACACCCCCGTTAGCTTCTTCCTGCGCACTCCATCTCCATGGTCTTACCAGTAAGGGTGAAAAAACCCAACGACAGTCGCCTTCTTGTCCCCAAACGCGCTCTCGATAATCCTCGCCTTCTTAGCCGAGCTCCGTCGCCGGAGGTTGGAGCCGAGGATGCGGAGGAGGAGAAAGTAGAAAAACAGCGTGGAAGCCAAGAGAACCGCTCCGGCTGTCACTAGATGTGAGAGCATCGTGGTTTGTTGATTGTGATTTGTGTTGTAAACTGGTTGTGATGAGGAGCTTCGAGGTTTCGGTCAGGGTTCACACATATCGGAACTGATGTCATAAGTTACTTGGCCACCGTACAGTACGAGTTGGAGGGGCTTAGAAAGAGCTTGAATGGTTACTCGAGTAGTTGGGGTGAAGTTAATCAATCCTGTGGGCATTTATTATGCTTAGGATAGCCAAAGGGTCGGAGGGCTTTTGGTGGCGAGATAAGGATTAAGTTAGGGGTGTCGATCGATTAGCAAAAGCGGGAAAACCTGTCTGTTACAAGATGACATTAACCTGAAGCGGTTGCATTGCGATTGTCCATGACACTGCACCGGTACTTGTATTATGTCAGCGGATTTTATTGGGATAGTGTAAGGCCGAATTGAGACTAAAGGAGAAGAAATCACGCCTTTTGGAATAGTCCTTTTAATAGATTCATACGTGCACTAGCAATTCCGCCATCATCTACTCAAGCAAGTGGTCAAGTGTGGTACCGTACTTGTGCTGTACTAAGGAGCCCTGCGCCTGCCGGTACGATACCGGTACTCTTTCAATCGGGATTTCTAGAGTCCACCATGACGGAAATTTTTCACTGATGCAACTTGTCTCCTAAGTTACCGATCTTCTTTCTCGATCTCTTCGACAGTAGCCCACGGTAGTGCTCGAGTGCAAGCGGTAGCTTGGCTATTTTACTTGCGTCAGAGCGCTGAGTACATGAAACTGCTCGTATGATATGATACAAGCAGTGGTTCAGAGGTTCTATGGTTCTCCTACCGGTGTGCCCGACCCCACTTAATTCCGAATCCGAAGCATAAGGGTCCTAGATGATACCTAACCCTGATCACTATTTATCACTCGTTATATCTGTCGACCCAACCCGAAATGTCCTATCATACCCCCCGGAGTCTCGTGTCTGGGAAAGAATAGGTTGGATCAAGTGCTTTACATGGTCTCGCATCTACTTTTTTTGTACAAAATAATTGCTCAAAACTCAATTTTCCCCTGTGCCACCACCACCACCACCTTCGGGACGAGTCCCTCCCCCACCCCTGACGAAGCCTAACAGGCTCTGTATTATACCGCCTGCCTCATCCTCGCCTGCGGCGTTCTCATCATCATTATCTCTATTTGCAACATTCCCATCCGCCGTGTTCTCTTCTACAGCGCTTCCAGCAGAAGTGCTTGCAACTTCTAACGCTAGCTGTTCCATCAGCCGGCGAAACTCTTCCTCCCCAATATCTCCAATATCTCCCCCACCCCCATCTGCAGCCCACGCCTGCCTTAAGGTAGGAGGCATGGAGGAAACGAGATCCTGTAGATACGACAGCGGAGCTCTCCCAATACCGTCCACTGGAGGAAGGGGATCGTAACTGATTGTGGGTATCCTGGCCCATTCTCGGGGGAGGTATTGTATTAAGCTCCTGTTCCCAGTCGATAGTATATGGCGGGCAACGTCGATGTTAACACCGTCAAACTCGGCTAGGCTGGAGGGTTCCCTTGGCGGTTCGCGGAATGATTTTTGGGGGAGTGAGTATATCGAACCGGCTACATCCGCGAGCAACTGTTTCGTGTCCGCACCCTTCCAAAGGTCTTTAGCCCGGTCAACATATAGTTCAGACAAAATGCTGTGCAGTGCATCTGGTGGGGGAATCTCCGCTGCGAGAGGGGTGTTGGGCCGGTGTCGAATACTCAATTCAATGGATAGCCTTTTAAGGACCCATGGAAATCGGGTGATAGCTTTGGCGAGATACTCCCTTGCCAGAGCATCTTTGTGAAGCTGGTGATATGCTAGTGCTGTTGAAAATGCAATATTCGGAAGATGTGCATGACGCTTGACGAATTCTGGATGCTCTACGAGTGTTAAGAACCTCTCGGGCTGTCGAGCGTTTAGTGCTAGCATATCGATGATGAGACAAACTTGGTACGGGTCCCGTTCGGGATCTAGTGCAAGTAGCATCCGTCCAAACTCTTCTGCCGCCCTCCAGGTTCCACGCATGGCGAGATTGAAAATGTAACGCCAGCAGGCGAGCCAGAATTCGCGATTCTCTGGAACTAGGAATGAGAGACGAGCCTTCCCTTCCGAGAGCCTTGCGCTGAAGACAGAGTTCACCGAGCGGCCAAATGTGAAGAGCGCTCTCTCAAGGACATCGCCGGAGTCTTCGTGGTTTCGTTGTTGCGACAAAATTTCGGATACTTGAAGAAGCGTAGCGATGTGGTATGGGTTGTGATGTAGCAACTGTACCATGCGATCAGGATCTGTTCAATTAGCCAAGGGTTACTCTGCATCTCTGAGGAACTCACCCATTGCCTCAACACAAATTTTGAACTGTCTTTGCACATCCTGGTAGGCAGTAGAATGCACGAACTTGAACTCCGTGGGCCCACCGTCTAGGCCAACACTAACTACCTCCATACCCAACCCACCGCTCGTAGCATTCGGCCAGGTACCCTTCGGTTGAATAAAGAGATTTCGACGGCTGCTAACTATTCGGCCATCTCGCCATCTCATACCGCCTCTTTGCCTTCCCCCTCTTCGGCCCTGGATGGTCCCCTCCCCTGATTCAGGCATCGCTGCTCGGCCAAACAAAATCCTCATCTCAGCGCTTGCGTCAAAGTTTTTTGACTCAACCACAAGTACTGAATCAATGAGCACCACCTTAGGCTGTAAATTCCCGGGTTTCGGAGCAGCGAGTTCACCAAATTCGTCTTGATGAAATTTCCCCTCGGTCTTAACCACCTCTGTTGCCTTCCCTTTCTTCTTTTTCCTCTTATTCTTGTTCTTCTTTTTCGCTGGTTTTTGCTCTTTCCCCTCTTCCTTTCCTGTCTCATCGTCTTCTGGTTCCTGGTCGTCTTTGCTGCCTTCATCCTCAACTTCTCCTAGTAGAGCAAACAAACTCGCTTTGTTTGGCGCCGGAGCCGGAGCCTCGTCTTCCGAAGCAGAGTCATTGGGAGTTTGTGACTGTGAAGTGAGTTCTTGATCGCGGAGGGCTCTTCGTGCGCGGGCAGACATTGTGGCGATTGGGGGCGTGTTTTGGAAATGGTGAAACTCTTGCTCTTGCGAGTTCGGTGGGGTGGACGCTGTTTTGGTGGGGGACTTGGGTAATCCGTGGAGAGGGTAACAAGTGGGGGAGGCTGTGGAGTCATGAACTGCGGTAGCCTACCGGTACCGTCAGGCCGAATGAGTAAAGCGCGAAGATGGTCGCTTGGAGATGCCACCAGTACGCTACTGTAGCAGCTGGCTTAGAGGCTTGTTGTGGTAGTGCAGGCGCCCCGCTGCAAGTACCGTAAGAAAATCTAGGATACCTGTAGTCTAGTTTCTTCAGGTCTGTTGAATCAAAGGTTAGGTTATGGATAGCAGTGACACAGGAGCAGCCGACTTGGGAGGGACTACCAGATGGAGGTCACTGAGAATGATAGCCACTGCAGGGGCCGGCCAGAAATCAATCATCCTCTGTGACTGGAACCAACCACTCCTTGTCAGAACAAGATTGCTGAAGAGTCATCTCTTGTATGGAACAGCGGGATACTCGAGTGCAAGGAAAGAGCACAGCAGTTCCCCAGTAGCCTCCTCCATGTTAGCTGGAGAGAAAATGTGAATATGGCTACCGCGCAAAACCTGCCGAGTTTGAGAGACCATGGCGAGATGGGGCCATACCTGTAAGGAGTGGGTTCTCCGCTAAGCTGTTTGGAATTGAGGCTAGCACGGAACTCCCTTCCCTCCATAGATAAACTTATATCTCAAAGTCTGAAGTATGGGGGGGGGGGTTGGGTTCTCTCTTTTTTTACTATGGATAGGGGAGTGGAGGGTAGGGTCCAGTAGGTTTTGTTTACAGAGCTAGTAATGGCTTGATTTCCCCATCTATGGTATGATACTATTGTTTGATGCGACTTTTCTCACCTAAACATGTATAGGATAGGTAGGAGACCATCGTGCACAGTTTAATCTATGTAGCCACTAGTTGTTCCCCCACCGATATCTTTCTTTCTTTCTTTCCCCCTCTCTGGGGATACCTAGATCGGATTTGTGAGGTTTTGGTCTGCCGCAGACTCTGGTATTGCGCATTATTGGAATAAGCCCAAAGTGACGGAGGACCGGGCTAAATGTTCATACTATACCGGTACTTGGTCATACCATTCTTCGATAGTTGGGCATACGGAAATGATAGCTTATGCGGAACGAGTGCCCTATGAAAAAAGTGGGAGGAGGGGTGTTTGATATAATACCTGCCTCATACCGTGACATATTTGGTTTCAACTGATAATGATTTTGAGTCCGTTTGTTGCTTGATAACATTTTAATACCGCCGTAATTGAATCCGTTGGCCTAAGAAAATAAATTAAGAGGAACATGGCAAATAAAGAGACCTAGAGGGATTGGGCTATCGGTATGTAGAAGGTGTGATAGGGTGTGGTTGTTGATCTGTCTATCGGTGAAGAGAGAGAATTTATATTCCGACATACAGGAGTATCCCAGGCTTGTGCAGATAACGATAAGAAGTACTATTATGATATAATGACGGAAGTTGCAGGATGCCATGATATCTGTGTACTGTACTATACTGTACCTTTCAATGAATCGCTTTAGGGAATCAGATGAGGGCTTGAATTACCGGTAATAAATAAATAAATAAATAAATAGATAAATAAATGGGGGTCAAGATGACCTTTTCTATTGGATATAACCCGAGGGCACCGGGGGGAAAATTTAAAAAAAGAATCATGTTTGTGCTACTCTCCTGCTTCCCCCCATCAGGCGCTGCTGTCCTGACGGGATGAAGCCCCAGAAGCCGCCCGATAACTATCCCCCTCCGGATTCTTCCAACTTGAGCACGTAACCAAGCAATCGTCCCTCTGTTGCTTCTAGACCCTCTCCTCCTCCTCCATCTCAACCAACATCTCCCTTCCAACAACAACCACCCACTCCTCACCTTCCTCTCTACCCCGGCTGGTAATACCCATCGCCGAGCTTCTCTCTCTCCCATTTCCTCTTCCCCAACTTTCGGGGCTTGGGTTGTATAGCCATATCCCCATTCCTTCTGCCTCGTCATCTCTTTCACCGTTCTAGAGCCACCCGCGGGGGAATTGCGATTATGGCCACCGACGTGTCCCGTCATCCTGCCACTGGATCTAATGCATGTGAGTGCCTACTTTCATTTCTGCTTGCATCACTTTTTGAAAGACTCTTGGAGCTGATCCCTTCTCGTCTTGCGTAGCCTCTGGAAATCCCAAGGAACACCAACAGCACAAAGGCCGGAAGCCCTTCAGCGCGTTGATGAAGCGGCTTGCAAACCTCAAAGGCTCTAATTCAAACCACAACTCAAGTAACAATCCCCCCACAGGCCGGGCCGGTAGCGGCCAGCGCTCGGCTTCTTACTCGTCGGTTCCCCCAAATTATCCTTATTCCTCAAAACCCAAAGATACCCTCCCGCCGCCGTCCAGCTCCTCGTCGGCCGTTGAAGCATCTCACCTGTCATTCGCTGTAGCCCAGGGATTCCACGAGTCTGGCCACTCTCTTTCAAGTACAAATTCCAACCATTCGCCTCCTCGTCATTCACCCACCCATGCCCCGTCGGAAAAGTCCCAGCCTGCTCCGTCGAGCGCTACAGCGACAACATCAACCTATTCTTCCCCGACTCCCTCTGTGCGCTCGCTGACCACTACATTGACAACTATACAATCCACCGCGCCAGGTTCCCTTTTACACACAAACTACAATCCCCATCCAAGTCACCACCATAATCCCCACGGCCCCCCTGTGCTTTTTCAACATCAATTCCCGTCTACCCCGAATGCCCATGGGCAGCCGACGAGCCCCGGTCCGATCGCTCACTTGAGCGGTAACTCTCTGCACCCTCTGAATTACAACACAGCTACGGCGAATAATCTCTTGACGGATAATGCTTCTATTATTACCCTTGCGTCCTCATCTAAACGACGACGTCGCCATTCGTTGGATACTGATGCATCTGTCCGTGCTCTTGCCCCATCTTCGCTGTGGGGCGGTTCAAGAGAATCGCTTCCGCTTTCTGTCCTGAGCGGTAATTTTGACGTTGGCCGGTCGGTTGCAGGCGAACGCGGTAGTTTGTATGGAAGCACTTCATTTGCATCAAGGGGAGGCGATGCGGGCAGTATGCGAGATTATGGTTCTGGCAGTATTATGGGCGAGATTTCTGGACCCCCTGGTAATACTGGCGCCACCGTGGCTGCTACAGGGAGTCCTTTGGGAAACAGGGAGAGTCTACAGCTAGGTCGCACCAGCAGACGAAGCAGTGGATGGGGCACTGAAACTATCAACCCCGGCGATGATTGTGACGACGGTGACGGGGGGAGTCTGAGCGCCCGAAGTGCGAGCTTAAAGGTTGACGGTGAGACCTTTGATGCTATTAGTATGAAGGACGGGAGTAGTAACGTGGGTGTCTGGCATGGCGTGTTTGGGAGAGTTGAGGATAGACGTGAGAATGGCGTTGAGAACGAAGGAGATAAGGGAACCAAGCAGGGTGGGGAGTGAGGAACTGAATCTTCCGAGTACGGATTTCCATCCGATTCCCGAATTTTTCAATCTTATCTAATCCCACAAGTTTTAGAATTGGACTTCATTCGTGGGATGTATGGCTTGCTTAGCGACACGCTTATAATTTGGGGCTGTTCTCCTTCTCTTTTTCCATCGAGGATTCTAGCCTTTGGCTAACCCTTAGCGGGTGGGCTCTGAGGTTTCTCTCCTTTTCTTCTCTTTTTTTTTGCCCGATGCTTTTTGCTTTTTCCTATTGCTTCCTGTCTTATGAACGCTTCGTTCCCTTATTATTACAATACAATACCTTGGTACAGGCTCTCCTGCACCAGCTCGGCTCCTGGTACATGACGATCGTGCCTTTTGTGCTTTTAAACGGAGAAAATGGATATTTGGAGTTGTTTTTCGAACATGGTGCGGTATTCGACTGGAATCGCTGCCACGTATGTGAGGTTCCTAGACGATATCAAAGCGTGAAATAATCTGTGAGAAAGAGGCGTTTGATATGAGCGCATACACTGCGAGCTTGGTGACAAAAGAAATGTATCCCTAGGTTTTCCATTCAAATTCTAATTTTTAGTTGGCTATGATACCAGAAACAGCCACAACAGGCCCCGTCCTTCAAGCTCCGATAATATTAGAGGCGTCCATGGCGACTCTAAATTATGAGATTTCTAGTTTTTATTGATTGCCCTAAATACTGGTAAGGGACCCACTTGATTGTTATGCAAAATCCCACACGATTCCCATCGTCCATTTTAGAACATAAACCTTCAACAATTCCTCTAGCTTAATACTCGGGTATGTGAGTCTTTGGGTTAAGCTGCTGTCGGAAGAGAAGGGAGTCGGATCACAGATTTTTCCTATTCCTTGTTGCTGGATAGGTGTGTATTGAAAACCGGGGGGGCTACATTTCCGCTACTGCCAAGATCATGCTGCACGAGGGCCCTTGTAACACACTGTGCTCGAGTACGGTACAGTAAATGCTTGCACAGCCGTCTGCAGCAATTCGGAACCTCACGCCATGCAACTGTGTGGGGATCAGCCAGGTTTACCGAGAAACCGCCAATCTGGGTGATGGGATTACCAATACGGGTTGTTCAGAAGGGAGACAACAGGCCAAAACATCCCCAAAAGTCAGCTATTTCCGAGTGACTATTATGGCACTGATTCTACTGCAATGAGCTTTGGAGAATTAGCGGAATGTTTGAAATATACGCTATAATTTTTTTCCGATTTTTATCTGCCCCATACAGAAGCTGAGCGGAATTTGAAGTAATCGGGGTGGGCTGAAATGTACTCGAGTACGATATCCTTCTTTGCACACAAAAACCCTGGTCTTGGCAGGCACCATTTGGCGACCAAGTAAGCGTTGATCACTACCCCATCCTAGTTGGGCAGAAATACCTGAAAAGTTGCCGGTACAGCCCCGTTCCAAAAGTTCTCGCACCCTGGTTGGTACTGTGAGAAATTTCCATACCAGATGTATTATAGCCCTTCTTGTCACAGTACTAGCCAGGGTGCGAGAAATTTTGGAACGAAGCTGTACATATGCCCTGGCTGGCCATAGGATGATTTATTTATTTGCTTATTTTTGTTTTTTTTCCCTCTTGCAGTTTCTTCTAACAAAAACCGGTTGGATTTTGTCGGATCAGAAAAAGAGTTCGGTTTGGGTGTTTTTTTGGCCTGTCTCCTTACTAAACAACCTGTGTTGTGTCGATCGTTCGAGTGAGATATCATGATAAGGGTCTGATTTGTCCCGATAGAGTTAAGACAACCGCTTTTGTAGATCTGGTGACGACATTGGAACATCAGGTTTCTACTCCACCATGTACTCGAGTAGTCCAAGCGGGATCAGCAATACCGGTACAATGCTCAAAACTCTACAACAAAGGCAATCGTAGCCTTGATATTTGAGTTGTAACTTAATTGGAGAGGGGATCCTTAGACTATCCCATAGGCATGGTCATGGGTTGACATCTTCGCATGAAACGCCTAGTACTTGTACCTTCAAAACTTGGATAGTTGCAGCATGTGCTATGTCGTTGGGCTTTCCTCTTGTGGTAAGGTCCTGCTATTTTGTTTCTTTTGTCTGTCTGGGAGGGGGGAAAGGGGCTGTGCCTTTGCTGTTTTTGTCGCCCATCTTCTAAAGGGGGAGTTTTTGACCACCTACAAGTGCTCGAGTGGCGCATGGTGTGCCAACTGTTGGTAGGACGTGAAAAATCGTTTGGTGGCAACACGGAATATACCACAGCCCTAGGCTTGTGGGTAGGTAATTCCATCATTTCTTGCCAAATCGACACTGCCTGGTTGGATTTCCAGAGTAGAAATCAAAAGATCTGCTCCACATTACTGAGTACGTCTGGTGTGATATAATTGAGTACTCGGGAGGGTCATTAAAAATTGGAAACCAGAGGGTGGCAGTGTAGGGATTATTTGATCGGACTATCCTTTGGTCAGGAAGGGGATAAAATGATATGAGAGTCGAAAACCTGGAACAATTGCTTTGAAATTATACTTGAACGAGTGAGGATGAGCCTTCATTTCGGGTTCCGTTTCTGCGCTCAGCCAACTGCAGCTCTTGGTGTCGATCAGCATCCCTACATCTGGGCTTAGCTTAATATGTAGACAGTGGCAAGAACTGTTTTTCACTTTTTTCACTTTTGGGGCCAAGTTTGTTCCCTCTAGCCCCACTCCGGATTGATCATAGATAGTTGGCATGCATGCTGGTGTCTTTAGATTTCCTTCGTTATAAGCTCGAGGGTACCCAGCCTCAGTAAGGGGGATGGTCACCTTGGTCGCAACAAAAAAATCTGCGCTCTACCGGCAGTTGACCCGTTGTGCTTGGTAGGCAGATGGCAGACCGCAACCCCCGCTCACTCACTCTACTATCAAAACTTTACTGTTTCTGCCCCCCCTGCGCACAATCGTGAGATCTATCGTATAGCAAAGGGCTTCATCCACACTTCACGAGCAATTGCAATTCTGGGGGGCCAGAAGCATACGCATGGGGTTCAGCAATTCGCTCCTTAAGCTCGAACTTAACCATCGTGAGCTTGCGTGCGCAGGAAGGTGCAATTGAGTTCTCACCTGCATACGAGGACATCACTTTGAGAGAACGCACATACGTAGGCTCTTGCCTAACGTGCGCACGTACGCATCGTGGTTTTTTTTTGCGCTGGCTTACACGTACCCTCCTAGGTGTCCTCGTACCTACCTTGGTGACTCCGCTTCGTCAGCCTCCCTTTCCAAAAGGTATAAGAGGCTCTCTCCCCCCCCCCTCTCTTCGTCCTTCTCTTCTTCTCCTTCCTCACCAAACCTCCTTCGTCTCAAGAACACCCTCTACTGGTAACGAGGCCAAACGTTCTTGACAGTCCTTCCTTCACCGAGTTATCTTTACTTTGAATCATCTACCTACCTCTTCATCAAACTTTAGTCTTTTCTCATCAGATCCATCAAAAATGCTTGGTTCTGAGGCTTCCGGGGCTCAGACATACCCGTTCGACACCGTCCCTTCTCAGGAGAGAAGGAGGTCCATTAGTTTGTCAACTCAAGAGGTCGGCTGGGCTGGGATACCGCTTGTTGTAAGTTTGCTTCCTTTCGTTCCTTTTTCCTTTTCCCTTCTTTGCTTTTCCCCCTTCCTTCCTCCCTTCCTTTTTCTTCTTATTCCTTCTTCTGTTCCTTGATAGCGATTGGGGGTTTTGTTGTTTTTTTGTGTTGTTTTATATTGTTTACTACTATCACTGTAAATTGTTTGCTAACTTGATATTGCAGCCGCTCTATATTGGTGCGGCCGCCACTAAGGTTGATAAAAAGACAGTTCGAATTGGCATCTCAATTCATGACGGGGTTTACTCGGTTGATGCCTGCATCAACCAACTCATCGCTAGGGATGACCTCGACATGCAGGACATCGTTAGGGCAGATACCATTAAGGCGATCAAGGATTATTCCATTCAGCATCAAGCAAAATTTGTGGGTGCTGGGGTCACACGTGATCTCGAGAATATTTGCCCGGGAATTAGCGCCTGCCTTTGGCGTGAATTAGATGTTGTTGCCATGGTGCTGAGCGTGCAAACAACGGCCTATGGCGGAGACGCTGAGACAATCACCATCGATGTTGACGAGCAGGCGGACTCTGCAGCACGAAAGTGTGTTATGTACTTTGGTCCTAACCATAATCCGGCTCTCGCAATAGCTTTCAGGAACCAGGTGATGCCGGACGCGCAAGGGGCTATCAAGTTGGTTGATGGCTTGAGAGAGTACGAAGCTACCGTACACAAGGGCACTTGGAACACCGTTCTTAAGTATGCTTATGAGTTGAAGGGATATAAGGGTGGTCAAACCGAGGGAGACCCTCAGTGCCCGCCGACTAAAATAGCCTTTTTCTCAGCAACCCCCCAGGGCGGTGGTGTGGCATTGATGAGGCATGCTTTGGTTAGGTTTTGCAATGAATTGGGTGTTAAGTTGAATTGGTTTGTTTTCATCCCATCCATAGTGCATAGTACCTATTTACTGATATGCGAGACAGGTATATTCCTAAGCCTAATCCGAAGGCTTTTAGAATTACAAAGACAAATCACAACATCCTCCAGGGAGTGGCAGATCCCGAAGCAAGATTTGACGAGGAGAAGCAGGCTTTACTCAATGAGTGGATTGGAACAAATGCTAAGCGCTATTGGCTCTCACCCGGCGGCCCTCTTGCTCCTGGTGGAGCAGACGTCGTTATCATTGATGACCCTCAAATGCCTGCACTCATTCCGTTGATCAAAAAAGTTCGCCCGGAAGTCAAAATTATTTACCGTTCTCATATCGAAATCCGCAGCGACCTTGTGGACAGGCCTGGGAGCCCTCAAGAGCAAGTATGGCAGTGGATGTGGAATTTTGTAAAGCAGGCGGATGTCTTTATCAGTCATCCAGTGGACAAGTTTGTTCCGCACGATGTTCCGTTGGCGATGGTTGGGTTGATGCCTGCTTGCACTGATTGGTTTGTTTCCCTCTTTTTTTTTTCTTTTTTTTTGGCGCTAATAAATATAGGCTTGATGGGCTTAATAAACCTTTGGGTGAGTGGGATCTAAGATTTTATCACCATGACTTACGTAATTCGTGCAATGAGCTGGGAATGTAAGTTAAACTCGCAAACAGCTTCTGTTTCTTTGAGATAAAGTGACTAATTCTGTTGCTATCTCCCAGGAACCAGCTTCTGTATCCTGCAAGGGAGTACATCACTCAAATCGCAAGATTCGATCCTAGCAAAGGCATCCCAGACGTCATTGAATCTTACCGCAAATTGTGTGCTCGTATCATCAAAGACATACCGGAAAAGCTTCCCCCGCAATTGTTGCTGTAAGTTGACCTCTATTTTGTCTTGAGCTGCTCATTGAATAACTTGGCACTGACGGTATCCAGCTGTGGGCATGGGGCTATTGATGATCCGGATGCATCAATAGTTTTTGCTGAGACTATGGAATTGCTTGCACAGCCGAGATATTCTGCGATTGCAAAAGATGTGGTGGTCATGAGAATTGGTCCAAGCGATCAAAGTAAGTTTCACCTCTGGGAAGATAGTCTGTGAATGCAAGACTGATGTTTGTTCTAGTGTTGAATGCATTGATGACTGCTGCAAAGCTGGTGGTCCAGCTCTCCCTGCGTGAGGGATTCGAAGTTAAGGTGTCTGAGGCACTACATCATGGAAAGCCTGTCGTTGCCACAAGAGCCGGTGGGATTCCATTGCAGATTCAACATGGAAAATCTGGGTTCCTGGTAGACGTTGGTGATACTGAGGCTGTTGCAAATCATCTCTTCGATTTGTATACCGACAATGATCTTTACACTAAGATGAGCCGCTATGCGAAAGATAGTGTGAGCGATGAAGTTGGAACCGTTGGTAGTGCTGCGTGTTGGCTTTACCTTGCGGCTAAACTTGCGAGAGGCCAAGTTCTCAAGCCTAACGCTAGATGGATCACTGACATGGCGAGGGAAGAAGCCGGTCAGCGCCATGGGCTTGGCGAACCGATACTCCCGCGTGGGGGGATCGACATTAAGGGTGAAAACTAAATTCGTGGAGTTTTCAAGTTGGATTGGGTCCCAGTTGGAAACTAGTTAAATGTCTTTTTTTGATGTTTCTCCTTTGTTTTCAATTCCCCTCTTAGCACCGTTTTGCCTATTCTGTTTTTCGTTCACCTTTTCACTTTTTCTATGCAAAGTATCTGTTGGGGATTTTTTCGGTGCCTTGAAAAAATTCATGTATTGTTCATGCATAGAGGTGTTGTTTTTTATAGATAGACCGATAGTTTCATCTCAATAAAAATTTTCTTCCAGAACATGGATTGAATGCGGTTGGCCGCATCTGGAAGAAACTCGTGAAAATAACTGATGGTGATGGCGATGGTGACGATAATTCCGAAAATTATTGACTGTAGTGTTAGTGTGCATGGATGCTTTTAAATGTTTCTCTAACGTTACTTCCACAGATGGTGATAGCTCTACTTGTAAAGTCACCCTCAGCTTTTTTAGATGACTGTTTTCGGGTGTGCCTCTTCGAAGGTATTGCAGAATCTATCACAATTTGTTTTTATAGAATACGGGGGATAGAGAGAGGACTAATAGAGTGTTTCTAAGGGCTCTACTATAATGTTTGCAGCGGCCGGGGGCATACGGATTTGTTGCCCCTCCGCCCCCCCACAAAGTTTGTCTGTCGATATTTACTTGAATGGGAAGGTCTAAGGTCCTTGGTCTGGGACGTCAGGGGAAATTGTGGGGACTATTTCTGCTGATCCATACAGATCTCCATTCATGGGGAGAAAGTTACAGTACCGGCCTGTTTTCCGATGCTTATGGACACACCTGAATGCAGCTAACAATGGGGAGCCCCATATTCTACTAGTGTTTTTTTTGTCTGGAGGAACGGTTTCCGATTCACTAAATTTAGCTAAGGTTACCAAGTACGGTACTACTTACCCAGAATACATCTGCTGCAGGACACGGCGGGGCTGCCAGGCCTCGGAGCTCCAAGGTAGGGAGTTCCACTGTGCCGGTTCAGCTCGCGAACTGGAGGAGCGAACTGTGGTACTCGCATTGGCCCTGGAGGTGGTTTGCAAGATTGTTTGGCGGTCGGGGGGGCATCGGTACTTGTGCCGCTGAATCGAGGTTCCGCATTGTGGTCACCCTAGTCATTCGCCAGCCGGATGGTGCGACTTTCACTCGGCCGCTCGGGTATAGCACGACCTTGTCTGCAGTCATGATGTTCAGCTTTTGGCCAGGACGGGGCGTTGTTTGAGGATGGTGTTGAGTATCTGAGGCCAGCACTTTTGACCACCAAAATCATCTAATGGGGTTAACAATACGGATGTTGTTAAAAATATGAGATGGTCAAAGGGGACTCTTCGTGGAACTACCCAATATTTACTGCTCTTCGCTCTTATGAGTATTGTATGGGGGGGGGGGCATGGCTTTGGTAGACGCTAGTGCTCCAGATCAGAGATGTGCCTGAGGGAATGAGTTTTAAGTGTCCAATATAATGTGGCTACTCGATAGAACAATAAAAGTGCAACAGAGACAGAGTAGGGAACAACGAGTAGAGGGGGACGGTGAGCGATGCACTCAGAAGGTAGCGGTAAGAACATCAGATTTGGTAAGGTTATTCGGTGTACCCCTCCTGTTCTCCCTCCCCCTACATGATATGATAGCGTTGAAAAATTTTCAAGCTGACAGTGTCCCGCAGTTTAGAGCTCTAACCACTGATCCCACCTTTCTATTCATAGTGTTAGTCTCTTGTTTGTGGATTTTGCCAAACCAGCAGCGAAATCGTAATATGAACTAAGAGGTCTTACCACCTACTATTCTGATGAACCCCTTCGAACCGTAGGACATATCCTAGAGCTGAGAAGGGGTGGTAAGCCTCCTTGATAATAGCTCTGTTCTGTGATGTTAGGAATTCCCGTATTCGGACGAGGTGCCAAGAGCTGGTTGCCTTAAGCTATTGCGACATTGGCTAGCAGGCTTGTTCGCATCTTAGTATTCTTGGCGAACGTTGGACTTACCGCGATCATAAACGGCTGGTGGGAGATATTCTTGGATGCGGCGAGGTATTAGGGGGGTTGCTCGGATTGTTTGACGGGATTCGGAATTGGTGGTTTATTTGGGCGGTGCAATCGTACAGTACGTATTCGCAAGTCTTCCTCTACTCGAGTACTCGGTCTTTGCCGGCCGGGGCACCCTAGTGGGGAATTGATTTAGGAATTTAGTTACTATGAAAAAGTCACTCCGCTCCACTGCTCACCAAACACGGAGTTTGTATCTTTCCCACTTTCACTTTCACTTCCTACCGTACTCTGCGCCCGGGGCCGACAGATTTTTCCCACAAAGCCCCCAGGCTCTCACGAGGCTAGTTTTCCACCTTTTTTTCAAATACACTTAAGTGCTTGCTAATTTATTGCCTGAACGGATGGGAAAGACCCGGAGGACTGGAGCCTTGAGCTCGACTAAGGGTTCGAGATGACCAGGGCACGAAGGGACATCTGGGTATTATAGTTCACGTGGACAAATGAACTTGCTAGTGGTCGAGGCTTTGCTAAGAACCACGCTGGCAAATCTGGCGCGGGGCGGATTTGGTGCGGATAGCAAACACGCTTTTGTTTTCTATAGCCGATGTGGGTGGGACACTGATTTGTCCTCTTCAGCATTTCTGACAGCGCCTTTTCCTGATTACCTGTATGTCTGTTTGCGTTCTATGTATTCGTCTTATTAATATTTTAAGTAATGTTTGACAGGAATGGCGGAGCTGACTATTTCTCGATCTAGGTTGGATAGGCGAATCTTTGGAATTATCGATGGATGGGATAGGGCTTGGTCCCGCTTTCCATACTCTTCTCTGCGACTGTACGGGTACTTCACTAGTGATCTGGGGCGGTATTTGAAGGCGCCTAGTTCAGTAGGAGAAATGAAAGCGGACAGGGCCCCAGGGCTGAAGAGGCTTGATGCTGATTAGCCATCGACAAGACTAGATCTCAAGAGCGGCACTTGTTCTTGAGCTCGGAAACTCTCTTCGCTGGAATTCTGGAACGTAACTGGCTGCGCATATTAAGACCAGGTATCCCACTTACAACCGTTGTTGCCTTTCGTGTTTGTGGGACTCGAACCCGGGATGAGATTGAGGAACGAGGCTTATGGAGGCACTGAGTTCAAGGGAAATGCGAGGCTGAAAAACCCTTAATGGAATCATTCGACAGATTACGATTTTTATACTGTGGAGTTCATGGATTAAGTTACCTGGTAACAGTGAGCACAAGCACTAAGATGCACTCTAAGATCGCTGAAACGCATCACATATCTTAGTGATGGGTCGTGGCAGAGAAAGGCAACAAGCAGGTACTTGACATCAATACTTAGCCTGGAAGAACGCCGTTCTCGAGCTATTAAATAATAAGGAAAGAAGGTAGTCTAGTCCTTATAGGTCTTGGCTTCCCACATTGCCGGCTGGTCGCATAATGGAGCTGCTTATCTTACTGGTTGCCTCGATTTTTCGCCGAATACATGGCGGGGGCTGGTTAGTGACTTGAACTATCATTGGCTGTGGGGTTGTTCGAGGGCTGAGAGGGGATACTGTAGCCTTGGAATCGAGGAGGTAACAAGGAAACCGGATTCTCACAGAGTCTATTACCGCCTAGACTCAGTCTCTTGGGCATAGGCACACGGCGTCCTGCATTTCTTTTTTTCTTCCCATTCGATCTGCCGGTAGATCTTCTCTAGGCGGGCACTGCTCTTTTCGAGTCGTACCACCATATATTGTGAAGCTTTCGCTCATGGAGATAATCATAGCAGCTCTTGTCACCACCCAAAGGCTGGTGCCTGGCAAGTTCTCACTAGTGGACTCATAGGGAGTCTGTGGGGAATGTCGTGGCATTCTGCTAATACGATAGGTTGCGATGTCAAATCTTGTACGGGAGCTATAGAGGCTGACATTAAGCCACGCCTTACTCACAGACTGCGAGCCAACCTGTACCGATTTTTTTCCTTTTCCTTCGCCCTCGTGTTTCCCTCCAGAATTAGTGGGTCCTTCCATATTTCAATAGTTAGCCCTGCTGTGCCTGCAGGAGTATTTTGGGAAGGTAGCACGTATTCGGCCGATTGAGTGGTTGACTTAATGGAGGATGGCTGGGGGATTTCCGCTTTTGTGCATGTACGACGAGACAAGAGTTGATCTGCCGGCGTCGGTGTGATACTCGTTAACCACTTTTCTCTACTTAAGCTCTGGCGAGGCATAGGCTTGGGTAGGGGAGAGGGAGGATCAAAATTCATAGGACTCTCGACTAAGCCTCAGTCCCATATCACTCGGGAAGCGCGGTGAAGAAATGTTGACTGCGGGTTGAAGAGGTTGTTTTGTGGGGTGGGGCGTGGTGAAAATTGGGTAAAGTACCTGGTTGGTAAATTTTCATGCCCTTCGGTACTTGGGAGAGGTGTTTTTAGTGCGATCCTGATATCCTGTGAGGATCAACTCGACTCAATCGAGGTTGATTTTTGGCCATGTTGTCAATCTGGCACGGGTATCGGTCGTATTGAGAGCCCACAAATATTGTACTATGCAAGTATTTTGTGCCCGATAGTCCCGTTGAGGCGAAGGATATTATACATTGGAGGTGGAGCCTGAGAGTGAGGATGGTCTATTCACGGGTAGGCGCATTGAACTCTCCGCAGCGAGTGGTGTACAGTACAGGAGTAGGAATATATTATGCAGGCGCCTTGGGATACCAGAATTATTGGTATGTGTTACTGCTTACTATTGATTTAGAAATCTCATTGAAAGATAAGGTTCGGCTGACAAAAGGGAGTTTGGTGATAATTTACCAAGGGGGAAATCCAGGTATCTCCCCCCTCCTAGCTGTCGAAATTTTTGAGATTGGGTCTCTCCCCCCCACGTCGCCCACCTGACTGGTTTTCTCGGTAGGGAAAGTACTCACTTAGAGCGATTAAGCTTCTTTACGATGGCCACCTAGTGTGGGCCTCCAACGATCAACGATCAAGGAATGCTCTCCATGCTCATGATGTTGATATTGCGCTCTTCTATCTACCGTTCTGGACCTGAGGTCTTGGATAGTGTCTATAGTAGTAAGCGCATTTTCCAAAATGGGAGCTAGGCTATCTCGAATAGTTACTACGGAGGTATCATACAGCGTCTAAATTTTGTATGTTCCACGAGCGAGGTTTGCTGCCCTTACCCCCTGTGGAACATACAAAACTTAGCTGTACCTCCGTATAGTTGAGCCAAGCAAATACTTCGCTGGGGGTTCGAGTGCTTTGGGAGTTGAGTGGCACCTGACAAATACGGCTCTCATCGGAGAGTTGGTCTGCAGCAAAAGCGTGTTCCAGTTTTCCTTCCACCAAACGAAAAAAGTACACTACTTAAACAACCATATCTGACCACCACCACCATTGAGGAGAAAAAAAAGACTCCACATCCCCGAAGTGGCTTATCCCATCTGCATGGTTCCGCGGGAACTCGAATGGAAGAAAAATGTGCCAGGGCATCAGAATTCCCCCTCTCAGGTACACGAGGGGAAAACACCACAGGCTCGGCCCCGTTTCAGGCAAAACGGGAGGAATGAGTGACTACAACGTCCTCACACATTTTTCTTCTATACGAGTTTTTGCGGTAATGCTTTTTCAAGTTAGGTAGCTTGGCAATTAGTAACACTTCACTTGTATGGATAGCTTAGATGTCGAGCTTATCGACGTTTGAAGTGTGGAGATTCTAATTCTATCTTTAGCTTGTGATAACACTACCACAGTGAAATATAACCCAACTCTACTTGTGGGCTATGGCGGCCGGGACAAAAAGAAGGTTATGATGTGACACCGGCTCGTTCGCTCGCCTTGTGTCCGCTTATTATTAGATTTGGAAAAATAGGTGCAGCTGCAGGTAGAAGCGTCGTACCCGAGAAGACTGGGCATGATGCTTCTGCTTCTCGAAGGTGGAAGCTCTTTTTTGCGGAGAGCTCTCTGGTGTGGGAGTTGGGGTGGTGGTGTCTGCTGTGCAGTACCTCCAGGCAGATGGTGATCGAAGGGGGACTATCCTATAAAGAAGAGTGAGGTTTCCGTCACTGTTTCGGTGTTCGGGGTCTGTCAATCAGGGACTTGCAATATTATAACTGGGTTCTTTGGATTACTATTCTACTATCATATTCCTATTGTTGCCACACTTTTGACTAGGTCCAACTACTAAAATGTCCCAATCACATCCCCACGTTGATGTTCCGATATCTACCGAGGGCCTTTTGGCACTCACTTGGGGATTAAACTCTCTTGTTTTTGTCGTCCTGGTCATCAGACTTGTCCTTCACAGGCGGCAAAAGTTGAAAGGCCCCGCAATAGTTATTTCCGATGTCCTGATTTGTATTTCCTTCTTTTTCGGGATAGCGGTCATTGCAACGGACGCATGGAAGTACTCCAAGGAGATTGAAGCCAGGACTCGCAAATTACCGCTTCACGATAAAGAAACTTCTCCAAAGGTACGCCCCCTTCCTAATACCAGGGTGCGATTGAACCCCAACTGACTCGCACATCCTAGCTCTCCTTCCTCTGCGGGTACCTCGTCTTCTCAGCAATGTGGTTTGCCAAAGGCGCCTTCGTAGTCTACTACTACCACCTCTTCACCAACCTCTCCAAGAAGCTGAAATACTACCTCATGTTCGTAACCACCTTCACCGTGAGCACCTATATATTCACCATGCTCCTACAAACGCTCTGGTGCCGCCCCATTTGGACAAACTGGACCCTGGACCCGCTCCGCGGCTGCTCCGCCACAGGGAACACCACCACACTCCCGCTCTGGAGTTTCATGAATATCGCGACTGACATCTTAATTCTCGCTGTTCCGCTCTCAGTCCTTCACACCTTGCAATTGGGACGCAGACAAGCTGTGGCCTTGGCTGTTGTCTTCCTCATCGGTGGATTGTCGATCTTTGCTGCTGTGGCTAGATTTGTTATCATATTTCCCAAGATCAGGAGGAACGCGAAGGCTCCTATTGTGCATACGTATGAGCTGTGGGCGTTGATTGAAATTACGTCTAGTCAGTTGACAGTTTGTCTACCTGCGCTGCGAGGCTGGTTGAGGGGCAGGAAGGACAACCGCAGCAGGAAGGCTTGGGGTAGCAACGAGCGGAAGACTGCTAGCGATGTGAGTGGCGGGAGTAGTAGGAGGAAGACGCGAGGTAGTGAGGATAGTTTCCCGGACTCTGATGTTAGCAGCGCTGAGAATGAGGAGAGGTTTTTGGGAAACGACAATAGCGTTTAAAATTGTTGCCTTTTCTTCTTCTTTTCCCCCGCATGAGAGGTTTGCGATTGGTTGATGAACTAAGGTTTAGATTTATGTGTACTTGGACTCTTCCCCCCCCCTTTTTTTGTTGATATTCGGATTGTTAGAGGAGTTGTGGGAATTTTTCAGTCGTTTTTTTTTGTCTGCGGTTCGTTGGTACTTGAGTAGTAGGAGTTCATGAGGTATTTAGCTGGCATGAAGTTTATCAAGTCATGATATATGCACACACTTAATCTACTCGTACTAAGCATTGTTTGTGCATTGCTTATATCGCCCTGCACAGCACACCTATAATATAATATGTCAAAATCCCAGAAACCCACCGTCCTGGAAACCTCAGGACGGCCGTCATTGTGGAGGACGGCGGGCCCTGCAAGGTAAGACAAATTAGCGTGGGGGATTGCAGGGGACTGGGGGGGGACTGCGGGGGACTATGTATGAATCCTATCGACGGCGTTTCCTTACACCCTCCCTGAGCAGATACAGAAATTCGTCGAATAATATCTAAAGAAAGCGAATGCTATCTGGTCGAGATAAATTGGCGTAGAACTTTTCCCCATGATATACGGCAAGGGAAGGACATCAAGCAGAACCCTTGGTATTGTCTATGGTGGGATTAGCTCTGACGTGAATCGGATGGAAAGCACCCTGAAGGAACTGGAGTTCTATTCACTTGGTCTTCGTTCTTCCTATGTTGTCTAAAATTGATGTCTACTTTTATTCTTTCATTTTACATTCATCTTCTGCTCTGCTTTAGTGGTCGACCTTATAAAGCTATGAGTTTCATGTGTTAGGACGCGCCTGTGAGACACACATACGGTAATCGCATACCCATCTTGCAGTCTCCAGATTGCTAGACTTTCGGGGTGTTGGGGAATATGTGATGATGTAAGCAATCCGGCCAGGGATTGCTTACTATTTGGGGTTGGTTCCTGAGCGGTGATGAAACATTTTTCACGGGGGACGGCGGGGGTACTATAGTCCGTTGCGTCGGGGCGCCGGGCAAGTTTCGGAAAAGACGGGACGGGACCGCTTAACGCCGTCCACCGCCGTCCGCCTTCTGGACGGACGGACTGCCCCGTTGAGAACACTGCGCTTGAACCTTGGGCTATGCGATGTTGTCCCCCCTTGTTCCCAGAAGTTCCCGGGCGCTGCGTATGCGCTCCCGCTGTTTGCCTCTCTACATAGTTCGTGGCTTTCTTTCTTTCTTTCTTTCTTTCTTTCTTTTTTCTCTCTTAATAGAACAACGCTTCTTCAGAAAGAACTCGCAACAGTTTACCCTCAACGCCGTCCTATGCTCTCCACAACACAACTAGGGTGGTTGCCCGTACCCTACTATACTCAACACACAAATCTTTCTCTCATCACTTCTGCATTGACCACCTCCTTACCAACCGGCAGCAGCGGCATCATGTACCATCACTCGTTCCAAAGAAAGCCGATGGTAATCTTCTATATGCCTCCGCTGAGTTGCGCTAATATTGTATAGAACAAATCGTTAGCCGGGCGGTCCAATTGGGCAAGATAAACCCTGAAGCGGACCGATGGAGTCCAAAAAGGGCTCAATAGTATCGTCCGACTTGACGAGTCCCGGGAGATTATATCGAAGGTGGCCGATGCCCGCGATGTCAAGGAGAAGGCGGTTAGGCAGAACATGGCCACCCTCTACCCTGTACTCTCCCGATACGCACATGGGAGTGGCGGCTGCATTGTTCTGAAGGAGTCAATCCACCCAGACAATGAGCGTGCCGGACTCGTGGTGATCATGGAGATACAGGGTGGGTGGCCCCGCCCGTTGTCATGGAGGGAGGAGAAGGGGGAGGGGGAAGAGAAGGAGAAGAAGGAAAGGGGGGAGAAGAAGGAGGAGGATTGATTATCGGTAGTATTGTTTAAGGGAAAATTGATGCGGCTGTTATCATTGCTGACACTAAATCACTTCAATATCTTTACAAGTGATCCGTCTCTCCGTCTCATATGTCCTGACCAAACAACCAATCTGCCTTCCCTCCCCGCCATCGATCCGGACCTTCTTCACCTCATGTGTATCCTTTTCCGAGTGCTTGCTGGGATCCGAGATATGCACTACCCCGTCGGTTCCGCCAGTGATGAGGCGGAAATTGCCCTTGAGGGCGATCGTGTCAAAGTCTTTCACTCTGCCAGGCATGCCAATAGACCCCCCCCCCCCTGTTAGAGTTGACGGGAGCAGATAGTGGATGAACAAAGGGGTGTGAAGGAAAGGTACGATGAAAGATGATAGAATGTCTTTAGTGATTTCATTTGTTCTGAGGTTGAAAGGATCGACAGAGATTGATTGTGGGCTTGTCTTTCCTTTATCATGGTCATAGAGTTATGCATGGAGCGTTGGAGTGAAATGGATGAGTGTGGGGAACGATGGAATAGTTAAGATGGTTTCCTTATACTCTGTATGTTCTTATGTTTTTGTTTAGTTTGTTTAGCGTGAGTGAGAGCGAACGAAGTTTCTGATTTACCTACCCTTTAGTCCAGCCCTGGTCTAGTTCTCGTGTTCGTGTGTTTTGACTGTCGCGCTCTTAGTTTATCCGCCTGCGATAGCCATATTACGATACCTCCAAGGAAACCAATCAGGTTTGGAGAATCTAGAGATTCCAGACCGGTAGTGGGATAGAATAACACTCTCCTGTCCTTGGTAGAAATTGTCAATACTTCCTTCTCAGTATCCTTTTTGTTCTGCGTAATGGGAGTGAACCTTTTCAATACCATGCTCTTAGCGAGAAACCATTCCGGATACCATTGACCGAGAAATATGCCATCGAAAAAGTGAAACTATTGCACGGAACCATCAATCTCTTTGGCCATCATTAAATAGCAAAGAAGAATTAACAAATAAAGTGAAAAAGGAGTAAATGCGGTCAATGTCTTATATTTATTTTTCCACCCTCAGAATGGCGTTCTGTGGGATCGTTTTTCAAGCCAAGAATCCCTAGAAAATGGCTAAAAATAATAATTGCAAGGAGCTAGAAAAATACTAGGAGGTTTGAAGTAATTCTTTATTTTTTGTCATTTTTTTCAATTTTTTTGCATTGTTTAAGGGATAAAAAGATACCAGTATGCTAGAGTGTGTAAAGTCTCCGCTGTTCATTCCACTGGGGGTTGCCCCTGTGAAGGTTTCACTTTCTCGATGGTATATTTCCCGGTCGATGGTATCCGAAAGGATTGACCGCCAAGCGCATGGTATTCTAAAGGTTTTCTCGATGTACGGTGGATAAATTAAGAGTGGATAAGCCGGGTTGGGCAATGGGAGATTTGGTGTTCAAGGAGCGGGACAAAATAGGTGTTCCAGCATACTTCCGCCCTTCTGCGCTGAGGACAGAATCTTACCCAATGCTTCACCTACACAAGTGCCCTTAATGGCTAGGAACGCTTGCATTCACACTGCGCCTGCGTTTCCGTGTAGCTGTCTCCTCGCCACGGCTTGTTAACGCTTCGGCTCAAGGGGTCCCCCGATGAGGATAGTAATATGAGGGGGTGACAAATTAGATAATTCCGGAGCAAATGAGATTAGTGGTCGAGCCATCTCGAACTAAACCCAACTTCTTTGGGAGAACTAAAAGTATAAAGCGTTGATGAAAAGATACAAAAGTCCCCCGCAAGAGCTCTAAAAGCGTTCAATAAATGAGGTAGAAGCAAGAAAGGCTTTTAACCCATTTTAGCAACAGAGCAGCGGAACATCTCAATAGGGAATCCCAATGTATTCGAATATCTGCTGCAGACGCTCCTCAAGAGTGACATCGGCCGACAATTCCGGGAGTTCGAGCAGAGCAGAGACGGCCTGGCATTGATTGGCTGAACGTAGTAAAATGTTAATAAAGTCCGAATCCATCAATGGGAAAAACTTGCCGGACAGCTCAAGAAACTCTGTACGGGTGAGCGGAGATGGAGGGCCCTGGGGCACCTCAGTGGGGCAGGGAAGCGGTGCAGTAGTAGAGGCAGAGTCATTATTCAGTCTCGGCGGTGGGAATTGGCGCCTAGTCGCACTGTAAGTCATACTAGCTAGCCATAATATGGAGATAAGCAAGGATACTCGTTCTGAATCCGTTCCATCAAGTCTTGTATCTCATCAATCTGACCCTGCATCTTTTCAATCTGGTCTTTCATCTGTCCGAGAAGGGCCAGTATCTGCGTGTGGTCCACATTCGTTTCTTGTTGCGGGCTAGTGTAACTTGTCTCTGCGGGAATATCGGCTGCCAGAACAACTTCGTCTTGTAAATGTTGGGCAATGACTGGGGAATCTGGCCGGGCCATTATGCCGGCTGGAAGTGTCTCTTGTAGTCTTCAGAAAAGCTCTCGATATCCTGCCGATCAAGGTGTCGGGGGTGGGTAGTCGATGGCTTCGTGAAGTTGACGGGACTTTTCGACTAAGGGATGCTTGCCTCCTTGTGCAGAAAAAAAACAACTACTACGGTCAAGCCCTAGGCTACCTATTGTCCTAACCCTGTGCCGCATGCTCGTGGAGCCCTCCCATTCGCACTATTGGCACGCGTAAAATTAAAAATTTAATTGCTTCTATTATTTCATGTTCTAGCTGTTAAACATAGAATCTCACTCGGGTGAAAATTTAGAGCTCTAAATGCTCGTGACAAAAGTTAAGAACGGGGAGCGGATTTTCATCATTCTAGCAAATAGGTCCAATATTTCGACGTCTATCTGTGGGACTATCTGCGCTCTGTTCTAATGTCTGGTGGCTCGCAACCAATAACTTCGGTAGAACAAGGACAGATAGCAGAAAACTCGGACCGAGATAATCGAGTGAGATTATATGACTGTACTCTGGAAATGTTCGAGCTCCTACCACTGTCTACCATGCACAGGAAATGCAGACCAAAAGAACCACCTCAAATATATAGTAGTAAATGTTGTTCGTTCTATTTTTTTACAAGATAGCGGCTACGCCTACCTCCCGAATTACTATAAAAAAAAGACAAACCCGATCATCAGACCTCCTTATCCCTCTCCCACCACAATACTAAAGTCAACCGAGTCAACTAAAACCCACCGCTAGACTCCCCTCCTCTTATACACCCCAGTGCTCACACTCTCGCCAATACTGCTGCCCGTCTCTCCATGTTCCCCCCTCTCTCCATTCGCCCTCTTCCTCCTCCTTACCCGGCTCCCCTCAACGAGCCTCACTGCAAACCGCCCAACCCGCTTAACACCCCTCCAAACAACAGCAGCCCAATCCAGCGCAATAGAAGGGCTCGCACGCTCCTGGTCCCGGTATGTTATCCTGCCGCGAAGCTGTGGGTTGGCAAGTAGGATTGTATCAAAGGTGATTAGTGGGTCCGTGGGGCTGGTGTTAGGCATCTTGAGCTGTGTGTGGGGGCGCGAGGATAATGGAAGGTAGACGAGTGTGTGTGAAGAACGGAAGGATGGAAGGGGTATGCGGGCTCGTTTTAAGGAGTTATGGTGCTACTTGAAGTTGGTAGTTTTCAAGACTCCTATAACTTGATAGGAAAGGGGAAGCTTTTTTTTCCCCAAAAAAATGGAGTGTGGGGTTTTTGGTTGTAAGTTAAATGTTAGTAGGAATGTGGGTTGGATGTAGGAGACTTTTTTTCCTAAGGTATCCCAAGGGTTCAAGTAGTATATAGTAGTTCGTGGCCCCTCGTGGAAGCCTCATGCAAGCCCTCCGTGTTCTAGAAAGAGCACACTACGAAGACAATGAAACCGGTGGTCATTCCAGCCCAAGACCAGAAGGAGATACGAACCATATCATTTCCACGGCTACATATCATATTATCATCATGGCAATAACAGAAAATGCCGTATCCAAATCATGGTTCGCAGCCCCTAGAAGAGTGGACAGGAATCATGACAGATCACCCGTAGAAACTCCCTAGACAAAACTCACAAAGTGCATATCCGAAACCATCCTCCCCCCCCCCACTTGGCTCGGGGGGATCGCTTCGGTCGGAACCTTGCCATCCTGATTCCTAGACTCTAGTTACGTGCTTAGATGTGGAGTTTAGAGCTATTGCGTTACGGCTTATTTGAGCAACCCAGCTTACTCCTGCGTCCCCACTTTCTGGACTATCATACATGGAGGGAGAGAGTAAAAGGAAAAAGAAAGAAAGAGGTGCCATACCAGCGGCAGCGGCTACCGCAGCCTTATCGAAAAAAGCTGTTTGAATCTACACCAACACACATGAGCACAAGGTCGTGGGTGCTCTCCGGAGGTCGTCATACCACAACAATGTAAAGTGATATTGGCATGATAGGGCTCCCACGCGCTGAACCATTCCTGATTGACCGGTGAATGGCTGGGGCGGTCAGTGCACGTAAACAATGACATCGAGGAGCAGTGCACAAAAGCACCATAAGGTGTTTCGAGGCAGTCAAAGTTGAACAACAAAAAGAGAATCCGTAGTCTAGTCCGTGTAGAGTCCCATATACCTGCAATACTATAGTAACCGGGTGTAAATTGGATACCCCAACCGACCAGAAGATGATCCCCTTAACCCCTCCTCGCTGTGTAAGCCAACGAACCTCCGTAATAACTCTACCACAGGACTCCAGGCTCCAACTGAATACCGTGGGGCACAGAACTCCGCCATAAAAAAGGGTATGGCACAGCACTGAGAATCCAACCGCTAAAGCAATAGACTAGAATTAAATAAATATTAGGCAGATAAAAGATTCCTAAGCAGCAAGTACCTCTAACATCCAGGACTATTGGAAGCGCCCCAAACCTGGCAGAACCTTGCCACCAACAGAAGCTAGAAACAAACACCCTGCTCTAAACTCTTACCCCTCCTCAACCACACAACCGGATATTCACCCCCCATCGATAGGGCCAACTGACTACTGTGCCGTAAACGATAGTTACAAGTGGTGACCACAACACATGATAATCCCAAAGTAGATGCTCTCTGATACGGAACACAATCCGCAACACTCACCCACGCGTAAGCCACATCTGGGTGGAAGATGAATGAGTGAATGAGTGGGCTGCTCAGGAAAACCTACTGAGTGGTTCAATTGTGGGACTTTGTACCTGTTTGTTTTTTCGTCGGTTGGTTGGTTCGCTGGCCCTCGATTTATTATAGGTTTAGTTACGATGGGAGCTGTGAGGTAACGTACTATATGGCGGATGGGGGTGGGGTCTGGCTTTTATTAGCCTACGTGTAGAATAAATATATACACCTGGGATATACAGTGTGGTGGAGGTGTCCTTTTTTTCCCTTTTTTTTGTAGAAAATGCAGCAACTTGCCTGCTGAAACTTCTGGCTAGAAGGCATCATAACTTATATAGTAAACCGAGTACGGCCAGTACAAGTGCAGGGGTGCAAACTGTTTCACTCTTTGCCCCCTATTGAACCAATCCTTGCTTCACTTGGTCTGCAATGTTATGATAGCTGGAATAGAGAAGAAATTAGCAGCAATTGAGTTATCGGAGTAAATACCAAGAGCTTTAAACCACCCTAGTATTATATTCGCAAAAGCGTCACCAGGAAGGTTAGAATAAGGCTGTGTTCAAAGGGTGATGGGGCTGGATCAATTAAGATTTTGCTTAACTGCCCCGGAGGGGCTCCACAGTCTAGAGATCCGTGCCCGTACGGTGGGAGCTCGAATAATTAGACCAGGTGCTGCGCAGTCGGAAATCTCGCACTCCAGGAAAGGGGCAAAAACACGGCAAAAGGCAAGCTTCTCAGCCCCTCTGAAAGACAGAGGAAGGAGAGAAAAGAAGCACCAAAGATTACCAGGGAAGCAACTCCAATGGCATAGCACTTGATAGAACGTTCGATTTTCTACGGTATTCGCAAAGTTGATGGCCCACACATTTAATATGGCGAGTGACGGTCAATGAGCCTACCCCGCGAGCATTGTGCTCAGATGAATCACGTGCACCCACAAACACAACGCCAACCTTCATATCCACAGCTGCACCCACGGCAATTTAGGCACATTGCATCACACAATCACGATTCGCAAACACAGAATTGAGTGAAGATTTATTTTTACCGCCGAAAAAGCCGCAGGTCGTGAATGTCCGTAACGCGCAAAGCGAGAATGATCTCTATCCCCTATTTTCTATCAAACTCCGAGAAAGAAAGGGAAAAAAGCAAGATATTAGATAGGCATGAAGAGAAAAAATTCCCTACAAGAGACACTCTCCCAAAGCGCAGCGAACAAGACTGCAACCAGCGCGAATGGTTTCCTTAGCACCAATACTCTCTGGGCCGTCTCCGGAGAGGGCAGGGTTGACCTCGACCTGGTGGGCGTTAGTAGAGACCAATAAATAATAAAAGATGCAGTCATACAAGGTCCATAGCTACGAGATATCCAGTCTCATGGATAACTTCGCATATAAAGTCTCCTTCTCTCAAAGTGAGTCCACCACGTACCGGAGTGCCAGTGCTCGGGGCGCTATTATGGTTAGTAGGAGAAAGGCATAAGTAGAAGAACGAAAACCTACACATATGGGTCCAAGGCGTCGACATCAAAGCTCAAGTGAATGGGCATACCCTCTTGACCAGGACCACAGTTGATATGGTCAAGAGCCATGTCCATAACCTTGCCAATGCCGTGTCTATCGACGTCGTGCATGCTAAAAGCACGGATGCCATGATCTCTAAGTATCTTCTTCTCCGGAATATCGACGTCACGAAGACCGATATACACAATCTTGGAAGGGTTGATTCTGTGTTCATCTTTAATCCAACCAAAGATATTAGGGTTTTCAATGGGTGCCTTGGCAATTCCAGTCAAGAAGGCAACTGGCATGCCATGGATGTTGCCGGAGCCAGAAGATTGAGGAGTGTTGATATCTGCATGGGCATCAACCCAGATGAGGGCCATCTCAGAGTTATTGTGGCGTTCACGGATTGCCTTTGCGGTTCCGGCAACGGAACCAATAGCAATGGAGTGGTCACCACCCAAGGTGAGAACAAGGCGTCCCTTGGAAGCATGTTCGTAAACTTGACCGCAGATAGCATGTGTAGCATTGGAAACAGCAATGGGGTTGATCATGGGAGCCTTTGCTCCATTAACGTGCAGAGGGAGGTCAGTTCCGGGGGCAGGGAGGTGCTTTGAATAACCATGGACAATCCCATCATGATAGAGGGTGTATTCCAAGGTCTCTTGGATGTCGGTTAAGAGCCCAGACTCAATCAAAGCGGAAGGGGCAGCATCAACTCCTGGTTTGCACTACTCAAAAAAAGTTAATGAGGCTCAAAAGTACCAAACTAACAAATATCTTCCAAAAATAAAAAGAAAGCTCAGGGGGGCATCAGGAAAGCAGCAGGGACACAAAGGGTGATACATCCCAAACATACCTGGCCACCTGAGAAGCCAACAGCAACCAATCCAAGCTGGTCCTTTGCAGGAAGGAACTTGGTAGCAACAGTGGAAGGGGAAGTCATTTTGATGGTCGCCCGAACGAGAGCTGCTTTTTGTTAGTGAAGAGATGAGGGAGTTGCCTAGAGAACAAATGCAAAGACGGGAGGGAGAGCAGTAAGGTATGGAAAGTTTGTGGGATCGGAGAGGTAAGAAGGAAGGATGGGAGAGATTTAAGGGAATGGAGGTAACTTACATGATTACATGTAAATGGGGACTTAGGGAACGTAAGCACAGCGGTGGACAAGCTGACACAAACTATGAGGCTGAAGGGCAGGGAAGATAAGATACTGGTGAGGTAAGAGGGAGGGAAGGAGGTCGGAAAAGAGTATTTGAGAGAGAGACGATTGAGAGAAGGGGCGGAAGACGAGGAGGGAGAAGAAATGGAGGGAAGCTCGGTTCCTTAAATCAAGTCTCCTTCTTCGGTCCGGCCTCAAGCCTCCAACCACCACCACCACTACCACCGGGAACCAACTGCCAATACACACTCAGCGCAAACGCCGATAACGGACCTCCCTTCCATCCTTCTAATTCTTTCCTTCCGCCTCCAGTTCGGGCAGAATCCGGGTGCGCATGTCACATGGAGCACATCAAAAACATCATCAACCCGGACAACCCACTTCACCCCACATACACACTCATGCGCAGAAAGGCTATCAACGGCCTTGACGTTTCCCGCCCCGGGCTCTTGATTCCACTCTTTACGTAAAACCGTAAGGAGTGTTTCCTTTCCGCTTGGTCTTATCGAATTATCGCGTCTAACACTTAGAGGTAGGTGCAGCCCTTCATGGCGCTGTGAGAATGGAAGCCTAACACTTAGAGGCAGTCGGGTCCGGGGGTGCAGTTGGGAAGCTCGCGTGCGATTGAACTTAGGGGAACTGAGGGAGGGCAGGGGGGGTTTTATCATATCTCGATTTATTGACCGACCCCTCATCTCGTGACCAAAGGGACTCTGGTGCATGGCATGGGGAAGGTGGAGGGTAGGGAACAGGGATTAGAGTGCTAGGCTCAGTTCCAAGTTTCCAGCGTCTACCTTAGGCTCTTGCGGGACTGGTAAGAGTGAGGGAAGAGAGGGCTCTCCCGAGCGAATGTTAACACATTTGAAGTACGGCGTGAGTACAGTACTATCATCGTAGCAATAATTGTCGGGTTAGGTTTAATTAAGGGTTCTTTTCAGCTCAGCTTTATCCTGCTGCTGGACCAGAGGTATGGCACTGCAGACGTCCAATGGGTATGACCAGCTCTCCCACGATTGGGAAACGGAAATACCTTCATCCCGTCAGCTCAGCAAGTGGATAGCAAGATAAGGCCGTTTTAACACAGGACAGTCGCAGCAATACCTTATCAGTCCGGGGATACAGTTCTGTGCGACATCCACATCCATTGCCATGATGCAATAGTGCAATTATCCCAGACGTGCATCTCCCATCATATCACATAGTAATAGAGCCCGATAAACTGCAATTCAAGGCGACCAATCAGCCTTGCCGACGGGGAATTTGGGTCTCAGCGGTCCACGGTACTTGTACCAGCACAATAGCTTTATCACACTGGCGAACACGACTTCTCAGATATATAATACTACACCACATCGTAATAATATTATAACGGCGAATAACTTACGAGCGAATTGTACCCATAGGTTTATCCTCACATTCATACAGTAAACGAATTCACAAAATCCAATCCCAGCCCCACACTCGTACCCTGAGGGCTGAGAGCTCCACACCGCAGAGCCCAATCACTCAGGAACCCCCGCTTGCTATCAGCATGTGCCTCTTGCATCCAACTCAGATCAGATCATAGGAATTCAACCAACCAATGAACCAAGAAACGGCCACTAAAGGTTAGGTTTCCCGCGGCAGCTCGCACCTACCTGCTTCCACGTCACAACACAAAGTATCCGTATCAGCATCACCCCCACCTCACCCAACAACCACCATCATCATCACCACAATGTCATTCTTGCTTCAAATCACCCCATCAGATAAATACCTCTACATCTCAGCCGGTAATCCCCTTCGCTCCCACTCTACCTCTTTCTCTCCTTCATCAACCGGCTAACTACAGTTGATAAAAATAATAATCAAAGGCCTATTGGCAATATACGCCATCTGCACTACTCACTCGCAACTCATCAAATTTCGGTCGAGATGCGTTTCAAAGCCAAAGGTGATACCGCCGGATGCGGGCGTTGATCAGACGACCGAAGATGGTGTGTATTTTTTTCCCCGGTTACAAAGTGAAGTGAAGTTAAGGAAGAAAGAAGGAACTAATTATGAGCGAGGGGTGGAAATACAGCAATTAAGTTAGAAACTTTAGAAACCCTAGCCCGTGGGATTAACGCTGATATCCGTAACGCGTACTTGCCCCCCTCCCCCAGTACACAGACAATCCCCACCTACTAACAAGAATCTACCAGCGCCCTAAAAATTATAACCGACCGCGCAACAACCGACGAAAACATAGGTCACCTCCTCTCTCGAGTCCGCTCCTCTACGCCCTCACAGCGCCTGCGCTCGCTCCGCGCACTGCGCTGCTGCACCTACAGCACAACACTGCACAAACTCTGTCAGAAGCGTACCTTCGCCGCGCTCGTCGGCTGTCTCAACAGCACGCTCCCCACGGACGAGAACCCCGCCGGCGACCCGTTCAGTGAGAAGGAGGCGTTGTACATACTCGCGAGGTTGATGGGGCTGTACTTCATTGCCAGGGAGATGCTGGTCGAGGCGGGATTCGTGAAATGGTTGGCTAAGGCTAAGGTCCCTGGATACACGAATGTGGTCGAGGCTGTGTTTGATCCTGAGGGGGTGGATCTAGTGGACTCGAGTCTCGTGCAGATTGTCAACGTGCTCGAGGAGAGTGTCGAGGCCAGGGGGGCGCTGGAGGATGAGGGGTTGATGACGAGGGGCAGGGGTGCAGGCGGTGGAGGAAGCTCGGGTGAGGGGGGGAGGTTTGGGGAAGGAGGTGAGGAGGGAAGGGGTGATGTGGAGTTGGAGACGCTGGTTAGGAACGTCTTTAGGGGCCTTAGGAGAGAGCGCGCAGGTAGCATTAATGGGGTTATGGAGCCGGCGCTTGATGAGTTACCAGACGATGAGGCTCCGGTCGTGCCAGAGTGGGATGAGGACGTGCTTGATCTTTGAGCTTGACCCTTGACGGGATGCTACTCCTTCTGTACCATAATCTACGACACTGTGTACCCACGATTACCCTCCATGCAAATTAATTCAGCACAAACATTCTAAACTATAACCTCGCTCTAAATGCTCCCGCGGCACCACTTCCACTCTTCCCCCTAAACCTTTCCCACGCGATCTCCACCTCCCTCGCGCCATCATAGCCAAACATAAAATTCCGAAACGCCGGATCCCTCCATTTGTTTGGAAACCCGGGCCTGACATCATCCGCCAGCAACATGGCATCCCTCCTCTTCTGCCTTTCCCCATCATGCAGGTGGAGAATATTCCTCATATCCGTACTCCCCGTCACAATCCTCGTAGTCCTGCTCTTCCTCATCTCCTCATAAACCCGGAGTAAGCCCTGCAGCTGCGACCGATCCTCCAGTTTCCCGAGCAATCCCCCCAACACGCCCCCATCCTCCACGGCTATCGCAGCGCCCTGAGCGAGGTATGGAAGCGTAGCATGACAGGCGTCCCCAAGTAACGTGAATTTCCCGGATGGATGCGTCCACGAGGTCATTTCTGTGCTGTTTTGCAGACGCCATTTGCTGACGCTTGAAACTAAGCTGATCATCTTCTGCAGTCTTGGGTCCCAGGATTTGAAGAACTTGCGGACCTCAGCGGGATCGGCGGACATGACGTTGACGCCCCCGGGCATGTTGTCTGGGCAGATTAGGACGATGTTGTAGTAACCCTCGCCCTTTAAGAGGTAGCATACTGCGTGGCCTTGCGGGCCTGCGGGTGTCTGGGTCAGCCTTGTGTCAATCGTTCTTAAGAGAGAGGGCATATCTCACCCATCCAGGTATTGATTGCGGGTTTGCGAACGAATTCTTCCAGGTCTTTATGCTTGCGCATTTCATCGACCTTTATGAGTATGCGGTACGCAAGGTCGCCGGTCAAGTGCGGAGGATCCGAACGTCCCAGAAACTGCTCGCGGCATTTCGATTTTAGTCCATCGGCGCCAACGATTAGATCGGCCCCTATTGTATCTCCGGTGGCAAGCGTCACGCTGGGGGCTTCAAAGTCGATCTTTGTCACCATTGAATTAATGCGGACTTCTACAGTTAGCTTCTATTCCTAGCCAATTGAAGAGGCGATGAACTCACTCTTGACGCCAAGAGCATAGCACTTATCCACTAATGCTTTGTGAAAATCCGCCCTATGACAGTGCCAATAAGGTCCTCCGTAGTCCTCCTCTGACAGCGGGACTAGTGGTTGCTCGTTGAGTATGCTTCCATCCCGATAACTGCGCAGTCGGATTGCCTCTGGGAGGACCGACACTCGATCAATTGCCTCTCGGAGGCCCCATGATATTAGGAAGCGGGCAGAGTTTGGGGGTATTTGTATGCCTGCTCCGACCTATCCATTGTTAGTACACATCATCACCCAAAGGATAGTAGGGTGGAAGCATACTTCAGAAAGAGTGGAAGCTTGCTCTAGCACGAGCACCTCATGCCCAGCAAGTTTAGTTGCAATAGCGGCCGATAAACCGCCCAACCCAGCGCCGACAATCAATACGTTAAGTCGTGGTTTTAGCATTTTGTGGTGCATAAGCTCTCAACGGTACCGGGTGGGTTCGTAGTGGGCATATATATAGTGGTAAAACGCAGTAGTATCATTCATTCAAACTCGTACACCTGCGTATCATACTACTCCAACCCCACAGCTCGACAGTGCCGCACCACACTACTGTGCCCCAATTAAATTTCCCACCCGCGCCCCTCCCTCACGTGGCGCTGCTAGCCCATCCGTGCACCCTGAATCTTGATTCTTTGGACGAACCCTTGGAATGGCCCTCATTTCTTCCCTTCTTTGAAGGATGGCCGCTGCACACTCCGAACACTGGGAGGTCGTAGCAAGCCCCCCAAACCTGTACCACCCTCCTGGAGCAGGGAAGTGAGGTGGAGAACCCTATAAAGAAAAGAACCTAAAGGAAGAAAGGAGAGAAAAGTAGTACCGATATTAGAGATGGGCAGGGAAAGAGGGGTCGGAGTGGATTTGGGAAAGATGTGGGGTGGAGCAGGCCTTTGGCTTTGGTGATGTGATCACTCTTGGGAGGGAGGCCTGTGATAGGGGGGCGGAGGGAAGAAGTGGCGGGTAAGAGTAAGGGCGAGTGGAAGTTGCTTTCTGGTGGCCCAGAGAGCAGAGAAGTGCGGACCGGTGACCCTTAGCATAATACAAGTTTACCATGCCCGAGTACTAGTGCGTAAAATACTGTACATATGCATGGAATTACCATACACGTGCACAGTGCCTTGGAGCCTGGTCTTGGGATGGCGGAGATAGCCAAGAAATGTCGTACTGTAGTGGATTATGCGGAATAGCTTCGTTGACATCGCTACTACAAGTCTGCGCTTCCAGAGCCATTGTGCCGCACAGCACTGTCTAGGTACTCTCACAGGCAGCCCGCTGTAATCCGCAGTACGAGCCATGCCAGAGCCTTCTCCACACTTGTGCTGCGCCGGTACTGTATCTGCACATTCCTCTCCCCAACCCCAGCTCGTACAACTCTAATCCCACCTCACTTCTATAACCCCTGCGGCCACAACACCGTCCGGCACAGCACCATAATTCATATCTTAATCCCACCTTTTCTTTCTTCTTACTTCAAGAAATACCATGGCATTTGTAGCGCTTTGCCGCAGAATCCCATAGACCTAATTGACATGCATCCGCTGCCCTTATCGGTAATTTTCTGGTGTGAGTGAGATTTCGTGATTGTTTGTCTACCTTAGATTCATGTTGATTCTGGTGTTGAGTCTTTATTGCCTGGGATTAGCCTGGACATTGCGCCGTAGCACTGTGGGTACCGGGGGCGTACGCTCCGGCGCGGAATATAGCTCTGGGCTTTAATTGACCTGGGTCAGTGGTGCCGGGGTAGATGAAAACATAGGGCGCACGCTGATCTTCCCGGTGTTAGTCAGGTTCTAGTACTAGCGCAGCTTAGTTGAAGCCGAACCTCTAACGTGGGAATTTCCTTATAATGTGTCTGGCTTCAATTCGGCCACGCAAGTATCGTGCGATAGTAAGAACCCGGGGGACATCCACTATTTCCGTTAACCCAGGATAGGTTTAGTTAAACAATTTAACAGAATTGCGCGTACCAATCGATGGGATCCAACAAGCCCTGATACACGAATACTCGAGTACTGTGTCAGGAGAGCACTAACCCTCCTTAAGAGCCTTTTGTCTTAGAATCCGGAGATTGCAAGGCTGGTGGGGACGGTGGATTTGGCGAGTTTCTACAACACTTGTCCCTGAAGGGGAAGTGCCCTGACATTTAGGAAGGAAACTGGAGATATATCATGGATATTTCAAAAATCTTTCAGGACTTTCCACTTTTCCTCAAAGGGGCGTTCACCACCCCTTCTGTCGGGTACCGGCTCTCTTGTCTAGGAGGGGGTAGTACAATAACGTCGCCGCCTCTCTCCCCCTCCCGCTCGAATAATGTGGCAGATCGCACCTTCCCTCACCCAAACCTCTTGCCCTCTGCTGCTTGTAGACACTCTCACCCTGTGGCCTCCCGGAAAGCTCCGTCAGGTCAACTACCCGAGTGCTGGTATAGTAAGTGCAGGAAGATGAATCCTTGCAATACCAAGATTCCCAGAATGATGGATTTGACGGACGGGGATGCCGCGGGAAAGACTGTTACCATACAAGTACGAAGGTACAGCACCTAAGTTTTGAATATTTTACTAGCAGGGGTGTTACGCTAGCAGGGGCCGGGGCAGCAAATCGGGTATAAGGACAGCGAATTGGGTATAGTGGTTACCCAATTCACCTCCTCATCCCTGTTAGTCGAACATCCCCTGCTAGTAAAATATTCAAAACTTAGGCGCTGTACCTTCGTAGGCTCCTAAAGTCCGGATAATCGTTTGCACCATCTTATACGAGTAAGAGGCAGTGTGAGAAAATGCGAGTGCCAATTTAGTATGGGCACTCAGACATGCACGGACTATTCGCCATATTCTTTAATCCTTGTTTTCTGGTACACTCGTCCCCCGCTATCCCGGATCTGGATGAACCGGATAGCCCGCCGAACCAGAGGCGATCCTTGGCACCTCCAGTTCGCCACTAAGTTTCACTGGTTGAATCTGAAACTGGAGGTTCCGGTTTCGTATGAGATTTTGGGAAATCTTGCCCCCTGCCCCTACTTGTTAGTTGCTAAGCCAGGTATGATCCTCTCAGAAAAGCTAAACCAAAAAGGGGGGGGAGAAGGAAAGGGAGGGCCAGGCATGACAATGGGAAGGGAGGATGGACAAAAAAGTGCACAAACAGTAATCGTAGCTGGATGCCTACACCATTGCTGTTAGTACCGGGTCTTTATTCATTTGTATCACTAATGCCATCTACGAAACCGACCAGGAAGGTGGGATGAACTGCTTTACAGAATCATCCTCCAATGGGCGTGTCCCGATATCAAGAACATGCAGCATGTGTGCCTACCAGATGGATGTCCGAAAGTAATAATACTGCCTATGGAAATTTCCCAAGATAAAGCTTCTCACAAGAAGGGGAATAAGTCTTTACCATTCCCCAAACAATACGAACTCTCTCTCTCTCTCCCTGGTGTTCCGGATACCCGTTCGCCCCCGATGAAATTTGCGAAATCTAGCTATCCTGGATAGCGGGGAGCGAGTGTACGAGTACCGGTACTTCTTTGTAATAATTACGAAATAGGAGTTCTTGTTACTACAGCATTAGACAGTATTAGGCGTAGTCTTCTCGGCCTCTCAACCCTTGTATCGTAGAACCAATCAATAATCCTAAGCCCCCGCGAACGCAACCGAATCAGGCGTCCTCGGCCCATTCCACACAGGCGACGCAGACTTCACCGAGAATGGGGATTCAATTGCAAGCCCAAACAAGGGCGAGCTCTGCATCGTTCACTGCACGCGAAACGACGCATTCGGGAACCCAGTTCGGGACAGCGCCATCAATATGTGGGGAATTTATATTACGGGGCATCACAACACTTGGTGCGAGGGCAGGGCAGGCCCGGGTCCTAGAGTGCCTTGAAATGCGAGCGCGAGGGACGCAGTTCCCCTACTAGCCCCATCGTGCATCACCGAATAGGGCACCGTCTTCACATACCTGAACTGGAACTCCCCATCCTTATTGCTCCCCAAGATTGGGAGGGGAAGGGTTTGATCCACATATAACGTGCCTCGACCCTTCCCTTTCCACCACTTTCCGGCCAACCAAACCAACTACTCGAAATCAATTGACGATGGAAAGTGCACTCTCCTCAGTGGCGACCCTCGGGGACTACAGATATAGTATCTGGCTTAAAGCCTTCCCTAATAGTTACCCAGCCGAGAGGCCAGGACCCAAAGATTGCAGAAACAGACGGGATCAGACCGGGGCGTGTCGTTGGATTTGGTTCTCGCGGTGAGAGGGCCGATGCGGAGCAATTGGAGGAGGGCCTATACCAGGACTAAATTCGCTCAAATATCCGGGTACTTTGTGCCTGGATATTGGAATGATTCTTGTGTCATACCGCGGGTACTGTACGTACGGTGGGTGGCGAGATTTTTTGGACTGCACTTCCGCCATACATGTCGTGTGCTCGAAGAGAAAATCTTTAGAATACCATGCGCTTGGCGGTCAACCATCCACTGGGAAATATACAGTACCACCACCGCAAAATGCGAAACCTCCACAGGGACAACGAAAGGCAAGGACTTTAGGCACCAAGGCATACCTTTTTATCTCTAAATAATCCAAAGAAATTGAAAAAATGATGGAAAAAATCAAGAATTACTTTAACCCTGCTAGTATTTTTGCTACAATTTTTTAGTGATTTTCTAGGAATTCTTGGCTCAAAAAAACCATCCCACAGAAAGCCATTCCATTGGTGGAAAAATAAATCCAAGACATTGAGTGCACTTACTCATTTATCACTTTATCTGTTAATTTTTCTTTATGATACTATTTAATTGTGGCTGAGGAGAGTGATGGTTTCCTGCAATGATTTTGCTTTTTTGATAGCATATTTCTTGGTCAATGGTATTTGAAATGCTTCCTCACTAAGAGCATGGTATTACGATAAAGAGTCGATTTTGCTCGCCAGAGGGGTAGGTGCCATACTCATGTGCTATTAAGCTCCCCCTTGTTTCCTGCAATTGCTAGGAAGGGGCCCTGACGACAAGGGTTTGGTTACGCTCCCTCTTGGGTATTCTTCGACCCATTCGTGAGTCCCTCTCCGTCAGTGGGAGAATTGGGCTGTGGGACCTTATAAAAGATGGCGTTTTTCAGGCACTCTTTTTCAGTACACTGTGTGGTAGAACTGCTCGTATACCTTTTACTACACCAGGGGTTCAAAAAAATCTACTCCTTGGTCAGAAAGATTGGAGTTTTGGCAAAAAGGCGGACAATTTTGTCTGCGTTTATGATATTCTATATATGCCATATTGCGCGGTGCCAGACGTGATGTTACAGTCCTCTTCCCTTTCTTCCCCCTTCACTAGCTATTTGTAAGTCACTAGCCAGAGATCTTCATACCAACCCACCATAAACCAAATTACTCGAGTACGCACCGTAAGCTATCTCATTCTAACTTGTCCAAATTTCTGACACATTACATCTCACCGCAATCTAATTCTCAACAATAGCGCAGAGGGCCACACAAGATCCATTCATCCATCCATCCCTAGCCCGTGAACACCGATACTTACACCCTCACCAGGCGGGTGACAGGCGCCAATCTCTGGTCGATCAGAGTGTGAGTGCGCTGGTAGGAGAGGCTGTATGAGCACACTGCCAGGCGTTAGATCTCAGGATTAGCCATGTTGCAGTTGAACATGGTGTTGGTTGGTATAACGGAGCAAGGCGTGTCTTCCTTAACCCTACGCGGTTGGTGCTGGGTGCGTTTGGCGGAGATATTGCGGAGGCGACTGGGTTGGGAGTGGAATATCGGGCAGGTATGCATGGTGTCCCGTGAGTGGTTGGTGGGGGAAGCATCGGAGGGATATAGGATCGTACAAGTTTCCGACTACGTATCGCTACTACTCGAGTATCACATTGCTAGGAGATAGGTGTAAAGTGGAGTGTAATATATATATCGGAAATATATGGCTTATCAAAACCCTCAACCGTCGGTATTGAACCACCGAGTGATGTACCATGAACCTTTTAGCAGAGCAACCATTTCCAAAGAAAAAAAGGTAAGCAAAAACAAATAAATAAACGCCGAATCCCAATTCTAACCCACACCGAAGGCATATCCCTTAAGCTGTTGATACATCGCGTCCGGGTTGAGATGTGTAGCACTAACTCATTTAGTAATTGTGATAGGAAATACCTTGCTCTCTGCCACTGGTGTAGTGCTCGGAATACCACAAAATCGGTACCACTGAGTATGGCCATGATGGAAACAAGAACTTCTGCGTATATTTTCTCCCAACTACCCAAATAAGTTAGTGCTACACCTTCCAATCCGGACTGAATGCTTCAAGTATATATACGAACCCCCATGCACTCCCCATACCGCCTCCTCAAACCATGAGATAGACTTACTCAATTAACAATTGGCCCCAACGTAACCTCTTCCCTCTGTCGCCTCTCCAACTCCTTAACCTCCTCTTTCTCCCTTTTCTTCTGCTCCTTCTTCTTCTCATTGAACAGGCGCATGGTGCCGTGCTTCACGCGGGTGATGATATCTGCGACCTTGCCCTTTGTGAGTTTTCCGGAGTTGCGCATGTCCTCCCAATCCTTGTCGCCGCGGAGGCGAAACTTCTCCAGGAACTCGAGCTGCCCGCCCGAGGCGGGGAGCTTGCGCCACGGGGCGTTGCGCGCTACCAGATGTCTGGGGTAGGTCTTTAGAGCGTAGGTATCTGTCAGATATGATTAAGTTAGTGGGCGCAGGTTCGTGGGAAGGGGGAAATATACCAGCACCGCGGATGGCAGGATCCAGTTGCTCTATACCAGTCATGATAAGCTTCGGCCGCGCCCACCTGCCCCGCCCCAACTGTAGTGGGAGCGCGCGGACTTCTTCCACGTTGTAGAATCCGTTGCTGTCCATTTCCACCGTAATATGTCCGTTCCCTCCACAACCGAGAACGTACTTTGTTGGCCCGATGGAAACCCACGCTAGCCTGCTTACTGAATAGACAACCTGGTCGGCGCGGGTGTCGCTCAACAAGTCCCAGATGTCATCGTAGTCTGTGTATTCCAGTTGAATCGGCAGTGCCGGTGAAACTTTGGCCAGAGCATCCCGATTGAACTTTTCAGCAGCGATGGCTCGAAGACGCCCCTCCTCTTGGAGGATCAGACGCCCGGCTGTTTTGGCCAGTTCCTCTGCCCGCCCTTTGGCCTCTTCCATTTCTTTTTCAGCCTGCTCGCGTTCTGCTTCTAGCGCTGCCTGCTGGGCTCTTACTCGTGCTCTGTCGGCGGCTTTCATAGCCTCTTCCTCTTTAGTCCGGATCTCCTCCTTCATCTTCCGGACCTCCTCCTCGATCCTAGCGTCTTCTTTCATCCGGCTCTCCTCCTCGGCCCTGGCTCTTTCTTGTTCAGCTTGCGATTCCAAAACGCGTCTCTTCTCCTCCTCTTCGCGGGCTTTCCGCCGTGCTTCTGCTTCCTTGGCTGCTAGGGCGACCATTTTCTCTGGCGTCATCTCGTTGATCAGCATGTCTGGATCCAAACCGAAGAGTGTTGGCGTTGTAACAACCCCGTGAGAGAGGTTTGCTACCATGTCGATTATGTGGCAATCAATTTTCCCCGTATTCTCCGACTTACGCAGGCCTCTGCCAATCATTTGCGTAATTAAATTTCTCGAACGGGTCGGACGCGCAAGGATTATACAGTCGATGTTTGGAATGTCGGTTCCCTACTAATCGTCAGCACACCCAATCGGCCTTCGAAAGAGAGGTCGGGGGAGTACTTCAGTAAAAACACCGCAGTTAACCATCACGGGAAATTTCCCAGCTTTGAACTCCTCTAGACATTCCCGACGGACTTGGGTCGAAGTTCTGCTGGTAACATCGCGAGCGTCGATGCCGTGCCCGCGGAATTTGAGCATTACTGAACGGACATGGGCTATGTCGACACAGAATACTAAGGTTGATTTACGTTCCGCTGTTAAAGTGTTAGCAAGTGGTTAGGTGTATATATGGAGAGAGAAGTACATGCTCGGTCTGTCCAGGTTTTTATTAAAACTTGGTTTGCCATATCGGTGTTGACGGCTCGTCCAAGCCCCCTTATATCGAAATCTCCGGTTGCGCACTCCCTAACATTTGTCAAGTCTACACTTGACCTCACAGTTGTAAACCGCGGAGGCGATAGCCTACCCCAGTTAGCCGGGGCCCGCAGTAACAGCCCCACTGAAAACAAACCATTCATTCTCGATCATAGTAGTAGAGTCCCTACGCACACATCAGCCCCTGCCCATCCAACCTCCGCATCAAAAACACACATGTGAAAAACCAGCTTATCCAAGACCTTCCCCAAGCTCACCCCATCAAACCTCGAAACTGTAGCACTGACGCCCACAATAATCGGTGTTTTCTCATTGACATCCATAGCCTGAAAATGTTTGAGGACCTTCAAATACGACGGTGAAACCGCATGATGGCATTCATCGATCAATATAAGTTTATACAATTCCGCATCGTACTTCTCCAGCCGGTTTATAATAGACTGTACGGACGCAACGATTATATCCGCCTCCTTTTTCGCGTGCGAAGTGCCCATTTCTATGTCGACGACCTTGTCTGGGTACTGCTTTTCGCACTGCTTTGCTGCTTGCTGGACAAGTTCCCGGCGGTGTACAAGAATGAGTGTTTTTTCGGCTTCTGGGCGAGCGGGGTGAGTTAGGCGGGATATCAACTCTGTAAAGATGATCTACCACCACAGGCATCAACATTAATCCTGTGAGTCTATCGCTCACTCAAGGGAAGGAGTATAAGAGAAGAGAGAAATACAGTCTTCCCCCCACCAGTCGCCAGCGAGATCGCCATCCTTCGCACCCCCTCGTTCATATTCGTCAGTATCGCTTGGATACAGTCCTCCTGATAATCCCGTAACTTTATATTCTCGGAACGCCATGCCCGCTGGGGAAACGACGAGAGTACCAATGCCCGCAGAGGAGAACAGATCGGCCGGCGGTGCGAAAGCCAGAGGAGACTGGAGGAAGCGCGGGCACACTGTAGCATCCTCCTCATGTCGTATATGGCAGGAGAGGAAGAGGAACAAAATGACGGGTCTTTTAAGGGTCCTTCTAGTGTTTCCACGGCCCAATTGGGAGAAGGATTCGTCGGTGATATTTTTGAGGTATCGGTAATTTTGAAATCTTGTCGGTCACGTGATGAGGCTATCGTTTGGGAGAGGTGTGAGTTAAACGCAGAAGTTCTACCTGCATAAGAATTAGGGGCTGTTTGGCACGCCAACGTTTGTAAGGTTTCCTAAACTGCGTTTTGTAAGGTGTGCCAAGCTGTAGTTTGCAAGGTATGGTTTGCCAAACGAGAGAAGGAGCTTTTATAAGGTAAACACAATGCATATGTGGCTATTTGGGCTCAACCCTAAACAGGAGTGGAGGAAATATTATTATTAGAGTATCATATCATACTAAATCGAATTTATTAGAGGGCAAGCCCCCATATTTACCAGTCACCAGTATGTTTTCAAAACTCTCCTAAACCCAAAACTATGCTGCTTTCAAACCGCAATTCATAAGGTTCCCAAACTCTATACTCGAGTATTTCAATCAATGTGCTGCCAAACACGGCTGACCTTACAAAAGTTGGCGTGCCAAACAGTCCCTTAGGCTCGTCCTCTTGGGGAACGTCATCGTAGGGTTTAAGTTAAGAATCGAGTGATACCCGGTGTCTCCTATCCCTTCATCGATCAGCCAGGTTTAATAATCCCCGCCGCCAATTCTTTCTGGTACCGCCACGACACGATGTCTGTTATATACCGTCTCCCCCGCCGTGTCCTGCGAATCCTCCACACACCTCCTACCCGCTGCCGTCACCGCGCCTACTCTGATGCCCCAAGGCTCAACAAACTCGTACAAATCTCGGAGGCGGTGCGTGAGGCACTAGTATCAAAGACCCCCATCGTGGCATTAGAAACGGCCATCTACACACATGGTACCTAATAATTCCCTTCTTCCACCCCCTCTCGCATGGCTAAAAATCGTAGGGTTCCCGTACCCAGACAACGTGGACCTAGCTACCAAAGTTGAAGCCACCGTCCGCAAGAGTGGGGCTGTTCCCGCAACCATCGGGATCCTGAACGGGATCGCCCGCATAGGGTTTTCACAGCCGGAATTGGAGCACTTGGCGTCTACTGCGGGGCAGAAAACCACTATTAAAGTGTCTCGTCGAGATCTGCCGTTTGTCATGGGGATGGTGTGTTCTCAACCTTGGGAGCCCTAACCCTGGATAGCATAGCTAACTTGGCGTTGGATGGACGACAGAGACATATAACTGCGTACAACGGCGGGACAACCATTGCGGGCACCATGCTACTGGCTCATATGGTGGGTATTAAAGTATTTGCGACGGGGGGGCTGGGAGGAGTGCACAGAGGGTATCCAAACCCAATGGATGTGTCTGCGGACTTGATGGAGTTGGGGAGGACGAATGTTGCAGTTATTTCCGCTGGCTCGAAGGCGTTTCTGGACCTGGAGAACACCTTTGAAGTATTAGAGACCCAGGGAGTATTTGTTGGTACATTTGGTAAGGCCGGAGCCAAGGTCATGGTTCCCGCCTTTTACAACCGCGAAAGTAATATCATCAGTCCGAATATCTTGGAGAGTCCCAGGGACGCGGCTGGAGTTATACGCATGCCCCCTCCTCACTCTTACTATACCTCCAGCTAACAATGACACCAGACGCAAGCCACACCATGGGGTTGACCTCTGGTCAACTATTCTGCAACCCCATCCCCGAAGAATCCGAAATTCCGGCGAAGGACATTAATAAGGCTATTTCCAAAGCTGTCGAAAAAGCCCGCAACAAAGGGGTCTTCGGAAAAGACCAGACGCCCTACATCCTCAACGAGATCAAAGAAATTACAGAGGGTGCCTCACTACCAGCGAATATAGCACTCGTCCTGAACAATGCAAGGATGGGAGCTCAGGTAGCGCAGGAACTTGTTAGGCTTGAAAAAGGAGAAGAAGGGTTATAAACACCTGCTTATTTGTTTTGCTATGTTTTGTTTCGTCTTTATTTTGGGGGTTTCACGTGTTAAGGCTTATGATACCATTTTATGCATAGACATCCCCCCCCTACTACTTCCACTTCAAATTTCATGTCACCAGTGACTCCCCCCCAAACTCCTCCGCCTACTCCCATCAACCAATCACCCACCACCATCGCAGTCCCAGAAATCCTAGTAATCGGCAGCCTAGCAGTCGACCAAACCCTCAGAACCATCACAATGACCCCTCAGCTGCATGCCTCCAACCCAACAACAACCACCGAAACCCTCGGCGGCGTCGGTAAGAACGTCGCCCTGGCAGCACACCTCGCCGGCGCAAGCGCCCGCCTGGTATCCGTCGTAGGCAAAGACCTAGCCGGGGCATGGGCCCTTGAGAAGCTCAGAGCGTTGGGTATGGACGCTAGTGGCGTGAAGGCGGTTGACGGCGGAGTCACGGCCAGGTACGTTGCAATCAACAATTCCTCTGGGGAATTGTTCATCGCGGGGGCGGATATGCAGATTTTTGAAAGCGCGCAAATGAGCTCCCTAGCGAGGGGGGAGATAGCCAAGGGCGTGAAAGTTGTCTGTGTTGACGGGAATTTGTCTGTAGAGGGATTAGCGGAGGTGGTTAAAACTGCTGCTGAGCTTG
>Ga0307509_10000127_pt1 | contig 112456 bp, 98 predicted proteins | sample 10_EM_MG_FD_202245 | JGI IMG/M metagenome (GOLD analysis project Ga0307509, IMG submission 202245) | Populus trichocarpa ectomycorrhiza microbial communities from riparian zone in the Pacific Northwest, United States - 10_EM | ecosystem: Host-associated > Plants > Roots > Unclassified | place... | reverse complement strand
GCCTGCCAATGCCCGCTGCATGCGTACTCGCAACTCCCGAAGCGGATCTCACGGAATCAGGCGACACATTTGAGACAAATGCGGAAATCGACGTGATTCTGCGGAAGAGGCTGACCGAATCCATCGCTCTGTATGCAGGAGGCCATGACTTGCGCGATCCCTATCTGTCGCCAGTGTTCGCAGATTTCTCCAAGGGCTTCCCACCTACAATTCTGCTCTCCGGAACGCGCGACCTGTTCCTCTCGAATACGGTGCGGTTACATCGTGCGCTGCGAAAAGCCGGCATCGAAGCAGAGCTACATGTCTGGGAGGCGATGCCGCATGGCGGGTTCTTTGGAGCACCGGAGGACGCCGAAGTCCTGGCCGAGCAGGCGAATTTCATCAGGAAGCGGCTGGGTGCTGCTCCAAGAACCGCATCATCAGGTGCGGCCTGAACCCCAGGTGGAATGATCGTCAGCCGTCTCGCCCGGGTCTGCTCAGCGATTTGGGGGTCCCAGAGCCGGGCGCCATTAAATTTCACAGCCACACCACGAAGCCATCCATGATCGACAAATGTCAGTACTGAACATCATCGTCCTTGCGATCGTGCAAGGATTTGCGGAACTCCTGCCAGTGTCGAGCTCGGCTCACGTAGTTGTGGCGGAGAAGTTGCTCGGCCTGGATCCGTCCTCGCCGCCCTCGACATTGCTGTTGGTCATGCTACACACGGGCACGATGTTCGCCGTGATTGTGTATTATTGGCGGCAGTGGCGCAGCACCTATTTCCAAGACATTCGTACATTCAGGAAATTTCTCGGACTGGTCGTCTTGGCGACAGCACTCACTGGAATCGTCGGCGGTACCATCAGCTACATCATCGAAAGAAACATCTTCCGCGTCACGTCGGGGAGTGTCGAAGATCTCTTTAGTCACCTCGAACTGATCGCACCGGCCTTGGGCGTAGCGGGACTGCTGATTTTGATCGCAGGCATCGTCGAGAAACGACGCCCAGCGTCAACGCTGGAAAACACAAATGAGTTGAACGCGAGACAAGCCGGCGTCATCGGGGCGATCCAGGGACTGTGCCTGCCGTTCAGAGGATTCTCACGTTCAGGGGCAACCATTTCCACTGGCATTCTATTGGGAGTCGCAAAGTCACGAGTGGAAACCTTCAGTTTCGCTTTGGCTGTTGTCTTGACCCCTCCTGTTGTCGCCCGCGAGCTGATGCGTCTGATCCACTGGACACATATCAATGAGGCCACCGGCCTAGCCTCTGTCACGCTGTTTAGTTTGTTTGGCGCATTGGTTTCATTTTGCGCCGGCCTGCTCGCTTTGCGATGGCTCAGTCGGTGGCTCGAGGGTGGTCGCTGGTATCTCTTTGGCATCTATTGCCTGGCTGCAGCCGCCGCCGTGACCGCACTCCACCGCGCGGGGTATTGATTCCGCTTCGTTGGCGTACGAAACAGTCAGCGCACGCTGATAGCGAGCTTGCCGAGTGCCCCGGCACCGAAGTCTTTTAGGGCCTGACCGACCTGATCGAGCCCGTAAGTCTTGGTGATCGGCACTCGCAGCTCACCTGTCGCGACCGCATTGGCCAGCGCACTGAGCAACTCGGGTGAGGGGATAGTCATGATCGGTGTCGCCGTAACGTCCTTACGTTTCAAATTACCGGTACTCACACCAAGTGTTGAGGCAAGTCGTCCGCCGGCCTTGAGCAGGTTGGCCAGTGCGACGCCGTCGCCGGCGAAGTGCAACACGATGTCAACTCCAGCCGGGTGAGACGAACGGACGGCAGCCGCCAGGTCACCAGTGAAATCCACGGTCTCGTCGGCGCCCAGATCGGCGACAAAGGAAGCTTGCGCCGGTGTTGCGGTAGCGATGACCGTCGCGCCTCGCGCCTTTGCCATCTGAACTGCAAGGGCCCCCACTCCTCCCGTAGCGCCACAGACGAGCACGGTCTCACCCCGCATCGGTGCGGCAGTGTCGATGGTGATCTTCGCAGCGGCCCCGGCGAGACCCAGTGCCCCCGCTGTCTTGGCATCGAGCCCGGTGGGGCACCGGGCGACTGACATTGCCGGCACCTTGGCCTGTGGTGCGAACGTTCCGTCGTGGAGCGGCATCGACATCACCAGGCCAAACACGGGATCGCCGGCCTTCAGGCCGGTGACCCCGGGTCCCACGGACGCGACCGTTCCAGAGAAGTCCCGGCCCAAAGTGATCGGGAACGTATACGGCATCGCCCCCTGGATATATCCCAGCCAGGTCATCAGATCCATGCCGTTGACCGAGGCATACTCCACATTGACGAGCACCTCACCGTTGCCGGGTTGGGGATCGGGAATGTCGTTGAAACCGGGGGCGGAGTTGAACTCTTTGATGGCAATGGCCTTCATGTGCGTAATCCTTGTTCGGTGGAGTGCTGTCGTCAGACGTTCGGCTGCGGCTTGGGTATCAGGTGGCGTTGACCGACTTGTACGCCTTGACCGTCTGCATCGAGATATCTGACTGCATGACCGGCAATCCCACCTTGCGCAGAGTCCTTACCGGCCCGCTGGTCAAAACGTTCTGCCGCGCGTGTTGCATGGCGAGGTTGTCCCAATAGAGCAAGTCCCCGTTACGCCAATCGTGCGCCCACTGGTTCTCGGGGCGGTACGAGTGGGCGAAGAGCTCCTCGAGCAGGTCCTCACTCTCGTCGGGGGAGAGCCCGACGATCTCTTTGGTCATGCCCTGAGTGACGAACAGTATCGTCTGACCAGTACGGGGGTGGCGATGCGCGATCTGTGCCGTGTAGGACGGCACATAATCTCGCGCAGCCTGGACGAGTTCGTTTTCCACCTCGCGCCGGCGGCGCGCCGGGAGGTATTCCGGCCCGCTCACATGAACAACCTGCATTCCCTGGACCTTGGCGCGCAGCTTGTCGGGCAATGTCCTCCATGCGTTGACCGAACTCGCGAAGTTGGTCGGGATTACCGGTGCCGCAACCTCAACGGCATAGAGCGACAGCACCTGGAAGGGGTCTTTGCACCATATGCCATCGCAGTGGAACAGCAGCCGGCCGAACGGCGCCGCGGCATCGGGCTCCTTGTTGGAAATCCAGAACTTGTCTTGCTGGGAGGCGGCCCTGGCGATCTCCTCCTCAGGCGGCGGCTCCTGACCCATCAGGATCTGCGCGAGATACATCTGATAGTTGCGGTCAATGTCGAGATCGCGGAAGAGCAGTACCCCCTTCGCATCGAATTCTCGTCGCAACAAGCGACAGGTCTCCGCGTCGAGCCGCCCTCTGGGATTCAACCCTATGATCTCAGCGCCGATGACCGGCGTCAGGTCTCGAACTTGTAACCTTTTCATTTGACTGATCTCCTGGAGTCGGGCGCCTCTGCAGCGCACCGTGTACGTGTGGCGACTTGGACGCCATCACCAGGTCAATGGAATGTTGGCCACACCACCGCCGGTGCGGGTGTCGTCGACTTGCAGCTCACCGACGTTGACCGCCAGGCGCAGGTTCGGGAAACGGCGGAACAAGGACAGAAACACGGTCTTCAGCTCCAGCCGCGCCAGCGCCTGACCGATGCAAGTGTGGGCTCCGTGCCCAAACGACAGGTGGCTCGAGCTCTTGCGAGTTGAATCGAAATTCTCCGGCCGCTCGAACATCGAAGGGTCCCGGTTGGCAGCAGCCTCCGAGATGATGACCAGGTCGCCGCGACGGATGGTGACGCCGCCGATCTCAACGTCTTCCAGTGCATAGCGCATGAGACCGAAGTTATGTGCCGAGGTCAGTCGCAGGACTTCCTCTACGGTCTGGTCGATCCGGTTCTCGGAATCTGCCATGAGCCAGTCTCGGCGGCTCGGGTCTGCAAGGAGATACAGAACGCCGAAGTCCATACGGACCACCGTGGTTTCGTGCCCGGGGAAGACCAGACCCGCGGCGTAGTACTCCACCGGAAATGTTGTGAAGAACCCGGGGTCTTCCTGTTGCGCCCGGATCATGTCTGAAAGTACATCGGGCCCGAGGTTATTGCGCTTCACCTCGAGAAGCCGCCGCATGTAGTCCTGGAGCTCGCCCATGGCGGCGAACGCGTCCGTACCGCTCGTGAGACGACCCATACGGTCCGATAGTCCGATCACGTAATCGCAGTCTTCGGACGGAATACCGAGGAGCGCGCCGATCACCAGCACTGGCAGCCGGAAGCCCAGTTTCTCGTGGAAGTTGACAGGCTGATCCGGATTGCGAGCATGCTCTGCCTGCATATCATCCAGGCAGCCGTCGGTCAGTTCCTGGACCCAATCGGCGAGCAAGCGCAGGCGCTTGGGGGAGAACCCGGGCACCATCAACTTGCGCAGGCGACCCATCTCGAGTTCGAAGTCGACTCCACCCATCGGCGCGGAGTGCAGCGCGGCTTCGGACATGCGTGAAGCGTTCTTGGGGTCGTGGTGGACGTAGTAACCGAAGCGCCGATCGGAGAAAGCCTGCTTGGCTTCGTCGTAGGCCAAGACAACCCAGGCGGGATCACCAGTCGGTGTTGTCACCGCAACGATGGGGAACTTCGGGCGCAGTTGCGCATATAGGGGGGAGATATCGAGCACACCCCGGCGCGGGAACGGCATCCGTAGCGCAGTGTCCGTCCGCGGAGCGGTTTCCTGAGCACTCATAATCTTCACCTCCGAGCGCGAGGCTGATCGAGTTCGCGCTGCATGTGAGTCTGTAATCTCTTTTGATACTTGAGTCTCAAATTACACTGGGGTATCGTAACGCCATGCCATCCCTGACACAAGTGGTCCTCGAGCAGGAGCCGGTGCCTGACAACGGACTGCGCTCGCGCAAGAAAGAAAAGACTCGCCTCGCCATCGAGAACGCAGCACTCGACCTGTTCGCCGAGAAAGGCTACGAGCAAACGACTGTCGATGAGATCGCCGAGCGAGCCGAGGTCTCGAAGGCCACCTTCTTCAGGTACTTCAACACGAAGGCGGATGTCATCTTCAGCAGTGAGACCTACCATCTGGAGGTATTAAACCGCGCGATCGTGGGCCGGCCCGCGGCCGAGCACGAGCTCGTTGCGATTCGCCAGGCCGTGCTGCGCGAGTGGGTGCCGCTACTCGATTCGCAACGGGTGGCTCGTCAGGGGCGCGCCGCGGCGACCTCTCCTTTGTTACGCGGACTGAGCCTCGATCTCGGGCAGCAGTGGCAGTCTGTCATCGCGGGCGCCTTGGCCCACCGGCGGGGGCTCGAGATGCCGGATCAACACTGCCGGCTGATTGCCGGGATGTCGTTCGCGGTATTCAGCAACGCGACCAGGTGCTGGCTGTCCGAGGAATGGCCGGGCGATCTTGCTACGGCTATTGACGCTGCATTTGGTTTGCTGATCGAGATCTGTTCCGGGACGCCGCGGCCCGCGCTCGAGGCGCGCCGGCCGCAGCCGCGAGCGCGCCTCCGGGCAAGGGCAAAATGATGGCTCGCCGCAGGCTGCCGGCGCCGAGCAACACACCATTCGCCCGCGGGAACCGCTGAGCCGATCCGCCACTGACTCCTCGAGTTAGCCGTTCCTACGCCGCAGTCCCACTCACTGCCGGGTGCCTCCCGGCACTCGCGCTCGGTACGGCTGTTTGTTGAAACGCGTGGCAACCATGGACGCCGTTGCGGGCTGTATATGTATAACGCCATGTGAGTGCGCGGTAGCAGCCGCCGATCGGACGCACAGCCCAGTCTTAACTGCAAGTCAACAATGAATTCGCGCAGATCCGCTTGCCCGCGTATGTCTGGAAGTATTACGGTCTTGAGTCGAGGCCGGCTGCGGTCTCCCGACTGATATCAGGCATTCTCTTTTAGGGGGAGACGAATGAGACTGAGCGCGTTCAGCATTCTCGCTGGATCCAGCCTTCTGGCCTTTGCGTCCAACGCTCACGCGGAAGCGCCACCAAGCAGCGTCCAGGAGGCTACATCGCTTCAGGAAGTCGTGGTCACCGCGCGGCGGAGGTCCGAGGCCGTCGAGGATGTGCCGCAGGTCGTGGATGTCGTCACCTCCGACACACTCGCCAAATACAACATCCAGCAGTTGCAGGACGCCCAGGCGCTGGTGCCCGGCCTGACCCTGTTTGCTGACAACAACGGCACCAATGCAAGCGCATCGTTGCGGGGAGTGAGTTTCAACGTCCAGACCGGCATCACTCCGACAGTCAACTTCTATTTGAACGAGGTTCCCCAGTCCACCTACGTCGTCATGCAATCCATATACGATCTGGGTCAGATCGAGGTGCTGCGCGGTCCGCAAGGAACCCTGCGCGGCCGTTCCTCGCCCTCGGGCGCGATTACGATCACGACGCACGCGGCCGATACTGCCGAATTGGGCGGGTACGCCGAGGTGTTGGCCACGGATCGCAATGCAGTCAAGGCCGACGGCGCGTTCAACCTGCCGCTCATCAAGGACATACTTGCGATCCGTGTCGCCGGCGAGATCGATGACAACCGCTTGGATCACGTGACGAGCATCAACGATCCGGCCAGGCCTCATAACCTCACCACGGGTGAGCGCGTCAGCCTGACGTTTACACCGACGGACGACTTCAAATTCACCGCGATGTATCAACACCTGGCCAATGAGAAGCGCTTCTACCTGGGGGTGGCCGGCCCCGGTGCGCTCAGCGGCCCGCTGGGCACCTGCAATATACAAGGTCTGACGGGGTTGATTCCGATTCCCTGCCCGCCTGCCGGTTACAATGGACCGGTCCTCACGCCCCGGGATCGAACCGCAGTCTCGAATCAGCCGGAGCACTACAGCCACAGCGACTATGTCCTCACGGCCCAGGCGGAATACAGATTCGCGGGTCAGATGCTGACCTACGTGGGCGGGTACTACAACCAGCACTTCACCAGCGCGCAGAACTATCCCGATTCGGCCAACATGGTGCCGGGTGGGCTCGTGCCGCTGGACGTCAACTATGTGCAAAATCCGGAATGGTCGCAGGAGCTGCGCCTGTCTTCCGAGGAGCGCGTGGCGGGTCTGTTCGACTACACCGCTGGCCTTTTCTACGATCACTTCGGGGACGATATCACGCTGCCGTGGCCTGCCGCCTACCTGCCCGGCGCCTTCGGGTCTCCGCTCGGTCTGCCCAGTCCCGCCACTCTGGATAACCGCTATCTCATTTACTCCGACACCTTCGAGCATGCGATCAATGTCGAAAAGTCCGCATTCACCAGCATTACCTGGCATATCGATCCCAAGACGGACCTGACCGGTGGCGGGCGCTACATCATCGCGACGGATGAAGACTCGATCGACTCGTACTTGCGATCGGATGGCATCATTGCCCTGCCGGCCTATTTGCCCCAGGCTTTCGGTGGCCTGGGCCTGCCTCCTGGAACCCCTTGCTCCTTCGTCCCAGGGGCGGTGGGACAAACCTATCCCAACACCTGCGATTTACCTTCCGCCCTCGTCGCGCCTTCCGGCCACGTGCTTTCAAACAAATTCAGCGGGCGCTGGACGCCCAAGGTCTGGAACGCCTCGATCTCTCATTCCTTCATGGATGGACTGCTCGCTTACCTGACCTATGGCACCGCCTGGCGTCGTGGAGGTGCAGTGATCGGCGTCCGCAGCGGCGATGATCCGCTCCTGACCAGGTTGACGCACCTGCAGCCGGAAAATTCCAAAGGTTGGGAGCTCGGCCTGAAAACGCGGTTCCTCGATAACCGCGCGCAAGTGAACATTGCCGCCTATCGCCAGACGTTTGACGCATTCAGCTACCTCACGCCGTATGTGGGGTACCTGGCTGACAATGGCAATGGCACGCTTACCCCGCAGGCATACCAATTCGCGGTCAATGTGCCGGCAATCGTCAAGGGCGTGGATTTCGACAGTGCGCTCCAGGTGTCGAAGCGCTGGAATTTGGGTTTGGGCTTCAGTTATTCCGACGGACACATGGTCAACGCGTCCATTCCGTGCAATGCGCCCATTCCCTCGGGTCAACGCGTCGCGTTGTGCGCTTCCAATGCTTCCATCTCGACCGCACCAACCTGGAACGCGAATTTGAGATCCGAGTACTCCATGCCGGTGACTTCCGTAATCGACGGCTACGTGCGTGGCTTGCTGGTCTATTACCCGAAGAACGACCGTGCCAACGGCGAGGGCTCTGGCTTCACCGCGGACGCCTACGGCACCCTCAATCTGTATATCGGCGCCCGGCATTCCGATGGTCGATGGGACATCCAGCTCTTTGCGAGAAACCTGACAAACACGCAGAAGACGCTGACTTACAGCCCAAGCGCCGAGGTGTCGTTCGTTCCTCCTACCAACTTAAACTTCGGCCAGTCCGGTTATTATCGTACGACCGTGACACCGTTGCGTGAGTTCGGCATAACCGGGCGCTATGCGTTCGGATCACGCTAGGTCGCAGGGCGCCACCGTTCCAGATGGTGTCGTGCCATATCTGCCGGCGCGACTTTGGTTAAACGGGTTCCCAGGCAATGAGTGCACCCCTGCTCGTCTTTGGGAACCAACCAGTATCTCGAGAAGGTCAGCTGTGCTAGATTGATCGCTCTAGTTATGAGGGGGATTAGCCCTGGGCAAGGTGAATCCGCAAAAGCACGCGGAGCGGCGGCAGGAACTTCTCGAGGCTGCCAGGCGCTGTTTCGCGCGCGATGGGTTCCGCGGCGCCAGCATCTCGGACATCTGCGCCGAAGCCAGCATCAGTCCCGGCCATCTGTATCACTATTTCGACAGCAAGGAAGACATCGTCCGGTCAATAACCCAGTCCTTCCTGTCACAGGCCGACACACATTTCGAGCTCATGTCGCAAAGTGACGATCTCATTGCCAGGCTCGTGGCCAGAGTCGAGGACGGCAGGGCCGCGCACCGCGATGCCGCCCACTTTCTGGTGTTCGATATGTTGGCCGAGGCCGGGCACAATCCGTCGATCGCGAAAATTCTGCTTGATCACAACCAGACGTTGCGCTCACGGTTCGCCGCTTTCCTGCGCAATGGGCAGGCGGACGGCAAGATCGACCCCAGCCTCGATCCCGACCTGGCCGCATCTATCTTGATCAGCGCGGTGGATGGAGCCAAGGCGATGAACATTCGCGATCCGAAACTGAGCAAGGAAGGCACCAACGAGCACCTGAAGATGCTCATTACCCGCTATCTCAAACCTCCGGGGGACTAACTCACAGCGGCTGGGCCGCCCCGCACCCGTGGCCGAGGCCTATATCATCGACGCCAGCCGCGCTCTCTCGCAGATGCTGCCGACGGGCGCAACGGCCTGAGGACGGCAACGGGACGTATCCATGAGTCAGCAAACAATCGGCTTCATCGGCCTCGGCAACCAGGGCGCACCGATAGCACATCGCATCGCCAAGGCGGGCTTTCCATTGGTGGTGTGGGCGCGCCGCCCTGAAGCGCTCGACATGTTTACGGCAACGGGCGCGAGTGCCGCACCGACAGTGGCGGCGCTCGGGGCGCAATGTGACCATGTTGGTATTTGCGTGGTGAACGACGACGATGTCGCCGAAGTCTGTCGGCAGCTGATCCCCGCGATGAGACCGGGCAGTCGGATCGCCATCCACTCCACCGTCCTGCCGGAAAGCTGCACCACATTGGAGAAGCAGTGCGCCGAGCGCGGCATCGGCCTGATCGACGCACCCGTAAGCGGTGGGGCGGCGGGCGCGGAATCCGGCACGTTGACTATCATGTGCGGCGGCAGGCAGGACGCCTTCGACGCCTCGCGGCCGGTGTTCGAAAGCTTCGGAAAACTCATTGTCCTGTTAGGGGCCGCCGGCTCGGGACAGCGCGCGAAGATCGTCAACAATTCGCTGTTGGCCGCGAATATCGGCCTTGCCGACGCTGCCCTGTCCGCAGGGGAAGCCATGGGGCTCGATCGCGCAACGCTGGCCGGATTGATCCGGGGCAGTAGCGGCTACAGCTTCGGCCTGGAGGTCTGCGCGCGCTTTCCCTCGCCAGGCGCGTTCGCGCGGGGCGCCCAGTTGCTGGTCAAGGACATCGGGCTGCTGAAAACCGTCCTCCCCGACCATGGCGGCGCCGAGGCGCTCCGCGCGGCCGCTGATCCGTTTCTGACCCGCGCTATGCGGCCTCAAACAGCGAAGCTGTGACTGCTTGCCGACTAAGCCTTTCCGGGAATCGGCGGCGGTTGCGGCAGGCTGGCCAGGGACAGGCTGCTCGCCACCATGCAGGCGACGCCCAGCCACAGGAAAGGCATGTAGCTGCCGTACACATCGAAGACTCTCGCCGCGGTGAGCGGCCCGGTGGCAGTCCCGACCGACAGGGCGATGATCAGCCCGCCATACAGTGCGCCGAAGTTGCGCAGACCAAAATGTCGTGTCGCCAGATATACGATGACGTCGGTTTCGGCGCCGAGTGTCAGACCTATCAGCGTCGCAGCGAACAGCGCGCCCCGGCCGCTCGCGCCGGTTGCGATCAATGTCAGGCAGCCAACTGTCGCCAGCGCAAATGCCCCCGCGCCAACCAGCGAGCCGCGCAAGCGATCGAGCAGCAGGCCCGTGCCGATACGGCCTGCGAGGGAAAAAAGGCCGATCAGCGCCGCTGCGCCGGCCGCCTCCACCGGGGTGAGTCCACTGCCGGTCAGGAGCGGGACAAAGTGAATGACCAGCGCCAGGATGGTGAAGCTAAACAACAGGCTCGCCAACAACAAGCGAAGATAGATCGAAGAGCGCAGCCCTGCCACAAAGCCTGCGCCGGCGATGTTGGGGTGCTTTGCCACCGACTGCTTGCCCGGTTCCGCCGGCGCAGCGTTTGCGCCACGAAAGAACAGAGCAATGAGCGGAAAACCCACGGCCGCCCATATAGCCGCTTGCAGCACCAGGGCGCGCCGCCATCCATAATCGGTGACGAGCTTGCTGCCGAGCCAGGGAAACAGCGCCGCCGCACCCGAGGCACCGCACAACCCAACGGCGAGGGCCAGGCCACGCGAAGCGGAAAATCGTGAGGCGAGCGCGCTCGACCAGATTGTCGGCTGTACCGACAGCGCCGCCAGCGCAATCAGGCCCCATAGCAGGTACCAGTTGGCTTTACCTCCGGTTGCGGTACCGAGCAGTGCGAAGGCTGCTGGCAGCAGCAGTGCGCCAACCAAGCCAAGCGGCCGGGCACCCAGCCGGTCCACTGCCATTCCGACGGGGATGCTGCCCAGGCACTGCAGCAGCGTCGCAAGTGTCAGCCCGGCTGTTGTCTGGGCGCGCGACCAGCCGAACTCCCGGCTGACAGGCTCGATGTACGGACCGAGCCCGTAGACATGGAGCACGCTCGTTCCATAGCCCAGCGCTGCGGCAAGCGGCAGCAGCGGATAGCGCCGCCATTCTCCCAGTGCACTGTGACCCATCCGCCTCTCCAGCCAACCGTTTCAGAACGTGTTGGTGATGTCAGCGATTGACAAACTTCGGCGCGCGCCGCTCGGCCACCGAGGCCCGCTTCTCCTGCGCGTCAGCGGAATTTCCGGCCAGAGAGATTGCCCTGAGCTCCACTTCGAGAGCCGCTTCGAAACTGGCAACACTGAGATTGGTCCGGACGGATTGCTTGACCAGGGTGACCGCGCGAGGCACGTTTGAGCGGATCTGCCGCGCCATTTCCAGCACAGCGAGATTCATCGCCTCCGGGTCAGCGAATGCGCGCAGGCACAGGCCGATCCTCGCCGCCTCCTCGCCCAGCATCATTCGCCCGGTGAGCAGGATTTCCATTGCCGCCTGTAGTCCGACGAGCTTCGGTAGCAGCCAACTCGCGCCGAACTCGCATCCCGTGCCCGTATTGTGAAAAGCGGGCAGAAACTTGGCGGTCTTCGTGGTGAGGCACACGTCACACGATATCGCCAGCGCGTATCCCACCCCCGCCACCGCGCCATTGATGGCTCCGATCACCGGTTGAGGCAGACTGTGGAGAGCGGATGGCAGGCGTCCCAGGACGTCCATGATCGCCCGATTCCGCTCGACCGGTGCCATTGAGTCGGGTACCCAGTCAGGCGCGCCCGCAGCCCCGCTGGTGTCGGCGCCGGCGCAGAATCCCCTTCCGGCGCCAGTCAGAATCACCACGCGAACGGCAGGATCGTAACGGATCCCCGCCAGTACTCCGAGCAACTCATCGTACATCGAGTATGTAAATGCGTTGAGGGAATCCGGGCGGTTGAGTGTGATCCTGACAACGCCCTCTTCGATTTCTTCCCGCAGGATTTGCGACATGTGCTCTCTCAATCAAGACCGCGGCCCCGCAGGCAGGGCCCGAGCCGGTCATCGGGTCGGCACGTTTGCACACTTGGGCGGCCGAATACAGGCCACAGCGGTGAATTGTGTCTTCAGCCGCACCGTCTGGATGATTGAGGGTTTCGCAGGCAAAACAGCCGGGTATGCCATGATCCGCACGGTCCGGTGAGGCTTGGGCGAGGTTACAGCCGGTAATGGACATTGAACTGGTCAGCGCGTTGCGCGACAACGCGCGGCGATTCCTGAGCGCTCACTGCGCGAGCGATCAATTGCACGGTTTCGTGGATGAACGAGCCGATCGCAGGCAGTTATGGCGCAGCGCCGTGGATCTGGGATGGATGGCACTGGCCGTCCCGGAGGAGCACGGGGGCATGGGCGCCGGAATCAGGGCGGTGGCGGCCTTGCAGGAGGAACTCGGACGCGCCCTTGCACCCCTACCCTTCCTCTCGAGCGTGCTGGTGGCCAGAGCGCTGACACTCTGGCCACGGGAGGAGTTGCGCGCTCAATGGCTTCCCGGACTTGCGACTGGGCAGATTGTTGGCGCGGTGGGACCGTTTGCACAGCACTCCTGCAACTTCGCCGCCGCCCGCCTGGATGGGGTCTACCGGGTCAATGGCGAGTGTCTTCCCGTGCTGGACGCGGCTGGCGCGGATGTCCTGCTCGTCCCGATTGCAACACAAGACGGCCCGGGTATTGCCCTGCTGGGCAATTCACCGCAACTGCAGATCCACCGGCTGCCTGTGGCGGACCGGACCCGCAGTGTTGCGAGTCTGCAATGTCAGGATCTCGCGGTGCCTGTCCACCAGGTGCTGTGCGGCGCGCAAGCCGCGGCATTGTTGGAACAGCTCGCCGACGAGGCGCGGATTCTCATCGCCAGCGATTGCATGGGCGGGGCCCAGGCGATCCTGGATGCAACCGTGGAGTATCTGAAAACCCGCATGCAATTCGGCAAACCCATCGGCTCATTCCAGGCACTCAAGCACCGCTGCGCCGACCACAAAGTGGCCCTCGAGGCCTGTAAGCGGCTGCTCCGGCGCGCGACGTTGGAATCCGAAGGAACGCAGCGCGCGCTCTGGGCGAGCCTGACGAAATTTTCGGCGGCCGACTGTTACACGGCGCTCGCGGCTGACGCGCTGCAGATGCATGGCGGCATTGGGTTCACCTGGGACCACAACGCCCATCTGTTCCTGAAACGCGCCCTGCTCAATCAGTTTTTATACGGCGACTCGGCGCAACTGCAGGATCGGGTTGCGTATCTGCTGCCCGGTGGAGAGCCACAACCGTGATGGATCGTACGATCCTCGATGCGCGTGACGATCCCGTGCGCTTTCGCTCACTGGTACGGGCCTGGCTGCAGCGCACGGTCCCGCCAAACTGGCGGCAGCAACAGGCAGCCGCCGGCGAGGAGCAACAGTTTGCCTTCCAGCGATGGTGGTTTGGCGAGCTCGGCAAGATCGGCATGGCCACCGCACACTGGGCTTCTGACTGGGGCGGTGAAGCGCTGGGTGTTGCCTCACAGATCATCTTTTTCGAGGAGCTTGCCCGCGCACGAGCGCCCAGTAACAGCATGTTCGTGTCGACGCTCTACCAGCTTCCGGCGACCCTGTTCGCGGCCGGCACAGCGCAACAGAGGCGGCGCTATATCGCCGGCGCCAAGGCAGGCGATCTGTGGTGTCAGGGCTTTTCGGAGCCGGGAGCGGGTTCGGACCTCGCATCGCTGCGCACCGCGGCCGTTCGCGACGGCAATGTGTATGTCGTCAACGGACAGAAAGTCTGGACTTCCTACGGTCAATTCGCCAAGCATTGCCTGCTGCTGGCGCGAACGGACCCGTCGCAACCAAAACATCGCGGCATCTCGATGTTCGTGATGGACATGAACAGTCCGGGCATCGAGCTGCGCCCCATCCGTCAGATGACGGGCCAGGCCGAGTTCAACGAGATGTTCCTGCAGGACGTGCGCATTCCCGCGGAGAATCGCATTGGGGAGGAGAATACCGGTTGGGCCATCGCGCAATCGACACTGTCCGCCGAGCGCGGCTTGATCATTTTCGAGCACTCCGAACGGCTGCGCTGCTTCCTCGATGAATTGCTCGAGCCTGGCGCAGCCAGGCAGTCGTGGCTGCGCGACGCGGAGCTGCGCCGCACATTCATCCGGACCTATGCCGAGGCAGCGGCGCTCACTGCGATGATCCGTGAAATGCTCGAACAGAACGATGCCCATGGCGAGATGGCGGCTCAGGAACTGCCGGTCTACATCAAGCTGCATTATGCCGTCCTGCTGCAGAAGCTGGGTGGCTTGCTGGTCCGCGCGAACGGTTTGACGGGTCAGTTGCTACAGGCCGACATTGCCAGCGGCGGCGTGCCCAACGGCAACTGGATGTTCGATTATCTGGCTTCGTGGAATTGGACGATTGCCGGGGGAACCAACGAAATCATGCGCAACATCATAGCGGAACGTATCCTGGGCCTGCCCCGCGGAAGTTGAGGTAGACGCCATGGAGCAATCCGCAACGACGAGCGTCGATCTGCAGCGCACCCAGCTGCTCGACGCTGCAGCCCATCTGTTTGCCACCAAGGGCTTTCACGGCACGGGGATGCGTGAGCTCGCCCGGCACCTGAAGATCAAGGCCGGCAGCCTCTACTATCACATCAGATCAAAGGATCAACTCCTCAACGAAATCTGCGAAATCGGCATGCAGGGATTGTCCTCGAACGTCGCTCAGGCCAGCGCCGGCAATCGTGGCTTTCCGGAAACCATCCACTCGATCATCGTGGGTCATGCAGAGCTCATCAAACACTACGGCAGCTATCTGAGCTGCTATCAGAACGAATACGCCCACCTCTGCGCGGAGGTCCGCGAAAAGATGCGCCTCGAGCTGATCGCTTTCCACCGCAAGATCGATAACGTGTTCCAGCGCGCGATCGCGCAGGGAGAGACCAATCCCAACCTGGTCGTCAAGAACGCAAGGCTGGCGCTCATTGCCATTCTGCACCAGCTTTCACGACTCGGCTCGGAACAGCATCATTCCAGCCTGAACAAGACCGCGGAAGGCTTGAGCGAGATCTTGATCCACGGCCTTGCTGCCAAGCGATGCGGGCACAATACACCCGACTCGAGTTAGGACGCCGCAGACTTCCTCAGAACCAGCGCAATGCCCGATCCCGGCACGGCGCATGGATGGCACGTCCCCCAGCGTGCGAATTGAGTCAAATCAAATTGTTCCGGTCCCTTCGAGTCGCACGAGTCCATCCCCGAAGGGCGCATCGCGGTTTTGCAGCGCGGTCTTCAGTCCGTGCTGCGCCATGTCTGCCTTGAACTGGCTACGCCGCTCGCCCTGGGATAGATGGGCTCTCGCATCGAGCTCACTGGCCATGCGCTGCAAGGTCTTGGCGCCGGCCAGCTCCAGGCTGAGGTTGACCACCCGCTTATGGGCCGACAACAGCTCCGCATCGACGTGGCTGATTCGCCGGGCCAGTTCCCCGACCGCCTCGTTCAGCTTCTCGGCTGGAACGCACTCCAGTACCAGTCCGATTTGCGCCGCATCGCGCCCGGTAACACTGTCACCGGTGAAGAGCAGCCGCTTCGTCCATTGCGGACCGCAGTGATACATCCACCAGTTGATAGCCGGAGTTCCATTGGCTCGCGCCGCAGGAAAACCCAGCTTGGCATCCTCGGCGGCAATGACGATATCGCAGCCGAGTGCCAGGTCGGTGCCGCCAGCCAGGCAATTTCCCTGTACCTTGGCGATAACTGGCTTGTGCAGGTCGAACATGATCGTGGCGAGTGCAAGCTGCCGCTCGAGCGCCCAGCAGTCATTGTCCAACGTATCGCTGCGGCGGCGGAACAGGGTGGGATCGAAGTCCGGCGCTTGCTCGGCAGCCCCCGCATAGGCCCCTTCAAGGTCATAGCCGGAGCAGAAGTCTTTGCCGGCCCCCTCGAGCACAATGACGTTCACATCGAGGCGATCGTCGGCTTCCAGAAAACCTTGGCTCAACTCGCGCAGCATCTGCGCGCTCAACGCATTGCGTTTTTGCGGCCGGTTGAGGCGCAGGGTCGCAATTCGCTCGGCGATGGTGAGCGTGACGCAGTCTTCGGATTGCATCCATTTGCGGCCCTCGGGCATGCCTGCTCCTGCTGTTGGAACACTCGAACCCGAGCCTGACATTCAGGCACCGGCAGCACCAGTGCCGCGAGAATGCAAACTGTTTTCAATCAATCCGGTCCTTCTGCCTGCCAGGCCGGGTATATAAAATGGCCGGAACGCGTGTCGCCGCGCCGGCGGCCGGCTCTTCGAAAGGATGGCTCAAGTGACAATGGCTCGGCGCCCAGCGCCAGATCAGGTCGAACCCGACTACCTGCCGGTGGAATCGTACATCTCGCGCGACTGGTTGATGTTGGAGCGCGAGCGGCTCTGGCCCAGGGTCTGGCAGATGGCCTGCCGCGAAGAGGAAATTCCGCGGCCCGGGGATTTCCTCACCTATGACATCGTCGATGATTCGATCATCGTGACCCGCCGGGAAGACGGCTCGATCGGCGCCTATTTCAACGCCTGCACACACAGAGGCCGGCGGCTGACCGAAGGCTGCGGCCGGGTCAAGCGCTTTCATTGCAAGTTCCACGGCTGGCAGTACAACCTCGATGGCCAGTGCGTCGGGATCGTGGACCACGAGGATTGGGGCAACCGGCTGTCGAGCCGGGACGCCGGGCTCACACCGGTCGCGGTGGATACCTGGGGCGGCTGGGTGTTCATCAACATGGATCCCGCCTGCGAGCCCCTGGCGCAATTCCTCGAGCCAGCCAAGTCGCTGTTGGATCCCTTTGAATTCCACAGGATGGGTTACGTGTGGCGCCGGCAGATCAAGCTGCCGTGCAACTGGAAGACCGCCCTCGAGGGTTTCGACGAAGCCTACCACGTACAGACCACGCACCCGCAGCTGCTGGCCTATCATGATGATGTCAGCTATTCCAAGGCCTGCGGCAAACACGGCATGTTTGGTTTCGCACCGACCGCGCTGTTCGGACTGCCGTCGCCACGCCTCGGCGCGCAGAAGGGCGACCTGCGCAAAGGCCTGTACGAATTCAACCGCGTGCTGTGGGAGACACTCGGCGCGACGACAACCGAGGACCTGCTGGCGGCCAGCAAGCGGCTGTTGGAGCTACCCGCGGACACACCGATTGCCGATGTGTATGCCGCCTTTGGGCGATATCACATGGAAGAGCTGACCAGGCGCGGCGTCAGCTGGCCGCCCGTCAGCCCGCAACAGCAACTGGCTGCCGGCATGGACTGGCACATCTTCCCCAACATGGTATTCCTGCACTACCCGACCAATCTGCTCGGTTACCGGGCGAGGCCCGACGGCGACAATCCGGACCGCTGCATCTTCGAAATCTACAAGTTGGAGCGTTACCCCGACGGTGCGCCGTTCCCCCGAATCGAGCTGGAGTGTGCCGAGGACTGGCGCGAGGTGGATTGGGGTCTGATCCTGCAGCAAGACTTTCAGAACCTCGAGAACGTGCAGCGCGGCATGAAGGTGCGCAGCTTCAAGGCGGCACGCACCAATCCCGTCAAGGAACGCGCAATCAGTAATTTTCACCAGGTGCTGAACAGTTACGTTCACGGGAAGGGCTGAAGGTCATGACTGGGGATTTCGAGGAAATCCTCGACTTCGTGATTGTCGGGTCGGGCGGCGGATCAATGGCTGCCGCGCTCTATCTCGCCTCCATCGGCAAGAGCTGCGTCATCCTCGAGAAGACCGCGAAGATCGGCGGCTCGACCGCCATGTCGGGCGGAATTCTCTGGATACCTGCAAATCCGCTGATGGCACGCGAAGGCGTCCCTGACAGCACCGAGGCGGGGCGGCGCTACATGGACGCCACTGTTGGAATGGATGCGGGCCCGGGAGCCGCGCCGGCGCGCAAGGATGCCTTTCTGCGCGCGGGCCCGGAGATGGTCGAGTTCCTCGAGAAGCACGGCATGAAGTTCATCCGCGTCGAAGGCTGGGCGGACTATTACGATGACCGCGATGGTGGGTGCACGCGCAGCCGTTCTATTGCGGCGCCGATGCTCGACGCGCGCAAGATGGGCGCTCTTTTCGACAAGTTGCGGCTGGGGCCCCTGGTCATGCCTCTGCCTGCCGATCAGACCCGGAATATCGGCCTCGCCACCCGCACCGCGCGGGGCATGTGGGAAGGCGCGAAGCTCCTGTGGCGTATCTGGCTGGGCAACCGCCGCGGCAAGCCGATCCTGAGCTACGGAGGCGCGCTTCAGGGCCGGATGCTGATGCTTGCCGACCGGGCGGGGATTTCAATCCGCACCGCAACAGGTGTTGTGGAGTTGATCGAGAATGGCGGCCGTATCACCGGCGTGATCATCGACAGCAATGGCCAGCGCAAACGCATCGGGGCGCGTCTCGGGGTGTTGATCAATGCGGGTGGGTTCTCGCACAACGAGCAGATGCGCAAGCAATACCAGCCGCAACCCAGCTCAGTCGTCTGGACGAACGCCAACCCGGGTGACACCGGTGAGATGATTCAGGTCGCCCAGCAGCATGGCGCAGCGCTCGACCTGATGGATCAGGCCTGGTGGGTTCCGGGTACGAGTCCGGTGCCGGGCGCGCCCTGCTTCATGCACAACATCGACCTGTCCAAGCCGCATTGCATCGTCGTGAACCGGAACGGGCGGCGCATCATGAATGAGAGCCAGTCCTACATGGCCAACGGCCAGGCGCTGTATCGCCATGACGTGCCTGCCTACCTGATCATGGAGAGCCGCCACCGCAAGCGCTACCCCTGGGGCTATCAGGCGCCCGGCATCACCCCGCCAGAGTGGGAATCCAGCGGCTATCTCAAAAAGGCCAACACGCTGGAGGAACTGGCCGCCCGGTGCGGTATCGATCCGCAGGGCCTCAGGGATGAGATCACGAAATTCAACGGCTTCGCCACGAGCGGCCGCGATCTGGACTTCCATCGCGGCGATCGCGGCTATGACCGTTGGTTTGGAGACCCGACCGTCAAGCCCAATCCCAATCTCGGCGCGATCGAACAGCCACCCTTCTACGCGTTCGAGATGGTACCGGGCGACGTTGGCACCGCAGGCGGCATCGTCACGGACGAACACGCGCGAGTCCTGCGCGAGGACGGTTCGATTATCGACGGGCTCTATGCCACCGGCAATTCAACTGCCTCCGTGATGGGGCGCTGCTATCCGGCTGCGGGCGCGAGCATCGCGGCTTCTTTTGTGTTCGCCTACATCGCCGCGCAACATGCGGCCAAAGCGAGTAGTCCGAGCGAATCAAAGGCATCGCAACGCCATGGCTGAGGCGCCTGGCTGGGAAAAGAGCACTCCCAGTGAGCTACTCTCGCCGACTCATTGGGAAGGCCATGCGGTTCGCGATCTGACCATCGGTCGCATGCTCGCCTGGCAGGCCGAGCACCGTGGCGCCGCGCCCTATCTTTACGATCTCGGCAGCGATCGCCGTTACACCTTCGCCGAAGTCGATCGGCTGACCGATCGGATCGGCAACGGCCTGCTCGCGCTCGGGGTAAAGCCTCGTGAGCATGTTTGCGTGATGTTGGAAAACAGCGCGGCCTGCCTGTTGACTCATTTCGCGATCGGGAAGATCGGCGCCGTCTCGGTGCCGGTGACCACGGCCCAACGGGGCGCGTCACTGGCGCACATTCTCGAAAGTGCCGATATCGTCGCCGTCATAGCGGAAGCGAGCTGCTTTGATGCCATCGTTGCGATTGTCGTCGAGGCACCCGCGCTGCGCTTGTTGGTCACGCGGGGTGCCGCCGGGACGCGTGAGATTCCCGCAGGCCTCGCCCATGCGAGCTTCGACTCCCTGGGAAACGGAGCCCAGGCCCGCCCGGGCGTGGAAGTCAGCTTCTGTGATCCCGCGTTCATCATGTTCACCTCCGGAACCACGGGCCCCGCGAAGGGAAATGTCTTCGTGCACGCCACTGCGCTCATGTGGGAGCAGGCGGCGCCACGCATCTGGGGGATCGGGCCGCAGGACGTCTACTATTTTTGTGTCTCGATGGCGCATGCGGCGGGCCTGTTCGGCATCGCTTACCTGATGGCAGCGCTCGGCGGCCAGGTGGCGTTGGCACCGCGCTTTTCGGCCTCCAGCTTTCTGGACGATGTCCGCCGCTCCGGCTCGACCGTTGCCATGCTTCTGGGCGCGATGGGCAACTTCGTCGAGAACCTGCCGGAGCGCCCCGACGACAGCCACAATCCTTTGCGACTGCTGCTGACCGGGCCCATGCCCAGGAACCCAGTGCGGCTCAGGGAACGGTTTGGACTCGACATCGCGCAAGGCTACGGGCTGACCGATCACAGCTCCTTTGCCAAGCTGCCCTTGCGTGCGGCGCCGGACAAACTCGTCTCGGTAGGAAAGATCATCGAGCCTTTCGAGGTCCTCATCGTCGATGAAGATGACTTTTCCGTACCGAGCGGCAGCAGAGGCGAGATCCTGGTGCGCAGCCGCTATCCATGGCGTGCTTCCTCCGGCTACTACGAGCGTCCGGGAGACAGCCTGGCGGCTCGTGCGAACGATTGGTTCCATACCGGCGACCGCGGTTATCTCGATGCGGAGGGTTATCTCTACTTCGTCGACCGTAAGAAGGATGCGATCAGGCGGCGCGGAGAGAACATCTCCGCCTTCGAGGTGGAGCGCGCAATCCTTCGTCACCCCGAGGTGGCGGAAGCCGCTGTGTATGCGGTCGAGTCCGAATTCAGCGAGGACGAGGTCGGCCTGTCGGTGGTCGCCCGCGAGGGAACGACACTCGACCTCGCCGAGCTGATCCGCTTCTGTATCCAACACATGCCGGTCTACATGGTGCCGCGCTTCATCCACGCGGCCGACCAGTTGCCCAAGACACTCACTCAGCGTGTCGAGAAATACAAGCTGCGCCACTGGGCGGCAAACAACCGCGCTGCGCTCTGGGACCGTGAGGCCGTCGAAGAATTCAAGCGGACAAGGTAAACGATGGACTTCAGCTGGTCACCACAGCAGAGCGACTTCAGGCAGCGCGTGCGCGCCTTCCTCGCTCGCGAATTGCCCTCTGACTGGGAACATCTGGCCGAGCACGGCCCCGCGTCCGCCGGCCTCACGGAATTCTCGATGAAGTTCTGCCAGAAGCTGGCCCGCGAGGGCCTGCTCGTGCCGCACTGGCCTGCCGTCTACGGCGGCCACGACGGCGGTTCATGGCAACATTTCATTGTCGGGGAAGAAATGTGGGCCGCCGGCGAACCGCGCGGCGGCCAGTACATGAACGTCAACTGGATCGGACCGACACTGATTCAATTCGGCAGCGAAGAACAGAAGGCTCGCTACGTGCCACCGATGGCCGAGGGGCGCGAGCTGTGGTGCCAGGGCTTCTCCGAGCCGGGCGCGGGCTCAGACCTCGCGGGCCTCAGAACACGCGCGACGCCGGCCGAAGGCGGCTATCGAGTCAACGGCCAGAAGATCTGGACCTCCTACGCTGGCTTGGCGACGACTTGCTTCCTCCTCGCGCGCACGAATGACGACCGCAAGGGGGGATTGGCGATCTTCATCCTCCCGATGGACTCCAAAGGCATCACTGTAAGAGAAATTCCCAGCCTGGTTGGACGAGGCGATATCCACGAAGTGTTTTTCGACGACGTGTTCGTACCGTCCTGCGCGAGACTGGGCGAAGAGGGACAAGCCTGGAAGATCATCACGTACGCGCTCGCCAATGAACGAATCGGCATTCCACGCTATGCGCTGGCTGAGAAAATCCTCCATCGCACGATCCGACATCTGCAACAAACCGGCGATTACAGCCGTTCCGAGGTGCGGCAGCGCGCCGCACAAGCTCTTTCAATGTGCCGCGCGGCGCAGCTGCTGTCGTATCGGGTAATCGACCAACGCGCGCGGGGGCTGTCACCCACCGCGGATTCGAGTGTCGGCCGTGTGGCCGTCGTGGCTGCTGAGCGGGCAGTGGCGGATTTCGTTGCCGAGTTCCATCTCCCGGCATTGTGTGGAGAGGATCCCCTCAGCCTCGCACATCACCAACGCGCCATCACATCGGGTATCGGAGCCGGCGCCGCCGAGATCCAACTCAATCTGGTCGCCACTCAGTTCCTCAGTCTGCCGCGTTGAGCCAGCCATGAATTTCAGCTTCACCGAACAGCAACAGGTCGCCGCGGATGCGTTGGCGCAAATTCTGGGCCGGTTCCGTGACGCGCCTCTTCATACAGAGAGTTATCTTCCCGGGTCGGCATTGGACGCCGAGCTGCAGGACGCGGGATTCCACGATGTGGGCACGGACCCTGATCTGGGCGCCGTTTCCGCGGTCGACCTGGTGATCCAGGTGGCACGACAGCGGCTTACGGTCGAGATTGCGGCCTCGGCGTTGGTCAGACCCCGGCTCTGTCCCGGTGCGCCACGTCCACTGGCGCTCGTCCGGGGCACGAGCCCGGTGCGGTTCGGGGCCGAGGCACGGACGGCGTTGCTTGTTACCGGAAACGAGGTGCTGCGCCTGGATGTGCAGCCTGGGGATTTCGCACCCCTCACCACACTCTTCGCCTATCCGCTCGCCAAGCTGACCAACGAGGCGCGCGCGCGCGCGGTCCCGGTCCCGATCGAAGGCGCTCACGGATTGCTGGAACAGTACTGGGAAATCGGACTCGCCGCAGAGATTGCGGGCGCGATGCAGTCCGCCCTGAATTCGACGGTCGAATATGTCACCCAGCGCAAGCAATTCGGTCAGCCCATCGGGGCATTCCAGGCAGTGCAACATCGGCTGGCCGAGGCCGCGGTCCTGTTGGAAGCGGCACGCTGGCTCACCTTCAAGGCCGCCGACAGCGGCGACGCTGCGGACGCGGCGCTCGCTACCGGTTATGCGCAGGACGCGGCACGGCGCGTCGCCTATGACTTCCACCAGTTTCACGGCGCCATGGGCCTGACACTGGAGCATCCATTGCACCTCTGGACCTATCGCCTCAGAGCGCTGTTAGGAGAGCTGGGCGGCGCGGCATCCAGGTTGGATTGCGCCGCGGTCGCCGTGTGGGGTGATCCGACCACCTCCAGGAGGGCCTGAGCCGATGCAGGTCACCAGTCTCACCGAGATGTGGGAGCGCAACCTTCGGTTGTCCGCAAACAGTCCGGCCGTCGTGAGCGAGGGCCGGCGCAGGACGTACGCTGAGCTTCTCGGGCGCGCACGCCGGCTCGGTTCGTTTCTCCACGGCGCCGGGGTACGTCGGGCGGGCCGGGTCGCGATGTTAGCGATGAACTGCCCGGAATGGTTTGACTACTACGCTGCCTGTGAGCTGCACGGCTTCATCGCTCAAACTGTCAATTTCCGCCTGACTCGCAACGAGCTCGAATATGTCCTCGAGGATGCGGAGCCCACGGTTCTGATCTTCGAGGAGTCCTATGCGAGCGTGGTCGAAAGCCTCCGACCGGTGACAACCAGCATCAAACAGTGGGTCTGCATTGGACGCGGGCTGGAATGGGCGCCGTCCTTCGAGGACGTGATCGCCCAAGGAAGCGACGACGGCGCGCCCATGCGCGCCGAGCCCGACGATCTCGTTCATATGATCTATACGAGCGGTACCACCGGCCGGCCGAAGGGTGTCGTGCGCGATCAACGCGCCGGAGCGGCGCTGGCCGCCGCGTGCGCGACGAGCCAGTCGATGCGTGTTGGCGGGCGAATGTTGCTCACCATGCCGATGTTTCACGTCGGTGCGCAATCGATGGCATCAGGCCAGCAGATGTTAGGGGGCGTGGTTGTCCTGCACCGTCGGTTCGACGCCGTCGCAGTTGCGCGCACCATCCAGGAAGAGCGCATCCACATCACCCACATGGCGCCCACGCTGGTGCAACAGTTCCTGTCGGAACCGCGTATCACCGATTTTGATCTTTCATCGCTCGAGACGCTGTGCTATGCGGCCGCACCCATGCCGGTGCCGGTGCTGCGCGAGGGTCTTGCGCGTTTCGGCTCGATCTTCCTCGGCTGCTACGGCTCGACCGAGTGCGGCAATGTCGCGGTGTTGCAGCAGCATTTCCATCGACCTGACGGCTCGCCCCAGGAAGTTGAGCGGTTGGCATCGGTGGGGCGCGAGCATCTCTTCTCGAGTCTGCGCGTACTCGATGACGAGGGCGCCGAGTGTCCAACCGGTGTGGCGGGCGAGCTTTGCGTCCGATCCGGGTCAATGATGCGCGGCTACTGGAATCGATCCACCGAGACGGCCGAGGCACTCCGGGATGGTTGGTACCGCAGTGGTGACATCGCGCGAATGGATGGGGATGGCTTCGTCTATCTGGTCGACCGGAAGAAGGACATGATCATCTCCGGCGGTGAGAACATCGCTTCGCGCGAGGTGGAGGAAGCGTTGCTGTCCCACTCTGGGATTGCGGAAGCCGCAGTCGTCGGCGTGCCCGATGATCGCTGGGGAGAAACGGTGAAGGCCGTAATCGTCGCCCGCGGTGCACCGCCGTCGAACGACTCAATCGTCGCCCATTGCCGCAGCCTCATCGCTGGATACAAGCTGCCGCGGATCATCGAATTCGTCGACGCCCTGCCGCTGCTCGCGACCGGTAAGATCAACAAGATCGCCCTCCGCGAACGTCATCGTCTCCACGTGCAAAGCAACAAGTCCAACACATGAGCAAGTCGAGGCGTACAGATGAACCTCGTGCCTGATCCTGGCGAGGCCGCCTTTCGCGAGGAAGTTCGCAGCTTCATTGCCGAGAACCTGCCCCGCGACATGGCGGAACGCGTGCGTCGGTCTTGCCATGCCTCACGTGCTGATGTCACGGCCTGGATGAGGCTGGTCCACCGCAAAGGATGGTCGGCGGTCGGCTGGCCGTCCGAATATGGCGGCCCGGGATGGACAGGCACACGCCGCATTATTTTCGAGGAGGAGTGTTTGCTCGCGGATGCGCCGCCCCAACATTTTGCGAATATTCACAGCGTCGGGCCCGTGATTTACACCTTCGGCACCGAAGCACAGAAACACCGCTACCTCGAGCCGTTGCTGCAGGGCGACGAGATCTGGTGCCAGGGTTTCTCCGAACCCAACGCGGGATCAGACCTGGCTTCGCTCGTCACCCGCGCATCACGCGACGGGGATGACTATGTGGTCAACGGCCAGAAGTTGTGGACATCGGATGCCCACGAGGCCGACTTCATGTTCGCACTGGTCCGCACCAATCCGAACGTATCGAAGCAGCGGGGAATCTCGTTCCTGCTCGTCAACATGAAGTCTGCCGGCGTCGCCGTGCGCCCGATCAAGCTGCTCGACGGCAGTCATGCGGTGAGCGAAGTGCTGCTCGACAATGTCCACGTCCCCGCTGCCAACCTCGTGGGCGAGGAAGGTCAGGGATGGACCATTGCGAAGTTCCTGCTGGCGAACGAGCGCGCGTTCAGCGCCGAAGTGCCCTGCACGAAGCGCGATCTGAGACGACTGATCGACCTGGCCAAGAGCCAGGCCCACGGCTCCGATGTGCTGTGGAACGACCCGCTGTTTCGCGCCAAGGTTGTTACCCTGCAGGCGGAGTTGGATGCACTGGAATATACGGTCCTGCGCGCGATCCTGAGCAGCGATCATCAGGGCAGCGAGCTCGCATCGCTCGTCAAGATTCCAGGCTCGGAAATGCGCCAGCGGGTGAGTGAGCTCATGGCCGAGGCGCTCTCAACCTACGGCGTGACTCAGTATCCGTCCTCGCAATGCGCTGGCGAATTGCAATCCCTGCCCGGACCGGTCGAGGCACAGGGTGTTTCAGCAACCTTCGCTTATCGACGCGCGACGACGATCTACGGCGGGGCCAACGAGGTCCAGCGCGAGATCATTGCCAAGGCAAATCTTCAGCTTTAGGTGAACCTGTGGATTTCAATCTTTCCGAAGAAGAGGCGATGCTGCGGGACAGCCTCGCCCGTTTTGTCGCCGCTGAATATGAACTGCCGAAGCGTCGCGCGCTGATTGCTTCCCGCCGTGATCATTGGCATCGATTTGTCGAGCTGGGCTGGCTCGCAGTTGGAATTCCGGAGGAAGCCGGCGGCTGCGGCGGCGATCTGGGCGGCATGATGTTGATCTCAGAGGTGTTGGGCGGCGGGCTGGCCCTGGAACCTCATTTGGGCTGCGCCGTGCTCGTTCCGCAGGTTGTGCTCGCAGCCCTGGGTGCCGCGGCGAGCGCCGATTTGCTGCGGCCTGTGCTCGAGGGCCGCATGCGGTTGGCGCTGGCCAACAGCGAGTATGCGGCCAGAGGCAGACTCTCGTTCATGGGCACGACAGCGCACGCCATGCCAAACGGCTTCGTCCTCAATGGAAATAAGACGGCCGTCATCGGTGGGCCCCGCGTAACGGACTTTCTGGTTGCTGCCCGGACAGCGGGCGCTATCGATGATCCTGCAGGCATCACGCTCTTCCGCATACCCCGCGAAGCTCAGGGCCTGACTGTGCGCGACTATCGCATGATCGATGCCACTCCCATGTCTGATGTCACTCTCGATCACGTCGAGCTTCCGCTAGCTGCGGTCGTGGGCCAAGTCGGCGGCGCGCTCACGCCCCTCGAGGTCGGAACGGACACGGCCGTCGTCACGGCCGCCTTTGGGATTGTCGGGGCGATGAGCGAGGCGCTCGCCCTGACCACCGAGCATCTGCGTACTCGCAAACAGTTCGGCGGCCCGTTGCGCGACTTCCAGGTTCTTCGGCATCGCGCGGCCGACATGTTGGTACACCTCGAACAGGCTCGCTCAGCCGCCTACCGCGGCCTCGCCGGCCTGTACGACCCCGACCCGCGCGCCCGCGCCCGCGCCGCCTCTGCAGCCAAGATCGTCGTGGCGCGCTGCAGCCGCTTCGTGGCCGGCCAGGCGATTCAACTTCATGGTGGCATGGGCGTGAGCGACGAGTTCCGCATCAGCCACCTGTTCAAATATGTGGCGGTCACCAATGCCCTGTTCGGAACGGAGACTTACCATACCGAGCGACTCGGCTCACTGATGTGAGCAGCGCATGGGCGCGCTAGGCGAAGGGCTCCTCGCCTTGCAGAATTGTCCGGTGCAGCAGACGGCCGCTATCCGCCGAATAGGGAATCGCCCGGTGCAGCGTGCCGGTGTTATCCCAGATGACTGTGTCGCCGACTGCCCACTCGTGGCGGTAGGCGAATTGCGGCTGGGTTGCCCAATCGCGTAGCCGCACGAGCAGGTCCCAACTCTCCGTCGGTTCCATGCCTATCACATAGGCGGCGGTCGCCCCCAGTACGAGGGACTTTCGACCCGAGCGATGCCTCCAGACAAGCGGCTGCGTTCTCTCGGAGACGACGTCCTTCATCTGGCGGAACTGTGCGTATGAGGGCTCCGGGTTGACGTAACGCTGCAGTGCCCAATTGGCATGCACGACCTTGAAATTATCAATGGCCTTCTTGTCAGACTCGGGCAGGGCATCATAGGCGGCGTAGGTGTTACAGAATTCAGTCACCCCACCGGTCGAGGGAATGTGCTTGGCACTGAGAATGGAAGCCAGGATTGGAACCTCATGCATCGGCCCGTCGAGGTGCCAGAAGAAGGACACCTTGAAATACTCGCCGATGGGATTGACCTTGGAGTCCAGGCTGACCTTGAAGATGGTCTGCCTGTTGCCGCGCTCGTCGGCCCGGCCATTGTTCTCGTAGGCCTGCGTTCCGAGCGTCCGGGTGAAGACATTCTGCTGCTCGTCGTTGAGCTTGATTTGCGGGAAGACCAGCACGCCGCGCTGCTCGAGCAGCGCGCGGATCTCTTGCGCAACAGTACCGCTGAGCAGCGTCTCGGTGTCGATCCTGACCGCTGTGCCGATCAATGGCGTCACATCGGTCGTGTCGAATCTCAATTTTTCAGCGGGCATTGCTTGCTCTCCAGACGGTCCGTCCGCTTGCAGGCGGCGTTTGGGCCACAGCTCACAGCGAGCGCCTCCCCGCCCTCCCGATTCACATCCGCGATGACAACCCTTGCACCTTCCCAGCGGCCGGCAGGTGCGCAAGAGCTGTGTACCAGAACTTTACGTTGATCTCCCAGGCGTTCGCCCCTGTGGAAAAGTGTTTTCACTGGGACAGGGATACTGTTCTCTCAAGCTCCCGGTCGCGGCCACCGGTACCCGGGCCGGATCCGCCGCAAACTATTTTCAATAATCCGCTATTTCTTCCCTGGCCTGAAGTTGGTACATCCCAGGTGTATGAATTGCGCAATCTGTACTGGCCGTAGGACAGCTGCTTTGTCCCGCGCCGGCCGGGGAGGAGTGCATTGACCTACCTGGCTGAATTCCGCTCGCACTGGAAGAGTCTGCTGGGGGCGAGTATCGGACTGGCGGCGGGTGCGGCGCTCAACTACTTCACCCTGAGCACTTTCGGCCCGCCGTTGATCGCCGCGCTCGGCTGGTCCAAGGCCGACTTCGCGCTGGTCGGCTCGCTGCCGCTGGCAACCATGCTGTTGATGCCGGTGGCGGGGCGCTTCACCGACCGATTTGGAACGCACATCGCGGTGATCGTCGGCTTCAGCGTCGTGCCACTGTGCTTCCTGGCCATGAGCATGATGAACGGCGGCCTGTACCAGTTCTTCGCACTCAACATTCTGTTGAATTCGTTCGGCGTTCTGACCACCGCATTCGTGTTCTGCCGGGTCATCGTGGAGCGATTCGATCGAGCACGAGGTCTCGCCCTCGCCCTGTCGATGAGTGCTTCGCCGCTGGTTGCGGCTATCGCCGCGCCTCTGTTGAGCCGGCTGATCGCGCATAGCGGCTGGCGCAGCGGCTACGTTGCGCTCGCCCTGGTGTCGGGTATCGGTGGACTGTTTGCGATCCTGATGACCGGGCGCAACCAACCGGCGACAACGCCCGCGAGGCGCAAACCCAGGTTGAGCCGGCAGGAATTCCTCGCGCTGATGCGCAATCCGACCTTCCTGCTGCTCATTGGCGGCACGTTTCTGGTCAGCGTTCCGCAGGTATTCGCCACATCGCAGCTGAAACTGATCGCCATGGATATGGGCATCACCGACACCATCGCAACCTATCTCGTCTCGCTGTATGCCATCGGGGTGATCATCGGTCGCTGGTTGAGCGGCATTGCCCTCGATCGCATCCGGCCGCACCTCGTCGCAGCAAGTATCCTCGCTCTGCCGGCAGCAGGTTATCTCATCCTGGTGGCTCATCTGACCGGTGCTACCCTGTTGCTTCCGGCGGTGCTCGTCATCGGCTTCGCTCACGGCGCCGAGGGGGACATTGGCGCCTTTCTCCTGTCCCGACACCTCGATGTGAGGAATTTCAGCTTGTTGTTCAGTTTCGTGAACATGATGGTCGGCGCCGGCACGGTGGCCGGATCATTGGTGCTCAACCTGACGCTGCGCTCGACGGGTGGCTACTCGCCGTTCCTGCTGTTTTGCGCGATCGGCACTCTGGCGGGCGCTACCCTCTTTGGCCTGACAGGGCTTGTGCGCAGAGATCGTGAGGGTGACCCCGCCGGACACGGTGTCAGCGCGCAAACATAACTACCGCGCGGAGGTACAGCCGCCCGCTCGTGCCAGCTCAGCGATCGCGAAGTGAAACTCTAAGCAGGGCGAATTCGCACGCGAGCGAGCCATAGTTACACGCTGCCGTGGCCCGCGACAGGCAAGTGGCAGTGAAGAGTGTCTTCAGCCCGACTACCGGGGGCGACCTGGCCCCAAGTTGCACGGGTTAGGAGAGAATGGATCACACAGAGCGTGAGGGCCTTATGAAGGACGCTGCAGTAATCGATGCCGAAGCGATACTCCTGCAGGCCGGGATAATGGCGGGTGTGCCCCAGACCGACGCCGCTCTGGCCGGACGCGTGCATGCGCTGGCTCACTGGATCAACGGCCTCGGTCCTCTGACATCGGCGCAGGCTGACGCGGGCGCAGCGCAGCTCAGGCAACTGCTCTTCAATCGATTGCGCCTTGCCAGTGATCGTTCGCGCCTGCCAGGCATTGCAGCTGAACGTATCGAGCGCCCCATCTTTGTCGTCGGAATGGCCCGAACCGGCACGTCCCTGCTGCATTCACTACTCGCGTTGGACCCAGGTGCTGCAGCGCCTGTGTGGTGGCAGACGGTCACGCCATCGCCCCCGCCAGGCGAGGTTCCGATAGCACCGGCACGACTTCACTACGCAGCCCAGGAACTGGATGTGATTCTCCTGCGCGCGCCGGGGCTGCTGGCGCTCCACCCCTACTGGGACAAGCGCGACCAGGCGATCGTAGAAGACGAGGAGATCTTCGCGCTCGACTTCCGCGGGGCTTATCCAACGAAGCTATTCAACATTCCGACGCTGCGCATCGATATCACGCCCACGGACCCCTCCGGCGCTTATGCCTTCCTGCGCGAGTTCCTGCAACATTTTCAGTGGAACCGTCGAGTCAAGCGGTGGGTGTGCAAGGGGGTGATGCATCAGTTCAATCTGGCAACGCTCTTCGAGGTGTTTCCAGATGCCGTCTGCATCTGGCCCCACCGCGACCCGAGCGAAGTCATGCCGTCGATTCTGGCGATCATCATGACCCTATACGGGTCGATCACTCACTGGAGGATCGATCCACGAGAGATTGCGACCACCCAGGTGGAGGGATACCGCCAGGCGCTGCACAGTATCGTGGATGATCCAATGGCACGCGATCGGCGGGTGCATCACGTCACCTTTCGTCAGCTGAGCGCCGACCCCGTTGGAGTTATTCGCACCTTCTATTCAGCGAGTGGACTGGATTTCAGCGACGCATTCGCCCATGAGCTGCGTGCGTGGCTCGATGATCCAGCCAATGATTCCAGACGCTATGGACGGTATCAGTATTCCCTCGAGCACTATGGCCTCGACCCCGTCCACCTGAAGAGTGCTTTTGCGGGCTACCGTCATCGCTTCGGCATCACGTAACTGTTGCATGGACAGACGGCCTGGTATTGGGAGCTTGCGATGAAGCACCTGTTGTCTCTTGCCTCGGTGCCGCAGGTGAGCGCGAGGTCACAGACCGCGTGGCTGGACTACCTGGCCGTCATTGATTCTGCGCGCGCCAAGCTGCTCAACTCACGCTGGGCGCGCTCACGCGAATTTCAGGCCCAGGCGATGTACTTCATCTCGTTGTTGCAGCAATTCGGCTTCAACACTTACCTAGGGCCGCGCCAGGCATTCCCTGCCTTCTATCAACACCTCATGTTCACGCCTGTAGAACATGCGTGGGGAGCACCGTGCCCGGACTTTCGCTATCACTGGACGGCGATCGATGGGGCACGTACCTATCGTATTTGGGGGCAGCGCGGCAACACCTTATGGCTCAACATACAGGCGCAGCGTGGCTGGTACGGCGATGATAATATCAACATCGGCAGCTGGGACGTCGACGACTTCACTCTTGGAGCCGACGGCAGCTACGAAATCATTGCCTCACCGACGCCGCAGCGCGGCAACTGGATCCAGCTCGATCCCACTGCCCCCTACACCTGCCTGCTCGTCCGCGACATCTGGGACGACTGGAACGATCCGCGCGGCGCCACGATTCACATCGAGTGCCTCGCCCCTCGGCCTGAGGATCCTTTGTTTCACGACGAAGCCGAGTTTTGCGAGCGCCTGACCAAAATTGCCAGACAGACGCAGGTCAGCGTCGACTTCTTTCTCGGGACTCTGGACGCCGTCTTCGATGAGGTTGGGTTCAATCGGTTCAGACTACTCGAGACGAGGCAGGGGCAGCATGGAGGAAGTCCCCGCGCCGCCTACATGCATCTTTGCTACGACATTCGTCCAGACGAGGCCCTGATCATTGAATGCGCTCTCCCGGAGACACCCTACTGGAGTCTCCACATATGTGACTGGCTCCAGCAGACGACCGACTATCGCTTTCATCACACCTCACTCAACGGGCGCCAGGCGTATGTCGGGTCCGACAAAGTAGCGCGGCTCGTGATCAGCGCGAAAGATCCTGGTGTCAGTAACTGGCTGGACACCTGCGGTCAGCTGCAGGGCATCGCGTTATGGCGCTATTACCTTGCAGACAATCCGGTTGTACCGAGCGTGCGCAAAGTGCCGCTTGTGGAGGTGCAGTCCCGGATGCCTGCCGACACAGCGCTGACCACTCCAGCTGAGCGGCAGGCAATGATCGACTGGAGGCGCCGGAAGATAGGCGCACGCTTCAACATTTGAGGAGACTGCTCATGGACACGAACAGATGAATCTTTCCGACGCCAAACATGCATTCATCACCGGCGGGGCGAGTGGCATCGGCCTGGGAATCGCCACGGCACTGGCCAGTCGCGGCATGGCGGTGACTCTCGCCGATATCGACCGCGAGGTGCTCGAAGAGGTTGTAGGGAAGAGCCAAGGCCGGTTTCGCGGACATGTCCTGGATACCCGCGACCGTCCCGGCTGGGCTGCGGCAAAGACTGAAGCGGAGCACGCGCTCGGTCCCGTTGACATCCTGGTCAACAATGCCGGAATTGCCCCGGATGGTCGGGAGTTGGCCGATATGGATCCGCAGTCCTTCGATCGGATCGTGGCGATAAATCTCTCCGGCGTGTTCAACGGCATAGCGTCCTTTGCGGCCGATATGCGTACACGCCGGAAAGGGCACATCGTCAACACCTCTTCGATGGCCGGACTCACGGCACTCATGTTTCCGCGTATCGGAGGGTATGCCGCGGCCAAATATGCCGTCGTGGCCTTGAGCGAGGTTCTGAGGACCGAGATGGCACCGCACGATGTTGGAGTTTCCGTTCTGTGCCCCGGCATGGTACCTACCAACCTCTGGCAGACGACGATCAAACTGGGCGGCCGGTTTCCGGTTCCAGATGGCAGCGAGAGGAGCGGCGCGGGAGTCGCGCAGACCCACTCATTGGTGAGTGCCGCCGACGTCGGCGAAATAGTCGCACGAGGGATTACCGAGAACCTGGCCTACATCATCACACACCCCGACGATTGGCCAGGCGTTGAACAGCGCATGCGTGCACTCGAAGCTGCGTTCCTTCCGCGTTGATCCAGAATGCTTTCGACCTCCACCGATGAAATGTACTCGCCACCGCGGATGACGAGATCACTCCTGGCGGACTGGACGGCCAGTCCTCTTCGCCCAGTCTGCGATCAAAGCATCGTATAGAGGCTGATCGATCAGTTCCTCTTTGCCCTCGAACGTGGGGTTGACATCGAGTGTCCCTGTTTCAAAGAGCCTGCGTGCCCGCTCCAAGTGCAGCTCCGCGGCGCCGGTCCACCCCCATCCGGTGTGTAGTGTGAAGGCGGTTCCCGGAATTGTAGGGCCTATCACGCACACCGGTACCGGCACAGACCGCACGAGCTCAGCAGTGAGCTCAGCAGATGCCCCGGGGTAGACCAACGCATCGGCACCTGCCTCGGCATACGCGCGACCGCGATCGATGGCCTCTTTGATCGAGCCGGTGCCACCGCCACGATACTTTTCCGTGAACAATTCATCGCAGCGGCCGACGATTACGAAGGCCGGATCCTGGCGCGCTTTCACACACGCCGCGATCCTGCCCTGCATGTCGGCTATCGGCAGCAAACCACCGGCACAGGACGAGTGCTTCGGATTCACTTCATCCTCTACATGGAAGCCGGCGATGCCGGCGCGTTCGTAGCGACGGGTGAAGTGAAAGGCATCGGCGACGGTCTCGCCAAGTGTATCCGCGTCAACCAGGAGCGGGATATCGATCGCCGCTGCGATCCGCGCGGCTTGCTCGATTTGCTCGACTTGCGAAAAGATGCCGTTGTCCGGTACCGCATAGTGAAAGGCGCTGCAGGCATGCCCGCCCAAGTAGGCGGCTTTAAATCCAACCCTTTCGACGATTCGCGCGGTCAGCGCACTGTAGGCATCGGCAATGATGAAATGCTCGCCGCTGTCGATCAGCGCGCGCAGTTTGTGTGCCTGACTGGGCATAGGTCCTCACTGTATCCACCGGTTCACTGTAAAGAATAGACAGCCGGCAATGAAAACACTTGTAACTCACTAATCGTCCAGCGACCGGTGAAGGTATCTGCGGCGCCGACCGGATCGCGCGCAAAATCCGGGCTTGCCCCGCGCCCCGGGGTGAATGCCGACGCATTGAAGCATCAGTGCGTCTACATCTGCCCGACAAACGGTCGCGCCGACGACCAACTGCGGCGGAACCATTCAACGCGGGACAGCTCGTACGATACGCGATAGATCGAGGTGTCGCGTTATCTGAGACTGATGACTTGAGCCTTCTTGAGGGTCGTGATCAGCTTGCCTTCTTTCGTTGCGATCGTGGCGACCGGAACCGTGACCAGCTTGGTGTCGATGATGATCTGCGCCGAGCCATCATCGGCAACACGATAAACGGCCCCGAGCCGACTACCATCTGCAGAGAACAGCATCACACCCTTCGTCACTACCGCGGCTGCTTCTGTAGCCGTCTGCGCCCGTACCACGGGCAGCATGGCCAAAACGCCCAGCATGAAAATCACATTGAACTTCTTCACATCTATCTCCTACCCTTTTGATACGGAAAATCCAGCAACATGAGATCCACCAAGCAACGAGCGCCGGCCTGTTTCGGCCACCGCGGCATCAAAACTTGTAGCCAGCGAATAGTGCGTAGACATTTTGATTTTTATTCTCAACGATGACGCTGCGCGCCGCATCGCCTTGCAGCCGCTGTGCCGCCAGGCGCGCGCTGAGAGTCCAGTGGGAGCTCAGACGGTACCCCGCCCCAACAGACAGACCGACGAGTGCAACGCCAGCTTTAGGTGAGTATTCAGCATACCCTGATCTTTGGGACTGAAGAGCGTCGATACCGAAGAATGTTTGCATGTACGTCTGACTGCCGAAAGTCGCAGTCGGACCCGCTGTCAGGCTGAGCCGAGCCGTTGGGCTGTACCGTGCAACCGCCTCGAGGGAGGCAAGCATTCCTTCGTGGTTGTGACTATTTTGGAGGTCGTAAGAAACGTTGCCTCGAAGGGTAAACCAGTCGAGCGTATAGCTGGCAAACACGGAGCCTCGGAAGGTCCCATTGATGTCACCCAACCCTCGAAGATGTTGACTGTCGTAGCTTTCTTTGCGCGGTTTGAGGACATCGCCGCTCAAGGCTGCGCCGAGCTGCAGATGCTTGTCCTCAAACAGATACACGCCGAGACCCGCAGGCGTACCGGCACCTGCCACGCCACCGATGAAAAAGCGCCCGTAGCGAATGCCGATCAGGGGCAGCGGTTCGACCCTCCTCGCCTTGCTTCCAGGGTACTTTGAAAGACTCACGACGCCCGCCCCGAGCGCAACGTCCCAGTTACTACGCTCAGCAGCGTTGCCTTCAGCAGCGTTGCCTTCAGCAGCGTTGCCTTCAGCAGCGGATGCATTACAAACCGTTGACATAACCACCAGACCCAGCATCGCCTGCGCGAACACTGTGCCGACATTTTGTTTGCAGCCCATCGAATCAGCCTCCATTCACCGCCGGACTCAACGCAAGGCTGCTCCGCGCATAAATACTTAAAGTTAAATACTAGAGTGATCGTTCGCTCTATTTATAGCAGCGCTGTATCCGCTCTGTCAACCGGGATAAGATCGCCGCTGGCCTGACAGAGGGGATGCCTTGAACAAGATAAACCCACGGAAACGTGACGAACGGCGGCGGCAGATATTGCAGGCCGCCGGGCGCTGCTTTGCGCGCGACGGCTTCCGCGGCGCCAGTATTTCCGACATCTGCAAGGAAGCGGACATCAGCCCAGGCCACCTGTATCACTATTTCGAGAACAAGGAGGCGATCGTCAAGGAGATAGCCGAAGCCTCCGTGGCGGAGGCAGACATGCACATGGAACTCATGTCGTCCGAAGTCGATCCGATCAACACGTTGGTCTCGAGAGTCGAAATCGCCAGGGCACAGCAGCGTGATGCGACCCATTTTCTAGTGTTCGACATGCTGGCCGAGGCAGGACACGATCCCTCGATCGCAAAGCTCCTGCGCGACAGCCACCGCGCGATGCGTTCCCGGCTCGCCGCTTTCTTGAAAAAAGGCCAGGACGGCGGGCATGTCGATCGCACTCTCGATCCTGATCTGGCCGCGGCCGTGTTGATCAGTGCCGTCGACGGCGCCAAATCGATGGCCATTCGCGATCCGAAGCTCAGTAAAGAAGGTACCAGCGAGCACCTGAAGATGCTGATTACGCGGTTTCTCAAACCTGCGTACGACTAGGTCACAGCAGCGTGCGTGAGCATTCCTACCTGGGCGTCGTTAACCTTCGGGCTATCGCTGTAATGCGCTGACGCCCTGATACAGCGCCTCGCAAGCCCTGCAACGTCGCCACCGGCGCAGAATTTCCGTCCGCTTCTGCGGTGCCTCCTGGAACCATTATTGATATTTCATAGATCATTTACAGAGCACAAAATACCTACTGCGGACACCGTCAACCCAACGCCAATGCGTGGCCCGTCAATCCGCTGGTACCACTGCACCAGCGGTTAAAGCACGAGAGTTTCCGGCGCGTTCGCAACGGGGCGCGCCGCCAATTGACGCGTATCATTCTGGACGATACTATCCAGAGTGTATCATTAGTGAACTGCGCAGTACCTACCTTCGGGCGGCCTGCGGCGACTGGCTAGTGTGCGCAAACGGTAGACACGGACGCCGTACGCCAAATCTGCAATCGCTGCATTTGGCACCCGAAGGTTACGGAACCAGATATGGGGCTGAAGGCTGAGACAGAAAGTCTGGTTCGCCGGGACCCACGGAATCCGCAGTTCTTCGCCAATCCCCACCTGATACTTCGTGTTGGACCGCGATTCATCCTGGTTGTCAGATCCAGGTGACGCAGCGGCTCGGCGGTCCCGCGACCAAAATGCCTGAGGGTCAGCAATGAGCGACGCAACCGCCCTACTACATCGGTACCCCGAGCCCGCAGCAAGCCCACGCGAAATGATGAGTCCAACATCGCGCAGCGATGCTCCTGCGCTCACGGGGATGAAAGAGCACTCGTGCCCGTCCGGCGTGGTTTTCGCGGAGGTGCAATGAAAAGCGGACATCGCAAGCGACTCCTCATCCAGGAAGTGGCGCCGCGCGATGGGTTCCAGATAGAGCCGATCTTCGTGCCCACGGAGCTGAAAATCGAACTCATCAACGCATTGGGTCGGACGGGTCTTGCAAAGATCGAGGTGACTTCGTTCACCTCACCGAAGGCAATTCCAGCGCTTGCGGATGCGGAGCAGGTGATGCGCGAAATCGTGCGCTCAGCAGGTGTCGAGTATTGCGCCCTGGTTCCGAACGTGCACGGCGCTGAACGAGCTCTGGCTTGCCGCGTGGACGAGATCAACCTGGTCGTGTCAGCGAGCGAAAGCCACAACTACGCAAATGTGTGCATGACGTGCGACGACTCATTGGCGCAGCTCGCGAAAATCACCGCATTTGTCGGCAATCAGGCGCACATCAACGCGTCGCTGTCGACGGCCTTCGGCTGCCCTTTCGAGGGCGAGATTCCGCCAGCGCGAGTGACCAGACTCGTGGGCTCACTCTTCGATATGGGCATCTCCAGAGTTGCACTATGCGACACGACAGGCATGGCCAATCCGACCCAGGTCATGGAGCTGTGCGAGCTGGTGCTGGCGCGTTGGCCAACCGTTCAATTTGCGGCCCATTTTCGCAACACCCGCGGCATGGGGCTCGCGAACGTCCTCGCTGCGCTCGCAGTCGGTATCGAGCGCTTTGATGCTTCGCTGGGCGGGCTGGGCGGATGCCCGTTTGCCCCGGGTGCAAGCGGCAACATTTGCACGGAAGACCTGGTCCATATGCTCGAGTCAATGGGCTATTCCACTGGCATCGATCTCGAAGCGCTGCTCGCCTGCGCATCGACAATTCCGCAACTGGTTGGCCACAGTGTGCCGGGACAAGTGCTCAGAGCGGGGCCTGCCACTCGCCGCTTTCCGATGCCGCAATACTCGGTGGAACAACAACAGTCAGCAGTGGGCTCGCAACGAAGAGCGCACCACTGACGGCGATCCTGGCCCGATTTCGCGGAGTGCGGACCGGGCTGAAACAGGAATTAAGGAGGACATCGATTGTCGGAAAAAACAACGAGTCGGATCACCATTACCGACATCAGCCAGCGCAAAGGCAGTGAGAAGATTGTGATGCTCACGGCGTACACGACTCCGATCGCTCGTCTGCTGGATCCCCACGTGGATATTCTGTTGGTTGGCGATTCCGTAGGGATGGTTCTGCACGGCTTGCCCAGCACGCTCGCAGTTACGCTGGAGATGATGGTGCTGCACGGACGCGCGGTGATGCGAGGATCTTCACACGCGCTGGTTGTTGTTGATATGCCGTTTGGCACCTATGAAGGAAGCGCGGTATCGGCACATCGCGCCGCGGTGCGCCTCATGCAAGAAACCGGTTGCCACGCCGTGAAAGTCGAATCGGGCTGCGGCATAGCCGAAACGATTCGGTTTCTCACCGAGCGCGGCATTCCAGTCATGGGTCACATCGGGCTGCGACCTCAGGCAGTGAATACTGACGGCGGCTTCAAGGCAAAAGGTCGTTTGGAGCGAGAACGTGAAAAGGTACTCGAAGAAGCCCGGAGCGCACAGGAGGCCGGCGCTTTCGCGATCGTCATTGAGGGTGTTGCCGCCGAATTAGCCGATCAGGTTACAAAGGAAGTCGCGGTCCCCACCATTGGTATCGGCGCTTCGCCCAACTGCGATGGCCAGGTACTGGTCATTGATGACATGCTGGGCTTGTTCGAATGGACACCGAAATTTGTACGCCGATACGCAAACCTGCGCGAGACAATCAGCCGCGCTGCGCAGACTTACGCCAAAGACGTGCGCAGCGGTAGTTTTCCGGACGGCGCCGAGGTGTACAGTTTCAAAGCCAAGTAGCGCAGCAATCTGTGTGGCGGAGTCAGGATGGGGAGCGATTAGGTGTGATTGCGCGATTCGCGAAATTGTTCGGGCTGACCGCAGGTCCGGTCATCTTAGGGGCGCTCGCCTCGAATGCCACGGCGACCGGCGCGGAAGCGGATCTCGCCTTGTCCTACTCGACCGCCGCCGCGAAGTGGAGCGAAGCGCTGCCTCTTGGCAATGGGCGCCTGGGCGCCATGGTGTTCGGGGGAACAGAATCCGAGAGGATCCAAATCAACGAAAGTACCCTCTGGGGCGGCACACCTCACGACTACTCCCCACCCGAGGCCGCAAAGAGTCTCACCGAACTACGACAACGCATATTTGCAGGCGACATCCGCGGCGCCGAGAAGCTGGGCGAACGGCTCATGGGCCAGCCGAAATTGCTCGCGCCCTACCAGCCCTGCTGCGATCTGCGGATTCACTTTCCAGGGCACGCTGTCGCCACCGACTATCATCGCGGCCTCCAACTCGATGAGGCGGTGTCAACCGTCAGCTATCGTGTTGACGGGGTCTCGTTTCACCGTGAAGTATTCGCTTCCCATCCTGATCAGGTCCTGGTCATACGGCTGACCGCCGATCAGCCGGGCAAACAGACATTCTCGATCGGAATGGACTCACCGCAGCCAGGCGCGCGCGTTCATGTTGCAGGCGTGAATGCCATACACCTCTCCGGACAGATTCAGCCCCGGCGCAATCCGCTCTCCTCGTGGGTAGGATCCTGGGATGCACCCGGGATGAAATTCGCCGCAGATCTGTTGGTTCAAGCCGAGGGTGGCACGGTGCACAGTGCCGGCGAGCAACTGGAAGTCGTGGGTGCAGACGCGGTAACTGTCTTGTTCAGCAATGCCACAGCCTTCAAAAGTTACACGGACATCGGAGGCGATGCCAACGGAGAAGCCATACGGCGCCTCAGGTTGGCCTCAGGGCACAGCTACGAGCAATTGCGGCGCCGGCACGTCGATGACTTCCAGGAACTCTTCTCGAGAGTGCACCTGCAGCTCGGGGGCGCGGTACGCCCGAAAGATACGCATGAGCGTCTGCAGGACTTCAACACCACGAACGACCCCGGCCTGGCAGCTCTTTACTACCAGTTTGCGCGTTACCTTCTGATCGCATCGTCCAGGCCCGGCGGACAGCCGGCGAATCTGCAAGGAATCTGGAACGCAGATCTGCTGCCCGCGTGGGGCAGCAAGTGGACGACCAACATCAACCTGCAGATGAACTATTGGCCGGCAGAGACGGGCAACCTGTGGGATACCGAAGGGCCCCTCTGGAGCATGATAGGGGAGTTGCGCGTAACGGGTGCCGAAACGGCACGGACCCTGTACAACAGCCGCGGGTGGGTGCTCCACCACAACACCGACCTGTGGCGTGCCACGGCTCCGGTAGACGGGCCATGGGGACTGTGGCCAGTTGGAGGAGTTTGGCTCAGCAATCAGATGTGGGACCACTACGAGTTCAGCCAGGATCGGGAATTCCTCCGGCGTCAGGCGTACCCGGCTATGAGGGAGGCTGCCCGGTTTGTTCTCGACACGCTCGTGCCGGCGCCAGCTGGCACCCCATTTGCGGGCAAACTCGTTACCAACCCGTCGGTCTCCCCTGAGAATCAATACCTGCTCAACGGCGCCCGCGCACATTTGACGTACGCGCCCAGCATGGACATCGAGCTCATCTCGGAACTTTTCGACAATTGCCAACGTGCCAGCGAGACGCTCGGTGTTGATGCGGACCTCCGCTCGGAGCTCCAACGTGCACAGCGTCTGTTGCCGCCACTACAGATCGGGAAACACGGCGCGCTCCAGGAGTGGATCGAGGACTATGACGAGGCTGAGCCCGATCATCGACATACCTCACACCTGTATGCGCTCTATCCCGGCTCCGGTATCGACCTCGAAAGGACGCCGCAATTGGCTGCAGCCGCAAGAAAAACCTTGGAGCTTCGCGGTGATGGCAGCACCGGCTGGTCCAAGGCATGGAGAATCGCGCTGTGGGCGCGGCTTCGCGACGGTGAGCATGCGTATGGGATTCTGCGGAGCCTGATCCTCTCGAGCACTCTGCCAAACCTGTTTGATGTCGGCCCACCTTTTCAGATCGATGGCAATTTCGGGGGAGCGGCCGGAATCGCCGAAATGCTGCTGCAGAGCGGGCACGGCGAAATCGTGCTGCTGCCGGCGCTACCCCGTGCCTGGAAAGAGGGCGTGGTCGCAGGACTGCGTGCGCGGGGAGGTGCAACCGTGGGCTTTGAATGGCACAACGGCAGGCTGACGAGTGTCAGTATCCACAGCGATGCCAAGGGCCGCTTCCGTATCCGCTACGAAGCCGAAAGCACGGCGGTGGACATACAACCCGGCCGGGATGTGGTGCTGGATGGCAGCCTCAGAGTGAGGTAGAGGTCGAATTTCTTCAGTCGTAGCAGGCGCTCCGAAGCGTTGCGCAACTGCGCGCCGTGATTTACTTTACACGATGCTAATGAGCCATATTGGCTCACGGAGCCCAAGCAGCAACCTGGGTGTAAGCACACGAGGCTGGCGCTATCCCATGAATTTCGGCATCAACGATGAACAGCGCATGCTGCGCGACACGTTCGCGCGCTTCCTCGACAGTGAGAGCAGCACGGCGCGCGTGCGTAAAGCGAATGAAGCAGGAGGGTTCGACCCGGCCTTGTGGCGCGGCTTGGCTGAGTTGGGAACCTTCTCGATGCGCGTGCCGGAAAACGCCGGCGGGCTCGGCATGGGAACGCTCGATGCGGCACTCGTGATGGAAGAGGCTGGACGCACACTTGCATCAGGGCCCATCGCCGAAGCACAGATGGCGGCGCGCCTGCTGGGGATGTTGCCTGGGCATGGGCTGCTCGAGGGCGTCATTGCCGGCGGCAAGGTAGCAACACTCGCCTTCCACGATATCGCGACGAATCCTGTGCAGTGGCTTGCAGGGGGCGCGCACGCCGACGTGGTCATCGCGCGCAAGGGCGATACGGTGGTCGCGATCTTGCTGAACGAGTCCGACCGTCGTGTGGAAGACAATCTCGCATCGAGCGGCATCGGCGAGGCCGACCTGGGCAAGGCACAACAGCTCGTCCTGAGCTCAGGTCGGGCAGCTCTCGAGCTTTTCTCCGCGACCCTGGAGGAATGGAAGCTGCTGTGCGCGGCGGCGCTTTCGGGCTTGGCGCGTGAGGCGCTGCGTCTGGCGGCCGCATACGCCTGTGAACGCCATGCGTTTGGCGTGCCGATCGGTACATTCCAGGGCCTTTCCCATCCTCTGGCCAGCCTCGTCACCGACGTCGACGGTGGCAAATACCTCATATGGAAAGTGATCCATCAAATCTCAACCAACACGCAAGGCGCAGGCGCGCGCATCCCGTTGGCACTGTGGTGGAATGCGAAGACAGCCTCAGCCACGGGTATTCAAACACTGCGCACCTTTGGTGGCTACGGCCTCACGACTGAATACGACATCCATCTCTACAACCTGCGCGCCAAGGCCTGGCCGCTGGTCCATGGCGATCCACAGCGACTGCTCGAACAGGCGGGGCGACGGCTCTATGCGAATGCACCGAGCGTGCTGCCGGATGTCGGCGCCGTGACGATTGACTTCGAGTTGGGCGAGCAGGCACACCAGCTGGCGCGCGAAGTCGACGATTTCTTCAAGAAAACGCTGACTCCGCAGCTCGAGGCGCATGCCCATCATTCCTGGGACGGTCATCATCCCCTGGTGCACAAGAAGCTGGCCGAAGCTAACCTCCTGTTCCCCAGCTGGCCCCGGGAAAAAGGCGGGCGCGGCGCAACACCCTATGCGCAGCATGCCGCCGCCCAAGTCTGGGCAGAGCATGGGTGGTCGAATCACGCCTCCGGCACGACTCGGATGATTGCCGCGATCATCGACCGGTTCGGCAGCACCGAAGCAAAGAAGAACGTACTCGAACCGATTCTGGCGGGTGATATCGTCTGCAGCCTCGGCTATACCGAGCCGGGTTGCGGCTCCGATGTGTTTGCGGCGCAAACCAAGGCCACCCGGGAAGGCAGCGGTTGGCGGATCGACGGAACCAAGATGTTCACCAGCGGCGCCAACATTGCCACCTATGTGCTGATGCTGTGCCGGACCAACCCCAACGTGCCCAAACACAAGGGTCTGACGATGTTCATCGTGCCGCTGAAGGCCGCAGGTGTCACCGTCCAACCGGTCCACACTTTCCAGGATGAGCGGACCAACATCACCTTTTATGATGGCGTGCGGGTTACGGATGGTTATCGGCTTGGCGAGGTGGACGGCGGCGTCAAAGTAATGAGCGCGAGCCTCGAAATCGAGCACGGCGGAGGATTCGCCAAATCGCAAGCCGCCCTGGTGAGCGCTGCGGAGGCGCTCTGCGGCCAGATCGAGCACGACGGGAGCGCTCTGCTGCAGGAGAAGCTCGCGCAGATGCGCCTCGCCAAAGCCTGGGCACACTGTCTGATTGCCGAAATGCTCAGCCTGCGTGCCTTGTGGGCGGCGCAGAACGGGCTCGACATTCCCGCCGCCGGACCCATGGCGAAGCTGTTTTCCTCGGAAGCGTTTCTCAACGACAGCAGCGACCTGCTCGACCTGACAGCACCGCTGTCTCTGTCCGAGCAAACGCCGGCGGCAGCCCTGGTCAACCTGTCTTACCGCTATGCGCATGCCACGACGATCTGGGCCGGCACGAGTGAAGTTCACCGCTCAATGATCGCCGAGCGCGCGCTGGGTTTGCCCCGCAGTCGCAATTAAACCCAATCAGGAGCCCTCCCCTTGGCCGAAGCCTACATTGTTGACGCCGTCCGCACCCCACGCAGCATCGGGAAAACGGGCAAAGGCGCACTTTCGCGGCTGCTGCCGCAGCATGTTGCCGCCACTGTGCTCAGCGCAATCAAGACCCGCAATCACTTACAGCCCGATACGGTCGACGATGTGATCTGGGGCTGTTCCGCGCAGTTTGGCCTGCAGGCCGGGGACATGGGACGCATGGCCGCCATCGATGCCGGCCTGGGCCTGAAAACCAGCGGTGTTACGCTCGATCGCTTCTGCGGTAGCGGACTGACGGCAACCAACCTGGCCGCCGCCTCTATCATGTCGGGAATGGAGGACCTCGTGATTGCCGGTGGGACCGAAATGATGTCCTATCTCAACGATTACGGGGCGAAGCTGCAGGCGGCCGGCCTGCGGCTCGGCCTGGGCGGATTCAATCCCCGACTGCAATCCAGGCATCCGCAGTCTCACCAGGGGGTCTGCGCCGATGCGATCGCAGCGATTGAAGGTATCGGACGCGAGGAGTTGGAAAGGCTCGGTGTTGACAGTCAGCAACGCGCCGGCAGCGCCATCCGGGAAGGGCGCTTCGCGAAATCGACGGTTCCGGTACTCGATGATGCGGGCAATGTCGTGCTGGACCACGAGGAGTATCCGCGCCCCGGCACCACAGCTGAACAGCTTGCCGGGCTGAAGCCTGCATTCGAACAGTTCATCAACATGCCCTCCACGCCCGGCGGTCCGACCTTCGGCGAGCTGATCACCCAGGTCTATCCGGGTGTCAGGATCAAACCCGTCCACCATGCCGGCATATCATCGGGCGTGGTCGATGGCGCCGCGGCGCTGCTTCTGGCCTCACGACGGGGCGCTGAGAAGCATGGTCTCGCGCCTCGTGCCCGGATCGTCGCGATGGCGAATGCGGGCGATTGCCCGACGCTGATGCTCAATGCACCGGTTCCGGCCGCAAAAAAGGTGCTCGACAAGGCCGGCCTCAGGAAGGAGGACATCGATGTGTGGGAGGTCAACGAAGCCTTTGCCATCGTTGTCGAGAAGTTCATCCGTGACCTCGATCTGGCTCGTGCCAAGGTCAACATCAACGGGGGCGCCATGGCGCTCGGCCATCCGATCGGCGCAACTGGCGCGATCCTCATTGGCACCGCGCTCGATGAGCTCGAACGATCAGGCGGTCGCTTCGGCCTCATCACCATGTGCGCAGCGGGCGGCATGGCACCTGCGATGATCATCGAACGGATCTGACCAGGCTGATGCACGGCGAGACGGCCGCAAAGGTATTTCGATGGCGTTTGTGAAAGTCTGCACCATCGGTGAGCTGGGGCCGGATGGAATCGCTTCGTACTACATCGAAGGCGTGGAAGTGTTGGTGGTCCGAGATCGTCAGGGCGCAATACACGCCTTCGAGGGACTGTGCCCTCACGAGGGTTACCCTCTGATCGGCGGCATTTTCGACGGCTCCACAATCACCTGCGCGGCTCATGGATGGATAATCAACGCGGTTACCGGACGGGGAATCAACCCACCTAACTGTCGCGTCGCTGCCTATCCTCTCAAGCTGGAAGGCGATGAGATCCTTGTTGATCTCGACGCCCCTTTGCCCTAAGTCACCGAGCCAACCCCGCTACTCCCCTTCGAGCCGATGCGCTCACTTGACCCGGCGGGTCTCAACGGCCGAGGAATTTTGGATCCCGCTTCCCGGTCAGGGCGGCGATGCCCTCGCGATAGTCTTCGGTGAGGAAGCTCAACGTCTCCATGCCGAGGGACATGTCCATGTGGATGGCTGCCTGCTGCCGCAGACTCGAGTTGAGCGCGCGCTTGGTCAAGGTAACCGCGGCCGGCGCCGCCTGCAGCATTCGGTCGACCCAATAGCGGGTGCGCTCATCGAGCCGGGCTCTCGGAACGGCTTCCGTCACGAGCCCGATAGCCTCGGCCTCCCGGCCGGTCAGCAGGTCGCCCGTGAAAAGAAAGCGCTTCGCGCGTGCCATTCCCACCAGGTGCGGCCACAAGAGGGAGCCACCGTCACCCGCTGCCAACCCAACTTTGACGTGAGTGTCACCGATTTTGGCATCTTCGACGGCCACGGTGATGTCGCAGCACAGAGCGATAGAGCATCCCTTACCGACTGCGTGCCCGTTGATCCGGCCGATGACCGGCTTGTCGCAATCGAGAGCGGTCAGAACCAGTTCGCGCATTACGCGCATACCGTTGACCCAATAGGCGTTGCGGGCAGTGTCGTCCTGCGGAGCATTCGCCCCGCCGGCACCGACGCAGAAAGCCCGCTCCTGACTTCCTGTCAACACCACGACCCGGACCTGCGGGTCGCGCTTGGCCTCCCAAAAGAGCCTGATGAGTTCCTCATCGAGATGAGCGTTTTCCGTCATCTTGACCCAAAGCACGCCATCGGTTTGCTCAACGAGCACTGCCTCGAACTTCGCGTCCATATCATCCTCCTTCGGGCCCGGCTCGCCGCCGCGACCTGTTATGTTGCCACTCAATTTACAGGACTTGCTTTGCTGTGCGCGGCCATATTCTGCAGGCGGCGGACGGGAAAACACGTATTCCGGAGATTGACGCCATGCTGCACGAAGATCTGTGGCGCACCGGTGCGCACACCTGAAATGGGAAGGAAATGGACCAACTCGGGCATACCAACACGGCAGGCGTGATTGGCAGAATCCGGAGGATAGCTGCGGCACGGTTGTGGATGGTCGCTGCCGGCCTGTTGATAAGAGCACGCGGCCAAAGGCTGCCTAGCGCTTCATCAGGCTGATGATGTTCTTGCTTGCCAGCTCGGCGATGCGGCTCGCATCCAAACCGAGAATATCTCCAAGCACGCTCGCCGTGTGCTCGCCCAGGCGCGGCGGATGGCGGTAAATACCGGGCGCACCATCGCAGAAGCGGATCGGCGAAGACACCAGGCGCAAATCGGGATCTTCCGGATGCAGGGCCGGCTTCAGCACGCCATTGTGCACGGCTTGCGGATCGTCGAGCGCTTCAAGCACTTCATTGATCGGCCCGGCGATCACACCGACTTCAACCAGCGCATTGTAAAGCGTAGATCGTTTCCACTTGATGATCTGCGCGTTCAATATTTCCTTCATCGCCGCGACATTGGCGATGCGTTGCGGACGCGTGGTGAAACGCGGATCGGCGGCGACGTGCTCAATTCCCAGCACTTTGCACAGCTTGACGAAATCAGGGTCTTTGCTGGCCTGGATCAGCACTTCGCCGTCGCTGCATTTGAACAGGCCCGACGGCACGGATTCCAATGCGTCGTTTCCCACCCGCATATACGACCGGCCCGACAGAAACGACCATGACGCCGCGGTGCTCATAGCCGCCAAGGCGCTGTCGAGCAGCGAAACGCCGACCCAGCCGCCTTGGCGGCCCGTCTTCTCTTTCTGATACAACGTGGAGATCACGCCGACCGCGCTATAAAGGCCGGTGATGAGGTCCGCGACCGGCAGGCCGGATTTCGTCGGCGGCCCATCCGGTTCGCCATTGATGCTCATAAAGCCGCTCATGCCTTGCACCACGACGTCCGTGGCCGGGCGCTGCGCATAGGGCCCGCTTTGACCGAAGCCGCTCACCGACAAATAGACAATGTCCTCGCGCACCTTGCGCATGCTGGCTTCGTCGAGCCCGTATTTCTTAAGTCCGCCGACCTTGAAGTTTTCGATGAAGACATCGCTGGTTGTCGCGAGCTGGCGGACGAGCTCCGCCCCCTCAGGCTGCGAAAAATCGATCGCCACCGAGCGCTTATTGCGGTTGACGGCGAGATAATAGGCGGAGGCGCCGCCGCCCACGCCCTCATTGTTCAAGAATGGCGGGCCATAGGAGCGCACATCGTCGCCCAAACCAGCCCGCTCGATCTTGATCACGTCAGCGCCGAGATCGCCAAGGATTTGCGCGCAGAACGGGGCCGCGATCAGTCGGCCCATTTCCAAAACGCGAATGCCCGCGAGGGGCTGCGCACGCTCTTCGTCCGGGGAAGAATTCACCGTATCCATGACCGCCTATTGTCATCTGAACGCTGTCGAGCGCCGCGAGTGGCCTGCGCCCGCTGAACGGGGTGTGTTTCTAGGTGAGCGGGCGCACCCGCAATCGCCGGCACCCGGCCTAGTCGAATTTCGTCCGGTCGATCTCCGGCCGGTATTGCGGCGCCCTCTTCTCTTGGAAGGCGGCGAGCGCCTCCTTGGAATCGGGATGGCCGCTCATCCGCACCGTGGCCTTTTGCTCAAAGGCGTAGCCGGTATGGAGATCCAGGGTCTCGATCCGGTCGAGAACGCGCTTCGACACGCGCACGGCTGTCGGGCTGAACGACGCGACGCGCGCCCCGAAACGGCGGGCTTCGGCAAGACTCCCGCCCGGCTCGCTGACAAAGACGCAGCCGCCAAAGGCGCGCAAATCCCGCGCCGAAAGCGAGTCGCCGGTGAAATACATTCGCCGCACCAGCGGACCCGGCGCGAGCCGCGCCAGATGGCGCGCGCCGCCCATGACGCCCACGGTCAATTCCGGCAGGCCGAAACGCGCATCCGGCTCGGCGACGACAAAATCACACGAGGCCGCGATCGCGAGCCCGGTGCCGAGCGCGGAACCCTGCACGGCGCCGATCACCGGCACAGCGCAGCCCGATATGGCGTAAAACGCCTCCCGCACGCGCCACATCCGCTCAACGCCGTTCTCAGGCGTCATAGTGGCGAATTCACCGAGATCATTGCCGGCGCAGAAATGCTTGCCTTCGCCACCCAGCACCACGACCTTCACCCCTACGTCGGCCTGGTCGATATCGTTGAACAGATCGGCGATCTCGCAATACATCTCGTAATCGACGGCGTTAGCAGGTTTGCGCGCCAGCATGACCGTGACGACGCCTGCCGCATCGGCATCTACGCGCAGGTGTTTGAAGCTCTTCAGGAGGCCGTTTCCAATCGCGTTCACCCTATGGTTCTAGCGCCCGCATCGCCGGCGGCTGCGCGCCATAGTCGGACTCGCGTTGGCGTCGAACCAAGGGGGTTTACACATTCCAGCATGGGGGAATCCCCAGAACCACACTGGCGCGGCGGCTTCTGTTCAGGTTGGCCGCGTTGATCGAGGTCATCTGCCGGACTTCATGGCCGGTTGGTGGACGAAGGGGTAATCCTATTTGTCACTCCTCGGCTTGATCACCTCTTCGCCGAATTGTTCCAGCGTTCCAGGTGCGGTCAAGTCCGAAAACCAGGCGTAGACGCGCTCCACCCCCCTGTCCGCCAGCTCGCCGAAGTAGTCGACGAGCTCCGGACCGGTCCCCAGCCGCGGCGCGGTTCGGCCAAATCGCCGCCTGGCTTTCTCGGCCACTTCCTCCCGGACGGCCGCGGGGGCGACATAGGCCACCTTTTGCTGGACCGAGATGCGGGCCGAACCAATCTGCGCGCGCAGATCCTCGAACGCCTGGCCCTGGAACTTGTCCGTGTAGCGCGTATCGAGGTTCCACCAGTCAGCATGCTGGCGTACGAGCGCCAGGGTCTTCGGCCCCGAACCGCCGATCAGGATCGGGATCTTGCCCAGCGGTTTCGGTGCCAGCACGGCGCCCCGCAGCTTGTGAAACCGACCGTCGTAATCGACGCTCTCACCGGACCAGAGCGCTTTCAGCACTTCGAGCGTCTCGCCCAAGCGCGCAACGCGATCGCGCGGTTGGTCCGGCTCGATGCCGAACTTCTCGAAATCCGGCGCCCACGAGCCCCAGCCGATGCCGAGTTCGAAACGGCCGTTGGACGCGTGATCGAGCGTGACGGCGTGGTGCGCGAGCATGGCCGGGTGGCGGAACGCATCGCAGGTAATCAGCGAGCCGACCTTGAGCCGCGTCGTGTGCGCGGCGATCCAGGTGTTTACCGTCGTCGTCTCGAAGGTCGGCTGGCCGATGCTGCCGGGCGCTTCGATATGGTCCATGCCGGTCATGCCGACGAAACCGGCCTGCTCGGCGGCTTGCGCCGTCGAAACGAGCCTTTCGAACGACGTGCGCAACTGCGGCAGGAAGAGAGCGAATTCCACAGGTGCCCACCTTTCCCGTTGTTGTCGCGGGAGGACCGCGACATATCCTCAATTTGTCAGCCGGAACGAGTCCGGCAATGACACCCTGTGTTTAGTGAGCGATCGCGTCTGACTTCATCATGCTTTAGAAGCGCTCGCCCACCATTTCCTCGCTTTTCGCCCAGAGCGCCTTGGCGTTCTCGGAATCGACAGCATAGGCACGGACGCCGTTTTGAGCACCGGGTTCGTTGTTGACTGCCGCGACATGGCAATCTTCGCAAAACCGTGCACCGACCTCATCGGCGGGCGCGACGAAGCTAGCCCAAATCGACGTCGCCACGCCCTGCGGAATGGTCTTGGACGACATCATCTTCGCCGCCTGACGGCCCGCGCGTCTGGCCATCTCATCTATCCTCGCCATCAATTCCGACGTCATATGCCGGCCGAGCTCGGTCGGGATACCACCAGGATGGACCGCGGCCGCGCGCACACCCCGCGATTTATGCCGGCGATCGAACTCGACCGCGAAGAGCGCATTCGCCGTCTTCGAACGACCATAGGCACCGAACTCTGTATACGGCGTGCGCTCGAAATTCGGATCGTCGAGATTAACGTCGGAGCCGCGATGGCCCGAGGAAGAGAGGGTCACCAAACGCTGCTTGATCAGCGACGCGATGCGGTTCACGAGCACGAAATGGCCCAGATGATTGGTGGCGAACTGCATCTCGAAACCGTCCGCACTCTTCGTTAGAGGGCATGCCATCACGCCCGCATTGGCGATCACCACATCGAAGGGCTTGCCCGTCTTGTTCAGCGTGTCCGCACAGGCGCGCACGCTCTTGAGCGACGCGAGATCCAGTTCGACAAGCTCGATCCCGCCGCCCGTCGCGGCCTGCTCCCGCACCGCCTTCGTCGCATGCTCGGCCTTCGTGAGATCGCGCGCGGCGCCGACGATATAGGCGCCATGCGCGGCCAGCGCGCGCGCCGTTTCGGCGCCAAGCCCCGCTGAGACCCCGGTCACCAGGACACGCATGCCGGACAGATCAACGCCCTCCAGCACATCATCGCCCGTGGACGTCGCGCCAAATTCTTTTGTCATGGGGAACCCGCAGATATGCGCGCGCTTCGCGCGCGGATCCGAAATTAAACACCTCAACGGCTAGTTTAAAAGGCTTCGGCTGATCCACATACCGATTTCGCGCAATTGTAAACTGAAAACTGAATTTGCCGGCGAGCGTCGCAAACGATTCCTCTTCGAACTGGTGCGCACAAAGGCGTCGCGGAGATGTTGTATTCTTCGTCACATGACGGCACATGAGGTTAGTATCAGGTCCCGGCACCAAACCGATCAGCAATGACCGACACCCGGAATCGCACCAACGTAACCCATCCGCACCGCTGAGTACCCGACAGGAGACCGGGAAGCTGCCGACCGGCATGATTGCTGGCGCAGCTTGCAAAGCTCGCAGGAGAAGGACATGGAAAAGCTGACAATCGTCTCAGTCGACGCGCATGCGCAGATGCCCCCCGAAGCCTGGCCGACATAGGGGATCTCAATGGCGATTATCGACGTTCAGGTGCACGCCTATGACAGAAACCATCCTGGACGTCCTTGGCTAAGAAGCATGCACGGCCCGGCTTCGGTGACGGGCGATGAGATGGTCGCGGCGATGGGTGTCGCGGGCGTGGATGGCGCCATCCTGGTCTCGACCTACACTCTATACGGCTTCGATCCGAGCTATGCGGTCGAATGCCATGCCAAGCATCCCGGCAGATTCGGTTTGGTGGCCCCGATCGACAGCAATGATCCTGCGTCCGCCGACATTCTCGCGGACTGGGCGCACACCAAGGGCGCGATCGGCGTTCGTGTCGTGGTAATGCAGTCGGCGACGAAAAGCGCCGACGATCCGGGAATGGGCCGCGTCTTCGCCGCTGCCGCCAGGCACGGCCTGCCGGTCAATGTGCTGATCTGGGGCCATCTTGAAGCGTCGGATGCGCTCATGGCGCGCAATCCCAACACCGTGATGGTCATCGACCATCTTGGTCTTGTACAAAGCAATCCCGCGCCGCCGGAGCCGTGGAAAGAACTGCCGAAGATACTGGCGATGGCGCGGCACAAGAATGTGCGAATCAAAATCAGCGCTGCATGCACGATGTCGCACGAGCCGTATCCCTATAACGATATCTGGGATCCCGTGATGCGCATCATCGACGCTTACGGCGTGGAGCGCTGTATGTGGGGCACGGATTGGACCCGCGCCGCCAACGCCACATACAAGCAAGCCGTAGACGCATTTCTCACCAGCACGCGCCTTTCAGACAGCGACAAAGCCCTACTGATGGGAGGCAGTGTAGAAAAGATCTACGGCTGGTCGCCCTCCTAAGCGCTTCATTGGTTTTGACGAGGCCGTTGATCCGTTATGACTTTGCTTGCGCGCGCGCTTCGCGCGCGGATCCGAAATCGAACACCTTGACGCCGGGTTCAAAAGGCTTCGGCTGACCCAGATAGCGGTTTCGCGCGATTGTAAACTGAAATTTGCCGGCGAGTGTCTCGAACGATTCCTCTTCGAACTGGTGCGCACAAAAGGCGTCGCGGAGATGTTGTGATTCTCCCTCGCGCCCGCGGTAAAAGGTGTTGACGGCGTAGCCCCCGGTACGAACAATTTGATGCAGAAACGTGATGAGTTGCACGCGCTCGGGATGGCAGAGATGCCCAACGACGCCCGAAATCACGACGACATCGACAGGCGGAAGGCCTGCATACGCGGTTGAAAGCGACGCATCGCCAGTAACGACTTCCAACTTGTCGAGCCCCGCCTTTTTCGCCCATGCACGGGCGAAGGCCGCATTTTTCTCGTCGAGTTCGACAATCCGCCCGCGCACATCGGCGCGCCGGGGGTGGTTTTCCAAAGCGCCGATCACTTCTCGGCCCTGCCCGCCGCAAATGCTTACAACTGTCACTGGCCCAGGCGGGCATTGCGTCGCGATAGCGGCGACTTGGGCTTGAACCGCCCGCTTGCGCGCGTTGAGTTCAGAATCTTCGTTTGCATACTCGTCATGCCAGCTCGACCAATTGTCGATCTGTAAAATGCCGTCGGGCTTTGCGGCGCCTTCCGGCGCATGGGTCTGTTGGCCATCCTTCGACATTCGTCGTCTCCCACTTTCGCTTCGCTGCTTATCGCAGGTGATGCCCTTGAAGCGCAGGGCGCCGCAAGCCCAGCAAGTCGGCGAGCGTATCGTCTCGCATCCGCGAGTTCTTCCATCAGGCCATGCTACGCGAACGGTGTCGGGCCCCATCAAATGTCTTTTTGACATCAAGCAATGCGAGTTTATCTTCCCAACATGTCGCGGCGCGCGCTCCCGTCATGGCGGATGATTTCGATCGTCAGTGTGTCTTAGCGCACGACGCCAGCCCTGGCTTGATCTTGGCCCGCCTGCATCACCGCGGAATATTCCGCGATCCCGCCCGCAGGATTTTTGCAGGCCATGCCTGAGTCGACTACCAGCGTCTGGCCGGAAACGCCGGCGGCCAGATCGGAGGCCAGGAACGCCACCGCGTTGGCGACCTCCGACGGTGTCATCCGGCGCAGGCCGTCTTTGTTGGGGGTTTGACGCTCGGAAGAATCGCCGCCACCGTATTTGGAGGCGCGCGGTGTCGCGACTCCGCCGGGCGCGACCACATTGACGCGAATGCCATAGCGCGCCCATTCGAACGCCATGGTCTCCGTTATCGCCATCACGCCGCGTTTCGCTGCGCCATAGGGGCCGTGAAAAGGCGCACTGTGCAGCGCTGCGATCGAGGCGAAATTGATCATGCTTCCGGGACGTCTGGCGGCGATCATGTGACGCGCCGCATCGGCGCACACCCGGAACACGTAATTGAGATTGAGCGCCATGACGTCGTGAAAGATTTCATCCGACGTTTCTTCGATGGGCGCCCATTGGTGAAAGCGGGTGCCGCCGGCGACATTGACGACGATGTCGATGCGCTCGGCCTTTGACAAGGCTTTGCCGACCAGACCAGCGGTCTGCTGCGGCTCCATCAAGTTCGCGACAATGGTTTCACAGGCCACGCCGAGGCTGGCGGCCTCGGCCTGGGTCTGCGCGACGAATTCTTCGTTCTGGTCCACCGCAACGAGGTTGGCGCCCGCCTGAGCCAACACCCGGCTCACGGCGCTGCCGAGACCGCCACCGCCCGCGCCGCAAACCAAAGCGGTTTTGCCGCTCAAATCGATCCCGATCATCGCGCCTTCAACCCTTGTTCTTGAGTTGGAGTTCAGTATTTGTCCGCCGACAAGCCGGTTGTGTTTATCCGTTGGAGCTGCGGGTCGAAGGCGACCGAGTCAACACCTTTGCCGCTCGGGATCGTGGCCAACACGCGGTGCGAGCCGATAGCCACGACCGCGAGCACCGAATTGTCGTGGCAGCCGATAAACAGCCGGGGTACGTCGCGCGCCTGGGATCAACGACATCGTTCGCAAACCGGCCAAGGACAGCCCGCTGACGCAGCGCGCGTTCGCGCCCACGCCGGGTGTTGGAGCCTGGTACAAGTTTTGAAAACTATCCGGCGCATGACCGCGGACCAGAAGATGTATCCGCAAACGGCGGAGCGTATGAACGAGTGCGGGGATTTTTGGTTCCTGCTCGACTCGGCGGGTCTGCCACGCACCCGTGTCCTTCTGAGGCCTATCCTGAAACTGATCCACAGTGTATCATTAGCAATGAAAAAAGGCAATGGACCAACTCGGGCGTACCAACACTACAACATGAGATGACCCGAACATGGACCTCACGGATTTTCTTCTCACGGATCAGGTCGCGATTGTCACGGGTGGCGGTAGCGGCATCGGCAGAGCGATCGCGCTCGTTTTCGCGTCCGCTGGCGCGGATGTGGTCATCGCCGACATCGTACCCGCGCGTTGCGAGGAAACCGTCGCGCGCATTGGCGAGCTCGGGCGACACGGCCTGGCCGTGCCGACCGACGTCATGGATACGGGCCAGATCGGCGCGATGATCGAGGCTGCGGGAACTGAGTTCGGCCGCATCGATATTCTCGTGAACAACGCAGGCGGTGTGAGCGGCAGGCCGTTCATCGAGCAATCCGAACGGTCCTGGCGCAAGCACATCGATCTGAATTTTGTGAGCATGCTGGCGGCAACCTCGATCGCGGTGCCGATGATGATCAAGGGCGGCCGGGGCGGCTCCATAATCAATGTCGCCAGCATCGAGGCAAGCCGCGCCGCGCCCAACTTTGCCGTCTATGCGGCATGCAAGGCGGCCATGCTGAATTTCACCCGAACAATGGCAGTCGAACTTTCGGATCACAGCATTCGCGTCAACGCGATCGCGCCCGATTTCACGGTGACGCCGGGTATTCTGGGCCTCGATCCGATGCGCCCAACCGGTCCCGATGCGGCACCGATCAGTCCGCAGCGGGCCGATGCGATCAAGCGACGCATACCGCTCGGCCGCGGCGGGATTGATGTGGAATGCGGAAATGTCGCGCTATTCCTCTCCTCGAAGATGAGCGACTACGTGACCGGCACGGTGATCCCGGTCGACGGCGGGACTTGGGCATCGGGCGGCTGGGTGCGCAACCGCGCCGGCAAATGGTCATTGATGAGCGACTAGAGATCTCGATACTCAACACTCAGGACGGACGAGATGAAGCTGAACGCGATATTGCCATTCGATCACATCGACGAGCCCGATGAGTTCACGACCCTTGATGCGGTACGAGAAATCGGCGCGGTCGTCGAGCGCGCGGGATTTGCCGGCGCAAGCGTGACGGACCATCCTGCGCCGACCGGCCGTTGGCTCGACACCGGCGGTCATCACGCGCAGGACCCTTTTGTCATGTTGTCCCTGTTCGCGGCGCATACGCGGACGGTCCGCTTGAAGACCGGCATCCTTGTTCTGCCTTATCGCAATCCTTTCATCACGGCGCGAGCTGTGGCGACCCTCGATGTGTTCTCCGGAGGCCGCGTCTCCCTCGGTGTCGGCGCCGGCTATCTGAAAGGCGAGTATCGCGCGCTCGGGGTCGACTTCGAGCGTCGCAACGACATCATGGACGAGTATCTGAAGGCGTTGAAAGTCGCCTGGACGGCCGATGAGTTCACCTTCGAAGGCACCGGCTATCAGGCGTTCGGCAATCGCATCCTGCCGCGGCCGCTGCAGAAGCCGCATCCACCACTGTTGATCGGCGGCAATTCCAAGCGCGCCCTCCGCCGCGCGGCCGAACTCGGTGATGCCTGGAATCCCTTCCTGGCTTCCGGGGCCTTGTCAGCAACGTCACGTACGGCCGAGATGGCGAGTATTGATGATATCGCCGCAGGCATCCGCTACATGCATGCCCATTGCGAGCAAATCGGCCGGCAGAAGCCGCCGGAGGTTGTTCTCAGTGGCCTCATTCATCCCGGTGAGAAATGGACAGTTGAATCGCTGCTCGAGAAAATAGGACGCCTTACAGAGATCGGCGTGCGCGAGGCCGCCGTCTCCATCGAGGGAAGAACTCGCGCGCAGTGGAGCGACAATGCCGAGCGCTTCGCCGCCGATGTCATCGCCAAAATTCCCGAGAGAAGCAATCAACGGTAGGTTGATCGGGACAGGACCTCACGCGTCGTGCTTGCGCTGCATTGACCACATCTGCGACGCGCGCTCGAGCTCGAGGGCGGCGTCCCAACCGATCGCGGGTGGGCCAGCCTGAAGGCGCGCGGACCGAGCGACCCGACGAGACAGCGCAGGATCGGCGGCCGCTCGGGCAGCAAGTTCTAAGGCGCGCCCGAACACCTGGTCTTTGGGTAGCGCCTCCCACGCCAGAGCGCGGTCGACGCACTCGTGTCCGGTGAGTGACTCTCCGAACAGGACCAGTGCGCTGGTGACCTCACGGCCGCCGGCTCGGGCGACGAGGGTGGCATGACCACCGCCCGGGTGCAGACCGATCGGCATGAAGCCAGAGATGAGCCGCGCGTCGGCCGCGACGATGCGCAAGTCGGTCGCCATGGCGAGGTTGAGGCCGGCGCCAACGGCGCCGCCCTCGACGGCCGCGATGCTCGGCGGCTGCAGCGCCCCCACTCGCCGGAACGAGTCATAGATCCGGCCGAGTAAATGAAACGACGCGTCCCGCGCGGGCGAGGCGCCCACAGATGCGAGGGTCGCTCGGTCCCCTCCCGAGCAGAAATACCCCCCTGCCCCACGCAGGACAACGGCGCCGATGGTGGGGTCTGCGTCGATCTCGACGCAAGCGTCCAACAGTTCCACGGCCATCGGCTCGGTCAGGGAGTTGCGACGTTGGGGAGCGTTCAGAGTCAGAACTGCCACGCCGTCGTGCCGTTCGAGAACGATTTCCTGAGTTGCGTTCACTGGTCTTGCTTCCTTCCGCTCGGGCAACTGTTGATGAGGACACGAGGGGCCTCAGACAATCGCGCTCACCACACGTTGGAATTCGGGCGCTACCAGCCCATCGGATCTGTGTTGAAAATAGGTCTCCGCCCCAGTGCGTGTGAGGTTTTCGATGCGACCGAAGCCGAGCTCCTTCAGCAGCAGCGTCATCTCATCCTCTGAAAAATAAGATAGGTAGGTAACGGGGTTTCGCGGTGACGCGCGCCTTTCTGCTTCGGCTTGGGGTTCCACAAATGTCAGTACGATCTCCGATCCTGAAGGACGCCGAGCGGCCCAGCGCAAGGTTTCGCGGATGGCCTCGCGCGTCAAATATTGAGTCACCCCCAGCCACGAAGTGAAGCAGGGCTCGTTGGCGGCGAAACCACTTTCGGCCAGCGCTCGATCGATCGACATCCGTTCGAAATCGCAGGGCACAAAGCGCAGCTGATGCGGCACTTTCAAGCCCAACGTTTCGATCCGCTGCCGCTTCCATGCTTGAAACGGCGGGTCGTCGATTTCATAAACGATCATGGAGCCCAACCGGTCTCCCATGCGCAGCGCATAGGAATCGAGGCCTGCCCCCAGGACGACATACTGATGGAGACGCTCTCGCGCGGCGGCAAGGCGGTCTTCCGTGAACCGGCTGCGCAGGACGGCGGTGGATGCGCTCGATTGTGGCACCCTTGCGGTAAATGCAACGGCCTCTTCCGCCGTCATATCGGTCAGGCGCAGCGCAAACTCATCCCGGAAAATCTTGGGTTCGGCACCCTGAAGGAAATGCCCCGCCCGCATCGCCGCCGCATAAAACGCAGTGCGATGGACCTCGGACAATTTATCTTGCGAAGCAGAAGCCATTTGCCACCTCTTTGCTGTTTAGACATCCAGTTTGGCCCCGGCGAACCATTGCGTTGAATCAATCGGTGCAGGGCATGGCCGACTGGCTCGATCACTTGCCGTCATGCCCTGGGAATGGGAATTTCGGGGATTCCACGATAGCCGGTCGCAACGGCGAAAATATCACCTCCGAGCACGGACTCGGGTCGATTGAGAAACGCTTCGATGCGGCCGGATGTGACGAACAATGTCGCCATGTCCGGCCCACCAAACGCAACCATGGTCGGGACCAACACGGGGATGTCGAAATGGACGTCGAGCCGTCCTTCCGCAGTAAAGCGGGCGACCTTGCCTGTTTGTCCGAACGGCAAGGCCGTCCAGAAGCCGCCCTCGGTGTCCACTGTTGCGCCATCGGGAATGCCGAATCCTTCCGGCATTCTTGCAAAGACTCTCTGTCCCGAGGCAACGCCGGTGTCAGGGTCATAATCGAGCGAATAGATGACTCGCTGCATCGATTCGGAGTGGTACATGGTCCGGCCGTCGGGGCTGAAGGCAGTTCCATTGGGGACCGTGATGCCGGAAATTCCAGGTGTCACCACGCCCGCCGCGTAGCGATAATAGGTCCCCTGCCCCGGCGCCTCGTGATCGAAATCCTTCTGGATCGATCCGGCCCAGAAGCGCCCTTGCCGATCGGTCTTGCCGTCGTTGAAGCGGAATTGCTCCGGATCGAAGGGCGCAGCCCGGATCAGCTCGATCGCCCGTGTTGCAAAGTCGAAATCATAATAACCATGATCGGTGGCAATCACCGCGCCACCACCCACACGAAAAGCGAAGCAGCCGGGTGTGGCAGGCAAGGACCAGGAGCGGTTCGATCCTGACACAGGATCGAACCTGTTGAATGATTTGCGATGAATGTCGACCCAGAACAGCGCCTGCTCCTCGACCGACCAAAGTGGCGCCTCGCCAAGCCCTGCCTTGACGTCGAGCACATGCCGGACTCGATAGTCAGCCATCATGTTCATACCTCGTGGGCGCGCTCATCATCAGCGCGGCGCCTTGCTCCGTTTCAACTGGAACGAGACCGACACCCGATCTGCGGGATACCGTGTATCGGTTATCTCGAGGATGCGACCACCGGCGGTTTTGTATTGACGCAGTATGCGCAGCCCCGCCGACCCCGGCTCAACACCCAGAATGTCAGCGAGCGGCGCTTCGATCAGCATCCCGCTCACCACCTGCCGGATCTCGGCTATCGCCACCCCGAACTCGCGCTCAATCAGCGAACTGACCAGCACATCGGGATGGTCGCGAACATCATCCACAATGCGCGCGAATACTGCGTCGATATAGATGTCAGCCCAGGCGATGGGCGCGCGGCTTCTGCGCACATCAACCCGGGTGGCTGACACCAGGATCCACGGACTGCCGACCGGCGCTTCCAGACGTCGGGCGGTGCTGCGATCGAGTGTTATTGGGTTGACATCCTCGATCGAACGAACTTCGGTGGCAGCGACCCTTACCAGGTCTTCAGCGGTACTACACGACTGCGTATAGGTCAGGTTTGGATTCGAGCTTTCGACAATCGTCCCAACCGCCTTCTTGCGCGAGACATAGCCGTTATCTTGCAGCAGCCTCAGCGCCGCTCGCACTGTGTGGCGGCTCAAACCGTGGCGTTCCGCCAGTTCGTGCTCGGTCGGCAACAGGCTGCCAACCACATAGCGCCCGCCCTCGATCTCCCCCACCAGTGTGCGGGCGAGCTCGGCATAGCGTGTGCTGGCGGCCTCGGGGCTACGGATACTCGAAATAGCGGTCACGGACTTAAGCCTGCAAAGAACCGCCGCTCAGCATCAGCCGGCAGCGCCATTCCAGTCATTTTCGCCTTCTCCAGCACGGTCCAGAAGTAGCGATAAGTCGCACGGTCGTGCAGTTCGTCCTTGTACTGTATCGGCCCCCAGTTCGCTTCCTGCGCCGCCAATAGAATCGCCGCCGCGTCGATCACCTCGGTGAAATCCGGGCGCATGGCGTTAACGATCGGGTGGATCTGCGCCGGATAGATGCTCCACATTCGCAAGAAGCCGAATTCATTACGCGCGCGGCGAGCGTCGGCGGCGATCACCTCCGCGTCCTTTAGACTGAGACAGACGTTATGGGCGGGCACGATGCCGTTCGCAAGCGCAGCGGCGACCACCTCGGCCTTCGCGCGCGCAAGCAACGCGTGCTCGAACTGGCCAGGGCTGCGCATTGCGGCCGCTGGAATTGCACCGTGATGGCCGCTGACGAAGTCCATCAGCCCGAAATCGAGCACCTCGATGTGCGGCAAAGCGGCGATTGCGAACACATCGCGCAATGCTCCATGCGTTTCGATCAACACGTGCACCGGCACGATGCGGGTGATGCCCGCTTTGCGCGCAATCTCGCCGATGTAGGCGATCACTTCGGCCACCTGACCGACGCTGGTCGCCTTGGGTATCGTGACATAGGCCACGCGGCTACCAGCCTCTCCGACAATGATGTCAACATCCTGCCGCCACGCGGGATGCGCCGGATCATGAATGCGCGCGCCAGCTTTGCCGAACCTGTTGCGACCGGAGTTGATCATGCGTGCGACCATCGCCGCGTGTTCGCGCTCCTGCCCCGACGCAGCGCCGTCCTCGCAGTCGCAGGTAATATCGAAGACTGGACCATACTCAACCTGCAGGTCCATGGCCTTGCCGATCAGTTTCTCGCTGCCCGCAAAATGTTCGCACGCGGCGAGCGCGGGAAACGCTCTCTCGCCAGCGAAGAGGGCATCCTTCGGGTGGACTGGCACGCTCATCCGTTGCTCCAATGATTAAAGTCTTCTTGGGATGACGATTGTGTAGTCGAGATCGAGCACCACGTTCGAAGGATGGGTCTGCTTGCTCTGCCCGACGTCGGGAAAGACGATCGATGCTGCAGGGGCGTCCTTAATACCGATCATTCGCAGCCGCAGCCCGCCGATGTGCGAGTCGCCCCACTCAATCTTGTCCAACACTATCGTCGCGCACGCGATTGTGTCGCCGGCGAAGGTCGGGTTGACGTGGCTGCCGCCGTTGATTGCGACGATCGAGAGGCTGTTTTCGAACCCGTCATAGGCGAGGGCCTTACACAGCGAAATAACATGGCCGCCATAGACCAGGCGCCGCCCCCCGGCGGCGGCCATCGCAAAGCCGTTGAAATGCACCTTCGCAGTGTTCTGATAGAGCCGCGTCGCGATGCTGTGGTCGCTGTCGTTGAGGGTCATCGCGCCCGGATGATCAATCCGTTCGCCAATCGCGTAGTCATCCCAAAGATCTGCCACACCTGTCATCGTGGTTATATCCTGTACGCGCCTCGTGTACTGCCCGCGCGGCAATAGCGCGGGCAGTACGACTGCGTCCATCGCAGGAATAACTGGCTTATCGCACGCTGCGCCGTGATCGCGCTTGTGCACCATCACCCAGCGAATCCAGGTCAGAACTTCAAGCCCATGTTGATTCTCCGCTGTGGAGTGCACATAGACCACGCCACTCCTGCGGTTCGAGTTCTCCTTGAGCCCGATGATCTCCGACTTCACCGCAAGCGTATCGCCGGGATAGACATCGGCAATAAAACGGACATCCGCAAAGCCAAGATTGGCCACTGCGTTCAGCGAAATGTCCGGGACCGTCTTGCCCAACGCGGTGTTGAATACCAGTAGATCCTCCAGTGGGCGGCGCTCGAAGCCTAGCTGCTTCGCGTTGGTCTCGGCGGTGCCGAGCACCGTTCGGCTGCCGGTAAGTCCGATATAGAGGCTGCGGTCGCCTTCGGTCAGCGTGCGAGGCGTCGCATGCCGGATCTTCATGCCGAGGCGAAAGTCCTCGAAGTAATTTCCCGTCCTTTCTTTTCCCACCCCGTTCCCCCATGCCGCAGCAAGACGCCCTACAAATGGCCCATATATGCGTACAAAATGCTGAACAATTGGCAGCGTGTCAACAGGTACGCGCAGACCGACTCAATACATTATTGTCTAATAAATTCAATATCATATGTCGTGTCAGCAGAAATTTCTTGCACGCCCTACACCGATCATCTAAATACTATGTACGCTCATAGTCAACTTCGAGCGAGGGCAATGGTGCAAAAGCTGACCGAAGAACGGCGCTTGATCCAAGAGACTGCCCGCCGCTTCACAATGGAGCGCGTGTTGCCGATCGCCAACCGGCTGGACCCGCAGAAAGGCGCGATTCCCCGTGAGTTGATCGAGGAGATGGCTGCGCTCGGCTATTTCGGCCTCCTGATCCCGGAGGAATACGGCGGGCTCGGGCTCGGTGCGTATGAGTACTGCCTCGTGGCTGAGCAGCTGTCGCGCGGCTGGATGAGTGTGGGGAGCCTGATCGCGCGCGGAAATGGCCTGATCGGCGCGTTGAAGGGGCTGACGCCCGAGAAGAAGGCCGAGTACCTGCCGCGCATGGCGCGCGGTGAGTTCCTCGGCGCCTATTCGCTGTCGGAGCCGAACGCCGGCTCGGACGTCGCCAATGTCTCGTGCCGCGCTGTGCGCATCGGCGACGAATGGGAGATCACCGGTAACAAATACTGGTGTACCTTCGCGGACCAGTCCGACTTCATTCTCGTAGTCGTCCGCACCGATCCCCAGATCGACCCGAAAGCCCGGCACCGCGGCCTGAGCGCGTTCATGGTGGAGAAGCCGCGCGGCCAGTTGCCCGATCGCGTAAAGGGTAACGTGATTCCCAAGATCGGCTACCACGGCTGGACCACCTGGGAACTCGCGTTCGATGGGTGCCGCGTTCCAACTTCAAACATGGTGGGCGAAGAAGGCAAGGCTTTCTATCTCGCCACCGCCGGGTTGGAAACTGCGCGTGCCCATACAGCAGCGCGGTCGATAGGCCTCGCGCAAGGCAGCCTGGATGACTCGCTCGAGTACGCGCGTGCGCGGTCACAGTTCGGCTCGCCGATCGGAACTTTCCAGGCGATCCGCTTCAAGCTCGCGGACATGGCCACCCAGATTGAAGCCTCGCGCGCGCTACTCTATTCGGTCTGCGAAAAGATCGACGCGGGCTGCCGCTGCGATACCGAAGCCGCGATGGTAAAACTGTTCGCAAGCGAAATGTCAGAGCGAGTGACCAGTGAAGGTTTGCAGATCCACGGCGGCGCAGGCTACACGACCCATTTCGCAGTGGAACGCTACTGGCGAGATGCGCGCCTCACCAAAATCTTCGAGGGAACGTCTGAAATCCAGTTGCGAATAATTTCTGACGCTCTGCTCGGCAAGGTCTCGGAGTAGTCGCAGGATTGACGCCAACAGGTAAGTGCTCTGGGGAGAAAACAACATGACGCTCATGCGACGCCAATCACTGCTCAAATTTGCCTCGCCCCTGTGTGAAACCGTCGTCGAGACGCCGAAGCCGACGGGAAAGGAAGTCCTGGTCCGGATCGAGCGTTGCGGGCTGTGTCATTCCGATCTGCATATCCAGGATGGTTACGCGGACCTCGGCGGCGGCAAGAAGCTCGACACCACGCGCGGCATGACGCTCCCGTTCACGCTCGGACACGAGATCGCGGGCGTCATCGAGGAAGTGGGTTCCGATGTGCCAAACAGCCTGATCGGCAACCGCAAAGCGGTGTTCCCCTGGATCGGCTGCGGCCAGTGTCGTCACTGTGCCAATGGCGACGAAAATCTCTGCGTCAAACACCGCTTTCTCGGCCTGACGATCGACGGGGGGTTCGCAAGCCACGTCCTGGTGCCTGACGCAAAATACCTCCTGGACTACGATCCGCTGCCGGTCAACCAGGCAGCAGGCCTGATGTGCGCCGGGGTGACCGCGTATGGCGCGCTGAAGCGCCTCGTGGATCGGCCACGACAGCGCAATCTATTGCTGATCGGCCTCGGCGGCGTCGGCATGATGGGGCTTTCGTTCGCGCAAGCGATGTTCAAACAGAAAGTCTCGGTGGCGGACGTGAGCCCGGCAGCGCGCGCGGCGGCGCTGGCCAACGGCGCGCACGCGGCCTACGATCCCGCGGAAGCGGAGATCATCAAACACATCGTCAAAGAGACAGAGGGCGGATTTGACGAAATCGTCGATTTTGCCGGCAACGATAAATCCATGGGCTTTGCGATTTCCGCAGTCGCGCGTGGCGGCAAGATCGTGGTGTCAGGCCTGATGGGGGGTAACTTCAACCTCCCGATGATTCAATGGGTCTACAAGCGGATGACGGTCGAAGGTTTCATGGTAGGAACCCTGGCCGAGGCGCACGAACTGATGGCGCTCGCGCGCGCCGGCAAGATCAAGCCAACACCGATGAGAGAAGAGCCCATGGGCGACGTCCAGAAATGGATCGACGAGCTGCGCGCCGGAAGAGTCGTGGGGCGCGTTGTGCTCAGGAACTGAGGCGGAGCCCAACCAGCCTACCTTGTGGTAAGCCCGTAAGGCCGCTCACGATGAACCCTGCGCCAGGCGATAAGCTCTGCCGTAGACGCAATATTGATCGGTGATGGCCTGCAACATCGCGCGCTTCGCGTCATCAAGCTTTGAAAGTGGCCGAGCCGGCCGCCCGCCCCAAACCCAGCCTTGTTCCAGACGTTGCCCCACATCCGTTGTCGAGCCGGCCGCAACCAGAACATCATTCTCGACGATGCTCCCTGCGGCGAGATCGCTGCCGATACCGATCAGGCTGCGATCGCCGATCACACACGACTCCAGGCGGACGTTGTGTCCGATCGTCGTATCCTCTCCGATAACAACGTTACTTTGCGAAGCTGCAATACGCGTATTGTCCTGAACGTTGCTCCTCCGTCCGATGACGATCGAATGGCTGCCTGCATCGAGGAGACAGCTGAAGAAGATGCTGGCATCTGCACCCGCTTCCACGAGGGCTGAGAGGCACGCGGTCTCGGCTACAAAGATCTCCGCGCCGAGAGCGCCCCGGGTCGGCGCGCCCGCTGCGAACGTCGGCGCCGGCGACGTGCAGACACCCTCTTCGACAAAGGTACGACGCCGCTCGAATTCGTCTGGGGTTAGGGACCTGATGGGCTTTGCCGGAGAGCCACCATAGACTCGCCCCGTTTTCAGGTTGGATCTGGGGAAGACAATCGAGCCCGGCTCGACCTGGACGAAATCCTCAACGACGGATCCGTCGAGAACGACGGATCCATCACCGATTACGCAATGATCGCCCAGCGTGCAGGCGTGGATCACCGAAGCGCGACCGACCGCCACGTTGCAGCCGATCAGGGTGGGGTATCTGTCACGCGCGATGTGGATGGTTGACTCTCCACCCAGAGAAAAATTATCGCCAATCCGAATAAAATGACCGTCAGCGCGAATAACGGAGCGTGCCGCAAGAGCGGCTCTTGCTCCGAGCTCAACTTTGCCAAGAACAGCGGCGCTCGGGCCGCAGAATCGCGGTTCCCCTGCAACCTGGGGCCAGACACCGTCGAAGGGAAGAACACAGGGTATCTTCAACCCTAATGTCCGCCGCCGGCCTTGGCCCCGGGCATCGTGGCCTTCCCGCCGGCGCCAACACCGACATTCACCGCCGTGCCCATGTCGATGACCTTGTCGATATTCGCCGCGATCTTCTCCGGCGTCAGGGCGTCGCTGGTGAACCCCTGGTTCTCCATGACCGCCATGCGCATGACCTGGCCTCCGCCGCAGACCAAAATCACCCCATTGAGCGTGCAGGACTCATGGGACAGGTACACCACCGCCGGGGTCGCCAGCTCAGGGGCGAACCTGGCCATGTTCGCCGCGAAGACTTCCGGGGGGCGTTCATAGACATGGGATAGAACTTCCGGCGACGACATGCGCGTCGCAATGCGCGGAGCAAAGCCATTGACGGCGATGCCATGCCTGAGGCCTTCGGTGGCCAATGTGAGTGTGAAGGCAATCACGCCTCCCTTCGCACCGCCATAGGCCGTCATTTTTTCATGAATGCCGAGCGGACCTTCCGAAACCGTATGCACGATGCGCCCGTGCTTTGCCTTCTTCAAATGCGGCCAGGCGGCCATGGTCACATAAACAGTGCCGAGGTAATGCACATCGGACATGCGCCTGAACTCTTCGGCGGTATGCCGCTCGAACAACTCGGGCCCGTTGATGCCGGCATTGTTGACCAGCACATCCAGGCGGCCATAATTGTCGAGGGCCGTCGCGACCATCGCGGCGGCACCCTTTTCCTCGGCCACCGATTCAAAGCAAGCGACGGCCTCGCCGCCCGCAGCCTTGATCTCATTGACGACGTCCGTCGCCGGAGAATTCGATCCGCCGCTGCCATCGAGCGCCACACCGCGGTCGGCGACCACGACCTTAGCGCCGCGGGAGGCGAGCGCCAGCGCGTGCGTGCGACCCACACCTCGGCCTGCACCGGTGATAATCGCGACCTTTCCATCGAACCGTAGCTCTTCCATTGTGCCCCCCGTTCATTCAAAGTGTCAGTCTACTGCCAGAACGGTAGTTGCCCCGCCAGTGGGATGTCAACTGCCGTCTTGGCACACATCATCAGCATGAGCGATCAAGATGCCGCCTCCCTGTGTCGTCATTGCGAAGGATGCCTTTGAAGCGTGGAGGCCGCTCTTCGAAGCAGCCGCATTACCGGTGCGTTACGCCATTGTTCACGACCCGGAGACGGCGATACTCGATGGCAATCGCCACGATCCGAAGCACCTGCCCGCCGAGGTCATCTGGCTCACGATCGAAGCGCTGCGCGGCCCGCTGCGCCGATCGTTCAAGTATCTCCTCGAAAGTGCGCCGGAGCTTCGCTGGGTTCACTCAATCGCCGCGGGCTACGACATGCCGATTGCGCAAAACATACTCGAGCGCGGCGTGCGCCTGACGACGTCGCACGTTAATTCGATTTCGATCGCCGAATATGTGATGCGCGCCGTGTTGGAACGCTTCCAGCGCACGGACCTGGCGCGCGAAGCGCGCACGCGAAAAGAATATCCGCGCGACAACTTTCGCGAGATTTACCACACCACCTGGCTGATTTACGGCCTTGGCGCAATCGGCAGCCGGATCGCCGAGCGCGCCGGCGCCTTCGGCGCGCATACGATCGGCGTGCGCCGCAATGCGCGCGGAACGGAAGCAGTGGACCAGCTAGTCAAGCCGGCCGAGGTCGCTCAACATGTGAGCCGCGCGGACGTCCTGGTCCTCTCGGTTCCGAGCACGGCGGACACCCAGAAGATAGTCAATGCGGAATTCCTCGCGCGCATGAAGCCCGGCGCGGTGTTGGTCAACGTCGCGCGGGCGGCTCTTGTGGATGAAGCGGCGGTACTCGCGGCGCTCGATTCGGGACACCTGGATTGGGCGGTGCTCGACGTGCACTCCGTTGAGGAGGCGTGGCTTTACCGCAAGGAACGGATGGATGAGAGCCCCCTGTGGACGCATCCGAAAGTAGCGCTATCACCGCACGCCGCCGCGCATGGCAATGGCAACCATGAGCGCGGCGCGCAGCTCTTCATCGACAATCTAAGACGTTATACCGCCGACGAGCCGCTGCCTGATGAAGTTGGACTGGACAAGGCTTAACTGCGGAACATCTCGCGAAGGTGTCGATCATTTTCATGACCAGAAGACACGGGCAATGGTGGCGCCGATGCCCGCACCTCCCCCGGTGACAGGGGCGATGTTGCCCCCTCGCGCGAGAACACGTTCAAGTCATTGCGGCGCTGTAGGAGGGGATTTCGTCGAATTTCAGGTTCGGGACCGGGCTGGCCACCTTGCGCAACGTTCGAGCGGGTCCCTCGACCACGACGTTTTGCCGGGCGTGCTGGAGGGCTAAGTTGTCCCACACGACGAGATCGCGTTCGCGCCATTCGTGGTTCCAGCCATAAGCCGGGTCATACAGATGGTCGAACAACTCCTCGAGGAGGCGCTCGCTCTCCTCCGGGGGAAGGCCAACGACCTCCTTGGTCATCTGCTCGCAGGCATACAGGATCGTCTCACCGGTGCGTGGATGACGGTGTCCGATCTGAGTCGTCGTCGTCGGCGGGCGTTTGACGGTGGAGACCAGAACGTCGGTGAGGTCGCCGCGCCGAACCTCGCCAGCGGTATGCAGGACGCGCAGGCCCTCCACGCGTGCCCGCAGTTTATCCGGCAACGTCTTCCAGGCCCGGGTACCGCTCACGAACATCGTCGGCGCCGAAGGCTGATCGACTTCGACACCATACAACGATAGAACCTCGAACGGTTGGTCTGCCCACATCGTGTCGGAGTGGAACTGCAGCCTCCCGAACGGAGCCGCCGACCCGGCGCGCCGGTTGGAGATGTAGAACTTATCTTCAGGCGGTGTTTGATCCGTTCCGCCTGCGCCCTCCCTTCGGATCAGCATCGTGGACAACTTGAACTGCTCGGCATGCGTCAGGTCTATGCCGCGGAAGAGCAATACGCCGCGCGAGTCGAACAGCCCTTGCAGCCGGTGCCGCGTGTCTTCATCGAGCAGCGCCTTCGGCTCGAACCCGCTCACTTCCGCACCAAACGCCGGGGTGAGATCTCGGACTTTCAGATGGACCATCGCTTTTGTTCCTCTCGAGATCGCTTCGAGTTTTGTTACGAACCGAACTTGGCTACGACACGGCAGGGGTTCGCAGCTTGCCGGCCCACGCCGCGGGGAGGATGGTGACCATTCCTCCATCGACCAACACGTCACTTCCGGTCATGTATGACGCGCCCGCGGAGGTAAGGAACGAAATCACATTGGCAATCTCCTCGGGTGTGCCGCGCCGGCCCAGCGGGCAGTTCTTGATCATCTCGAGCATGATCGGACTCCTCGCCTCGTCGCGGCGGTTCATCGGGGTGTCGTTGATCCCCGGAGAAACCGAGAGGATGCGCGCACCGCGCGCGCCCCAAGACTTCGCGGTACGTCGCGCCATGCGGTGGACCCCACGCTTCGAGGCCTGATACGCGAAGCTCGGGTTGTCGACATCGAAGAACGTGCTGAGCTTGTCCAGGAAATCCGGCCGGAACGGATCATCCAGAACGGCGAACATCTCCGGAGCCTCGGGAACCATGTAGCCGGATTGGGATGCGACGAGGATGGCGACTGTGCCAGGGCGTAGCAACGGCTCTGCGGCGCGCAGAACACGCGCGGGCCCGATGAGGTTCACCTCGAGAATGCGACGCCCGGGTGCTTGCGAACCCGAAACACCGGCCGTGTGTACGAGCGCGTCAAGCTCGCCGACCTGCGCGAAGAGCGCGTCGATCTGAGCCTGGTCCGTGACATCGCATGCAACGGCTCGCACATCACGGCCAATTTCTTCCGCCAATTGCTCGAGGCCAGCCAGGTTCTGGTCGGCAATCAGCAGCCGGCCGCGCGGCGCGAGCTGGCGAGCCACCGCGACGCCCATTCCAGAAGCGGCGCCGATCACAACGTTGGTCACCCTGGGGCTCCTTCGATTTCTGCGCCGGATTGGGACAGCCGGATGGTTACATAGTAACTACTATGAGTCGGCTGTCAAGCGCCTGCGCGACAGACGGGCCTTCGGTGGCGCCGGTTGCAAACAGCTTGATGCAGCGGTCTGCCGGGCCACTGAACAGTTCCAGTGTGTTTTCGCGAAAGGGGGGAGCGGTTTTGGGTCGAGATCACGCCCAAACAAAGAAACCCCTAGGCGATGTCGAGCCCACGGCGCATCGCCTCTTCACGGATTATCGCGGCGACACCACGCACCAGCAGATCACGCAGTGCGGCGTCATCCGCGCCTCCGTCTCCCCCATCTATGAGCCGTATCACGGTGCCATCCGGGAGCTCGGCAATGCGGCGCGCGATCACGCTCGACACGAGGTAGCCGCGCAAAGTCATGAATGCATAGAGGACTAGGTCGTGGTGAGCTGCGGCCGCGCCGAGCGCCTTGGCGAGCAAAGGTTGAGCGAGCTGGTCGACCATCTGGCCATTCTGACGCCGGATCGCCCGCCGCCGGCGGGGGGAAATCTTGGGGTTGGCGGACAAATCCAGAAGAATCTGAGTCAGCACGAGATAACTGTCCTGCTCGTAGTGCGTCGAGAGAATGCTCAGGACGCTCCGGAGTCGATCCTCGAGAGATGCACCCGCGACCGTCGCGTCCGCGAATTGACGTTCGAGCCGCTGTCCGATGTCGTTGACGACATCCAACATCAACTGCTCACGCGAACCGAACAGGTACTGGATCGAACCCCACGTAACACCGGCATGACGCGCGATCTCGTTCGAGCTCGCCTTGTAGTATCCAATGTCGATGACCGTCGCCACCACCGCGTCGAGCACCCGTCGGCGTTTTTCTTCGGCCTCACCTCGGCGCCCGACCACGGCCTCCGGATTACTCATGCGATCGACATATCATGCAGCGGCTTGACAGACCATTCATAGTAACTACTATATGGCAGACAGTTCATAGTAATTACTATATGACGCGACGGCAGGAAGCGAAAGACGGCGGTGAGCCCTATCGGACGATCGCCGTGCAGGTGTGTGGCCTCGATTTCGACGAGCTTCGCGCGGTCGCCGACCAAATGCAGAAGAAGGAAATGAGGAAATGGAACAGCTGAAGGTCCATAAGCTCAACCCGTCCATAGGTGCGCGGATCGAAGGCTTCGATCCGCGGGCGCAAATCGATGCCGAGACGTGGCTACTGCTCAGCAAAGCGTTCGATGATCATGGAATGTTGGTATTCCGCGGGATCGATCTCGAACCCGCCATGCAGCATCGCATCGTCGAAGTGCTGCATGCGGGGGGCGACGTAGAGGCTGCGACGAATAGTGACAAAGGCCGCTTCTCCCTCGTCTCCAACAAAGAGCCCGATGGCGGCGCGCCTTATGGCAGGCTGCTCTTCCACACGGATATGATGTGGTCCGAGATTCCGCAACAGGTGGCGTCGCTCTACGCGGTCGAGGCTCTGCAACCGTCGGTGCCGACCGTTTACACGAGCACGACGCATGCTTGGAAGACACTTCCAAAGGAGCTCAAGGCGCGCGTCGAGGGACTTCATGCGCGTCATGAGAGCGGCCAACAGGGACGGGGCAACACGGATCACGAGGCCGAATTGATCCAACCGAAGTGGGATCGGCTGCGCGACACGATCACACCCGTCGCCCAACCTCATCCGCGTACCGGCGAGATGATGCTGTATGTTTGCGAGCAGCAGACGCGCGAGATCGTTGAGCTCCCGAAGAAGGAGAGCGATGAGCTGCTCGATGCGCTGTTCGCGCATCTTTACAGACCGGAGTGCATGCTCGAGCACCATTGGCGCACGGGTGATTTCGTCGCGTGGGACAATCAGGTTGCCCAGCATGGCCGGCCCTTTCTCGCAAGCAAGGGAGCTGCAAGAACGTTACGGAAAATTCACGCACCGGCTGATTTGATCCGGCAGGCCGTGCGGGGGCCAAGCTACGACCGGGCGATGTGAAGCCGTGCGGCTCCTCATTCTGGGCGTAGACGCGAATGGGCGCTCCTGCATCTCCGGAGAAACCGAGGTAGTCCCCTCCGCGGTCCCAGGAGTCGCAGGAACTTCTGTCGCGAAGCTGTTCTCGACGAGTGAGAGTCCACCACCCCCCTGCCCGCCAGGAGTTGGCAAGTTGTCTACAGGCGTCCTACCGCCTGGCCTCGTCCAGTGGTTCGTCGTCAACCACGAACCACGCCACTCGCCCAACGAGCACACGGCCGGCACCGAGCTACACTACAGGAATGCGATCGATCTCATCGTCGTGCTCGAAGGCGGCGCAGATATGCTGCTCTGGGACGGCCCGCACCCCGTTCGCGCCGGGGATTGCATCGTCATGGCTGGCACCGATCATGGCTTGCGCCCGGGCCCTGAGGGTTGCCGGCTGATGTCGTTCGCGATCGGTACGCCGCCGACTGCCTGAGTTCACCAAAGGAAAAACGCCGTGGCCGAGTTACCGGAATATCGCAATCTCATAAACGGCCAAATACGCCGCGCCGCCTCTGGAAAGGTTCTCGATTCGATCAATCCGGCGACGGGTGAAGTCTGGGCACGGATAGCGGCGAGCGACCGGACGGATGTGGATGCGGCCGTCGCGGCAGCCTCCGCGGCGTTCCCGGCATGGTCCGCGCTTCCGGCGGCAGGGCGCGCCCAATACCTGCAGCGGGTCGGCGAGATCTTCAGGAAATATGGCGAGGAACTCACGCGCCTGGAGATGTTGGATATCGGCTGCCACGCGAGAAAGAAGAACGTGCCGCAGTCCGCGGCCGGCTTGAGCGGCTTGAGCTTTCTTTGGGACCGGGCCGCCGGCCTGACGCTCCAGGCCGTTACGGGGCGCAGCGTGCCGCTCGATCCCACGACTCTCGGCTTTACGCGGCGCGAGCCCTTCGGCGTGGTCGCAGCCGTCGTCCCGTTCAACGCGCCCCTCGCGATGGCGTCGTCGAAGATGTCGCTTGCGCTCGCGGCCGGCAACACGGTAGTCGTGAAGCCGCCGGAACAGGCTTCGGTGGCGATCCTGCGCTTCGGCGAGCTTCTGAGCGAAATCCTGCCTCCCGGCGTCGTCAACATTGTCTCCGGGCTTGGCGCGGAGGTCGGCGATCCTCTGGTACGCCACCCCGATGTCCGCAAGATCACCATGACCGGCTCACCGGGGACGGCCCGGGCCATCCAGCGCGCGGCTGCCGATAATCTGACATCAATGATCTTCGAGCTTGGCGGCAAGTCACCCAACATCGTGTTCGCTGATGCCGATCTCGACAAGGCCGCGGACGGTGTGACCACGCAAGCAATCTTCACCACCAATGCCGGACAGGCCTGCGTGGGTGGTTCGCGCATCCTCATCCAGCGTCCGATCCTCGATGAGATGCTGCGACGCATGAAGGCCATCACCCAGGAGATCGTGATTGGCGATCCGTTCGACGCTGCCACGACCATGGGGCCGCTCATCTCGCGGGCGCAGTATGACAAGGTCGTCGGTTACATCGAGCTCGGTAAGAAAGAGGCCACGCTCCTATGCGGCGGGCGCTACGGTGCCGAGCTGGTGCCTTCCCGTCCCGGCGGGAATTGGGTGGAGCCCACCTTGTTCCTGACCACCGACAACGCCTTGCGGATCTGTCAGGAAGAAATCTTCGGCCCCGTCGCCGCGGTCATCCCGTTCGACACGGAAGAAGAGGCCATCGCGATCGCCAATGACAGTCGCTACGGTCTGGCGTCCGGCCTTTGGACCCGCGATCTGGCGCGCGTGCATCGGTTCGTGCGGGACATCCGGTCGGGGAATGTGTGGGTCAACACCTATCTGCAGACCCGCTACGAGCTGCCCTTCGGCGGCATCAAGGACAGCGGCTATGGCCACGATGACATTCTCGAATTCACCTTCGAGAAGACGGCCGTCGTCGCGACCGGTTGAACCCTGTACCTCTCATGGCGCCGCGCGCACCGCATCCGCGAGCTCGCGAAGAGTGCCGATCTGCCCGAGCCGCCCACAGAGCTCGATCACCCGATTGCGTTGTGCTGGCGGCGCAACAGCCTCCGCGCATTCATGGAATTTGTTGGTGAGCTCCTGCCAGCTCAGCGGATTGCTCGGCGCCCCGCGCAGGACATTGATCGTTTCTTCGAGTGCCTCGCCGCTTTCGAGCTTGACGACGACGCGGCTACCCAGTCTGCCCGCTCCGACACTACCGGTTACAGGATGGTAGGTGACGCGCTTCATCAGCGCCTGGGCCTCCGGTCTGCGGACCATTTCATCCGTGTACTGATACATCCCGGCTCGGCCGTCGAGCAAGATCGCCGCAACGTCGTATTCGATGCTGTATTTGCCCTGCAATCCCGTCTGCGGGGAGTGGAAGGGAAGGTTGGGCATGAGGAGATCGTTGAGGTAGACGTCGATCGCCGCAACCGTCCGGGGCGCAATCGGCCGCCGCTTCAGGATCTCCTGTAACGCATCCTGACTCCAATGCCCTGCCGCGCAGGACGCGTAACGCTTGATTGTCGATCCGTTGGTGGCCATGTCCCAGGAACCAAGACCCGCCAGCACGCGCTCAGGATCCGTTCCCGGCACGCCAATCATGCGGGCGATACCGTCCTCGCCGTCAATGATGTCTTCATTGGCGGTAAAGCCGACAGCCACGAGCTCGGCGGCCATTACGCCATGCATCGCGGCGTTGCCGGCGATAAAGGACTTGGTGTCACTCGCGCGGTTCTTCATCACTCCGGCCATCGCAGCCGCGGCGTTGCCCAGCGCCATCTGCGTCTGCAGGACGTCGAACTTCATGAGTTTGGTGGCGAGCGCGGCGACACCGAGAGCCGGCTGGAATCCCTGGTTGAACCAACCGCGGGTCAGCAGCTCCGGGCCTTTGGGACCCGATGAGATTCTCGACGTCTGCGCGACGACCTCCCAGCCGACCATCCACGCCAGAATGGCGTCCCGCCCGGTCACATTGAGTTTTTCGCCGAGCACAAGCATCGCCGCGGTGATCGGGTTTGCGGGATGGCCGCTGAACGTCGACGTCTCGTCATACTCGAGCGCATGCCCGGCCACGGCATTGGCGAGCGTGGCCAAAGACGGCGTCGTCTTGAAGCCGGCTGCGACGATGCTGCATTCCGGCTTGGCCTCCTGGGCCTTGATCCACGCCAGAAGTCTCTTCCCGGTGGAGACGGACATGCCGCCGAATTGGACACCCAAGGAATCCAGGACACGTTCCTGCACGCGCTCCGGACCCGGTTTCGGGATGTCCTCGTAGCGAGCCGCAACGATCCATTCAGCGAGCCTGCGTGTGACGGACGTTGCCATATCATGACTCCGCTGATGCCGGGTCGGTGCCATGCCCGATCCGCAGGATGATCCGGTCGTCATTGCCCGGCACAAAAAATTCGGCTGTGTTGAAGGCCAGCGTTCCGCCTGCGCCATCCCGGCAGCGCATCGTGAAGCGTAGCTCGGCGAAGGTGTACCACTCCTGCACCAACCGATCCAAGACATCAACTGACACCACGTCGTACCGCTTGAAGAGCGACTGGTAATAAGCGCGGTGGGCCGCCTTGCCATCCAGGCTGATGAGGGTGCCAGTGTCGTTGACGTAATCGCGCACCGCCCCCATGACATCCTCATTCATGGTTTCGAGGATGCCCTCGACGTCCGACCCGCGCAGCGCCTTGAGATAAGCGTCGTGCTGCGCGAGCACGTGCCGGCGTAGCGCAAGGGCATTGGTGACTTCCTTGACGGGGCCGCGCCCGAGATTCGCGCGCGGCACTAGCGGCCAGACGAGCTCGCCGGTGATGCCTTTACCCCCCGATACGGGGAACATCGAGACCAGGTGGGTCGTGCCAATGGAGTCCTGGCCCTTGACGCGGCCGCGTGAGACTGCCTCCGTGAAGGTGTACCAGGTGCCACGGATCTCCACGATCGCCTCGGTGCTCAGCAGATCACTCCGTCCCCGGACGAATTTGTATGCTTCGCGGATTTCCTCCCGTGTGGACAGGATTGGCATCTTGATCGTGCCGTCCGGAAGGACCTGGGGCAGGATCGTGTAGGCGTAGGGACCCTCCGGTACCAGGGTTTCCATGAGCTCCGGGATCTTGCCGACATACTCGGCCTCCATGTGAATCCAGGACTCATCCGCCGCGTGCACGGCAGCCTCGGCCTCCTTTTGAAGAAGCTTCGGATCAATGTCGATGACGCGCATTAGGCCCCCTTTGGATGTGCACAAGCGTCGCGAAGGTGCTGATCTCTCGACTGCCACATCGGGCCGCCTGTCCTAGGAGAGGCGCGCCAGACGGCGGTCACAAACTCATGGACTTCCCGTTCCGGTAGGAGCGCGAAGTTGTACAGGGTGACCTCGTCAACGCCGAGGCCGGCCGCCTCGGTCAATTCCGTAGCCAACTGCTCGGAGCTTGCGACGGGTGCCGGCCCGGTGGAACCTGGGACCCGAACGCGCGCGAAAAGCATGGAAAGCTCACGCGGCGGTGTCGCACGGGCGGCGAGGTCAACGATACCCCGATTGCCTTTGGCATTCGGATGGAGGGTGATCTGGTCGGCGGCGCCCACTATTTGCGCCAGCAGCGCCTCCTCGGCGGCGGCACCCAGAAGCACAAGATAGGGGGTAGATACGTTAGTCGATATCCGTGCCGCTCCCTTGAGGCGCGATGCGACGATGCGGACGAGTTCGATGGAGTTCTGCACATTTTGCGTCACGAAGGCGTGCAGCTCGCGGTCCGCCGCCAGCTCGGCGGCGCGGTCCGCGCTGGCGGCGGTTTGTCCATCGTTGATCTCAGCGACGATGGCGTCGTTCACGACCCTGCGCAGACGCTCGACATCGAGTCCGGTGGCTCTTGTCCGCCGCATGCAGGCGCCGCAGAAGCACAGATTGAGCAGTGTGCGTGCGAGAACGGAGACTTCGACAAGCACTCGCGGACGCAACCAATCCAGGTCGAACGTATGCGGAATCACACCCTCAAGCCGCACCATACGGACGCCGAACTGGTCAACGACGTCCGCGCAGAGGGTGGCCAGATAGTCGCGCACATCGTCATTCGCCGGGCACACGCCCGATCCGCTGCAATCACCGCCCGGCAGGACACGCGCGCAATCGGGATAGGCATCCCGGATCCAGGGCTGGAATAGCGTCACCGTCCATGCATTTAAGGCTAGGCCGAGCGCGCCAGCTTGCTTCGCCACGTCGGGCCAGACGGCGCAGAGTTCGGCAGAATGGGTCGAGGGGCGGATCCGCCCATAGCGTTCGGTACGGGCCGGGAAATATACGGCACCTCGTGCATTGGAGAACAACCGCACCCCGTCACGGGGCGAGAGCGAGTCGATGGGGTGGTAGGTCGCCGCAAGATCGATGACGTCGATCCCTTCGTCCGCCATCTGCCGTATGACGCGATCCACGCCGAGACGCGCCAGATCCCACGGATATGCATAGGTTGTCACCCGCATGAACGCCGCCATCCATCACTCTCGTTCACGGAAATGCTCGACGGACGGCGGAGACGAAGTCCGGAACGTCGCGCTCTCGCAGAAGTGCGTAGTTGTAGAGGGCGATCTCGTCCACCCCGAGTTCGGCCGCTTCCTGGAATGCGGCCTGCTCAGAGTTTGCAACTGGTGTTTGTGCCACCGGTCCGGCGGAGCCCGGGATTCGCACGCGCGGGATCAACGCAGACACTTCACGCCGCGGCGTCGCGCGCGCAGCAAGGCCTGCAACTCGCCGGTTGCTTGCAGAATTTCCCGGATGCAGGCCGATCTGGTCGGACGCGCCGATGAGCTGCGCCAGCAGCTCGTCCTCCGCCGCAGCGCCGAGAAGCGAGGCATAGGGTGTCGTTGCGTTGAGCGATATTCGCGTGGTTCCCGCGATGCCCTTAGCGCGAGACGCGATGGCACGGACGAGTTCGATCGAACTCTGCACATACAGGGTCACGAAGGCGCGCAGCTCGCGGTTTGCGGCCAGTGTGGCAGCGCGGTCCGCGCCCGCCCCTACCTGTCCCCCACAGATCTCGGCAGCGATCGCGTCGTTCACGACCCTGCGCAGGCGCTCCACATCAACTCCGGCGGCTGTCGCCCGCGCCGCACAGGCACCACAGAAGCAGAGGTTGAGCAGCGTGCGCGCGAGAGGTGGGATTTCGAAAAGCACGCGCGAACGCAGCCAGTCGAAGTCGAATAGCGGCATCACGCTTTCCAGCCTGACCAGGCTGACGCCGAACTGCTCGACGACATCCGCGCATAAGGTCGCAAGAAACTCCTGCACGTCGGCATTGGCGGGACAGACGCCCGATCCGCTGTGATCGCCGCCCGGCAGTACGCGCGCGCAGTCGGGATGGGCGTCCCGGATCCAAGGCAGGAACAGCGTTATGGTCCACGCGTTCAACTCGAGACCGACAGCACCTGCATGCTTGGCGACCTCGGGCCACACGGCGCAGATTTCGGCCGAATGAGTCAACGGACGGATACGACCATAACGTTCAGTCCGGGCGGGGAAATACACCGCACCCCGCGCATTGCTGAACAACCGCATGCCGTCGCGGGGGGAAAGCGAATCGATGGGATGGTAAGTCGCCGCAAGGTCGATGGCGTCGATCCCCTCACCCACCATCTGCCGCACGATGCGCTCAACCCCGAGACGCGCCAGGTCCCATGGGTAGGCGTAGGTCGTCACGCGCATGGGCATTACGCTTTCCTCACGCCGTGCAGGCTACATCGCGACGTGTGGGTTGCCTCAACTGTCATCCAACTGACAGTTTACGAAAGAGTCCATTGGAGAGTCAAGGACGCCGGGGCGGATCCAACTCTGCTGGTTTTCCGGAAGCCCGGCGTTGGAGATGTTGGCTTCGGGATACCGCCCGGATCGGCGCCCCCACGGCGTCGCTCAGCCCGGGCGCCTGGCGACCTCGCTGAAGCCCTTCCCGGTCGCGGGAGTGCCCGTGACCATCCCGCCATCAACTTGCAGCACCGTTCCTGTGACGAAGCGCGACCGGTCGCTGGCGAAAAACAAGGCTGCCTCCGCGATGTCTTCGGGCATGCCCTGCAGTTTCAGGGGTTGGCGGCCGATGAGAAACTCGCGGACCCCCGCCATCATTTGCAGACGCTCCTGTTCAGGCAAGTTGGCCCCGAGCATCTGTCCCATGATCGGCGTTTCGATGTTCCCCGGCGCGATGCAATTGACGCGAATGCCGTGCGGGCCAAGGTCGATTGCGGTGCCTTTGGAAAAGTGAATGACGGCCGCCTTTGCGGCGCCATAGGTCAGGTTGCCGGGTCCGGCCTGCATGCCGCCGATCGAGGAGATGTTGATGATCGAGCCTCCACCGTGCTTTGACATATGCAAGGCGGCCTCTCGGGTGCCGGCCATCACCCCAAGCAGGTTGACCGACAACACACGATGAAAGTCGGCGAAATCGTCGTCCATCAACCCGGAATGACGTGTGCCGGAAATGCCTGCGTTGTTCATCATGATGTGCAGACCGCCGAAGGTCTGCACCGCGAAGGCAACGAGATCGCGAAGCTGACCCTGATCGGCCACGTCGGTCTTCTTGAAAGCCGCATTCGGGCCGAGGCGTGCGACCAACTCCTGGCCACCCTCCTGATTCACATCGGCCAGGACAACCTTGGCGCCCTCCTCCAGAAACCTCTCTGCCGTTCCGGCGCCCATTCCCGACGAGCCGCCGGTAATAATCGCAACCTTTCCCGCAAGCGTATCGGCCATTCGCATTCCTTGTCCTCAGCTACCGCGTGGATGGAAAGTCGGGCCGTCGCTTCTCCATAAAAGCGCGCACACCCTCCGCAAAATCCGGATCGTCGACGCAGGAGACAATGCCGGCCCCTTCCGCGACAAGATGCTCTCCCAGGGGCCGTCCCGGCGCCTCGTTCACCAGCGTCTTGGCAAACCTCACCGCACGCTGCGGCGCGCGCGCAAAGCGCTTGGCCTGGCTGAGCGCCGCGGCATCGAGCTCCTCATCCGGAACGATCTGATCGAGCAGACCAAGGGCGAGCGCCTCCTCGGCTTTCACCCGAGCGGCCGTCAGGAGCAACCTGCGCGCCCGACGCTGACCGACGGACTGCGGCAGCAGCGCGGTCACGCCATTATCAGGATTGAGCCCGATATTCTGGTGCGCAAAGAGGAAGAGCGCCGTGGGATCGCCGATCACATAGTCCGACGCGAGCGGATAGAGAAGGCCGGCGCCAGCAACACCCCCGCGCAGCGCGACGACAACGGGTCTGTCGAAGGCGACGAAAGCTTCAGTCAGGCGCCGCAGATTCGACATGCGCAGCCGCCACTCGTCCAGGCGCGAATCGCGATCCTTTTCGAGCGACTTTGCAAAACTGGCGATGTCGCCGCCGGCGCAGAAGTTCGTGCCTTCACCGCGCACCAGGATGCACCGAACTTGATCCGATGCCTTGGCATCGCGAAACAGTGCCGACAAGCCAGGCACAGTCATCATCGGAACCGCGTTGCCGGCCTCGGGGCGATTGAAGGACACGCGCAGCACGCCGTCCTCCAGGTCGACCAGATAAGCTCGATCAGCAGGCGCTTCGAACCTGCTCATTTCGTTCTGCTCTCCCAACTCCAAACCAAAATCCATTCCTGGGTTGAGGAGGAACGTGACCGGTCCTGCACGGCGCAGCCGGATGAACTCGTATGCAGCGGGGCCCCCTTGGTTCATGAGCGGTCTGGTTGAGCATCTACGCCAAAACCAACAACCACAACAAGGGGATTTTGACATCCCGTCATGACAAACAAAGTCGGCCTTGATGATGTGGGAGACAATTTGCCTCGCGCCAGACTAGGTATAGTGTGATCGCGAGAGCGACATGACGCGTCCGAAACCCGCGAGCGTCGGAAATTAACGTGTGGGAATGCTGAAGAAGGAGACTCGATGAGCGAAGCCGGCACCGGCGCGAAATATTCCGCGCCCGACTCGATCCGGAGCACCGAGATTCTGGACGTGCAGGACGACCTCGACGCCTTTCGCCAGGCAGTGCGCGAGTGGACCAGGCGGACCGCACCGCCCGAGAAATCGCATCTTTGGCTGAATGCCGCCCCGGGCGCCGAGCAGGCGGAGATTGACAAATGGTGGATGCTCGAGCGCGCCAAGGTCGGGCTCGCCATACCCAATTGGCCGAAGGAGTATGGTGGCGCCGGCCTCGGACTTGCTCATCAAATCATCATCGCCGCTGAGTTTGCCCGTGCCAACGCGCCGGATAGCTGGACCTTCAATGTCGCTTTGAACCATGTCCCTGCGACGCTCATTCCTTACGGCACCGATCACCAGAAGCAGAAATATCTTCCGACCGTCCCCCAGGCGACAGTCTGGTGCCAGGGCTTCTCCGAGCCCGGCGCGGGATCGGACCTGGCGGCCCTGAAGACGCGGGCCGTGCGCGATGGCGATCATTACGTAATCAACGGCCAGAAGATCTGGTCGTCCCAGTCGATGTTCGCGAGCTACGCTATTTTGTTGGCGCGCACCAATACCGAAGTCAAGAAGCAACGCGGAATTACCTATTTCATCCTGGACATGAAAGCGCCGGGCGTCGAGGTCCGTCCCATCCGCAAGTCCACCGGCAGTTCCACATTCGCCGAACTGTTCCTCACCGATGTCCGCATTCCCGTTGAGGATCGCGTCGGCGAGGAGAATCAGGGTTGGACGATCGCCCAGTCGACGCTTTCAGCCGAGCGGGGCGTGTTGGTGTTCGCTATGTGGGAAAGGGAAAGCGCGGCGCTCCAGCGGTTCTACCAAAGATCGGTGGCAAACAAGGCCGCGTGGCTCGATGACGACCAGCTCAGGCGCGAGTGCGTGAGTTTGTTTGCCGAGCAGCAAGCCGTGCGTCGCATGATCAGGGACCTCCTGAAGGAGGAGCACACCGAAACCTGGTCCATGACCCCGGGCCTGGTGAAGTTTCTCACCGCCTCGGTTCGCCAACGCCTGGCCGAATTCAGAGTGCGGATCATGGGGCTGTCCGGTCAGACCGTGACGCCCGACGAGTCCTGCACTCATGGCGCCATGTATGAATATTTGGACTCGTTTGGGGGCACCATCGCCGCCGGCTCGAACGAGATCATGCGGAACATGATTGCCGAGCGCGGCTTGGGCATGCCGCGGTAATTCTCCGACGAAGACGGCCGCGATAGCACAAGCGGGGCGGCCACTTTCCCAGTCCAAACGCCTCGAGCTCGCCGCCCAGGCTCGCGAGCCTGGTCGCGGATTGCCGTCCTGGAAACAGGCGAGCGAATCGGTCGATTGGGGTGGTTAAATTGGACCGAAGCACGGCAGCCATGTGTTGCACCCGAGTGGACCGGTAACTGCTAAAGTAGGCGGGCAAGGCTGGCTTACTGCCGCTTTTTGAGGCGATCCGAGCTGCCTGGAAGAGCAAGCTGATGGTCCTAAGTCTTGAACGCATGCTGCGTTTCATTGCGGTGGCCGAGCAGTTGTCCTTCACCGGGGCTGCGGCTCTGCTGCGGATCGACCAGCCCTGGCTCTCCCGTCAAATCATGCAGTTGGAGGACCAGCTGGGTTTCCTCTTATTTGACCGCAGCGGCTCGCGTATCGCGCTGACGCCCGAGGGAGCGGAGTTCCTCGAATATGCGCAGGAAGTCGCCCGGGCGGTCCAGCGAGTGCGGCAAAAAGCCGAGGAGATGAAGCGGCGCACGCTGTCTGTGCTGCGCATTGGCACCAGTTATGAGACCTACTCGGTTGAGGGGCGGGAACGGCTGCTCAGCAAGTTTGCCGCCCTCCGGCCCAACGTCAACCTGGATCATTCGGCTTTCCAATGGTCCGATGAGGTGTTGGAGAAGATCAACTCGCACGACCTCGACTTCGGCATTATTTTCGGTCCCGTTGCTGACCCCAATATCGAGCTGTGCTTTCTGGATGTCATCGAGGCCAGCCTCGGCATTCCGAAGGAAGACCCCCTCGCTGAACAGCCTTCCGTCGCGCTATCCGACCTCAAGCAGCGCCGTGTCGCTGTCGGCGTCAAGGACAAGGACTCTCCCAGATACCAGAAAGGATATTCCTGGATCGATCAGGTCGGCGCTATCCCAGTTGTCGTCCCCGAGGGGCGGCGATTCATCTTCGATGTCGCCGACAAGCAACGGCTGTTCGTCTTGGGCTATACACCCGCTGACAAGTTTCCGCAGAGCTTTGTCCGACGGGCGATTCAAGGACGCCCTCTGTCGTTTGACCTATGCCTTGTCCGGGCCAAGCGCCCGATGTCGTCGGCAGGTGAGCGGCTTTGGCGCCTGGGTCAGGAATTGGCGGCAGAGCGGCAGACGGCAGACCAACGCGACAAATCCCAGACGTTATCGCTGGACTGACGCCCGCCACCTCCGCGCGTCGATGTGCGCTTGATGTGCTGCCCATGCGTGAATTCCCTGGACGCATGCCAGACTCTCATTGGAACGACGGCACAGATGCCGCAAAGTATTGAGCCGCCCTGATGTTGTCCGAGGCGATTGCATCGCCGTGGAGAACAGACCCCAGTCGAAACTTCGGAAAAGTTTCGCAGGACGTTTCCGGGCGAGAAAAGGAAGAGGCCAACACGATGCAGCTTGCCGACCGTCTGTGCGAAGTCTTCTCACTGGACCCCAAGGCTTGGGCGCTCGAGTTTGAGGGTTTGCAATATAGCTGGGGCGAGCTTGGAGACATTGCGGACGCAATCATCGGCGCCATCGGAAAAACCGGCTGCCAGGAGCACGATGTCGTGGGCTGGGCGGCCCAGAACTCCCCGTCAGCCGTCGCGTCGCTCGCGGCGCTCGTGCTTTCCGAGCACTGCATCGGGATCATCAACCCCCACATGGCCGCGAAAATCCTCACCGACGAGCTTTTGACCCAGCGTTTTCCGGTCATCGTCGGCGATCAGCGCTTTTGGACCCTCCCGGGCATCGCGGCAGCCGCGAAAGAGGCCGGCAGCGCCGGGATCGTGCTGAGGTGGAAAGGCTCGACCGCCGCGGTGGCGCCCTATCCGGGCCTGGAGCACGTGGGCGCCGGACCCCATCGTCCACCCATGCCGGACGTGGTCCTCGAGCGGTTGAGCAGTGGCACGACGGGCCCGCCAAAGCGCTCAGCTCAAACGCTGAAGTCCCTCATGAACGCGCTTGCCCTGGGCGAGCGCAAGGAAGCCGCTGACAAGGGGCCTTTGCGCCTCAAACGCTCTCCGTCCATCATCTTCCGCTCGCTTGCGCACGCTGGCTCTTTCGCTGTGCTCCTGGCGCTGTACTCGGCAAGACCGATATCGCTCTTTGAGAAATTCACCGCGGAAGCAGCCATCGACGCGATCCGGCGGCATCGGCCGAAGGTGGTGTCGTTCGTCCCCACCATGATCAAAATGATTTGGGACGCCCAAGTCCCCGTTGAGGATCTTTCCAGCGTCATCGCCATGCGCACGGGCACCGCCCCACTCGACCCCGATTTGCAGGCCCGGTTTGAGGCGAAATATGGCATCCCGATCCTGGTGGATTACGGCGCCACCGAGTTCGGGGGCATAGCTGCCTGGACCCTCGCGGATCACAAGCAATATGCGGCACAAAAGCGGGGCAGCGTCGGGCGTGTTGTGGCCGGTGCCCATATGCGAGTGGTGGACCCGGAAACCCGCGAAGAAATTACCGACGGCAGGACGGGTATTCTGGAGGTGAAGGTCGAGCGAAGAATGGATGATTGGATCCCGACCACCGACCTTGCAAGCATCGACGCCGACGGTTTTCTGTATATCCGTGGCCGCGCGGATGACGCGATTGTGCGCGGCGGATTCAAGGTCCTGCCCGAAGAGATCAACAAGGTTCTGCGCAAGCACCCGGACGTGTTTGATGTCGCGGTAGTGGGTGTGGCTGACGAGAGGCTCGGGCAGGTGCCGGTGGCCGTGATCGAGATCCGTCCGGGTCACGCCGTCCCTGACGAGGCGAGGCTGAAAGCATTCGCGAGGGATCACCTTACGCCCTACCAGGTTCCGGTGGCGTTCAAATTTACCGAGAAGCTCCCGCGCAGCCCCTCCATGAAGATCATCCGGTCCGAGGTTCTCAAGATGGCCCAGGGGTAGCGTGGCCTTTTCAAAGGGCTCGACGCGCGCGTTTGCCGAAGCCCTGTTGCTCTTTGCGTTGCTCGGAAAGTGATGGAGGAATGCTGTGTCTGAAGCCGCCGAAATTTCGAAATCCAAGGCGATCGACGCCAAGATCAGCGACGCAGACATCGAGCGCGAGCGCCGCCAGATCGGCGTCTCTCAATACATGCACGACGAGGCCCATAGTCGTGTGGCATCGGAAGACGTCATTCGGCATTTCGCCTTCGGTATGGTGGGTGACGACAATCCTCTGTTTCACGAGCCCGAGTATGGGGCGACCACACGGTGGCGCGGCATGATTGCGCCACCCTTATTCGCTTGCAGCGTGGGCGTCAACGATACTCCGCCCTATGCGACGGCGGAAGAAAAGGCGCTGTTCAAGGGGCTCTACAAGGGCGTCGGACGCTACAATGTTGGTGGCGAGTGGCAGCTCTTCAGGCCGATCCGGCCGGGCGACCAGGTCTATCATGATCTGTGCGTGGCCAGCGTCGAGGTGAAGGAACGCTCGTCGTTCTCCGGAGCGCGGACGGTGATAGACCGGATCCAACAGCTCTATCTGACCAAAGACGGCGAGCCCGTGGCGATACGTTACGAGAAGTTCGTCAATGCCGAACGCGGCGGATCCAAGGAAACCGGCAAATACGCGAACGTGAAGCGTCACGTGTATACGAAGGAAGAGATCGAGGCAATCGACCGCTTGTATGAGAACGAAGAGCGGCGTGGCGCCGAGCCCCGTTGGTGGGAGGACGTGCAGGCCGGCGATAAATTGAAGCCTATGGTCAAAGGGCCGCTCAGCACGGTCGACATCATCTGCGCCCATCTGGGTTGGGGGGTGCAACATTTTGCCGGTTACGGCCAGGGGCCGCTGCGTTTCGGGTGGCAAACCCGCCGGAAGCTCAAGGCCTTCTACTCGGAGGACAAATACGGTGTGCCCCAGCCGATGATCCGTCTGCATTGGGACCAGGAGCGCGCCGAGGATCTAGGCTTGCCCGCCCCCTATGATTACGGGCAGATGCGCTCGCAATGGGCGGCCCACGCGGTAACCAATTGGATGGGCGACGACGCCTGGATCAGCGCGATTGAGACCGATATCCGCATGTTCAATTTCCACGGCGATACGACGGTCCTGACAGGCCAGGTGATGGACAAGCGGGTAGAGGGTATCCATCGCCTGGTCGATCTCGAGGTGAAGGGCACCAACCAGCGCAACGAGGTCAATGTTTCGGCCAAGGCGACAGTGCTACTTCCGTCGCGAGACAGTGGGCCCGTGGTCCTGCCTCTCCCGGATGAAGAGTTCCGTGCACGCGGCGCCCGGCTCATGACCGAATCCGCGAAACGCCTGAGAGCTAAGGGGCGGTAGCGCGTTTGGCGCGCGGCCCCCTTTTGGACTTGGGCGTGTAGGCCGGAAGCGTCTCCCAACCGCGTACGTTCACGGTCGATGAGAGGTGCGCATTATTGAGGTCCACGTCCCACTCCGGGAAACGGTTCAATACTTCATCCAGCGCGACGCGGCCTTCAATGCGCGCCAACGCGTTGCCGAGGCAATTGTGAAAGCCGTGCCCGAACGTCATATGCGGACCTCGTTCGCGATGGATGTCGAACTGCTCGCCGTTCGGGAATTTGGCCTCGTCGCGGTTGGCCGCGGCAACGAGGCAAAGAAGCGTGCTGTCCTTCGGCACCTTCATCCCGTGGAACTCGGCGTCCTTCGCCACATAACGCGCGACGGACGGACCCGGCGGCTCGAAGCGCAGTATTTCCTCAATCGCCTGGGGAATGAGCTCCCGGTTCCCGCAAATCTGGCGACGCTGGTCCGGATGTTCAGCAAGCACCTTGCCGGTCCAACCAATCAGGCGATTAGTCGTCTCATTGCCCGCGCCGGCGAGCAAGTTGACCATAACCAACACCTCGTCACGACGCAGCCGACGCTTAACGCCATCGCCGTCCACGAACTCCGTTTTCATGAGGTCGGTCAGGATGTCGTCCGCGGGATTCGCGATCCGCCAATCGACATACTGTTCGAACGCCTCCCCACCGAGACTGTGTTGAGTCTGGGGCTGGCCGGGCTCCGTGCGCATGCCCTCGTTCATGCGCTTTTGATGACCTTTGAGGTCTTCGTCCGGAATGCCAAGCAGCATGCCGATGACCCGCAAAGGCATCTCCAACCCCAGATGTTCGATGAAGTCGAACTCGCCGCCTGCCACGAGAGGATCGAGCGATCGGGCACAGAAGGCACGTATCTGGGACTCGAGCGCTGCCACTCGCTTGGGGGTGAACATCTTGACGAGCAGCCCACGATAGATGCCGTGTTGCGGAGGATCGGTGAAGATGAAAAGGCCGTCCGGAATCGGGAATTTGGCTTTGATAATATCGATAGTGCTGCCGTGGCCTGAAATGAAGGTGTCGCGATCGCTCAAGGCGCGCATGACGTCGTCGAAGCGACTGACGGCGTAAAAATCGAATTTCTCGTTGTAGTACAGCGGGGCTCGCTCGCGCAGCCGGCGGAATGCGGGATAGGGATTCGCGAAGTGCTTGGGATCATACGGGTCCCAACCAATCGGCCCATCATCTCGAGCGGTCAACGCCATACGTGTCCCCCTGTATCTCGTCGCGTCGTTTTAACCGCGAACGTTATAAGATCGCCCAACGGCCGCGAAATATCTCGAGCTCATGACTTACGCGTACCGGCCAGATTTGCAGCGCCGAACATTCCAAGCTTCGCCGTACCGGACAGCGCGTCGCCCTGTTGTTTCGCTTTAAAGCTGATCTTCATGCGCATGGGCTGCGAGACTTCGATGGCCCAGCTGAGATCGTCTCCGGCAACCGTGCCATCGACCACGGGCAATGAGCCCATCTTGCCCTCGATGCGGCCCGTGAGAGCCGCCTCGTCGCGCACGAAAAACGCCTCCATTTCCTGCGGTCCAGCGGGCGTTGCCATCGTCAACGTCCAACATTCCGCGCCAGCGGAGGTGGCCTGCGGCGCCGGCGCCGCGGCGGAAGCCTTCGGTTTGCGCGTGCCACGCTTGGCGTACGGCGTGTAAGCCGGCAGCTTTTTGTACCCCCGCGTCGTCGAGCTGGGTGACAAATACGCCTGCTTCAAATCCACGTCCCATTCGGGGAAGCGATTGAGGATTTCATCGAGCGCCACACGTCCCTCAACGCGCGCAAGAGCGTTGCCGAGGCAATTGTGGAAGCCGAAGCCGAACGACAGATGCGGCACCTGCTCGCGATGGATGTTGAAGGTATCACCCTGTACGAATTTGTTTTCGTCGCGGCTCGCGGCGGCGCCGATTGCAATGACGATGCTGCCCTCCGGCACGACCTTCCCGTAAAACTGCGCATCGCGCGCCACATAGCGGGAGATGCAAGGTCCCGGCGGCTCGAAGCGCAGAATCTCTTCGATGGTCTGGGGGATCAGCGCGCGATTCTCGTAGACTTGCCGACGTTGCTCCGGATGCTGGGCCAGCACCTTGCCAATCCAACCGATCAGGCGATTGGTCGTCTCATTGCCGGCGGCCGCGAGCACTGTGACGAACATCAGAATTTCCTGGCGCTCGAGCTTCCTTTTCACGCCGAGCTCATCAACGAACTCAACATTCAACAGCTCCGTCATCAAATCATTCGACGGGCTCTTTTCGCGCCACTCGATGTAATCGTCATAATCATGGCCGAGGAAATTCGTGTCCTTCATGTCCTTCGGCTTGCCAGGCTCGACATAGTGAGTGGCGTCGACGCGCCGGCGGATGGTCTGCAAATCCTCATCGGGGATGCCGAGCAGCATCCCGATGACTCGCATCGGCATTTCCTGGCCGAGATCCTCGACGAAGTCGAACTCGCCGCCGGCCACCAGCGGATCGAGCGCGAGCGCGCAGAATTTCCGAATATAGGGCTCCAACGCCGCCATGCGTTTCGGCGTAAACACGCGGGTTAGAACGCCGCGGTGCACCGTATGCAGCGGCGGATCTTCGGCGATGAACATGCCCCGGGGAATCTTCGTGTTTGATTTGATGTGCTCATACACATCGCCGCGACCGGAAATGAACGTATCGCGATCACCCAACACCCGCCTGACGTCATCGTACCGGCTTACGGCATAGAAGCCATACTCGTCATTATAATAGATCGGTGCTTCTGCGCGCAGCCGCTTATAGACCGGATAGGGATTGGGATAGTATTCCTGGTTGAAAGGATCCCAGTGCACCGGGCGTTCAGTGACGGCGTTCATCTCGGTAACTTCTCCGTTTGTAATGCCCAATCACGCTGCTGGGGCCTGCCCCCAAGATGCAGCAGTCTCACAGCCTGCGACGCGGGCCACAGCCTTTTTCTGTCACTTGACTGTCACTATATAGATCGACACGATCGCCGGTCAAGCGAACGCGCCGGTGCGACCTTGCGGTCTACGAGGTGGCACCACCACACCATGCATCGAACCGGACAGCAGAAGGGGTGGCAATCCGTGGATATCGTTGATGCTCAACTGCATATGGGCCCAGGGGGAATCGAGGCGACTCTGGAGGCGATGAATTCGATCGGGATCCAGTCGGTGATGCTCGATGAGTTTTGGTATTGGACCCAGTCGACCCATCCGGTGCAAACCCAGCCAGGAATTGAGCTGCCAAACGGAGCGTGGCGCTGCCTGTACCCGACCGCCGAAATCGCCAGCCTGCTGCATCCCGAGCGTTTTTCGTTTTTAGTCCGCATCGCTCGCGACGACCCGCAGTTGGCCAGCGTGATGCAAGTCGTCGCGTCATCGCCGCATGCACGCGCATTCCGCCTTCTTGCGACGAGAACATCCGCCGAAGCCGCAGCGTTTATTGCCGGGGGATACGCCGCCGCATTCGAATTGGCTCAGGACAACGGGTTGCCGGTGTGCCTCTATATTCCCGGATATGTCGAGTACCTGCCGCGCTATCTGAAAAAATTCCCCAAGCTGCAATTCGTCGTGGATCATTGGGGATTAGGCGTGGCGCACAACAACCAAGGCCTCTCAGAGGCGCAAGTGCGTAGGACTTCGAGTCCTGCCTATCTCTCCGAAGTCTTGAAGCTCGCCGAGCATCCGAACGTTGCGATCAAGCTGAGCCATGCGCACATGCTCTTCGGCGTGACCGAATATCCGTACGAGGCGATCCGGCCGCATTTACGCCGCGCGATCGAGGCGTTCGGCGCAGACCGTTTGATCTGGGCGAGCGATAAAACGGTTACGCGCCCTGCGATCAGCTGGTCTGATCTCGTGCATTATTTGCGCGACGATCCCGAGCTCACGCAAGACGAGAAACAACAAATACTCGGCCGCAATGCGCGCCGGATTTTCAATTGGCCCGCGCCGAAAGCGTGAGTGGTGCAATCAGGCGCTCCATCTGTCGAACGCCTCACGCAGCGCGTGAAGCCGCCGCTCAGCGCGCGGGCGCCATACGTCGGGATCCGTGAGAATATAAGCGGCGTTCTCAGCGATCCCTTGAAGCACTAGAACAGCGACGTCCGACGGCTTGGCGCCTTTCATGATGGGGGCCACAGGAAATCGGGTTTTGCCCCCGAGCTTAATCGTATTTTCCAACAGCGGAGTGGCCATCTGTCCCGGGCAAAACGTCGAAACGCCGACGCCATGCGGCCCGAGCTCCTCGCGAAGCGTTTCGCTGAAACCGACCACACCGAACTTCGAGGCGACATAAGCAGCCGTGGACGGCATGATGGTAATGCCCGCCATGGAGGCGGTATTGACGATGTGGCCGCAGCCTCGTGCGCGCATGTTCGCAGCGAAGGTTGCAACGCCGTTAAACACGCCGGTCAGATTGATGGCGATGATCTGATCGAAGTGCGCCGGATCCATATCGGCGATTTCGTCACCGCTTGGCGCGATACCCGCATTGTTGATGAGAATGTCGACGGGACCAAACTCGGCCACAGCTTCGTCTTTGACCCGCGCCCAACCTTCTCTGTCGCGAACGTCGAGATGCGCGCCCCGCAAATTCGGGCGGCCGGTAGCCAGCGCTTCGCCGAGTGTGTCGCGATTGGCGTCGACGATGGTGACGCCGACGCCGCGCGCGGTGAGCGCCTCGGCGATAGCATGACCAAACCCGCTTGCGCCTCCAGTGATGAATGCATGTCGCGCCGTTTCAAGGTCCATCAGTTGCCTCCCTCGCCCTGCCAAAGCGCGCCGCTCCCTGCTGGGACCGCCTCGATGGCCGCGCGCACTTCGGCCTCACTGAACAGCAGCTGCTGCCGCTCGGCGCTGCGAGCCCCAGCTGCCGACGCTGATGCTGAGCCATGCCTTTTTCCCCTATCCTCATGCGAGCCGGCCCTCTGTCAGTTCACTGTCACGTGTGCCAAAATGTCAGCGCACTGTCATTTTACAGAAGTTGAGAGGAATAAACCGCGACAGCGAGCGCATTCGGGCTTCTGAAATCCTTAGGGGGGATGTTACGTGGAAATCAGGCAGGAAAGATTTGCATTGTTTGTGACGGCGGTGTTTGGCCTATGTTTGGCTTCGGCAGCGTTGGCGCAAGACAAGCCGCCGAGTGACGGCGATAGCAACGAACTCACCGACATCGTCGTGACCGCGCGTCGCATACAAGAACGTCTGCAGGACGTTCCCATCTCAATCTCGGTGTTCAATCAGCAGCAGCTCGACGATCGCAGGGTCATAGACACTTCCAGCCTCGCGGATTACACGCCGGGACTGAGCGCCAGTTCGAATTTCGGCCCTCTCAACGCCTCATACGCGATCCGGGGGTTCGTGCAGGACAACTTTACCGCTCCGTCCGTCGGCGTTTATTTCGCAGACGTGATCGCACCGCGCGGCGCGGCTTCTGTCACCAGCGGCGACGGCTCGGCCCCGGGGTCATTCTTCGACCTGCAGAACGTGCAGGTTTTGAAAGGCCCGCAGGGCACTTTGTTCGGCCGCAACACCACAGGCGGCGCGATTCTGCTCGTGCCGCAGCGTCCCACCTATCAATTCGGCGGCTATCTGGAAGCCACCGCCGGTGATTTCAACCTGCGGCGCATTCAAGGCGTCTTGAACGTCCCGTTGAACGATAACTACCTGCTGCGACTCAGTGTCGATCACATGGATCGGGACGGCTATCTGGACAATATCGGCGCCTACGGCCCAGCTCACCTGGCCGACACGGACTATACCTCGGCCCGCCTGAGCTTCGTGGCCCAACTGCTGCCGAACCTCGAAAACTACAGCATTCTGACTTATGTGCATTCGGACACGAGCGGCTTCACGCAAAGGGTGACCGCCTGCAATCCAAGCGCAGTGATTTCCGCCGCCGGTCAAACTTTACCAACCGGGCAGTATGACTGCGCCCAGGTCGCACGACTCAACGCGGCCAATGATTTCTATGCGGTGGAGAACGCCGTTTCCAACCCGGTCAATAAATTGGAGCAATGGCAGCTCATCAACACGACCACCGGGGATGTGTCCGATTACCTCACGATCAAGAACATCTTCAGCTATGCGCAACTGCGCAATGACTCGCGCGCTTCCGTGTTCGGAAATTATTGGCTCGTGAATACGAATGCTCCCATCCCGGGAAACACCGTCCGGCCTGGTTTCCTGGGCCAGGTGATCACCCCGGCGCAGATCTCCGGCGCGCCCGATGCTCCGCTCAACCATCAAAATACCCTTACCGAGGAACTTCAGTTCCGCGGCAATGCGCTCGGCAACCGGCTCGTGTGGCAGGCCGGTCTCTATTATGAGCACTCGAGTCCGGTTGACGGATTTACGGGAACGATGGGCCAGAACAACGGGCTGTGCAGCTATATCGGTTTCAATCCGACGACCGGCGCCCCGATCAGCTCGCAATGCGCTCTGCCGTACAATCTGCTCAGCGGGCTGAGCCGGGATCTGCGCACTACCACATTCATTGACAAGGCGGTCTATTCCCAGGGCACTTATGCTTTGACCGATCGGTTGGGCCTGACGGCCGGAGTGCGTTATACCGATGACAACTCGTCATCCGCCTCGGAAAACTTCAGCTACACCTATTTCAGCGGCAACCTCGTCAACACGCGTTGCACCAACACTGGAACGACCCTGCCTGGCTGCATCACCAATCAGCGGCAGCATTCCTCCGCCACAACCGGCGTGGTCGACCTGGAATATCGGCCGGTCGACGACTTGATGACCTACGGCAAATATTCCCGCGGCTATCGTCAAGGCATCGTCAATCCGCGCGGCGTGCCGCCGTACGACTCGATCGGACCGGAATCGGTCAACACCTATGAACTCGGCCTCAAGAGCAGTTGGCGTGGCGCCATGCCGGGCGTTGTCAATCTCGCGATCCACTACAATGACTTTCAACGTCAGCAGCTGCTGATCTCATTCCTCAACGCTGCAGGCAATACGAACGCTTCGGCTTGCGCTTGCGGCAAGTCGCGGATCTACGGCGCCGAGCTGGATGGCGGGATCAGCTTGTTCGAAGGCTTCCGCTTGATGGGCGCCCTGGCCTATCTGCATACGGAATTGCTCAGCTTCCAGCAGCCGGCGCTGCCCGCGGGCTTCACTCAAGTCGTTGCTGGCAACGCCGTCGGCTTTCCGCTGGAGCAGTCACCGCTGTGGAAGGGAAGTCTGACCGCTTCCTACACGCTGCCGGTGCGCAAAAACCTGGGCGAAATCACCACCGCCGCAACCTACAGCTATTCGGATTCTTATTACACAAAGACTTCAGCCTTCGGCCGTATCCCCTCGTTCGGCACGCTCAATTTGAACCTCAACTGGCATGAAATCGGCGGCGGTCCGGTGGATCTGAGCCTCTTCGCGACCAACGTGACTGACAAGAAATATTATACTTTCGCCACCGACCTGTACGACAGCGTGCTGGGTTTTGCCAGCGAGGTACAGGGACTGCCGCGCATGTATGGCGCGAGCATCCGCTACCGTTTTGGCGCGCAATAACACTGAGGCCTGATCTGCCCCCCAAACAGATGGCCGCAAGGGCGGGAGCTTTACTGCTCCCGCCCTGTTTCGGTCGGCTGGCCCCAGGTTCGCCCGCGGCGCAACGGCGGCGGGCGTCTGGCCGCCGCGTCCTTGACGGCCCTTTGAGTTTTTCCCTATTATGGCAGTTGACTGACAGATATCGCTCGTCAGCTGGATCGGCAGCCAGCGGGCGCGCCGGATGTTCCTGTTGCGAACAGCGTGACCCGGCGACCCAACATTCTCATTCCCGGCCGCCTCATCTGCGGCCCCGCAAGCCAATGGAGGAGTGAGCCATGGCTCAGTTTGAAGTCAGGAATTTGATCGACGCCTTTGGCGCGGTTGTGACGGGATTGGACTTGGCGAAAGAATTCGACGACGAGACGCGGGGCGTCTTGAAAGAGACCTTCTATGCTCGCGGCGCCCTCATCTTCCGCGGCCGCGAGATCGACGCCAAGAGCCAGGATCGTTTGTGCCGTATGCTCGTCGACGAGAACGAGCATGACGCCGGCATGCGGGACCCGATGTACGTTTCCAACACGGAAAAAGGCGCCAATGCGCCCTATGGCCGCTTGTTGTTTCACGCCGACATGATGTGGCACCCAAAGCCTTTCCAGGTGCTATCGCTCTATGGCGCCAAAGTTGAGCCCGGCTCAGCCACCACTTCGCTCGCGAGCGGAACCTATGCCTGGCAAAACCTGCCGGCTGACTTGCGCGCCCGCGTCGAAAACCTGCAGGCGCTGCACGCCACCGGCACGGTGTACAGCCGCGGCGGCGACGACCTTCTGCGTTCCACCCGGGAACGCGAAGAATCCACGGTCAAGCCGATCAAATATATTCATCCGCGGACCGGCAAGCCGGTCCTCTATGTCAGCCAGCAAACAACGCGCGAGCTCGTCGGCCTCGGCGCCAAGGAAAGCGAGGAATTGCTGCAAAGCTTGTTTGCGCACCTCTACGCGCCAGTGGCCGTTTATGAACACACATGGCAGGACGGCGACCTCATGGTGTTTGACAACGTCGCTTTGCAACACGCACGCAGCAATGTCGAATTGAACGGCCCCAAACGAACCCTTCGCAAGGTGATTGCGCCGATACCGAACGTGCGGATGCAATCGCCAACGTTCGCGAATGCGCACTGATCGGCGCCAGACCTCACCACGGGATTGGGGGAGGTTCTCGTCAATACGAACTCGGTGCATCGGGACCCGTACAGTGGGGGACTAAGCTGAAGATGCCAAAGGTAACTTTCATTGAAAGAAGCGGGGAAGTCCGCGTCGTCGATGCCACCGTGGGCCACTCCCTGATGGAAGCCGCGAGACGTAACGGCGTTCGAGGAATTGCAGCCGATTGCGGCGGATGCTGCATTTGCGGCACGTGTCACGTCCATGTCGAGCCGGCGTGGCGAGCCGCCGTCGGTCCGCGTACCGAGATCGAAATCGCGACAATGGAGTTTTCGGACAATGTCCAGGCCAATAGTCGGCTGGCCTGCCAGGTCGAGGTGACCGACGCGCTGGACGGTCTGGTGGTGCGCGTCGTCGAAGAGTGAGGCGGAGCAACACGAGTCTTTGCGAGCTCTTGATTCTTTAATTCCGCCATGGAGTCACTTATGTCGACAAAACGTGAATACCTCTTTACCTCTGAGTCTGTGTCCGAAGGCCATCCGGACAAAGTTGCCGACCAGATTTCGGATGCCATACTCGATGCGGTCTTGTCCCAGGATCCACGCTCCCGGGTCGCTGCCGAGACGCTCGTGAAAGATAATCTCGTGGTCCTCGCGGGTGAGATCACGACCGGTGCGCGAGTCGAGTTCGATGAAATCGCACGGCGAACGATTGCGCGTATCGGCTACTGCGATCCGCTGATCGGGTTTGATAGCGCAACGTGCACCGTGCTTCAGGCGTACGGCGAACAATCCCAGGACATCGCCAAGGGTGTAGATGAGGGGCGTGGGCTGGATCTGGATCAAGGCGCCGGCGATCAGGGACTGATGTTCGGCTACGCCACTGACGAAACCGAAGACTTTATGCCGGTGGCCATTTCCCTGTCTCACAGGCTGATGGAGCGACAGGCAGCACTGCGCCGAAGTGGTGAGATGCCGTGGTTGCGCCCGGATGCCAAGTCCCAAGTCACGGTGCGCTATGTAGATGACAAGCCACAGTCTATTCACACCGTGGTTGTATCGACCCAGCACCAACCCGGAATTGCTCACGAGAAGATCAGGGAAGCTGTCATCGAGAACATCATCGAGCCCCTGCTCCCCAGGGAACTGGTCAAGGGACAGATCAAATACCACATCAATCCTACCGGAGCATTCGAGATCGGCGGCCCCAAAGGGGACTGTGGACTGACAGGACGCAAGATCATCGTTGACACCTACGGCGGCTCAGCGCCGCATGGAGGCGGCGCATTCTCCGGAAAGGACCCTTCAAAGGTGGACCGCTCCGCCTGCTACGCAGCCCGCTATGCAGCCAAGAACGTAGTAGCTGCAGGTCTCGCCTCGCGCTGCCAGATCCAGGTGTCTTATGCGATAGGCGTCGCCGCGCCGACCAGCGTAATGGCAACAACATTCGGCACCGGGCGGATACCGGACGAACAGTTGTCAGATCTCGTGCAAAGACACTTCGATTTTCGTCCAAAAGGTATCGTAGGGATGCTCGATCTGCTGCGGCCGATCTATGAAACGACGGCGGCCTATGGACATTTTGGCCGTAAGCCATTCGAGATTACCTATGCAGCAGGTCGCCCGGATGCCGGCAGTCGCAAATCGGCCACGGCGTTCACCTGGGAGCGTACTGATCGAGTCGATGCACTTCGACAAGACGCCAACATAAAGTAAGTCGAGACGGCGCGCCGAGTGTCAGATCGTGCCAGGCTAGCTAGGATGCAGGGCGGGCTGAAAACCGCCGCGCGGCGTCCTCGAAATGTCGTCTTGGATTGTCAATCAACATTGTGTCGACCTGATCCTGTGTGAGTCCTGCTGCCAGCAGAGCAGGCACAACCGTCTGCGACACATAAAGATAAGAGTGTTCCGGCAGAACTCCCCGCCGCGCCGCTTCGCTCGGAAAGAAATCACTCCAACAGAAGCAATCGTGCGACAGCGCGAGACGGTCGAGATAGCCCCGCTTTACCAACGCCACAATGGTCGCGACGCGATCCTCGAGGCTAAGCATGGCGCTCATGCCAAACCTGTCCATGCCTAAAATAGAACCCTGGTCGGCAATCTTCATCAGATAATCAATATCGGTTGTGTCGCCGGAATGGCCGATGATCACATCCCGGAGGTCAACCCCCTCCGCGGCGAGCACTCGCTGCGCAACGAGGCCGGTTCCGTGCCTTGCGGACGTATGGACCGAGATCGGTACACCTGTGCGCCGATTCGCCTGTCCAACAGCTCGCATGACACGCTCAACACCCGCCTTCAGACCCGGCGCATCGATGGCGCATTTGAGCGCACCCGCCTTCACCTTCGTCCCTGCAATGCCCGCCATAATGTCCCGGACGAACAATTCGGGAAGAGGATCCGGTACATCAAACATACGCCCCGGCCCGACCTGGGCCAACGGCTTGGGTACCTCATCAAATGTGTAGCAGCCGGTGGCGACAATGATGTTGATACTGGTTCGTTCAGCGACTTGGGCGATGCGCGGAACGTGCCGGCCCAAACCCAGGACCGTAAGATCGACGATCGTATCAACGCCGCGGGCTTTCAGCGCATTCAGCTTTGCGGCGGCCTCGGCAACCTTCTCTGCTTCGACAAAGTCCGGGCGGTAATTCAGCGTGTATTCCATGTCCATGCAAAACACATGCTCATGGATCAGGACCCGGCCGAGCGCGCGTGAATCAATAGACCCCTTGGCAGTCTGAATTTCGATCACGGACGCTCTCCTGGAATCAACTCATCTGTTTGTCTTTGCTATCCGGCCGTTGTCTTCGGCCAAAGTTTGGCGCTGGCACGTCCGGCTCCCGCAACCATGGACTCGAGCTTACGCCAAACGATATCGGGATGGACTGTTGGAAAGCCTGAGAAGGTGGAGAAGCCGCAATCCGTTCCGGCCATCACGCGCTCACTCCCCACGACAGAGGCGTAGCGAAGCAGCCTGTCGGCCACGAGATCGGGGTGCTCAATGAAGTTCGACGTTGAATCGATTACACCCGGCACGAGCACCTTGTCATCGGGTAGCTTCACCGACTGAAACACCGCCCATTCATGGCCATGGCGGGGATTGGCGCCCTCGAGCAGGATAAAACGGGGCTTGGCGCGCAGCACACCTGCGGCGATCTTCTCCAGGGGAATATCGTGATTGTGCGGGCCCGCATAATTGCCCCAACACAGGTGAATCCGCGTCTTCTGCGCAGGAATATTGCGCAGCGCGTGATTGAGCGCCGCCACATTGCGATCAACCGCCTTGAGGAAAGTTTCGTCTGACTTGTCTGCAAAAACGAAATGCCGGCCCATGGCCAAATCCGGGCTGTCGATTTGCAGCAGGAAACCCGCTTCAATGATGGCCTCATATTCGGGACGCATGGCCTCGGCGACGGCTTCGATATAGGCATCCTCACTCGGATAGTATTCATTCTTTTGAAAGATCGAGACCACACCAGGAGAGGCGGCGTTGAGGAACGCACCGGTGGGCCGCGCGGCAAGCACCCCGGCCTGCATATTCTGTAGATCGGTCTCAAGAGCCGTGCTGTCCTTCACGGCCACCGGGCCCTGGCAGCACGTGCCCGTGTTTGTCGGCACAATGCCGCCGATTTTGACGAGATGCTCGCTATAGCCGCGAAATTCCCGCAAATCCGCCGGGGTATTGACCCTGCCCTTGCCGCCAAAGCCAGTGAGACGCTCGCCTACATAGGTCGCGTAGCTTGCCTTGGAAAATTCACCATCGCTGACGAAATCGATGCCAATCTCGACCTGGCGGCGCACAACATCGCGCACTGCGCGGCCTAGCTCGCTGTCGAGCGCGGTGGCATCAAAGGACCGTCCCTCGGCCTGATCGTGCATCAGGCTGAGCAAGGATTGCGGGCGCGGCAAGCTGCCCACATGGGTCGTAAGAATGCGATTTCCCACCCGACAGTCTCCCTTGACATATCTGCTGGCTTCACCGGCCATTTTAGAGCGGCTTGAGGATGAAACGCTCAGGGGCTTTTAACCCGTCCACATTCCTTGTTGGCCTACACATGGCCACCACACGTATGCAATGCCAGGCATAGCTTTTTGCATGTGTTTGCCTCCCGCCGGCTGTTTGCCAGCGGGAACCGCGGTACCTCTCAGCCAGCGGCGCCTTCACTTACCCTTGCCGGATGCACACTATTCTCCTTCGCGCTTTTCTCCTCCGCGCCGTCTGCCACCACCGGGTTGGCGGGCAGGAGCAGAAAAAGCGCGCTGCCAATCAAAACAAGCACGCCGGCCAGTGTCAAAAAAGGCGCAAAATGTCCGAACGCCTTGAGCATCACGCTGAGTAACACAAAGCCAGCGACCGCTGAGATCGCCACAGTGGCAGCGATCAGTCCGGCGACACTGCTGTAAATGCGCACGCCAAAATTGCGCACGACCAAATAGGCCACCATGTCACCTTCCGCTCCGGCTGTCAGGCCGAAGAGCGCAGCGGCGAGCATCAGCATCGGGCGCGAATCCAGGCCGGAGGCGAAGATGAACAGGCCCACCGCGGACAAGGTTTGACCGATCGACGCTACGATTCGCGAAGAAAAGCGATCCAACGCCATCCCGGAGAGTAAACGGCCGAGTAGCATTCCGGTTGCAAAAACAGAGATGATGGCGGACGCCGCCGCTCCAGCAGCTCCATTTGCGGTGAGCACCAGACTGAGTTGAGTCATCATGACCGATTGCGGCATCGTGCAGAGAAGCACGGCGAAGAAAATAATCCAGAAGGCGCGCGTGTGGAGGATTTTGCGGTAATCCTCCCTGGCAGCCCTGGGCCGGACCTTTTTCGGCTCGTCCTTTCCTCGTCGAGCCGGCAGCAGCAGCATCGCAGCCACACCGGTGATGACGGTGAACGCGGCAAGAGTCCAATAGCCTGCCCGCCAACCGTGTGCCGCGACGAAATTGTTGAGGATGGGGCCCCCAATCGCAACGGTCAGCGCTGGACCTGACATAACGATTCCGAGCGCCAAACCACGCGCGTGCTTGGTGTGTTGTACGACGGCTCTGCAATAAACTGGAGGCGTGGTCGTGACGAGGAGGAAGCACTGCAGCGAGTACAATATGGCGTACGTAAGGAGGTCGTGCAGCTGGGTGGACGCCGCGAAAAGCAGGGGCGCCGACACAACGCCGACCGTCGCCGCCCGGCGCACGCCCACAAGATCTGTGAGACGACCAACCACTGGAAATACAATAACGCTGACGAGGCCCAAGCCGCTGATCAACGCGAACTGGGATTTGGGCCAGCCGAACTCGCTGATAAGGTACGGCGCCATGATGCCCATGACGTAACTGGCCATCATGAGGCCGCCGGACAACCCGATGAAAGCCCCCGTCAGTGGACGCCAGTTAACCCGCAACTCTTCCAGATACGGTCTCAACCTACCCCCTCTTCTCCTCTCGTGATCGACAGGGACCACCCACCACGCCAAACCAACGGCGCCGGCGGCGTTGCGTCCGAGGCTGAGGATGGGCTAGCGCAGGCTGACAATCCAGGGAAATTTTTTCTCAAACACCTGCGGCGCGCTGAGAGGTCCCCCAACATCGGCGCACGGTCGCTCATGCCGCGACACTTTCCATGAATTTGATGATGCGTGACGGGGTCAATGGCAGCTCGATATGTTCCCAAGACACATTAAACGGTGTCAGCGCGTCCTTGATTGCGTTCACCAGCGTTGGCGCCGAGATGATAATGCCCCCCTCGCCCACGCCGCGGAAACCGCCCACGCTTTTCGACGGCGTGGTGATGTGGATGTATTCAAAATCCGGCACATCCGCTTCGGTGGGCAACATGTAGTCCTTGAACGTCACTGCAGTTGGATTACCGGAGGAATCAAAGCTCATCTCTTCGAGCAATATCTCACCAATCCCCTGGGCGACGCCGCCCGCGATTTGTCCTTCAACAATCGCTGGATTAATAAGAACGCCGCAATCCTCGCTGCAAATCCACCGCTTGATTTTGACGAAGCCGGTTTCCGCATCAATCGCGACGATGCAAGCGTGAGCAGCGCTGGCATGGGTGAAATAGGAGGACGGACGATAGCGGTATTGCGCTTCAAGGCCCATCTCCATGTCGGCCGGCAAACGGTGCGGCTCGACATAGGCTATTTGAGCGATCTCGCACATTGTGCGCGACACTTCTTCCGTGCCGGTGACGCGCACGAGACCAGCCTCGAGCCGCACATCGTCTGGATTGGCGTTGAGCACATGCGCCGCGATGCGCTTGATCTTCTCAACTAGAATATCAGCGGCTTTGATCGCCGCGCCGCCGCCGATCACTGCTTGGCGGCTGCCGGCCGCGCCGGGCCCAAAGCCTCCGCGTGTGGAATCGTCCTGATGAATCGACACGTCTTCCAGCCGCACGCCGAGACGCTCGGCGATGATTTGCGCCATCGTCGTCTCCGTACCGTGCCCTTGCGAATGCGTGCTGAGCGTCGCAGTCACCTTGCCGCTTTGTTCGATGCGAATCTGCGCGACATCGCTCCAGAGCGGATCAATCCCGACTGCGGCAGTCGGCTCGACATACGTAGCGACGCCAAGCCCCAGATAGCGACCCTCGGCGCGGGCGGCGGCCTGCTCGGCGCGAAAAGCGCCGAGGTCAAACACTTTGAGCAATTGGTCGAGGCACTCGAGCGGCGTCACGTCCTCCATCGGAATGCCCGTTGGCGTCGTAAATGGCTGATCCGCCGCAGTGAGCAGATTGCGCCGACGAATTTCGATCGGATCGATGCCGATTCTCCTGGCGGCAATGTCGAGCACCGTCTCGCGCGCCAGCGCCTCCATCGCCCAGGGGCCCCGATAACCGCCAAGCCCAACCGTGTTTGTATGCCAACCGTGGCCCTTGAAGCGAAAATTGCGGAGGCGGTAAGGCCCCGGGAAAAACAGCCTCACCGCCGAACCTGCGTCGGGCATATGCGGATAGGCGCCGTTGTTGATGGCATACTCCACATCAACCCCCAGCAATTTCGCATCGCCGTCGAATGCCATCCGTACGGTGCATTCTTGTTCGCGCGCCGCGTTGGAGCTCGTCAACGCCTCGAGCCGGTCTTCGATCCATTTCACCGGCCGCTTCAACACCATGCTCGCGGCAATGGCGGCGATCTCTTCACGCCAGGGCTGCGATTTCAAGCCGAATCCGCCGCCCACATCCTTGGCGATGACCCGAATGTGCGTTTCCGGCATGCCGAAGGTCAGCGAAATACAGCGCGCCGCGGCGTGCGGGCTTTGGCAGCCGATATGAATTGTCAGTTCGTTCTCGCCGTGCGGCGTGCTGAGGACACCGCGCGTCTCCATCGTCGATTGTGCAATCCGCTGATGCTTGATCGCGCCGGTCACGACATGCGCCGCGCCCGCAAAAATTTTCTCGAAGTCGGGATTGTCGGGTGTTTGATCGACCGCGGCGACGTTGGATTCCCAGGCGGGATGCACTGGCGCGCCCGTCTTGGCGTCATCAATCGTGACCACCGGCTGTTCCGCCTCATAATCGACGAGAACGAGCCCTGCGGCGTCCTCGGCGATGTAGCGGCTTTCGGCAATAACAATGGCGACGGGATCGCCCACATACGTTACGTAGTCCACCGACAGGGGCCGGACACGCGGGCCGCCCACGTCGCGCATGTGAAAAGTGGACAGTTGCGTGGAATATGGGCCGAGATCTTGCGCCGTCAGCACCGCGCGCACGCCTGGCAACAGGCGCGCAGCTGCAAGGTCCATCGACTTGATCTTGCCGCGCGCAATTTGGCTGCGCACAAATGCGGCGTGCAGCATGCCGGCCACCACAACGTCATCGACGAAGACGCTGCGGCCCGTCAGCAGGCGCGTGTCTTCCTTGCGCAGAACTCGTTCACCAACATAGCGGCCCGCGGCAGTCGGCGGTGCGCTCATGAATGATCACGCTCGGTCAGCTCACCGGCAGCAAGCGCCTTGACCGCCCGACGCATCCCTTGATAGCCGGTGCAACGGCACAAATGCCCGGAAAGCGCATTGATCAATGTCTCCGCGCTCGGTCGCTCGTCACCCGCTGTGAGCGCAGCCAAGGTCATGACAATGCCTGGCGTACAGAAGCCGCATTGTAGTCCGTGCGCGTCGCGCAGCGCCCGCTGCACTGGATGCAGAGCGCCATCCTGCGGGGTGAGCCCCTCAACTGTGATAATGGTTGCGCCTTCGGCCTGAACCGCCAGCATGAGGCAGGAGCGCACGGCCCTGCCGTCAACGATCACTGTGCACGCCCCGCATACGCCATGCTCGCAACCGACGTGCACGCCCGTATAGCCGACATTCACCCGCAAGAAATCGCTCAGGGTCAAACGCGCCTCGATGCGTGCCTGCACGTTCTGACCATTGATCACGGTTTGAATTTGATGCTCACTCATGCTTTCTGCCTCATCGTTTCCCTCAACGACCGGGAGAACACGCGTAGCGCAACCGTTCTCCGGTAGTCCGCCGTTGCTGCGTGATCGTCGAACGGATCCGTGTCGGCGATAGCAAGATTCGCGACGGCCGCCGCGTCGACAGAGCTGATGGGTTGATTGATCAGTGCCCCCTCGGCGCGGCGGGCCTTGATCGGCGTCGCGGCCATGCCGAACCAGGCTATGCCGGCGTGACTTATTTTGCCGCTCTCCACCGTCAATGCGCCGACGAGCCCGACCAATGCAAAGTCGCCTGGGCGGCGCGCCACTTCGCAAAACAGAGTGCGCGTACCCGTGGGCCAGTGCGGGAAGTATATCGCCGTTACCAACTCATCCGGCTCGAGCACAGTCGAGTATGCGCCGAGATAGAATTCATCCGCTGCGATGCGCCGTGTCCCACGCGCCGAGCGCGCCTCAATCGAGGCGCCGAGCGCCACAACGCAAGCGGGGAGTTCCGCCGCAGGCTCTCCAAGCGATACCGATCCGCCGACCGTACCGCGATTGCGCGTCTGGTGGTGGCCGATATGACTGACGGCCTTCGCTAACATCGGCAGCGCCGCTTTGAGATGCTCGCTTTCGACGACCTCGTATTGCCGCACCATCGCGCCAACGCGCATCGCCTCATCGGTGCGGGAAACGCCCTTGAGCGCATCTATACGGTTGATATCAACAATGATCGATGGCGTGCTCATGCGCAGCGCCAGCAGTGGCATCAGCGTTTGCCCACCCGCCAGAATTGTCGCGTCGCCCGCGGCCCGCGCAAGGTGCTCCACGGCTTCTTCCACCGTTGTAGGGACCACATAATCAAACGGGCCCGGCTTCATGTCTTCTTCTCTTGAACTTCGCGAAGCAGGTTCAAGATCGCAGCGCCGTCGAGGTTGATGATCGGCGTCGCCGAGCGGCGGCCGAACTCGAAGCCTGCGCCTGCCACGATCGCGACGCTCAAGCCCGCGCAAAAAACGCCGATGACGGACGACCCGAAGCCGCCCGCTCCGCCAAGAATGAAGCCGGCCAAAGCAGCAGCAAACACTGACACCAGCCACCACGGCAACACGCCTTGCCGTGCCGCGAGGGGCGCTGCTTGCGCAGTCGCGCAGCTCGGAGTCGCCGCCGCAGATGCAGCGCTGTTGGTAGCCGCGACAGCCGTAGCAGCAGGCGGCAACGCGACCACGTCCCGGAACCGCTTGAAGAAGGTATTAACCCATTGCTTGGCGGTGGCCTCGATGATCGCCCCGCCCACTTGCCCCATGCGCCCGCCGACGTCAGCGTCGGCCTCATAAGCGAGCAGCGTGCCATCGGCGGCGTCCGCAAGTTTGACGTGCGCGCTGACTTTGGCGAAACCGGCCGGACCCGCCTGCCCTTCGCCAGTGATCACGTATGCATTCGGCGGATCCAAATCCGAAAGCGTGACTGCGCCCGCAAAGCGCGCGCCGATCGGGCCGAGCTTGATCGCCACTGTCGCGTCAAAGCGTGCGGCTGATGTCTTCTCGAGCGTTTGGCAACCCGGAATACACTGTTTCAAAACCTCGGGATCGTTGAGACACTCCCACACGCGCTGTCGCGAAGCCGCGATCGTCTGCTTCCCAGTCAACTTCATGGTGTCTGGCGCTCCCTCTCGCCGCGCGAGACCTCAGAGGTCGGGCGCGTTCGGAACAATTTCGTCCACCGGCCCGCCATTGATATCGAGCAGCGTGCCGGTGATCCAGGATGCGGCGGGAGACGCCAGATACACAGCCGCATGAGCGATGTCTTCTGGCGTTCCGGTCCGGCGCAGGCGGGTATGGTCTATGATGGTTTGACGCATGCCCTGCGCCCTGGTGTCGAAGACTTTACGAAGTCCCGGCGTTTCGACCGCGCCCGGGACGATGGCATTGACTCTGATTTTGGGTCCGAGGTCCGCAGCCAGCAGACGAGTAAACTGCACCAGAGCGCCCTTGGCGGTATGGTGCGCCAGATTGCCTCGAGTGTGTCGATAAGCCCCGACTGATGCCATGTTGATGATTGAGGCGCCGGGCCGCCCGAGCATCGACGGCAGCGCCAGGCGCGCCAGCTCAAACGGCGCCAACACCATCAGGTGATAGGCCTTTTGCATATGCTCGATGCGCGTGTCGACAAAAAGCGGTGAGCCGCCCGCGCCGGCGTTGTTGACCAGGATGTCGATGCCGCCGAATTCCGCGATCGTTCGTTCGATGACCCCGGGCAATTGCGTGATATCGAACAGGTCCGCCGGTATGGCGAGTGCGCGCCCGCCCCCCTCGCGAACCTCGGCCGCGACCGCCTCCACCTCCGCAGGCGTGCGCGCCGTAATGGCGACGTGAGCGCCTTGCTGCGCAAACACACGGGCGATGGCGGCTCCAATGCCGCGGCCGCCACCGGTGATGAGCGCAACCTTCCCCGCGAGCGAGAACACACTCATTGAACAAGCCCCTATGAAGCCGCCGGCACGCGAATTTTGCCTTCCCAAACGTTCATCGGCAGAACGCTCACCATGCCGCCATCGACCAGCACGTCGCTGCCGGTCATGTATGACGCCTCCGGGGAGGTTAGAAACGCCACCACATTGGCGATTTCCTCCGGCGTACCGCGCCGGCCCAGCGGGCAAGCTTTGATCATGTCGAGCATGACAGGATTTCTTTCCTCGTCACTGCGGTTCATCGGCGTGTCATTGATGCCCGGCGAAAGCGACAGGATGCGCGCGCCCCGCTGACCCCAGGAGCGTGCAAGGCGCCGCGCCATCCGCTGCACGCCGCGCTTCGAAGCCTGGTAAGCGAGGCTGGACACATCAACATCGAAGAAGCGGGAGAGTCTGTCGATCATGTCCGGCGCCAGGGGATCATCGAGCACAGCGAACATGGCGGGCACCTCGGGCACCATGTAGCCCGACTGAGACGCCACTGTGATGCCGACTGTGCCGGAACCCAGCAGAATCTCGGCCGCGCGCAGCACGCGCGCATGACCTGCAAGATTCACATCCAGGATGCGCCGGCCGGTCGCCTGAGAACCGGACACGCCCGCCGTGATCACAACCGCATCGAGATCACCTATCTGAGCCATGAGAGCGGCGATCTGTTTTTGATCGGCGATATCACACGCGAACGCCCGCACGTCGCCGCCAATCTCAGCAGCAACCTTCTCGACGCTGGCGAGATTGTAATCGGCGAGAAGCAGCCGGCCTCGCGGCGCCAGCTTGCGGGCGACAGCCGCGCCCATGCCAGAGCCTGCGCCGATTACAACATTGGCCATTCGGCGCTTCCCCCATTTGCCGCGCAGGTGAGCACTAGGATTGCGTGCTTGCTACAGCCATAGTACGCACTATGAAACGACTGTCAAGCAAGTGAAAAAAGCATCGAGCGATGCGACCCAGACATGGCGGCGCTGTTCGCTTGACACCCCCTTCATAGCGTCTACTATCCAACACAAGGTAATGAATTTCGGCGCAGCCGCCGCTTGCGGCTGCGCGTCGGCAACGCTCGTGGGCGCAGGGGCAATGACACGCCAGCCGAGCGAACGGGCAACCACCCGTAGGGAGATGTTATGGGTCCCACAAAAAACTCAGATTCACGTCGTTACGTTCTCATCTCAGCTGATGGACACGCGGGCGCAAACATCCCCGACTATAAAGCTTACCTGCCAAAGAAATTTCACGCTGAATTCGATGCCTGGGCGCCGGGATTTCGTGACCCGTGGGTTGACTATGACAACGATCTGGCTGACACCGACGACGTAAATCTACGCATTGGCGTTGCTTCGAGCCTGTCGCCCTACAATTGGGACAGCGACAAGCGCCGCCAGCATCAGGATGAACAAGGCATCGCCGCGGAAGTTCTGTTCCCAAATACGGTTCCTCCCTTCTACCCGTCCGGCTCTATCACGGCTCCTGCCCCCACGAATGACAAGGACTATCACTACCAGTGGGCCGGTATGCAAGCCCATAACCGGTGGATGGTGGATTTCTGCGCCAGGGCGCCCGGCCGGCGCGCCGGTCTGGCGCAGGTGTTCCTGAACAATCTCGACGATGCCATTGCCGAGGTGCGTTGGGCGAAACAGGCCGGCCTGGCAGGCGTCATCATTCCGTCCGACCATATGAGCCATCTCGTCAATCTGTTTGAACGTCGTCTCGATCCGTTCTGGGCGGCGTGCAGCGATTTGGGGATGCCGGTCCATCGGCACACGATTGCAGTCGGACCCCAGGAAACCGAGGATACGGGCCCGGCCGCCGTCGCATTGGGCGCGCACGAGGCGCATCTGCTTTTTTCGCGCGGTTTGGCGCATCTCATGTTCGGCGGCGTATTCCAGCGATTCCCCGATTTGAATGTCGTATTCACGGAAACCGGCTGCGCCTGGATAGCGGCGGAGCTGCGCCGGCTCGACTGGTCGGTGCGTCTCGGCAAGATCAAGGGACAAACAGCCTATCCGCTCTATCACCGCACAGTCGAAACACTGGATCTAACGCCGACGGAATACTTCCGACGCAACATGCATGTTGGCATCTCACTCGCAGTGCGAAAGGATCTGGACGCGCGTTACGAGCTCGGCGTCGACAAGCTGATGTGGGGCGCCGACTATCCACACCACGAGGGGTGCTTCCCCTATTCAACGCTTGCGCTACGCCTGCTCTTCTGTGACATTCCGGAAGCCGAAGTGCGGACGATGACATCACTGAATGCCGCACGGGTCTACGGCCTCGACCTGGAAAAATTGCAAAAGATCGCCGACCAGATCGGCCCGCGGGTCGCCGAGATAGCAACACCCGTGGATCCAGGCGAGCTGCCTAACGCAAGCCTGGGCCATACGGTGTCGGAGGCCATCCAACGGCATCGGGCAAGTAGCGCCGCGGCGTAACTTCTCGTCACCCGGCATGCCTCGGGTGAGAGGCAGTGCGAGCGCATCTTGTCAACACATCCTCGGCCTGTCGCACGATATTGCCGATCAATTCCTGGCAGCTGGGAATATCGTGAATGAGTCCCTGACTTTGCCCTGCAGTCCAGATGCCATCATTGACATCACCACCCTGAAGCACTCGGGTGCGGCCGCGGACACCGGCCACCAGATGCCGCACTGCCCCGATGCCCAATGTTGTGTCCTGTTGGATCTGGAGGACCTCGGTGGAAATGGCGTTTTTCGCCACTCGCGAGGTATTGCGCAGTGTACGATTGATGAGGCAGGTGTCTCGTTCAGTGTTCTCGACAATCTTGCGCTTCACGTTCTCGTGAATTGCGCACTCCCTGGTCGCCAAGAAGCGCGTGCCCATGTTGATGCCATCGGCGCCGAGAGCGAGCGCCGCCGCCAGGCTTCTCCCGTCCGCCATCCCGCCGGATGCGATCACCGGCGTCTTCACTGCGTCAACAGTCGCCGGCAACAGTACGATCAGGCCCACATCATCCTCCCCGGGATGACCGGCGCACTCGAAACCGTCAATGGAGATGACATCGACTCCGAGTTTTTCGGCGGAAATCGCGTGCCGGACGCTCGTGCACTTGTGGATCACCTTGATCCCGTTAGCCTTGAAATCGGGGAGGTGATCGACCGGGCTGCGGCCGGCGGTCTCAACGATCTTGATGCCGCTTGCGATGATCGCCCGCCGATACTCGTCATAGGGAATCGCATTCAGGGACGGCAGCAGGGTGAGATTCACGCCGAAGGGTTTGTCAGTCAACTCCCTGCAGCGCCTGATCTCGGCCTGGAGCTCTTCCCCTGAACTGGCGTGATGAGCTGTGATGAAGCCCAGCCCTCCCGCGTTCGCAACGGCAGCCACCAGCGGTGCATAGCCAATACCGGTCATGCCGCCCATGACAAGCGGAGCCTCAATATTGAACATCTCCGTGATGCGTGTCCGGATCAAACGTGCTCTCCCATTTTGGGCACCTTTTGTCCTCTCGGGTCTTTGCCGAAAGTGATCCATAGAGTATCATTAGCGCGACATGCAGTGCTCTGAAATTTGAGCCTGATCTGAGTGGAGCTATCGGATGAGAATGCTTGATGGACGAGTTGTCGCGGTCACTGGAGCGGGGCGGGGGATCGGGCGCGCTATTGCGCTACTGTGTGCATCAGAAGGGGCGAGCGTCGTTGTCAACGACTATGGCGGATCGGCAGGCGGGGAAGGCACCGATGCGGGACCGGCCGAGCAGGTCGTGGCCGAAATCACAGCCGCGGGCGGCAAGGCCCGGGCCAACCTGGCCAGTATCGCCGATCCGGCCGGTGCGCGATCGATCATCGACGATGCGCTTCAGGGGTTCGGGCGGATCGACGCGGTCGTCAACAATGCAGGGTTCCTGCGCGACACGATCTTCCACAAGATGAGCCAGGTGGACTGGGACGGTGTCATCGACGTCCACCTGAACGGTTACTTCTATGTTGCCAAAGCGGCGGCGCCCTATTTCAGGGAGCAGGGCTCGGGTGCGTACGTACACTTTACCTCCACCTCGGGACTGATCGGCAATTTCGGCCAGGCCAACTACGCGGCCGCCAAGATGGGTGTGGTGGGCTTGTCGACTTCGATTGCCCTCGACATGCAGCGTTTCGGGGTCCGCTCGAATTGCATCGCACCGTTTGCCTGGAGCCGCCTGATCGCAACAATCCCAACCGATACGCCGGAGCAGAAGGTTCGAGTCGAGCGGATGAAACAGATGACGCCCGAGAAGATCGCGCCCATGGTGGCCTTCCTGTGCTCGGACGCGGCGAAGGACATCAACGGGCAGATATTCGGCGTGCGGAAAAATGAGATCTACCTCTTCAGCCGCCCCCAGGTGATCCGCTCCGCGCACAAGAGTGAGGGTTGGACGCCACAGAGTATCGGCGCAGAGCTGCTCCCCATGATGCGCTCGAGCTTCCAACCACTGCAGCGTTCTCCCGAGGCGTTCTCCTGGGATCCGATCTGAGCATGCCGCTCGACTACAACAAGGTCATGTCCGCCCCTGCGATCGAGACGACGCACGAGCTGACGCCTCGCGACACGATTCTCTACGCTCTTGGCGTGGGCGTGGGCGCCGAGAATCCAACGGCGCCGGAAGAGCTCAAATATGCGTACGAACCGGAGCTGCAGGCCCTGCCGACAATGGCTGTTGTGTTGGCCTATCCGGGCTTCTGGGCGAAGGACCCGAAATACGGCCTGACGTGGTGGAAGCTCCTGCACGGCGAACAGTCGATTGAAATACACCGTGCTCCCCTGCCGGTGCAGGGTCGGTTTCGGGGAGTCACCACATTCGATGAGATCTACGACAAGGGAGCCGATAAGGGCGCGGTGCTCTATACGAGCCGGCGCATCTATGCGCAATCCGGCGAGCACGTGGCCACGACTCGTCAATCGAGCTTTCTGCGCGCCGACGGTGGCTTCGGCGGGAAATCCGCCGGCGCGCCCAAACCGCATCCGCTGCCGGAGCGCAAGCCAGATCTCCTCCTCCGAACAAACACATACGTCAACCAAGCTCTGATTTATCGGCTTTCCGGAGACTACAACCCGATTCACGCCGATCCGCGCGTAGCCCGGGACGGTGGATTTGAGCGACCCATTCTCCATGGTCTGGCAACCTACGGCGTGGTCGGCCGAGTGTTAGTCAAGGCCCTGTGTGCTGACATGCCGGAGCGATTGCGGCGCATGGACGTACGTTTCTCGAGCCCTGTCTATCCAGGCGAGAGCTTGGAGATCGAGGCTTGGCGCGAGGCAGCGGGCCGGGCCGCGTTCCGTGTCAGGGTCCCGGAACGCGACATTGTCGTATTGCAGAACGGCTACTTGGAATTCTCGGAAGCATGACTTGGCTCGGGCACGCGAAATCGTGCAGCGCGTGCGAGCGAAGAGTGAGTAGACAAATTCACCTGGCCGCTGCCGCGCTCGATGCTCATGTGAGCAACCCAAACTCGGGAGGACAATGATGGTAGGAATTCTTGCGGCCGGGGCCTATGTGCCGCGGATGCGCCTGCAACGGCAGGCGGTTGTCGCCGCGCACGCCTGGTTCGCCCCCGGGCTGAAGGCGCTCGGCAAGGGCGAACGCGCCATGGGAAACTGGGATGAAGATACGATCACGATGGCCGTGGAAGCGGCACGTGACTGTCTCACTGAGTTGGATCGAGGGCGCGTCGCACGCATTGTATTGGCCTCAACCAGCCATCCCTTCGCGGACCGCCAAAGCGCCGGCGTGGCCAAGGAGGCGTTGAATCTGACCGACAAAGTCGCGGCACTGGATGTCTCAGGCAGCCAGCGAGCCGGGACATCAGCGTTGCTACAGGCACTTTATGCAGCGAACGGCGGCGCGGGTGACGTCCTATGTGTTACATCGCAAAAGCGGCGTGCCCAACCGGCTTCGGAGTTGGAGCTCACGACCGCGGACGCCGCCGCTGCGATCCTGGTAGGGAAAGGACCAGTGGCGGCGCAATTCCTCTGCGGCCATAGTCTGTCCATAGATTTCGTTGACCACTTTCGCGCCGCCGACGCCGAGTTCGACTACAACTGGGAATCCCGGTGGGTCCGCGACGAAGGCTACGCCAAGATCGCGCCGCGGGCGGTCAAGGCAGCAATGACGGAGGGTGGCCTGACACCGAGTCAGATCGACCGCTTCATCATGGCCGCACCCGTGAAGGGCGTGAACGAGACGGTGGCAAAGGCCTGCGGCATTTCTCCCGACAAAGTCGCCGATCCGCTGACCGGACAGCTGGGAGATGCGGGCACGGCCCAACCGCTGATCCTGCTCGCCCATGCCCTGGAAACCGCGCGCGCGGGTGAAGTGCTTGCCTTGGTAGGCTTCGGGCAGGGTTGCGACGTGTTGATCTTCCGCGCGACGGGCCAACGCGCAGCGCGCGGCCTGGGTGTAACAGGCTGGCTCGCGCGCAGAAAGCCCGAGGCGAACTATGTGAGGTACTTGACCCTTGCAGGGCATCTCGACATCGAGCGCGGGATGCGAGCGGAATTCGACCAGAAGACGGCGTTGACGGCACTGTACCGCAACCGTAAGGCCGTGATGGCTCTCGTCGGCGGTCGCAGCACCAAAACGGGTGCGATTCAGTTTCCCAAGACTGCAATCAGCGTAGCAAACGACGACCGCACTCGCGGCACGCAGGAAGATTACCCGTTCGCGGAGCGACGCGCGCATATCCTGACGTACACGGCCGACAATCTAACCTACACCCCCGACCCGCCCTGTTGGTACGGAGCCGTCGAGTTTGAGGAGGGTGGACGGATGACTGTGGAGTTCGTTGACGTGGAACCCGAGCATGTGCAGGTGGGTGCGCCCATGCGGATGATGTTCCGTATCAAGGCGGTTGATGAGATGCGGGGATTCACCAAGTACTTCTGGAAGGCGGTGCCGGACTATCGACTCGCCACAGCGGCGCAGTTGACAGCGAAATGAGGAGGCCAGTCATGGCAAGTGGCATCAAGGACCGTGTAGCGATCCTAGGCATGGGATGCGCCCGCTTCGGCGAGCGTTGGGCTGACGATGCCGATACCCTGATGGTCGAGGCCTTCGAAGAGGCCTTGGCGGATGCGCGCATCGATGTGTCTGAGATCGGCGCGGCGTGGCTCG